>Ga0306898_1000145_pt1 | contig 30804 bp, 50 predicted proteins | sample AntRauMFilla1564_FD_190424 | JGI IMG/M metagenome (GOLD analysis project Ga0306898, IMG submission 190424) | Saline lake microbial communities from Rauer Islands, Antarctica - Metagenome Filla 1 #564 (v2) (version 2) | ecosystem: Environmental > Aquatic > Non-marine Saline and Alkaline > Saline ...
AACCTCAGATATGATGAAAAAGTTTGTATCTTTATTTGGGGTAATTAAAACAGACCCTGCTACTTTTACTGAGACCATAGACAACTTTGATGATTATTTTGATAAGTCTCAAGTACATATTATGAGTAAGGAAATATATGAGGGAGATATTTATAAAAAAGAGGTTCTACTTGTCCCAAAAGGAATGACTACCGCATCCAATGTTACTTATTGGGTTGAAGTTGAATGTGTAGTTTGTTTTGAAAATGGATCATTTGTTGGGAGGTATTCTATAGATAATGAGGAGTTTTTAAAAGAAGGAACTGTTAAGATTAATAATATTGAGATTACTAGCAACATCTACGAAAATCCCGAGATTTTAGGAAATGCCTAACTACTTAAAACAAAAAGGCTATAGCCATTCACAAATAAAAGTAATCCCAGTAGCTCAAATCATAAAGCCTTATGTAAACAAAACATTAGCAGAGCTTACAAGTCGTATAGATGAGCTTAATTTGCTGACTATAGTGCTTAGAAAAGAAAGTTATGTAGACGAGACTGGTTTTGAAGTTGACGAGTATATTTGTGTTGATAATAACGACCTGCTTACTCTGCTGATGCTGCAAAAGGTTAAAGTTGTTCATGCAGTGATTTTGGAGGATTAATAAAAGAGTTGGTCTATGCAGATCACACATGATGATATAATATGTTTAAAATAATATTGAATACTAAAGATATGCAAAAAGATGAGATAGTAAGTGATACTAGTGATATATTCAAGCAATCAGACCCTAAGGTTTTAGAGCTGATATTACAAGGTGCAAAAGAAAATTTAAATGCAATAACAGCATCCAAGGATAGGTTAAGCAATAAATACTTTATATACGCTACATTTTGTTTAGGTTGCATAGCTTTTATGGTTAATGGGTATCTACAGTCCAATAACTTATTCATAGTATCAATATTTTTAGCACTATCGATAATAGAGTTGGTTTTTTTTATTATCGTTATATGGTTAAACTTTAAACCAAGTTATTATTATGCTGAAGGTATACAGGCTAGTGAAGTGTTATGTAATACAAATTTGAAGCAAGATTATAAAACTAACTTATTGGTTCATATAATTATGACTGATAAGACTAAGCATGAAAATATGAAAATCAATGCTAAGAAAGCAAATACGCTTAAATGGCTTGTTATCTTAAACCCTGTTTTTATTATTATCACATTAGCGTTAGCTAGTATTACATTGTTTCATAAAAATTAATCTTTCTTGACAAATAAATAATTCTCTATTATTCTGTAAGTGTTGGGCTTGATAACCCATAACACTTGCGGAGTTCAAATAACTCCATTAAATATATCCTTTCTTTTGTTGTTCAAGAGTTTGGGTGGACTATAGCTATACAATACCTAGCAATAGGAAAGGCTTTAGTGCATGTTTGTGTATTCCGCAAGTGTCATGTTATCAACCACCCGACAATTTGATTGATAACCAAAACATAAAGAGGAATATTAAAATGAAAAACATAACAGACTTAATTCAAGTGAAAAACAATCAACTTGTAACTACTAGCAATGATGTTGCCAAAGTTTTCGGTAAGAGACATGAGCAAGTATTGAGAAAGGTAAAAGATTTAGATTGTAGTCAAAATTTCACTAAACACAATTTTGTGTTGAGTAAATATACAGACCTATCAGGTAGAGAATTATTATCTTACAACATCACAAGAGATGGCTTAGTTTTCTTGATAATGGGATTCACTGGCAAAAAGGCGAGTGAGTTCAAAGAAGCTTACATTAATGCTTTTAACTCTATGGAACAGCACATACTAGATACTCAATCCAAAGAGCAAGCTCGTCAACTCAAAAATGAAAAGCTAAGAGCTGGAGCATTCAAGAGTGAGCGTGATAGCCTCAAAGAAGTGCAACTATACCACGAGCAAGAGATAAGCGAAGTTAAAAGCTACTATGATAATCAAATAGAGAAATGGCGTTATGAATGTAACTCACTTATTCAAAAAGTGAATAAGCAACCTAAACGCCAAGTCAGTAGCCATATACCAAATCTACAAGCTACTAGAAAAGTCAAAGAGTTTAATTTTAGTTATCTTACTTCAAAAGATACCAACCTAGATAGCTTCTTTAGGAGTATGCGAGACTTGCACCCTACTCTTGACTTAACACCGCTTACAATGGATTGGGTGGCTAGTAAGATACTTTTACGAGTACTAAAAGGCGATATTCAAAAGATGTTTGGAGTTGCTAATCAAGTTATGTATCTTGAAGAGAATATGACAAAGACTATCTATGATCATGAGCTAGTCGGTCTTTGCTAACCAACTAAAATAACTACAAACTAAATAACAACACCGTGCTATCTACCAAGGTATCACGGTTTTTTTACGTTTTAATTTAAATAACAAGGAGAAATAATTATGAACGATACGATAGCAGTAAGAGCAGAAGAAGCACCAAAAAAACTAGGTGTAAGCTCGGCTACATTTTGTGACTGGAGAAAAAAATATAAAGAAATTTTTCCTAAAAGCAAAAGAGTAAGTAGTAAGTGTGTACTTTACAGATACTCAGACTTAGTCAATTTTTATGAACAATTACCTAGTTGTGAGAAATAATACTATCAATATGATTAGCCCATTTCTGCAGTATATCCGCCCTTTCGTCCAGATACTCGAATTTATTGTAAGTAGATTTAACCCTATTACTTTCTTCATGGGCTAATATTTTCTCAATAGCCTCACTCCTCCATTTATATTTGTTTGCCATCTCATATAGCGAAGTAGATATTAAATGTCTTAATCCGTGAGCCACTTGCTTTGGCTTATTTCCCTTACCATCATAACCTAACCGAACTAAATTCTGATTTAAAATATTTCTGTTCATAGCTTGCCCATGTATAGAATAAGATGGGAATAAGTATGTTTTATTGATGCTTATTTCTCTTAATGTAGTTATAGCGTCTAAAGCTTGCCTAGATAGTGGTACTATGTGCTCTCTCTTCATTTTCATTCTTTTAGCAGGGATTATAATTTGACTACCAACTATTTCACTCCATTCAAGATTTATCAATTCACTAGGTCTTAATGCTGTATAAATAGACATCTTAAATGCATTCTCTAATACCTTATTATCCATATTAAATATATCTGTAAATAACTGCTTAAGATCATGCCTTTGTTTGACTGGATCAATAAAAGCAAAATTTTGAGAACTATGCTTTATAAGTGCTGCTGAAATATCTCTAGCAGGGTTATATAAACAAATCCCACTAGCAATAGCATATCTAAATACCATATTTATATTAGATTTAACTTTATCTCTTTGTTCATAATATCCTAGTGTTTCCATTTTTCTTAACAGATCAACTATGTCTAAGGGTACTATTTTATCAATATTTGTATTCCCAATAGATGGATATACATATTTATCAAGCCTAGATATTGATGATTCTATGTGTCTTTTGCTCGCACCACTTTTTTTTATATTCTCTATCCATTCATCAGCGAACTTTTTGAATTTTTTAAACTTATCATCTTTTCTTACTCTTGGAGTTATTCCATTAGATATATCACGCTTAACATTTAATGATATTTGTCTAGCATCTGACAAGCTTATCTCTGGGTACTTACCAATAGTTAAAATCCTCTCCTTACCATCATTAGAAAACCTAAATAAAAAAGATTTGTTGCCAGTCTTATTTACCCTTACATATAGATTATTGCCATCAGGTACTCTATAATCCTTACCTGTTACTTGAAGTTTCTTTATTTTTAAATCTGATAATTTCATTAAAATATAGTTTTTGTGTGTCCGTATTTGTGTCCAAATAAATATTTATCCAAAGCAAAATACTTATAAAATATGAATTACGAATGATACTTATTAATCTAATTAAGTAAAAATGCTTCAAATAAAGATACTATATCTGTACTTTCAACTTGAGATAATGTCAGACCAGTAAATAGTGGGGTTTTTAAAAACTCTTCTTTTAAATTATTAAAGTTTATTTTATTCTGTAATGTCTCAATCATCACTTGCTTAATATCTATAGGTGTACTTGCAATACTCGGAACGATAACGACAAATACATTATTCAATATAGCTAATTCTAAATGCTCATTTATTTCTTGCATAAATTCACTTGGTTTAAAAGTTATACCATTAGATGTAACCATTAAGTTATCAATCTTAGTTACTTGTATATGTGCCAACAATTCAGCTTCTTTTTCTTTAGTTGCTACACTTATTGGCTTCTCTAACTGGATTATAGCCCCACCAAGTAAAGTATCCTTATTCACCCACTGATATTCATTAATAACTTGTCTAACTTCATCAACATAAACTAACATACCGACAAGATATTCATCTTGATACCATTGCTCTGTGGAGACATCAAAAAACCAAGAATTACCCTCTAATAGTGTATCTGAAGGTACTTCTATTTCAGTACTTTGTACTGGCTTTGCATAACTACCATCAGGTAAAAGAGGAGCATCGAAGGTGCCAATAAATCTAAAATTATCATTGTATTCATAAACTAACATATCTTACCCTTATTTATATTTTATAAAGAATCTAAAAGCTGTATTTACTGGTCTGTTTTCAGTAGCTACTGGAACTACTCTAGATGCAACAAAGGAACCTATTAATGAATTATCTGAACTACCAACTCCTCCGTTACTTCTAAATGCTGTTGGGCCACCTTTTAAAAACACACCATTGCCATCTCTAACCGATCCAGTTCCTCCGTCATTACCTATATTTAATTGACCTTGAATATCTCTAATAGCATCGTCTTGATGTAAACCTGCAGAACCTGCATTACCTCCTGTAACACGTAAAAAATCACCCTGTTTTGCCCCTACAATAAATTTACCTGCAGTAGCTGTTCCGTAACTTACTCCACTTGCAACATAAGTATCGTATAATTTTTGAAAAGTTACTATATCAGCTTCGTAATCGAAGAAAGGAATGTAACCTAAAGGCGTAGTAGCGTTGGTAAATGAATTAGTCATTATGATGGTACCAGTGGGGTTTTTATCAAATCTAGTGTCAATATATTTAAATATACTACCGTCTTTATAAGCTTTGACTAAATCTCCAGCAACAAAAGTTCCATTAAATATAGGGCTACCGTCTTGATTCTTAAGTGGTATATTTCCAAGTCCATTTACATTCAAAGTAACGCCAGCACCGTTAGTCCCTATAGCTATAAACTCCACTATCATACCATCATAATACGCAGTAGGATTTGATTGCTGAGGAATTGCTGTTAGTACTATATTTGTCAAATTAGAAGCTGTGTATATTCTAGAATAACCTGTTAAATTAGGACCATTTTTATCAACGATTCTAACCCAGTTAGTTCCTCCATCAGTAGTTGGATCTTTTGTGAAATCAAAACCATCTTGCTTACCTGCATATATATGCCCATCTGATCCAAAAACCATACAAGGATAATACATTTCTTGAGTAGTCACCCATTCACTTATACCTCTTTGTTTTTGATATTGAAGCATTGCAGTAGTACCATACATAGCACCATTCATATCAAACATCTGTACAGGGTCATTTTCATTACTAACTGATCGCCAACCTGTAAAATAATCATTATTTATATTTAGATCTAGAGTGTTTGAATCAGTTGCACTACCTATAGGTTTTCTATCTACCGAAGATGCATTAATTCCAAAAGGTAAAAAGTTTTTATTCAAGTTATTTATTTTAGCCATTTTTATTCCTTAATTTCCAAAATTTAAATAGACTTTACACCATGTTCCAACACTAAAACTTTTAGCATTGGGATCATTCCTAAATGAAAAAAAACCAACACCAGGGTCATATCCTGCAACTCGCCTTAGTTTAACACCTTGGGGCTTAGGTAATACATTTGCATAATAGTAAAGTTCTATATCAGATTGAGTTATTTGTGTACTATCAACAATTACTGAAAAAGTCATATTTTGATTATCAGTAACAAAAGCGTTGCCATCAAATATGAGCGTATAAGCATCAAAAAAATTTATCTTCTCAAGATCCTTGTTGTACATTCTTGAAGTAGTTACATTTTTTATAATTTTTGCTTTTACTATTTTTCTATATTGATTATCGTCTGTGATTGTAACAGTTGAACTTGGGTATTCAACAATTCTATTAACCCCTATTATTTTACCAACCTTTGTAAGTTGATCACCAGTTGCAGTATCTACATTTAGCTTACTAATAAATACTTGAACTATATTGAATATTCTCGATAAATCCTTTAGCTTTAGTTCAATTTCTGCACTTGCTTTTGGCTTATTGACATACTGATACCTTAACAAATTTTTGTATTGGTTTATCCATTCTTGATTTATACCTATATCAGCCATCTATCAAACTACTTCTGTGATTGTTATATTGGAAATATCAATAGTAAATTTCTCATCGTAACCTGCATTAATAAAACTATTGATAAAAGTTACATTGTCTGCACTAGCTTGCATATCATATAAGTAAAAGTTATTACCTGCCATATATGCAAAATCATATAGAGCACTTACAATACAAGTTTCATTAATTATATAAGACTTTATAGCTATTGCATTCTTAATTGCATTTAAGTCTAAGGGTATGTTTACATCTTTTCTTTTGGCTTGTAATTTTATATACAGAGGGATGTCTTTTACTCTATCAAATCTTACTAATTTTGTATTAACTCGATTTGCAAACGCTGTATTTTCACGAATGGTTATAACTGTACTACCTTTAAATCCACATCCTGCTGTTTTATCTCTATAAATAGCTTGTGCCACATCATTATCACTACCCCCGTCCACAACACACCATATGGTATTTGGTGCAATATCTTTAACTATATTTTGTTTACTTGAATCATTATCATCTATCAACGCATCTGAAACACCGTTTACATTATTAAGCTGAGCATATATTGATCCAATAGTAGAATTGGCTGCAAATTCAGTAGACTTAATTCTTCTAACTCTTAGATCTTCATCTGTTTCTTCATCTGTACCAACATTCGCATCAGCAGGATTATTAACTGAAGTTATGCCTAATATAATGGTATCTTGCTCATTAATATTACCAGCTTTAGCAGTTATAGCACCAAAAGTTGTACATAGAAAATTTATACTTGTAGTACCTATTGGTATAACTTGAGATTTTTCTACCGACCAAACATTATTATTTATATCAATTAATGAATAGTCTGAAGGTAATGTAACGCTTTGAGTCGTTACTATATTAACTAAAGCACTTGATTGTGTACCAGCAATGCGTTTAATACCGCAGTTCTTAGTTAAAACATTAAGAAAAATACCCTGTGCAAAGTCAGGATCTAAATTGTTATATAGATTAAGTATTAGTTGCTCTATATCTTGCGTACTTTTTGCATCTATACCTATTTTTTGACCATCAGGTGTATTACTAGATACATCTATATCACTACCATATATAGATTTATATCCAGCCTCTAAAGATATTAGTAGCTCATTAAGGGTATCTATTGTTAAACCTGATGTAGTGAATTCTAAAGACATAAAACTATATATAAAAATCAATATATATAATTATATCATCACAAAATATTGAACTCTCCTTTGAAACTTTTATCAAAAAGAGTGTTATATTCGATCTTGATAGTAGCATTTCTTGATGTAGTATCAGTGTTTATATCTAGAGATATTATATTTGCTACACCATTTGTATTTAACACACATCTTTCAACCTGCTTGATTATATTTTCTTCAGTATTTTTATTACCTAGAAGATTTTCCCAATCAATATATTCATCAACACCTAAAAACCAATCATTAAACCATGATTTCACCCTAGTACGCACATTTTGATGTACTTCATCCGATTCTCTATAATAATCTCTTAAAGAACGTCCAAAAGTCCAATCACCATCAATACTTAATTTTCTTACTGACATTTTATATCCTTAACTCGGTGTTCCTGTATTGCCACTTCCACTTTGCACGCCACCATGTATATGGTTTTTGAGACTTACACCACTAGTAGTTAAACAGTCATCTGCTGTTATTTTTCCTGTAACTGTCAAATTTCCCTGTATATTTACGTCTCCATTGATAATAAGATCACCGTTAATCGTTGTAACTGACGGTATAGGTAGTTCATTATCTTGTGTATTGACACCGCATAAAGCAAAGCAATCGCTATAGTCATGCATTCTATTTAAAGGGGGTAAATTATCATCGTAACCGTAAGTATACCAATAGTCAAAACAACGCTCATGAACGATTAATAGCACATAGTCACCTATTGATAATGGCATAAGGATATTACTTTTCCCACCTTGCATGGTGATGATCGGAACCTCTGTAAAGATAGGTAGCTTTATACTTTCATCTTCTGTTTTTTTTCTTCTTAATACTGGCTGGCAATCTATAGTGGATACATTAACTTTAACTATCTTAGCTATTATACTTGTGTGCGTATTAGACAAAGCTTTGCTTATACTTGAGTTTATAATATCAAAAAAAGGTGTTTCTTTTGTAATCATTTAGATATGACCTCATAATTATTGCTTAGTGTTCCTGTAACTGTTTGTATCCAATTATCACCCATATAATTACCACTATATTGAATTTGAATACATTTATATACATTATTTACTTTGCTGTTAACTGTACTTATTATTTCGAATCGTCTAGCAAGTTTTACTTCAGGGCTTATTAGCATACTAAAATTTATTAGGCTATCTTGCATAATGGGGGTATCTAATAACCCAGTATCAGCACTAACTATTGGAATAAATCTACTAACTACTTGATTATTTTTTAAAATATAAAACTGCTCATCATCTATAAAAAAGGTTTCATTTTTTTGTATTTGATCAAACAACAAATCATACGCATTACCAAAGGCAACCAATGGTCTAGTATTATTTATTCTTTGGTTGACAGCACCTTTTGTTATACCAAACTCTTTCATTCCATCAGCACAATAATTAATTAATTGATTGAGATTTTTTATACCAGTTGGTGGTAGAGGTTTATCTAAAATGTTTGTGCTATTATTGCACTCTATAATGGTTATGTAATCAGCTCCATCTCTATAGGTATAACTTCTAAGTACACTTTGTATAAATAGATTTTTTAGGTTTAAACTATCACTATTTTTATAACCAACCTTTAGAGATATTTTTATTATTTTTGAGGTATCAGTATCATTTTTTTCTATATGAAGTCTATTTTTAACATTAAGATTATAGACTTTTATTATTGCACTACTAGTGGAACCTGTATCGTACTTAGTACATTCAAACTCAATATTTAATGGTGGCTCTATATTTATATCATTTCTACTATCGTTGAAAGAAAATGTTAGCAAATAAGACCTATTAAACTTGTACTGCTCTGCCACGTAAAACCTCCATATCATCAGCTTCAAGCATATACAGCTGTACTCTTGCATCTGAGAAATCTTTAATTCTATAAGGGTCTAAACCAATATTTGAATTGTCAATTACAATAAAATCAAATGGTAAGTTCTCACGATTTATATGTTGCACACCTAAAGATAATCTAACTCCGTTTATAGTAGTATTAGCATAGAATACATCCATGCACCACATACGAATGACATTATGATACCTTAGTACTAACTGTATTTCACCGATATCTAACTTTATAAAGTGCACTTGATATGATTGATCTGTAATGCTGTTAATTAGTTTCATTAAAGAGACCCTTGAAATAGAAATGTTTCTTTATTATTTATTAATTTTTCTAATGATGAGTTAAATATTGCATTATTAGAAATTTCTTCTACTGGAATTTTTGTCCCAGTTTGTACCCCTTCCGATGATTTGGTAGATACTTGATCAGCTATAGTCTTTGCAGTATTTTTTCCTATCATATCAGACTTATCAGACTGCCTACTTGACACTAACCTGACCTGTTTCAAAGATATAGAAAAACTTGCAGAATTAATGTTGTTATAGTCTTGTATGAAATTAAATGATTCAATAGCCATACTTTCATATGATGTATTCTTAGTTTTAACTTTAATCAATTGACCTGTACTTTGAAGTCTTCTGATTTCAGAATAAAATTTATCTACGTACTTGTCTTTAGTATTTCTTTCAAATATTTCTAAAATACTTAAACCATCTCTAACTAACTGGTCATATTGAGAATATATGTCTGATAATGATTGACCAAATGCTAAAGCTTTGTTTATTTGAGCTTGAGTTTTATTGTTAGTATATTTACTAATAATAGCTAGGCCATCTCCTGTGACTCTTGAAAAAACAGTAGGGTTTTTCCTATACAGTAAACTATCACTAATATACCCATCTATTTCTATCTCTGTAGGCATCTGTATTATAGTATCTGAAACATTACTACCATCTTCAACATAATACTCTGTTGCTTGAGCTGAATGGGTTGTATTGACGATATTATCTGCAAAAGCTGTCAACCCACCTATTGATATTAACTTATCATCATTAGTAGGTATTTCATTATTAACTCTGTTAATGAGATAACTAGCTACACTACTCATATTATTACACTCTTGTTTTGTGTCTCGGTGGAATCAAGATATCTTTTCAAAGTATCCATAGTTTTTTTAGCAATATCGTTAGCATTACTACCTTGAACATTTATACTTATATTATTATTTGTACTATTATTAGTATTTGTACTACTATTAGTATTTCTATTATTTGTATTTTTTATGCTTGGAGTTGGGGCTTGCATCATCCTCATTTGTTCTATTTCATTTGTAGTGAAATATTGTATATTTTCTGGTGTTACTCCCTTAGGAAGATTATCAAAATATTCTTTTCTTTTTTTTGATCTATCTTCCTTGTTATCATCTTGATAGCCAAAAACACTACCTATCTTATTTCCAACAGACGATACAACTTCTAATATGTTAGCAAACATATCATATATACTAGTAAGGCCACCTACAAAATCGTCTATAGAGCTGCCCAGAACTGAATCTAAATAATAACCGAAATCATTGGCTGTTTTTAAAACACTACTAAAACCATTAACTAATCCCGTCAGTCCTGACGCTATATATTTTAATGTAATCCCTAAATTCTTCCCAGTATCTTTGATAAACTCTTTATTGTCACGAACCCAAGATGCAAACTCGTTAGCCATTTTTTCAAATGTTGGTGCAAATTGAATAGCTAAGTCTGTAGCTATCCCTGCAAAAGTAGTCTTTAACCTTCGCATTGTATTATTGTATTCAGCAGCCTTATCAAGATCTTCTTTACTGATTATGTCAAACTCAGTAGACTTAGAGAGTATTTCATCAAACTGCTTATTTGTCATAGATAGCATATCTATTAATGATCTATCTAATCCAAGATTATTAGCAAACATTACTTTTTGTTCTTGAGATAATTTTAAATCACTAAACCTATCTCTAATGTTTAATAATAGTTCATCAGATTTCTTAATATCACCGTTAGACTTTTGGATAGATACCCCTAATCGAGCAAATCCCTCATCACCAGTTATTAAGGCTTGGCTTATTCTATCTGTTAATCCAGATAGTGAATTTTCTATAGTGTCAAAACTTGAACCTGTTTGACTGGCAATATAACCAAGCTCTTGTATCTTATCTGTAGATACACCAATTTGAGACGATAGATTGATTAAATTCTGTCTACTCTCAAGAGTTTTATTTGTAAATAATGCAATACCACCTATAACACCAGTGATACCTGCACCAATCTTTAGAAAACCCTTACCAACATCTTTTATATTTGTTGTAGCATCTTTAAGATTAGAATTTAAATCTTTGATAGGTGATAGCGAACCACTAAACTTTATTTTGTTTACAATTTCATTAACTATCATTATTAGACCTTATATGATTTTCAATATCACTATTAATGTTTTCATATTCAAGCATATCAAGTACGATGCTAGTATTTAGATTAATTATATCACTATACTTACCATAGCCTTTCTTGACTAAATAGAATATAAATTGATTAGCATTTGATACGTTTGTATAGCCAATATAATTATGATTATTGTTTTTAGTATAGAAATTTAAGATATATTTCTTTCTATAAAAATGGACGAGCTATCAGCTCACCTCCTTGCATAAACCATCTCAGGTAGATATTCTTTTTATCATCCCAAAACATTGGTATTTTAGAAATGAAAGCCTTGTCATATTGATACATTTCTTCCATTAATTTAGCTATCTCTAACTGCTCCTTAGTCCCTATAAAACTATAGTCTTCTAATTCAGCCATTTTACCTATCTTTGTAAAATAACCAACAACCCTTAAACTATTATTTATAGAGTCGTTATAAAGATCAAACTTAAAATCATTAACGATAAAACTTTTATCAGACATCACTAAACCTGCCTTGTAACTTCACAAGAGATAATATATTGTATGCTCTCATTTGGTGCTTGATTACCATAACTAGCCAAATTACGCATTTGAATAGTTGCATTACTTAGTGATAATGTTTCAACATTAGATATACCGTTTTTAGTATAGAAACGTTTTATACTACCATCTTGTACTACTGGCGAACTCTGATTATAGGTATTGTTTAAAAAAGCATCACTACCTGACAACATCATGACATTAAGAGTTATTTGAGCAGCATCACCAGTAACATTTTTTTGAGTAACGGTAGTATTTGAGCCAAATTTCTGTTCACTCTTATTATTTTGCATAGTTATTTCAATGTAATCGCCTGCTATAAAATCAGTAATTGATGTACCAAAAAGATTCACAGTTGCTTCTTCTGTCGGTATTAAACTAGTTTTTAAAGCCATTTTTTTTGTACCCTTATTTTTCTATAGTTAGTATAAGTTCGATCGAATGCGTAGCTCCGCTAAGCTTAACGGCTATTTGAAATGGTACTGATTTTCTAGCCTCTCTATCTGCTTGAGATTGAGCCGATAAGTCACCTGCATAAACATAATACCCCTGAGTTTGAATAGCTCTATCAAAAGCTTCATAGTCACCAAACTTAGTTGATGAGTTCCAAGTACCTGCAGCAACAAAACCATTTCTAATATATTTAGCTATAGTCTTTTCTACTTGTCCTGCAATTTGATTAACCCCAGACTGTGTTTGAGGTATTTTAGTACTTGTATTTGACAAAAAATTAAACATATCTGTTTTCAAAGAATTAACAAAAGCAATAGAAAAATATCTGTTATCACTAAAATCATTACCACTAGATGACTTAACAACAGTCTTAGTTGTCTTTTCTAAAGATGAATATAAATCCAGACCAACTCTATCAGCTTTTAATATGGTCGATTGATCATAGTCCTCAGCAGAAACACCTACCAACTCTTTTAGGTTCATGGTAATAGCTGTACCATCACCCTCTAAGTTCATTGTATGAAGCCTTGACATATAGACTACTGGCAAGTTTTTCTGATTTGTTGGTGAATAAAACATTCTCCAGTTTGAGTAACTATTAAGTATAATCTGCCATACATTATTGGTTGGGTTAACATCTAAGTTTACTGGCTGATCATATACTTCATAACCAAGAACATCATTTGCTTGACACCAAGATGCACATGCTAAACGTTCAGTATCATTCATTTGATCTAAAAATGTTACACCCTTGAATACTATTTCAGAGTAATTAGCTATTAAAGACTGTTCTTTAGTTTCAGCACTTAAAACTTGTGCATCAAGACCTGCTACTATGTCAACACCATTAACAAAATTCATAATATATGATATATCAGTGCCATTCTCTGGCAAAGTCATTGCAGTAACTGCTGAAGATGTGCCTGTTGTAGAACTTGTGATAACGAACCTACTATTGACATAGCTCATCACGGCACCAGTCAAAACATTATTTACAGTATTCAAAACATTATTTACAGTATTCAAAACATTATCAATACTTATACTGGTTGAGAAATCAAGCCCTACAACATTTTGAGCCGTTCCATCAATACTAATCGTAAAACTACCATCAGTAATTGTTTGTAATGATGATAATACCGTAGTATCAACCACATCCCCACCAACTGCATAACCTGAACTAGCTGGTATGTTTTCTACTGAACCTCTCCAATATAAAACTATAAGATATCCATTAGCATTTGTAGGATTTGGAGATATTCCAAAAAACTTTTTAGCATATGTATATGTTTGAGAATTACTACCAAAATCATTAGCTACGCTAGATGCATCATAGTATATTTTATATCTATTATCACTATTAACTCCAGTCTGCTCACTAGTAACAATAGCTACTGCATTCATATTTACCTCAGCGATTGAGCTAGCTATTTCATTGAGTGAAACAGTAACAAAATTTTTTAGTTTAAAAGACATTACTTGAAATTCCTTTATTAATTTATATAAATTATATCACTAGTTTTTTGCTAGAAATTTTTCGAGAATAAAGGTTTTAACTGACTTAATATTTTGACTATATGAGCTATAAAATTCATAGTAGAATAAAAGTTCATACTTAGGATAAAACTCACCACCAATAGAAAACATGGAGCGACGAACATTAGTTGGGTAATATATACTTATTTGGTTATCTCTTTGAAAGTCATAAGCTTTTTCAAACTCAAAGCTATTTAGCAACTTATATGCGTTATCTTCTCCGTTCAATCCAAAGAATTCAACAGTTACTAGGCTTTTATGTTTTGATAATCTAGTTAACTCTTCTTTTATGTAAGCTCCTGAACTATCTTTCTCAACTTCATAATCTCTTGATTTACCTACCTGGTCTATAGAAACTGTATCAAGTACGATTTTATCTTGATTATAAGAACCTGTTAGCTGAGCATTTTCTCTTCCAATAATGACACTATCAAAGTTGAGAACTTCATCTATATAATTTGCTAATAATACTAAACTCATAATTTAATCTCAGCACCTATAAGTTCATAATATCCATAATCAGAATAATCTTCACTAGATATTATCTTGTAATCAACATCCTTATAACCAATAAGATCATTAATAGTGATTTGGTTGACACTAAAAACACTTATATATCTTTTATTTTTATCTATATTATCTAGCTCTAATTCTTCAGCATTTGCAGGTTGTATTGCAGCTACTATATCGCTATCAACATATGTAAAAGTTGGAATATGATTTACTATTGATTGTGTATGTTTTCTCAGAACAACTTGTTGACCGAACGATAGAACTGTTCTTCTCATATTGGGTAAAGACATCATAACTCCTTGTACTTAATCATCATCTCCTACAACCCACGTTATAGACTGTCTCAGTAATCCTGTATCTATTAATGGCTTACTACTTCCTTTTGCCTTAATAGTCGCTGGTGAATCAGGTGCCCACCTTCCAAATCCTCCAGTATCAAAAGCATCAAATATATATCCTTGTGATATTGAGCCGATGATATCCATTATCTTATTAACATCAGAGCCTTTCTTAACTTCATTATTTAAAACCTTATCCATATCTTTTTGCAGATCACGGTTTCTTATCTCAAAAGTATCTTTTATAAACGAACGTCGTTTTTGACCAAAACCATTTTCATTTATTACACCAACCTCTAATACACTAATATTAGTATCAGGATATTTCTGATCGGCTGTACCCTCTGGCAAACCAACCTTGACATTCTTTTTCAACAATTCATTAAGAAAAGAAGCATACTCAACAGAGTCCATATTTTTAGACATAGTACATACTAATATTTTTTCTAATTAGTCTTAGGTATTGCATGCCATAAACAGTACTTGAAAAGAAGGCATCATCATTGCCTTTACCCATAATACTCGTATCAAATGAAACAGATGTTTTACCAACACTTCTAGAGCTTTCTATTTTTGGAGTTTCAGCAGATATTAAACTTTCAATATATGTGTAATACAAGTGTGCCAATAGATATAAGATAATAGTATTATCACCAGAATTGGAGCCATATTCTGCTCCATAATAATACTTATAGTCATCTATTATTTGTGGTAAATTAGTATCAACTTTTGAGGTATCAAAATTAGTAAATTTAATTTTAAAATCATTGATTAAAGACATGAGAAATATTTATAGTTAGTACTTATATTTAATTATAACACTAAGAAATAGTTAATATTTTAAGCTCAACTGCACGTGCAATCTTACTTTCAAATTCATTAAGTTTTTTATAATAGCTATAAGTTTTGGTATCCATCTCTTTTGTGGATTTTGGCTTCAATTCTAAACCACAAACAATATACTTGTGAGCAGTATTGTTAGTGATAAGAATTTTTTTAACTTTAGTAGATTTTTTTTCTTCCATCAAATTATCCTTATAGACCAGTCAAACCTTTAAACGCACTTGGCTCTAATAAGTCAAAGCCAGCCACTCTAGCATACCCATCAACAAAATAGCTATGTGACATCTCTGCTACACCGCCTATGTTAAGAGGTACAGGTATTCTTATTGCACACGTCTCCATAGATCTATTAAATACCATAGTTACTGATGGTATGCCGTTATTCTCATTACATAACCATGATGATTTAAAATCAACATTTGGGAAGTTTTCTTCTAATGCTCTTAGTATACTAGACGGTGAAGATGCAGTATCTAAAGGCGTACGTCTCAAATCATTAAAAACATTAACAGGCAATAAACAAGTGTCAGCCATATACTCAAGAGTATTGTTAACTGCACTTTGTTGACTTGATAAAAGATCAGCAATTGTTTCATACTTTTGTTGCGGTGTAAGAGTACTTATAGTTCCAGATGCTGGTGTAAAGTCAATTTCACTACTATTAAGCATGCCACTATTAGGTATATTTCTATGACCTATCATTACTATTGAATCAACAATCTGCATGTATTTTCTTTGAACTGTGCTCATGTACTTATCTACTAAAGAGTAGTTTTGCATAGATGCTTGTCTAATCTCAGCAGTGGTCCATTTAGCAGTTGCAGCATATTGTCTTACTTTAATCTCATTAAATTCACCAGCTAGAGAGATAATACCTTTACCCTCTTGAATACCTGTTTGAGTTTCAGTGAAATCACCAGCTCCATCAATTCTGAGAGACTGAATAGTATCAGCATGATCACCGCTATTATCAACTCTTAAACCTAACTTATCAAAAGTTACCTCTGGAAATTTGCGTTCAAAAATTATTGGATCAACCTTAGTAAGATTATGTACGAGACCGCCACCACCAACTGCACTATCCAATACCTTACGTGTTTGTTCATTATTAAATGAACTTTCAAATGATTTTACGTTATATATTTGATTTATTTTCATGACTTTACCTTCCTATAAGATTGCTATCTTCCATTTATTACTACCCATATCTGCTACAAATACTGCATTTATAGCAATATCCTGAGGTCCTGGAATCACAGTAGCCTTACCATAATCACCTACATCTGTATTATCTACATAAATATGATCCCATAATCTAGGAACTACGCCACTTTTTGCAGAGACGACAACTATACCTTTGATGCAAGCTTGAGCACCTTCTGGATTATTAGCTTTTGTAATTAAGTCACCATCTTCAGCAGGATTAATTACCTCTCTAAGAGCTACTCCTACAATAGAAGATGTAGCAGTTCCATCAAAATTATAAGGTGTAGCAGTTCCATCTAAATTAGAAAGAATACTGTCAGGACCCATAACTTTACAAAAACGACCAGCTATCAAACCATCTTCAAAATCAAAGAAGTTTAATGTTAGGTTGTAATTTCCTATTTCAGTTGTACCTACTGGAGCATTAGGTATTCTATTTATTCCTGCACTTGGATTAAAAGCCATTGTTGTTTTCCCTTTTTTTTATTTAAAATTAATACTCTTTATTTCCTACTTCTTCATATATATCTACAGAATCATTAAATTCTTTTGTAAGAGTCTTTTTAAGTAATTTAAAAGCTATTGGTATCTCCTCATCAGTTAAATCTTCATCAGTTTCAGTAGCGATTGCATCTTTCATTATTTCTAATGTATCCTTGCCATCAAAGTCATAATCATCAGACAAGAATTCTTTAGCTTTCTCTCTTACACTTTCTTCATCTTTCATTTCTTTTTTTATCTCACTTTCTTTTTCGGAAATAGCTTCATCAAGTGCCTTTTTAAATTCAGCAGTGTCAGTAACTTTAATAACTTCTTCTTCCTCTTTTTCTTCGTCTTCAACCTCTTCTTCAACAAAGCAACTATCTTTGATTTCAAGCTTTTCTTCATCTTCAAGAGCATTAATTGCCTCTATAATATCTTTAACTTCCAATTTACTATCTCCATCATCACTTGTTAAACTTTCACCATAAATTGTATCACTGTTTTTTTTACCTTTTTGATCGAGAACTTTGCATGCAATTCCACATCTTCCTCGCTCCACTAAAGCTAAATGATGAGGCTCTATGTCTACCTGTTCCAAATCATAATGATCATCATTTGACTTAATATATTTGGCATTATAACCAAGAGAAAATTCTCTCTTTCCATTCTCTAATAACTTTTCAAAATCACTACTGTAATCAAAATCATTTACAACTTTGATAGTACTGTCACTTAAAGGATCTATATTATCTTCAATAGCTGAATCTCTTATCTTACCTATTTTCTGATCATTGAAATTACTATCAAAATCTATTACGTGCTCATCTGTAATATCAATATCATTAAGCTTATCAGACGCCTTTTTGACTGTTTCAGGACTTCTATACACTTTATATAATTTGCTTGACTCATAATCTTTACCAAGCTCACTACCATAATATTCTTGAAAACCATCTCTTAGTGATACACCCTTTTTAGTCTTAGAGTCTAAGGTGAATGTTATCTTTGGGTTACACCTACTACAGCAATTATTTATATTATCTATTTCCACACTATTCCTCTTTAGATTCATATATATACTTTGCAACACACCTGCAATTAAAATAAATACCAGGTAAAAGCGTCATACCATCAGCACTAGAATATAAGCCAATATCAACATCATATTCTTTATTATTTCTAGCCTTGTGGCTGGCTCTTACTCTCTCATCATGTGATGTAACCCATATAGCTTTAGTAAAGCCTAGATTTTGATGTCTTATCTTATTCATGGTGCTAGTGAAATTGGCAAGCTGATTGCGAGCCACAAACTTGCTATCATTTCTGAACTTTTTGGAACCCTTACGTACCTCTTCAATCAGATCATCAAAGTTAGCCTTATGTGCCATTACCTTTAAACTATTGTTTGTAAAAAAATCTATAGCATCATTTTTTAATGTTTTAACCCATTCACTAGTTTCTAAAAATAAAGCGTTTGTATTTGATTTAATGGCCTCTTGAGCTATTAATTGTTTAACTGGAACACCTAACACACTTTCTATATTTTCATATGTCTTTTTCTGATAATATCTATCAGATTTTAATAATATTTTTCTTACTTGTTTCTCAATACGTTCATCAGAAAATTGTTTATTTAGTTGTTTCTTAGCTGTTTTAGCTAGCCCTAAAAATACAACAGCATAGTTACCTACTTGATTACCAACGCTAGTATTAGTATTCGGTGCATCTTCATTGAACTTTTCAAACTTTTTTATTGTTGATTTATTAAGATTGTTTATAGTGTTATTTTCCATACGTTCAAAAATTGAACTAGTAATAAAATCAGTAAACTTCTGAAAGTCTTTCTCATATTTCTTTATATGCTTAACTGGTTTTTTTTCAACTAACATCTTCATTATCAAATGAGTTTTCATAACTTTCATCATCTTTAAAGATTATGTCATGATCAGCTAGATACTGATTCTCATCTTGCCCTATGTTAAATAAAACTTGTGCGTTATTTATTACTTGAGTTTCATATTTGATTTTATCTTCAGCTGATAAAGACTGGTTATCCTTAAATGATATATTTTCATATCCAAAGATATTAAGTAACTTATTTATATTATCTTTGTAGTAAGTTTCTTGCATTTCTACTATCATTGATTGATAAGTTTCGCTTTCTATCTTACCAGTAGCATTAAGTCCACTAGCACTCTCACCAATAAGCCAAGCCATAGGTATACTTGAGCCTAAAGCTATTCTTCGTAGTGATATAGTATCTGCTTCTTGTAAGTTACTTATAGATTGAGTGATATTGATAACATCATCATCAGCATCAATAATACCAGCACCATATATACCTCTTACATCTTCCATAGCCCTTACATACTCAATGATTCCATCTGCATTTTTATTCATAGCTAATGATTTAAAATCTTTAATTTTGTAATACAAGCTAGAACTTTTCTCAAGTATAGCGCTGCTTGAGCCTGTGACTATATTGTCACTAATTAATTGATTGATTATGAATTGAAATTCACTTGCACCACCGTATCTTACTTCGGCACTTTTAGTGTCAGGTAATTTATAATAAGAAAAATCTATAACCCTAGTATGATGAACTTCTTCACCTTTGATCAAATATGATACTGGCTCCATAAATCTATCTGAATACCAATCTCTTGAAACATTAGTAACAGATACATCTAATTCAGAAAAAACCCTTAGCATCTTTCTATTCTTAGATGTTTTCATCAATGGTTGAGATAAAGGCTCATTTTTATTTACTACAACGATCACACCACGACCATACGCGACCATATATTGACCAGCTCTTCTAATGTGTTTCTCTAATTTATTTTTGTAAAATATTTCAGTTTCTTCATTGTCAAACTGTATTGTATTATTGAGTGGGTACTGTGATTTAATATTTACTATTTTTCTTCCAATAGCAGATTGCCACAAGGCATAACAAGTCTCAAAAGTTAATATGGAATCTGATTTAAAATAGTTCGTAGATGAAGATTCTCTTCTATTTCTAAGATTGTTTATTAGAGACTTAATACTGTCAAGAGTTTTCATATTAACTTTAATAAATATACATAACAATATTATATATCAGCCATTTAGCAACTTATCATAGTCAATAAATGACCTATTTCTATAGTAGCTCATTATGAAAGCATCTGCCAAATTAGGCGAAGATATATTTCTTTTTTTCATATCTTCCTTACTTTCTACCTTTACTAATCCTCGTTTACTTCGATCTTTTTTTGGACTTGACAGTTCAGTCTTGAGCTCATCTATATTGATACAATCACTAGATATACTTATAATTTCATCACCATTGAATTGTTTTCCTTTAACAACAGCATTATATGTTGATCTAAACCTATCAGCTATGTCTTGCCAAGCTTGTGATTTTAAATTCTCAAAGTGGTCTTTGTTCATTCTTAATGGTTGATACTCATTGTCAGGATTATCGACCTTAGCACCAGCATCGAATTTATTAAATTCAATGTAACCCCTATCGTTACCTAATCTTCTAAATGTACTCCCTGCACTAGCACCAACACCGATACAATCATAGTTAATATTTGCACCTATATCTTTAGCCATATAGTAAACTTTCTCTGCTGACTCTTCTAGTTCATTCTCTTTGGCTTTCCATTCCAATATGTTAGTGGTAAGTATTCCATGTCTTATGACTGTGGCACATTTGTCGGCACCACTATCAGCCACATCATAGCCAATTGTCTTAGTACCTACTATCTCTATATCAAGCTTAATATGGGCATCTATGCTTGCATCTATCCAAGCACGTTTAATAAATGCATCTTCGCTTTCACCTAAAGGCTCGCCCATATACACATGGTTGAATTCTTCATCTTCCATATTTACTTTTTGATTTTCAATAAACTTTCTAGCAGTCTTTGGTAAAAACAAATTGTCTACGTAGTTTATTTTCTTTACAAGAACATCATCTTTTTTATTAACTATAAAATTATTGTAAATAAAATCAGTATCCAGATAAGGGTTAAATACAACTATAACCATAGTGTCATCTTTTCTTAGTAGCACTGTGTCGGATATGATCTGCCATTGTTCTTTTGTTAAGGTATGTCCTTCTTCTAACCATACAATATCTATATCATCAAGGCCTTTAATTTGGTCAGTGTTCCTCTGCCAACCCAAAAACATAAACTCACTGCATACTTCAGTCTTAATACTAGTCTCTGTAAATATATATTGTTTTTTGAAATAAGGATCTAGTTCAACTTTTTTTTTAATTACTGAATATACTGATTGCTTAATATTAGCTTGAAATTTACGTATACAAGCTATTCTTAGCTTATATTTTGATGCTAGGTATATCAATATACCTGCTGTGTCTTCTGTCTTTGAAGAGGCTCTACCTCCATACAAGATTTTTATTTTTGCTTTGGTGGTCCAAAAATCTTTTAGATATGGATTTAATTTCATTGCTCTTTATAAAAATCTCCTAAAGTAAGTGTTGGTTGTGGCGACATACTACCGTCACTTGATTGATGATCTACTATTTGCTTGTCTAAACCTAAAAGCTTAGCCTTACCCATGCTAGCACTTATCATTTGAGCAGATGCATGGCTTGGCTTTTCATCTCCCATAGCCTTTTGCCTAGCCTCTTCTAGCTCAGCTAAAATAGTATCAACTGTAATTTTATTTCTTTCTTTGGCTTCTTCTTGTAATTCTTTTACCCTAGTCATTACACCAGTATTATTTAAAATTTTACTTGCGTTATTCCATATAGCTCTATCTTTCCATTCTAAAGCCCTAGGATAAGCTTTTTTATAGCTTTGAGTAGCATTACCACACTTAATATATTCTTGAGCGAATAATTCTTGCTGTGCGGTTAGCTTAGCCATTCTTTTGCTCCAACTTTGCCTTTAACTCTTCGATTATTTTTTCTTGTTCAGGACTTGGAATTGATAAAGCATATTTTTCTTTATCTTGAGCTTCTTTTTCTTGTTGAGCCATTAAAGAGTTATTATGTTCAACCTCCCACATCATAAAACTGACGAATAAAGTCAAAAAAGACACTATGCCTATGACTAATTTAGCAAGCAGTTTCTTTCCTATATAGTCTCCATAAATATGTTTAACTTTTTCATTTATATTTTTTAATTTAGTATCATTATTGGCGTTAATTATTTCTTGCTTAATTATATGTCTATCAATAGATGTTAGTGTTTCTTCTGTCTTATCCCATCTGTCGTCTTGCTTTTTGAGGTGGTTAAGTACTAATTTAAAATCATCACTCATTTTTTACTCCTAAACATATCTTGAGGAGTTGGTAATACCCAGCCGACTATATTAGTAATAATTAGGATTAAGCATAGATAAAACCAAAAAGTAGAATCGTTATTATTAATGACACTACCATGATAAGAATTATTGTCTGAACTATTGCGAGTTAATGAATTACTCTCATTATTGTTGATTGAATTATCATCAGCACCTATAAGAGATTTAGCACCGTTACCTGTTTCATTATCATTATTGTTATCTGTACTGGTGCTAGTTTCGTCGTGTACTGATCCTTTAGAGCTATAACTATCACCTGTGCCACTTATTGCTAGACTTGGATCAACTCTATTTTGAGCCTGTGAATTATCTGATGCTGAATTAGTTTTTGATAATAAGCCATTTGGAATTTTACCACTTAATGCTTCACAACTATCGAGTAATAAAATTGCTACTATTGTTATAGTAATTAATTTAATTATCTTTTTCACGATCTAATACATTTGAATATACTAGATTAATTATAACTTATGTATTTTGAATAATTGTGGTGAGAAATATTTGTGTTTATATGACTTTATAGTCCAAGCAATTTTTGTTTTTTTAATCTAAATTCTTCATTAGTAATAATCGATTTCTTATTGAGTTCATACAATTCTTCAATTTGTGTATTTATACTTTTAGATGATGTATCTGAACTGGTATTATTATCACCCACAATATTATGGATAATTATTGATTTATCATTATTTTTATCTTTCACATTCTTAAGAAAAAACAATATGATTATCGCTAAAGGTAATATAAAGCATATAAAAGCCCAACACACAGCACATCGATCTTTCTTATCCGCTATATAATATGCCCATCCAGCCGCTATTACTGCAACAAAAATAGCTAAAGTTGCTTCATCCATATCTTTAAATTCCTATAATATAAGTATAATCTCATCATACATTAATAAATTATAATAAAAAAGTCTTTAAAGGTATGTTTATCATATTAACGACTTACCCCCATAAGCTTTATTAAGTTTTATTCTTTTATTTTCTTCTTTTATTCTATTTCTTTCTGTAAGAATCTTTACCCTTTCTACAAAAAATGGTTTATCACATAGGTGTGGATATTCACCTGTATCTAATAATTTATCGTATCTATTTTTTACTGTATCTCTAAGCTGCAATTTATCTTCAATCTCAGGAATTATACTTTTTAAATATCTTTCTAAGATTAATATATCATCGTCTTCCTCTAACATTTTTACAGTTTCATATGCTGATATGTTTAATTGCTCCATAATATCAGTGCCAGTCAAACCTCCCATACCATCAATTTCATTGTCAAGATATTTAAATATTTCATCAACAAGCATAGTTTCATAGTTCATAGATTACTCCTAGTTATTTCTAAAAAGGTATATCATCATCAAAGTTATTAGCATCAAACTGTGGTTGAGGTGCTTGATTTTTATAACTTTGAACTGGCTTTTGTTGTGGCTGGTAAGTTGAGTTTGTAGTTTCTTTACCACCACCTAAAAATTGCATTTGCATAACTATGAAATCACTTGAATATCTTGTAACACCATTTTTATCATCATACTTGCTAGTTTTATGCTTACATTCAATATAAAGTTTTGACCCTTTTGTTACATACTTTTGTATTAGCTCAGCTGTCTTACCAAATGCTTTAATATTATGCCAATCAGATATTGTTTCTTTATCCTTATCTATATCATTTGTAGCTAAAGAAAAACTGGCGATAACATTACCGTTTTGAGTTTGATGGATCTTTGGATCATCTCCTAACCTACCAATAAATATACATTTATTAACTGTTCCTTTAGCCATTAGTATTTAATCTCCATTAATTTTATTAAATCTTTTTCATCGTAATAATGAATTGGGTAATGCTTTGACTTATCTATTCTTTTAGGCTGAATATCTAACCTATAACATCTACCATATAGAATGTTATAAGTAACACCGATCTTACCCTTACAAAAGTCTTTAATAGTTATTATCATGATCACTTGTATCCAATATTAAATCTTCTATCAACACTTCACTTTCTCCACATTCATCTATATGTTTCATTAATTGGTATTCACTCATAAATCATCACCATTATATTTTTTTATCTTAATTATAGTTGTGCCTATGTTGTTATCAGATATTCTCTCTATCTCACTAGAAACGCGTCTAACAAACTTCCATGAATCATCTTCTAGCAACTTTGCTTTTCTAAGAGCATCAACCACAACTTTGTTGACATTATCTACGTCTCTTTGCCTTCTGTCTTTCATTGTTAAAAGTATTTCAATTTCAACTGGATAACTTAAAAACGATGGTAGCTGATGTCTGCAACTCATATGAACTAAAGCATTAAAGTCTTTTGCTTGTTGTGTGAGATATGTGCCATGCTTACCATTTCTCCAAATAGCATTAGCACTTGGTGGATATGCTGGCACTTCTATTATAATTTCACTCATTAAATCATCTCACTTGCTACTTGATACTGAGCATTTCTAGTTTTATAAGTTCGCATGTCTAGCTCTGGATGTTTCTCTAGCATCTTACGCTTTGCTCTTGTCCAGCTTTCAACTGCAAAATTTTTAAAGTCACCATCAAAATTTACTTCTTTAGAAACTGCATTAAGAAACTCACCGTTTCCATCTCCACGTGTTGCAGGATTAACTTTTAAGATTCTAAGAGCTATGTTTAGTTTTTCGGTTATCATTTATTTATTACCTCGCATAATATTTAAATACCTAAAGCTAAAAATGAATTAATTACATGCTTTTCTTCTTGCATTGCTTCTATGAATTCATCAAGCTGTTCTAAACGTTGTTTTGCTCTTTGTTCTAACTCATCATCACCATCTAATAATTTTGTTACATTTATTTTGTTTTTCATTATCTCGCTCCTATGCTACTTTTTTTAGTTCTACATCGTTTATTACCGATCCAAAACCAGAAGTCTTTATCCAATATTTCATTTTATCTTTTCCTTTTAATTTATTAGCTTCTTGAACTTTGGGGTGCATATCTGCAAATACAGTGCTAACACGATTGAAAAACTCTTGTGGCGATATCATTCCTAGATTTGCTTCATTGATAACAATTTCAACATAAACCTCTGGCACATCAAGAAACTGTATTTTTTTCCAATAATCACTGGCTCTTTTATTAAATTTGTTGTGATTAAATGAGCCTATCATTGCTTCATAATCAAGTTTTGGTATATTGACATTACCCATTTTTATTATTGGGCAATAACGGCGATACATAAGTGCTTTAAGAGTTTCAAAAGTTATAGGCTGAAAACCTATCTCACGCTTTGGCTTGGTATTAGCGATTTCTGTTTGCTTAGTAGCATTCATAGCCTGTAGCTCGTCCTTAATATGGAACGGCATAGGAACTTTTTCGCTGTTAGCAAAGTGCATTGTGATAGCGTTACGCATATCATCAACTGTGTAATCTTTGAAATGGTATAGCCAATCAGATTCTAAAACTTTCATATCTTCTTCTGATTTATTTTTGAAAGCAAAATCTTTATGAGCCTTTATTCTCTGTAATACATCTTTTATTTGTTGCATATCCATAATAATTCCTTAATCAAAATATGTGTTGTTATAGCCATTCTTTCCGATACTAGGCTTGCTGATAGCTTCTTTCTTGGATGGGTAGATGTTTGCCCACCCGCTAGCTAAAGCGTTCTGTATGGATTCAATACGGTGTTTGTCATCGGTGTAGCTATCTGATTCAATATTGCTGATTATTGTCTTGATAGCTCTGCTAGTGAGAATTAACTTCTTGTTTGACTTTGCTAACTCTTTTCTGTTTTCAAAAAATTCATTTAGTGAACTCTTAACTTCATCAGCTAGATTTGATTCTGATAAAACATCAATCGGTTTTTCTTTTATATTTTCTTTATTACTATTATTTATAGTATTACTATCTATAGTATTACTAATAGGAGGTGGATTCCCACATGTGGGTTTACCACTTTTGGCTTCATCCATAAGCTGGTTTTCGACTTTTGGCTGTATGTATATAAAATACTCACCTGTACCATCAGCATCTTCTTTATATATTTTTTCTTTATCTAACTTACTATCTATTAACTCTCTATCTAACTTACTATTATAGTAATCTTCATTACTAAGGTTAGTAACCTTGTTTACTAAGGGTTGGTAATCTTCATTACTAAGGTTAGTATTTTCAATTACTAAGGTGTAGGCTAAATCAGTAACATTAAAATATGTCTTGTTACCTTTTTTCTTATCCGTAAACTTATGTAATAGATCAAGTTTACAAAGCTTATTTAATCTTATTTCTATAGCTTTTTTACTCTTGATATTAAGCAATGGATTATCATCAATAATCTTTTGATAACTACACCATATGTGTAATTTATTGTCGATAAGTTGTTTAATCGCATTATTAGAAATTGCGAATTTATATACAAATTCAAAAATAGTAGCATCAATCAAATCAACTTTTATACTCTTAGCATTAGAAAGTTGATTAAATGCTCTTTGGTTTATATTAATATAGGCTTTCATACTATCTCCCAAATAAAGCTTTTTCAGAAGCTATAAACTTGTCATTTGTTAGTATCTGAACAGTTTTTTCATATCCTAAGGATATTTTGTTAGATCTCTTCCAATTATAAAAAGTAGCTGGCGTTATCTTGTAAGTGTCTATCATTTTCTGCTTATCATTTCTGTAGTATTCAAATACTGGCTTAAATTCCATAAGTAAAACTATTTTTGTCATTAGTAAAAGTAATTATATAGATAAATCAATAAAAAGTAAACATAATAGTTTGACAACAAAAGTAAAAGCGCTTATACTAGTTTCATAAGGTCGAATGATGACCACCAAAGAAGATATTTAAAAACATATTCAAATCTGCAAGGTAAACAAACCTAGACCATAAAGCTGTAATAGAGGGTATCAGCATAGGTAAGTGGAAGTAGCAGACTAATTATATTAGTTGATGGCTTGTAACTCCCCAGTGCGAGCTATCAACTAATGTAGTTAAACAACAAGGAGAATAGTTATGACAGATACACAGTATCAAAATTTTATGCAATTGATTGCAGGTCAAGTAAAAGATTATCTTGATGAGCAAATTAAAGAAAGTAAACAAAAAGAGAGGATTTAATTATGTTATTAACAATAATAATATCATTAGTACTTGTAATGCTTGTAATAGTATCATTTCAGACATATTCAGAGAATAAGATGATTTATGATCGCATAATGTGTTTAGATGAAATCCTAAAAAGTAATTATCAAGACATTAATAAAATAAAAGAACTTATGCAAGTAAAAACCATTGTTACAGATTTTGGGGATGAGTCATCACTCAAGACTAAGATAAATGGATGTGATTCTGACATCACTCTTCATCATGCTTTTTTTTATAGTGATAGATTGATACTTAACATAAAGTTTAATGAAATTTGCACCAAAGAAGCTTAATAATTCTATACATTCATTACCACTTGTTTCAAAGGGTGGAAATGAATTTAGCTTTATATCTATCTTTTCAGCATTAAACGTATCGTATTTAATTTCAGGAAAATGATTAACTAAGATTTTTCTACCTATTTTTAAGCTACCTTTTTTAACATAAATATCTTTAATCTTAATTTCTTCTTTAGTTTTATTTTCAAACTTCAAATTAAAGTAATAAACACCATCTTTTAGAGTCATTTCTTTACCGTTTGTGGATAACAACAGGTTATACATTTTCTTAAATTTAAAGAAATCATACACATATTCTACAACTTTACTAAGTATCGGAACCATTAACTTAATGTCAACAAGCATATTAAAACAAAATCTTAAAATAATTACATCAATAATAGTCTAGGAGGACAAAATGAGCAGTTACAAAATATATAAAGTACGCAATCACTGGATTCTTGAACACATATCAACACCAGTGATATATAAAAGAAAATTTAAGTTTAAATTTTTAGCTAAATTTAAAAAGTTCAAATTAGAAAGGATGTCATAAGTTATGAATTTATATTTATTAAACAAAGAATTTGAGAATGCATTAATCAATATGATTAGTTTAGATGCGGAGTATGTAGCTGATGCTAATACTGGCGAAGTTATCACACAAGAGGAATACGACAAGGCTTTAAACGCCCTTTCATTATCTCGTGAAGATAAGATAAAAAATTGTGTTTACTACACTAAAAGCCTTGAACTTGATGAAGATGTTATTAGTCAAGAAATCAAGCGACTACAAACTTTAAAGCGTACTAAGACGAATGCTAAAGAGCGTATGAAAAACTACATACTAGAGAATGTAGATAAAGGCGAGAAGTTCGACTTTACAACTATTAAGCTTAGTTGTTTAGCAGGTCTTGAAAGTGTGGAGATTGATGGTGATGCTGATATCCCACAAGAGTATTGCAGGATAAAAGTGGAGCCATCTAAAACAGATCTAAAGAAAGCTTTGAAAGATGGTATTGAAATAGATGGTGTTCGATTAGTACGACCTGATAAAAGATTAATGATTAAGTGAGGAAGTTATGATATTACAACACCCAGCATCTCCATATTTTGTGATGCCTAGTTTGAGTGAGTTACGAAAAATACCTAAAAAAGTTAGGTTAGAGTTTTATCAACTATGTAGGGAATATCGGGGGTCTTAGTATGAGTGAAGTTTATGCAAAATTAAGTACTATAAATGTAAATGATCATATTAAAACAAAAGGTAGTTTGAAGTACTTAAGTTGGTCTTTTGCTTGGGATAATTTAATGAAGATATATCCTAAATCTACTTACAAAATATATGAGAAAGAAGATATTAATTATTTTACAGATGGTAGGACTTGTTGGGTTAAAGTAGGTGTAACTGTTGAGAGTATTGAGCATATAGAAATGTTACCTATCATGGATACTAGAAACAAATCAATATTAGTTAATTCAGTTACAAGTGTTGATGTTAACAAGACTATACAAAGAGCTTTAACAAAAGCTATAGCTCGCCACGGTCTTGGGATATACATATATGCAGGTGAAGATTTGCCAACTGAAGAAGCCCCTAAAATATTTACCAATGCCAAACAGCCACAAACTCAAATTCAATCTGATACTCAAAAGGCTTATCATGTAGAACAAGTGCAATATACCGTCAAAGACTTAAAAGAAAAATTTGATGAATATAATTTAACCTCCGATATGATGAAAAAGTTTGTATCTTTATTTGGGGTAATTAAAACAGACCCTGCTACTTTTACTGAGATCATAGACAACTTTGATGATTATTTTGATAAGTTTCAAGTACATATTATGAGTGAGTAAAACAATGAAAATTATTCATAAAATATGGAATAAGTGTGGTAACTGGCAAGCATCAATTATATTTTTATTTATTTTATTCCTTATACAGGTTTTTTCTTTTCAAGAAATGACTATTTATCAAAAAGCATTATTTCTTTTCGTATTTATCATTTGGTGGAATTTGAGAGACCTTCGAAATATATTGATAAGGTTTATTATTAGTGAAGTTAAGGAGAGTAAAAATGAGAAGAGAAATTAAATTCAGAGCTTGGTCACACGGAGGAGGTGATCCTAGAATAGAAAGTGAAATGTACTACAGTGGTGAATATAATTTAACCTCAGATATGATGAAAAAGTTTGTATCTTTATTTGGGGTAATTAAAACAGACCCTGCTACTTTTACTGAGACCATAGACAACTTTGATGATTATTTTGATAAGTCTCAAGTACATATTATGAGT
>Ga0306898_1000147_pt1 | contig 30474 bp, 28 predicted proteins | sample AntRauMFilla1564_FD_190424 | JGI IMG/M metagenome (GOLD analysis project Ga0306898, IMG submission 190424) | Saline lake microbial communities from Rauer Islands, Antarctica - Metagenome Filla 1 #564 (v2) (version 2) | ecosystem: Environmental > Aquatic > Non-marine Saline and Alkaline > Saline ...
CAAAATCTGAGGCAGCCCAAAGTCAATTTGGCACACGTAACTCAACGTAAAATAGACACGTTAAATAAACGTGTAGGAAGTGATGCCCTTTGACACTGATTTTGAGGTTACGTGTGCCAAATTGACTTTGGGCTGCCTCAGCTTTTGATTTTTTTTTCAGTCGAGGCTCAAACCTCAGAAGTCTGGTTCTCAGCGACCTGGTCAGAGCCAATCTTCCGAGAAGGGATGACAACTTTGACACGTCCTAAAATAGCATCTCAGTCTTAGTATTGTAGGGAGACTAAATCCTAACCATAGGATTTAGTCTTGCGAAGGGACTAGGACTGAGATGCTATTTTGGGGCTTGTCAAAGTTGTCATCCCTTCTCGGAAGATTGGCTCTGGGCGACCTGCTGAGAACCAGACTTCCGAGGTTTGAGCCTCGACCAAAAAAAAATAAAATCTGAGGCAGCCCAAAGTCAATTCGGCACACGTAACCCAAACATAACCCGTCTGGACCTTGTTTTCGAGTCAGCCATCGTGGCCGCAGACGCGTTTGAATGCTGACAATCGATGAAAAATAAAATAGCCTGCCCGTGCAACCCCCCCCATCTTGACTGGCATTTTTTGCTGTTTTGTACTGACCATGGCTCACGTTTTCAGGTGCAAGCTGGCTGTTGCTATAGAAGACGTGTCTGACGCCGTCAGCACTGTCGGGCGTGTGCTAACCCTGCCCGTAGCGCAGTTCGCGATGATGCCCAACCTAACAAGGTTTGGGTACCAGCTAAGCCTCAAGCCGGTGGAATGGCGCGTGCCGCCGTCGCGAACGCGCACGATTGTGCTTGTGCTGACCCACGCAGCCCAGCAGGTGTCACCGGCGCAGGCGTGGCGGGACGCAAACGCTCTCAAGGACAAGCTTTGCCACGTCGTCTGTCCCGTGACGGCGTCGCTGCGCAATGTTTCGAGCTCGGACGCGTAGCGCGCGACATCAAGACCTTGCGCGACAAGCTGCAGACAGTCACGGGCAGCCAAGTGGTGACGCTGTACGCTACTTAGCGTGCGTTTGTGAAGTGGTAGTGCCTTGCCAATTGAGCTCTTTTGGACCCCTTTCTTGCGCTTCAGATCTTTGCAATCCATCTAAAGCACGCACGGGTGCCAAGCTGGGGCTTCTGTCTTGCCACCATGGACGTGGCACGCTGTGCTCGCCAGCTCAGTGCGGCGACCAGCCCAGCCGACGTCCGGCGGATTGTAGAGACGACCCGAGACGTACGCCGCGCAGTGACCGAGGCAGCGCGGGACGGTCCACCCCACGGGGTGGTGGAAATGCTTGGTGTGCACTACTTTGGCTGGGGGCTGGACGACATTCACGAACTCCTGGACGATCGCCACGACGAAGATGGCCATCGCGCTACGCTTCGCAAGCTCGTGCGCGTGTACGCCGCATGGCGCTCGGCCGGCGGTGACCAGAACCACTACCCCGACGCAAGCAGGGCCGACTAGCCGTGTTGCTGAATGAGGCGTCATTTTTTTCCCCCCTTCGTCTTTCCAAGGCGCAATTGAGTCTCTGCTGCTGTGCCATGACCGAACCCAACCCTCACCGCGTCGAGCCGTCGGGCCCTGACGGCATGCTTGTGCTGACCGACGTTGTGCACAGCCTCACGGCGTACGACAGCGTGGTAGGCCATGACCGGCCTTCCAAGGCGCTGCTGGCCATGCAGCGCGGTCGTGAGCCCAGTCACTGGACGTACCTCGGTGTGTGGCACGGCGTGACGCGCTGCATGCGGCACGTGGTGGTGTATGCGCCCGAGCTGGACATTAAAGAGCGCACCTACACGGCCGGACGCCGCAGCACGCTGGCCCAGTCGCGCGACCTCCCCAACAGCGACACGCCTGTTCCAACAGTGTACGCCGACGTGCTGCGCGATCGCGAAAAAGTTGGCAGCTCGGCCGTGGTCTACCCGCAAGTGTGGCTACCGACTGTAGCGCGCACCAGCCCTGTTGTCGTTGTGCACGCGCCAGCCACCTGGCGGCGCGTGGCGTGGCGGTTTGATCGCCGGGCAGCCGATCTGACGTTGCTGGGGGTGCTGCGGCGGTGGGAGGCGCTGCGCAGCTTGGTGACGGTGGTGTGCGTTGATTTTGCCGAGCACGATCTGCTGTGGCCCGTGATGCGTCGCCAGACGCGCCTGCTCATTGTCGGCAACGGTGCCGATGGGGTGCCCGTCGTTGCGCCGTTCATGGCTGTTGACACCCAAGGCCAGCGGTCGAGCGACGCGGTTGAGAGCGCGATGCGCACGTTGCGATCTGTGCTCGAGGTGGTCAACGGCACGATTGACTTTGACAAGTGCCTAAAGGTTCCGGGGCTGGCCGACGTCTGGCGCGGCGCTTTGGAGCCCTTTCAGTTGGCGCTGGCGCACGAGGGCATTTCCATCGATCGCGCCTTGGCTGCCAAGCTATGTACGGCCGCTGGACTGCGGGCCTCCCTGGAGGCGACAATGTCCGTCGCCAAGCCGCCGGCGTCGCCGAGTGGGCCAGCTTTGAGCCACCCCTCGAAGCGATCGAGAGGCTGCGGCGCACGCCCAGCCACCGCCACGCAACCATCGTTAAGCTTGTGGTTTCAACCGGTACGCACACCCGCCTTCTCGGCCCGCTCGCTGTTGGCACCCCCGTCGCCGTCCACCTCGACCCCGAGCACGAAAACGAGCTTGGTCGCGTCCCCATCCACCGCATCGTCTGGCCGCGCGTCACGGCCGAGCCGCAAACAGTCGACCGCAACCGCCGCGCTTACTACTATGACCAGCCCGAGTGGCGGCCCGAGCTCCTCAACAGCAAAGAGGCCGGCGTCACCGAGCCCACTGCCCACACGTACTATGCCGGAGTGATTGTGCGCGTGGGTGTAGGTATTGTAGCGCCCTACATCCAGGCCCACGTGATCCACCTGCAGGTGCGCGGCATGGTGGCGGTGCGCGAGCTGTACTTGGGCCATGTGCGCGACCAGTGCATGCGGTCGGCCACGGTGTTTTTTGGCGAGCGCGAGTGGCGCATCGGCGGGGTGATGCGCCGCACGCCCGTCACAGACCCCGACGGGCGCACCAGGACGGTGTGGCTAGACGCGTCGGCGATGCAGTCCATCTGGGAGCAGAGCGATCGCGAGGCGGCAGCCGCGGCCGCACTGGCCTTGGCCGCGGGCGGCTCTGACTATGCCGAGTCGACGGCACGGGCCTCGCTGGCGTCGGGTGAGCTGAGTCTGGGACTGTTGGACGGTCTGCGCAGCCCGGGTTCTAGCCGGGCCTCCGTCGTGTCGTTGCCACCCTCGCCGTAGCTGCCAGAGTTGGGGTTAACCTTGCGGGCGCTGGCCCAAAAAGACGCGGGCTGGTCATTTCTGCGTTCTTGCGGGCGGGTGTGTGTGTGCAGTGCGGCTCGAACGAAAAATTCACACTTGATCTACCGGTGCGATGGCAGCAACTCCTTTGCACATGGTGGGGGCGCAATCGACTGTGGGCGAGGCCCAGCGCGTGGCGCAGCTGGCGCTGCAGGCCAACATGGCGCACTACAGAGACCCAACGGTCGACGAGCTTTCGCGAGGCGTGCAGAGCACCAACGGCCTCAAGCCCTCGTTGGAGACGGGCCCGCAGCTGGGCGGCACGGCCAACAGCTTTATTACGGCCGCGGGCATGACGCCCGACGGGTCGCGCAACCGCGCGCCGCCCGGTCAGGTGCGCATCACGCACCAGCAGGCCATTGGCTACGCCACGCTACCAATCATCGACCATCCCGTCGTCATCTACAGCGTCAACACCCGCGACAACGAGTACGAGACGCGCAGCTACCGCGACCCCAACTACCTGCGCTGCGCCAGCCTGACGTCGGCCGACTACCACCGCAGCGATGCGTGGCGCGACTGGGACCGCTCGCACGTGTGCGTGGTGACGCCCGAGGAGTACCGGACCTACATGCGTGACCACGGGCACATGGTGCTGGGCCGCTTTGGCCAGGAGATTGCGCCAGTGCATCGCAATCCCTGGGACGTGGACGTGCCAGTGTACCACCACCGCAACTACGCCTTCACTGGCATGCTGATGGCCACGTACGGCGGGCCCCTGGGGCGCAAGGCTGCCGAGCCGTTGGCCAAGCGGCCCAAGGACGCCGCCGAGCCGGGCAACCCTCACCAAGTGCGCTTGACCGACTACACGCTGACAACGCAGCTGGTCAACGTGGCCGAGTGCTTTGGGTCGTGGTCGGCCACGGCCACGGCAGCCAACCCGGTGCGCGTCTCGGCGGGCTCGGCCGCTTACCACTACGTGCCGGCGCTCGAGCCGGGCTTTCTGCTCAAGTTTTTCGTCGGCTACCACCGCAAGAGCCTGGTGGTGCGCCACTCGCCCTTTGACCTCTTTGACAGCAAGGCGCAGACCAAAGCCATCATCGACCTGGTGGTGGGACCCACCAGCAACCCGCTCGACGCGGTTGCCGAAACAGCCGCGGTGGGCGCCGCTGGCCGCGCCACGCCGCGTGCCAACCTGGCGCTGCGCTGGGTGCACGACGCGTACCGGTTTCATGACCCGGCCGTCTTAGTCGCTGGGGTGGCGCACAACGCCATGCCCCGCGAGTTTGTCGACTACTTTCCGGCGCCAGCGACGCTGGTTGGCAACAACCGCGACTATCAGTTTACTGCGGCAGAGTCGCTGCTGGGTGTGAGAGCGTGAGCGTGCTTGAGTGTTTGGGTGTTGAAATTTTACTCTGTGCTGGCGTCACTGTCGTCCAAGCGCAGCGCTGCCATCTCAGTCTCAAACGCGTCCTGAAACGCCTCTTCGTCGGCCTCTGCTGCAGCCCGCATAGCGTGCGCCTTGCCCATGGCCGTGAGCTCGCGCCCAAACTCCCCAGTGCTGAGCATGTGCGAAAAGAGGTAGGTGGTGGGCGCCGCCACTCGGGCCTGGAGGGCAACTTGCTCGCTCACGGCCGCGCCGCCTATCATGAGCACCACCACTTCGGGCACACAGCCCAGCAGCTGTGTGGGATCAAGGTTGTCGCTGGATGTCCCAGGCGCGCCTAGCGGCTGCCGAGGGTCGAGCAAGAGCATGTGGTCGACGCACGTCCGAGCGGTCGCGGTGACTTCCACGTCGAGCTCGCCCGTCAGCGCTTGCACCATTTCAACCACGCGCAAGGCACTGCTGTCGACGCTGGCGGGCTCGCCCAAGGGCGCTGGCCACGACCGGATGTAGTGCAGAGCGTCAGTGTCGATTCCGTCGCGCTCACGCAGCATTGCTTCGTAGTGCTCTGTGAGCGGGTGGCCCAGCAGCGCCAGCTGCAACAGCAGCGCCAGCTTGTCCTCCTTGTCTACCTGGTCCGACAGCAACAGCCCGTCCAGCACGGCGTTTGTGGGCGATTGACTCGAGAGCTGCTGGCCCGCCAGAGCCAGCATGTAGATCTGCTGGGTCACGCAGCAGTGATGCACCCACGTGACCATGGCTTGGATCTTGGGTAGCAGGCGGATCTCGCGGCCCAGCACCGACATGTAGTGGCGCACCAGCGTCTTGCGATCGTGGATCCAGTCGTGCACCGGGTCGTCAGGCTGCTTGGGCACCACACGCTTGAGCTCGGCTGCTAGCTCTAGCGAGTAGGCCCCGCAGCGCACCACGGCTTCGTCGACCGGCAGCAGCAGAACCACATCGAGAAACGCAGTCCGGTCCGTGGCCTTAAAGTCCAGCCCTTGCATGTTGTACGTGGCGGCGCCCAGGAGCGAGCTGGTCATTAGCGGCGCGCGCAGGTCGATGCCGCGCTCCAGCACCAGCAGCAGAGGGCGCACGCCCGTAACCTTTTCTTCCGTCTTGGCCGCAACCTGCTCTTTTTGCTGCGCCCTAATCAGGCTGTGCATAATGGCCGCCACAATGCTGCCCATGGCGCCCGGAAAGTGGCCGACAATGGGCTCGAGGTCCATGGTGGCAATGGCGTCGCCGGCGCCCGAAGCTAGCCAGCTCAGCGTCTCGGAGCGGTCGTCCATGTTCATGCCGCCATACTCTTCCGGCAGCGACAGTCGAGACCAGGTGGGCTGGCCCAGCGCTGACCGCACGGCCACGGCGGCCGAGTTGTCGTCCAGGCTCAGAAAGTCAATGCCGTAGCCCGTGGCGACCGCAACCTTGGGCAGTCGGCGCAGCTGGCGCATGGCCGAGGCTTGGTGCGTGGTTATCGCGTGCACGCTCACGCTCTTCACGTTGGGCCGCTGGCACAGGGCGTCAATGTGGACGCAGTTGGTGTCGCTGCCGATGCACCACACCAAGCACACGTCGCATTCCGTGTCAAAGGTGCTGGCGTGCTCGAGGTCGACGAGCTCAATCACGCCCATGTCGCGAATCTCCTCGCTCGTCACGAGGCGCTCTAGGATGCCGCCGCCCGGGGCATCGCAAAGGACCACCATGCTCTTCTGGGCCAGCTTTTGCGTTAGCAGCGAGTGCAGCACGTACGAGCGCTGGCGCAAGCGCAGTGGTCGGCGGTCCGGCTTGGTCATGCTGCTGCTGCTGTTGTTGTTTTCGAGGTGCTTTAGAAGGTGAAAAAAATGCTATTTCAAAGTCGCATTTTCCACTTGTACTTTTCTTCCTTTTCTCTCGACCAGCCAGCATGACGCACCCCACCGACCAAGCCGACTTTGACTGGAGCCAGCTGACGGCCGGCCATCGTGACCTGTCGGTCCGGCCGCGAGCCAAGCGAAGCAGCAGCAACAGCAGCAGCAGCAGCGTCTTGCCTTCGCCAACCCAGCGCGACGCCTTTGCGTCCAAGGTCATTCCGGCCGGCCAGCCCGTGCTGCAGCTCATTCAAGACGTTGGCGTGACGCTGGGTATTCCCGCCTGCGGCCAGCCCTGCGACTTTCTGCTTGATCCTACGTGGCGCGATCGATCGCTGGTTGCGCAGCTGCGCCGCATCCACGTGTCGGTGGCCGACCAGCCGGGCGTCGAGGCCGTTTGGACCGCTCTGGGCCAGCTCGAGGTGCTGGCGGCTGGCAAGGGCATTGCCGTGCTGCACGACGTGCAAGCGCGCATGACCGAGCTGCTGCGCGGGCTCTTTATTGCGGACGTGTTTGCGTACTACGTGTTTTGCTTGTTTGGCATCAGCCGCGCCACGCTGCACCAGCGGCTAACGCCCGGTCTGCAGCACGTCAAGGCGGCCAAGTGCTTGGTCTGAGTTTTTGCTGCCTCAATTGAATTTGAACGTGACCGCTTTCGTCCCAACAACCCTCGTCTCTTGCGCTTGCAGCTGCCACAGCAGCCACGCGCCTTGAATCACGCTGGCGCGGTGCCTGGTGCAGCTGGTCGACAATGCCCAGCAGCGCGTAGTACGTCTGGCGGGTAGAGCGCGCTCAGCGCGGCCAGCGCCGTGGTGTGGTCAAACAGGTGGCACTGCGTGGCCCACAGCCGCTCGAGGCCAGGGCAGTCGCCGTGGGCGCACGTGCAACTGAGCTCGCTGGGCTGGGCTGGGGGAGACGACCAGCAAAAAGGAAAAAAAAATGCAGCCGTCAGGCGAGGAACAAAAAGGTGTATCGCATGGTTTGGACAGCGCCTTGGTTGGGTCTCCGGGTGCTCAGTGAAAGTCCGACCGCATGCACAGGTGATGCCACACAGTGTCCGGAGACACTGTGCGTCTTTCTGCTCTGCTCTTCAGCAGCAGCAGCTACAAGTGGTAGTCGTTCTTTCGGCGAGCTCTCGTCAACACCACCAGGCTATCAGACCACTAGACAGCAAACCAATGTTGATCTACTCCTTTACAAAGGAACGCTACCTAGCCTAAAATAGACACTGGCCGTCCGGACGAACCGCAGAGAGAGAGAGAGAGGATGGGAGGGGTTGGGGTTTCAATTTTGAGAGTGCTGCAAGCTACTCTCCGGCAATGTGAAGCATGTCTGGCGTCATGGTGGGGTGCGTTGCGCGAAGAAGCGCAATCAGCTTGTCATGACTCCGAGGGTAGAGCTCGTTTGGCATGTAGCTGACCAGCTCGTACATTGTCAGCTCGTCTGCAATGTCGTCCGCTAGCCACTTGAAAATCTCGACCGAGTCGTACCAGTGCGTGCGAATCAGCAGAGCGTCAAACCATTCGCCAGGGAAGTCTTGGTCGATCAGCCACTTCAGGTACGAAAGATTGTCAAACTTGGCGCAGAAGCCAAGCATCAGATGGCTGAAGATGTCTCCCGTGTCTAGGTTGCGACCGAAAGCGTCAATGTCGAGGGGGTAGTGTACTAGCTGGAGCATGCGGTACTCGTAGATGCTCTCGCGGCACATGATTTCGGCAAGGGGCTCGCAGAACTTGTCGACTAGACCCAGCGGCTCAAGATGGTCGCGTATGCGGTTTAAAACGGCCATAGCGTCTTTGCTCGGCGCGGCCTTGTGGACCATCTCTCGCCACAGCGCGGTGTTCACCGACTGGATGTTAGATGGTTTGTAGCGCGGCCACAGGGCTGGCTGGAAGCTCAGGTCGATGTAGAACGCGTTTCTGGTGAGCTGGCCGTGTCGGTCCGCGTAGGTCGTAACCAGCGCGTGGAAGCGCCGGCACGTCTTTCCTAGCAGCACGAGCGCGGTAGCACCTAGTTTTGGCAGCACTTCGGTTAGTAGCACCTCGTCAGGCAGTAGCCCGACGAGGGCGGTGTCGTTGGAAAGAGCGAGCTCCATAATTGGAGGCGGGCGGGTCGAGAGAAAGAAAAAGGCGGTGAAGCGCAGGTAGGGCAAGTGGAACTGACGGTCAAACGGAAAGAGCACTCCGTGGGAGGATGAAGGAGTCTTCAGGCGTCGTTTTCGGGCAGGGTTTATGCGGGTGCCACTGGGCAGGCAGAGGAGCGGTTTGGAATTTCAGGCAAGCTCAGTCGTCGGTGCATCTAAAAACGTTGCTGGGCTACCGTGTCATTTTACCATGAGTCAAATGGCCGCCGCCCACTGCGCTACCGTGACCGCCAAGATTGGCGTCCGGATGGATGCCGTGCTGGCCTTTGAGGCGGAGCACGCCCACTGCTGCGCCGTCTGCAAAGAAGCGCTGGAGGACGACTTTCTGGAGAAGGCGGGCTGGCCGGCCCACGACGTCAGAAAAATTGTGAGCGACTACATCCAGGCCAACGCTTGCGTGCCGGCAGCCTGGGAGGGCGCCGGCATGGCGCTGGCCAATTGCTTTCGCGACTTTTCCGAGTACGTGATGGACGAGCACGGCGTGGAGACTGTGGTGGGCGATGTGGTGGGCGAGCTGCCCAGCAACCACCGCGGCATGGCGTCGTTTCGCAAGGGGATGCTGCATAACGGCCGCGAGCACCTTGACGACCGCAGTGTTCGGATACTGCGACGCAGACGGGCTTAGACCCCCCTTCAATTCATCCGCTTTTTTGACACGCCTCTAGCAGCTAGCACACTCGCGCACTCGTCTGCACGCACGCACGCAGCGGTCTTTTTTTTGCAAGCGTGGGTGTCAGTCTGCCGTAAGGGGGGAGAGGGAGACGGGCGAGCGTAGGCCACCTTCATTTCCACTCTTCTTTGTATTGCTTTGCCCTGTTTTTTTTCTTTGCTGCCACCATGCTCGACACTGCTGTCCCCCTGAGCCCGCCCGCCAGCGCCGCTGCTGACGAGGCCAAGGCCGAGCTGACAATCGCGGCGCGCGACGAGTTTGTCGAGCCCATGCTGCGCCCCAACCCAGGACGCTTTGTGATTCTGCCCATCCAGCACGAGGACGTGTGGGACATGTACAAGCAGGCCATGGCGTGCTTCTGGACGGCCGAGGAGGTGGACCTGGCCAAGGACATGACCGACTGGCGAGCGCTGTCGCCCAACGAGCAGCACTTTATCAAGCACGTGCTGGCCTTTTTCGCCGCCAGCGACGGCATTGTCAACGAAAATCTGGTGGAGCGCTTTCTGGGCGCGGTGCAGTGGCCCGAGGCGCGCTGCTTCTACGGGCTGCAGGTGGCCGTGGAAAACATCCACAGCGAGATGTACGCGCGCCTGCTGGAGCACTACGTGCGCGACACGGCCGAGCGGCACCACCTCTTCAACGCCATTGAGACCATGCCGGCCATCAAGCGCAAGGCCGACTGGGCGCTGCGCTGGACGGGCGACGCCGACGCGCCGTTTGGCGAGCTGCTGGTGGCGTTTGCGGCCGTCGAGGGCATCTTCTTCTCGGGCTCGTTTGCGGCCATCTACTGGCTCAAGCAGCGCGGTGTCATGCCGGGCCTGACGCTGTCCAACGAGTTTATTAGCCGCGACGAGGGCCTGCACACCAACTTTGCGTGCCTGCTCTTTGGCAAGCTCGAGCGCCCGCCCAGCCCGGCGCGCGTGGCCGAAATTATCCACGAGGCCGTGGCCATTGAGCAAGAGTTTCTGACGGCCGCGCTGCCGTGCGGCCTGCTGGGCATGAACGCCGTCCACATGTGCGAGTACATTGAGTTTGTGAGCGACCGCCTGCTGGTGGCGCTGGGCTGCCCCAAGGCTTACGGGGCCAGCAACCCGTTTCCGTTCATGGAAAACATCTCGATCGAGGGCAAGACCAACTTTTTCGAGAGCCGCGTGGCCGACTACCAGCGCTCGGGCGTCATGGCCAAGGCCGAGGACCACGTGTTTACTCTCGAGGCTGACTTTTGAGGCGCGAGTGAAAAATTCAAAAAAGATGGGAGATGCAATTGCAGTCACTCGTCGTCGCCGGCACCCCCCAGCGTGCGCAAGTCTTTGGAAGCAGCTCGGCGTGCGTTTTGGGCTTCCTCGAGCTTGTCTCGGGCGGCCAGGTACTGCTTGCTGGTCGACACGTACCTTTTCAGCAGGCCTTTCTTCTGCGCTTTGCGAATCAGGTCGATGCGCTTGAACGGAAAGTGCACGCTGCGCTTCAGCGGGCGCCAGCCCATGGCGGACGCCAAGACGTCGTGGGCCTTGAGGAAGGCTTGCAAGGGCACGCCTGTGGCGCTGTTCTTGGGCAGGCAGAAGGACCCGCTCAATTCGTCGCACGTCGGGCAGCTTCGGTGCCAGTAGTCGTCTTCGTCCTGGTCCGCCATGAACGGACTGGCCTCGGTCTTGAGGTCGGCTAGGCACGCAAAGCAGGCCCAGTGGGCGCACTGAAGCATGCGGCAGGGGTCGCGGGCGACCTTGGTGCACACGGGGCAGATGGATGAAGAAGGCATGGCAGAAAGCGATAAGAAAATGAATTGTAAAAAGCGAATCGTCTCAAAACCAGTGCTTCTCGGTCGCTGACGCCTGCCCGCAGGCTTGCTCACACGCTGATCCAGAGCACACCCAGCATCAGCATCCAGCCCAGCGCAACGCCGCTGGTGGTCGCCGAAGCCGTGACGCAGGAGATGGACACGCCTGGCACCATGCTGGTGATTACACTGGCTCGAATTGGCGCGTCTTGAGGGTCTGGGCAGACGGTAATGCTGTCGGCTCCGGCGACCATCAGCACGTCGCTTGAAGAGCAGGTTGCGGCGCCGATTCGATTTTCTGGGAAGACAACAAAGAACGAGCCTGTTAGCGCAGTCGAGCAGGCCATGGGCAGCGGGTAGACGTGGTCAAACGGCGACTGGGTGCGGCACTCTTCTCCACCAGCATCGTCGTCATCGCACACTTCAGTCGCAACGGCCAGATGCATCCGAATGGCGTTGCCGCCAGCGACGCTGGCTGGCAGCAGCCCTAGCAAAGCAGCCACAAGAACGAGAGGTGGCATTGCGCGCGTGTCTGCTGTTGCCGAGCAGAGGCCTGGACAGAGTGGATCGGCACATCCTTATGCGTTCGCCCAGAGAAAGCAATCTGAATTGGCTCAGGCCGCAGCGTTCCAAAACTCAATCAGGCGGTTGGCAGCCGACCCGCACTTTGCCAGCGACGCTTGAAACGCCTGCTGTGCAGCTCCCAGTGCAGCCTCGGCGCGGTCTCGCTCTTTGACGGCCGCGTTCATGGTGACCATCAGCCCGTTTTCCCGCACTGCGCGCACCCGATCGACGTTCTTGAAGCGGATGGGGTACCCGAGCTTGGTGGGCGTCCACCCTGCCAAAACGGCCAGGTCGTCGTAGTCCGCCATGGTGGCAATCGCTGGAGCCTGAAACGACGTCTGCGAGGCCAGCTGGCGGCACGCGTCGCGGAGATCGGGGTTCCACGCAGGCAGCTCAAACGCCTCGCAGATCTCTTTGCACACGCAGCACTGGCGGTGCGCTTCTGCGGTGCACTCTGCAAACACGGTGTAGGGCTCACGCTGGAGCTCAAACAGGCACTCAAAGCACGCCGTGTGCTGGCAGGGCAGCAACGTGCAGGGGTCGCGCATGACTTTGATGCAGACGGAGCACCGCAGCGCTTCGGGAACAGCAGTCATGATGCACTCCAACAGCAAAGAAACCCCTTCCCCTTTCCGGCAGTTGAATTCTTGAAAAAAAATGACGCTGCAAATTCTAACCACCTAGCATCAGGAGAGGCAGCCCTCCTAGTCGTCGTCGCTAGACTCGTCGGCTGATTCGCAGCCGCGATCAAAGAACCCCGTCACTTCGGCGTTGACCCGCGTGTAGTCTATCTTTGGAGTCGCCGGCACAAAGGCCCGCGGCGCGTCGGCTCGGATGCGCTGCGCAAGCTTGTCGAGCGCCACGCGATCGTAGTCGTCGCCGGTGATGTCGACCAGCTGGTTGGCGCGCGACAGGTGGGTCAGCAAATCGGCCAGCACCTCGGCGTACTCGGGCTTGTAGTGGCGCAGGGCATCCATTGGGAGTCTGTTGTAGTCGCGGTGGAAGCTCTGGGCGCTTCTTCCGAGTACTGGGGTCGGCTCGACGCCGCCGTAGTAGCTGACGGCCAGTCGCAAGTCGGGTACGCTGCAACCCTGCTCTAGCAGAGTCTCGACAGCAGCATCCAAGACGCCCTGTATGCGTGGCAGCACGTCGCGCAAGAGGCGCCACTGACGGGCCAGCCAGTAGCAGGCGGTCGAGCTTCTTTCCAGAGCGCCTTCCAGCGCAATGCAGAACAGATGGCGAAACGTGGGCAGGTCTGGGCTTTGCTGCCAGACATAGTCGTGCAGCGCCCGGAGCACGCCAGGCCGCAGCAGATCGACGTGGTTCGGCGGATCTGCAAACGCGCTGTAGGGATTGGCAAAGACGGTCTGGATGGCGTAACCCATGCAGCGCAGACGAAACTCGAGCAGCGTTCGCTCCGACATGCAAGCGAGGGGTGCCAAGCTGAGCGACCCGTCTGAAACAACAGTCGCTAGCAGCGCACGCTGGTGCTCGGGCGTGTCGCCAACGCGGATGCACCTGCCCTTGAGGCCGTGCTGTATGCGACGCACGTACTCGGCCGCCTGCGCGGGTACCTGCAGAGAGCAAATTGCGTCGGTCATGCTGGCGCTGTGCGACGAGCCCCTCTTTCCAAGAAAAATGCCCAGCAGGTTTAAATTTGAGCAACGCGTCTAAACAGTTCAGCACTCCATGCCAGTTGTGGTGCCGGCCTCTAGCGCTTTGTACATCTCGACGTCAATCAGGGGCAGCAGCTCACTAGGGGCGTCGGCGTCAATATCGTCCATCAGCCGCTTGAGCGTGCCGCGGTCGCGCAGAACGTCGTTGCCCAGCCGGTTGGTGCGGTCCAGGTTGACCAGCAGGTCGGCAAAGAGCCCTGCGTGTGCGGCCTGGTAGTACATGCAAGCGGTTCGCGCCACGGTGCAGCGGCGGGGTATGCGTCTTGGAATGCCGGCCGGCACAACGTCGTCGTAGAGGCGCGCCATGGCTTCTAGGTCGTACGAGCTCCCCTGGTCGCGGATCAAGCGGCTCGTTGCTTCGTCCAGCACGTCAGGCAGGCTTGCCAGCACGTCCCACAGCAGCTGCCATCGCATGCCCAGCCACACAATGTTGAGCTCGTTCCTGTCAATCAGACCCTGCAGCGTGGTGCAGAGACACTCGCGAAACTGCGCGGGACTCTTGGTGTGGAGGCGCAGCGCGTCAACGAGCGCCGGCAAGATGTTGTGGCGCAGCGGGACGCCATCGACTCGGTTGCTGTTGTACCCCGATTCAATCGCTGCCCCCAGACACCACAGACGCTGCCGCCGGGCGTCGTCGCCGCTTGGGCACGCCACCTGCCCTTCGGCAAAGTAGGCCAGCAGCAGATCGCGCAGATCGGCAACTGGAGTGCGGCTACTGACAAGACCGCTTTCGGTGCTCTTGGCAAACAGCCGCGTGTACGCGTTGGTCTGCGCGTCGACCCAGGTCAGCCAAGTGTCGGTCATGGCTGAGCAGTGTTTAAAAGACGCAAAAAAATAAAGACCAAAAGAGACTGTCAAAAACAAGGGTGAATTTTGGTTCACAGCGCCTCCAAGCGAGAAAGGCAGAGCTCGTCTTCCGCTTCTTGGCCCTCGGGCGTGGCAGGGGCCAGGTAGACCACAACCTTGCTGGTTTTGAACCGGGTTGACGAGCAGGCGCGACGCAGAGGCTCGATGGCCTTTTCCAGCGACACGTGTGCTGGCACCAATAGCTTGCCGTCGTGAGCACAGCGCCGGTGCTCGCCTTGGCAGTGTGCCTCGCTGCGCAAAAGAGCGCTCTGGCGCGCCAGGGCCGAGTCGCGCGCGTACAGCACAAGACCAACCACGCCCCAGTTGAGAACATGCCCAATCGGACCCAAAAGGGTCTCGACCCCGTAGACAGTTGGAACGCACGCTACAGGCACATGGGTCAGCGGCGTGCGCGGGAGCTCGTAAGGAGCGGCGGCTGCTGTTGCCATGGCGAGAAGAACAGGAAGAAAAATGAAAGCAAGTCCGCAAAGAATCTTAGTCGTCGTCGTCGTCGTCAGACACCAGCATTGGGGTGTTGTCGGCTTGAGCAGCCGCCTCCTCTGCCTCCTCTGCCTCCTCTGCTATTGCGGCCTCGCGCTCTGCTGCTGCTGCAGCGTATTGCCCTGGCAGAGGCGGCACAAAAACGTGCGGTGCGTCGGCCCGGATCAGCGCAGCCAGACGACTGTGGGCCCGATGGGCGTAGACCAAGGATCGGTCTGATACGCTTAGGCGCGAAAAAGCCGCCATGAGATTGGCCAAGGGCACGGCGTACTGGGGCTGGTAGTGCTGCTCGGCCACGTCCAGCACGTTAGAGGCCAGCTGGCACGCTGCGCCAACATACAGCTTTTTAAACGCGCCTAGGTACCCAACAAGGTCCGACAGCTCGCGCGGGTCGGGGTTGTGTTTGAGACGCTCTTCCAGCACCGCCATCAGCATAGTTGCCTCGCCGTGCAGCGCTTCAGAGATGTACTGCCAGTGCGGCGCCATCCAGCGGCCGCCGTTGGGATCGGACGAGAGCGCGCCCCGTATGGCCAGGCGGAGCTTGTCGCGCGGGTGCTCAAACGCGCCAGAGTGCACGGCGTCGCGCAACGCCAAGAGGACGGGTCCTCGAAACACCGCAACGCGGCGGTCCGACGAGACTCCAAAGACGCGGTAGATGGCGGTGCCCATGCACTGCCAGGCCCGACCGGGCGCGAGCGGCTCGCCGCCGTGGATAGACACCCTTGCAATGTGAAACACGCCCAGTAGCGCGTTGCGCAGAACCAGCGGGCTGCTGTTGGAATGGACGCCGCCACCGGCCAGACCGTGCTCCAGGTGATTTTTGTACTCTCGGATCTGCCTCCGGACACACGACCGGAAGTCCTTCTGACGCTGCTCGGTCGACCGCTCGGGCTGCTGCGCGCGGTCTTGGTCTTTGCCCGAGTGCGCCATGAAAAAGGCTGCTCTACTAGTCAGAGAGAGAAAAATGCTCATTTTCACTCTTCTTTTCACCGTCAGCATGAGCGTCTCTCGAGCTGACCACCACCGCGCTGTGCTGCAGCTTATCGACGACTGCCTGAACGACGCAGACAGCGACCAGACCAACCACCTCAACTGCTGCGACGAGTGCCAAGTGCTGCAGGAGGTGCACGGCGACGATCCTTACAACGACCCGGCCGAGGTGCGCGAGAAAGTGGCGCGGGGCGTGGGCAGCTACGTCAGCAAGAACGGCGCCACGCAGCGAGTGTGTGTGGGCGCTGGCCAGGCGCTGGCCGAGGCCATTGCCAATGTCCACCTTGAAGGCGCAGACAACACGCTGGAAGACGACAACGGCAGCGGCGCCGAGTATACGCTGGTCGAGCAAGCCCTCAACGCTCTGCCGCGAGGCTTGGCCCGGCGCTGGTTCTGCCGAGGCCTGGTCTACAAGGGCGTCTCTTACATTACAAGCAGCCTGGAGGCTATGCAGACTGCCTCTGGCTACCTGGTCGAGCAGCACATGCGCAGCCTTGAGCACGCCCTGGCAGACCCCACGTGCACCAAGCTCAGCCTGGCCGGCCTGGTGCGTACCTACCTGAAGCTGGCCGCTGGGCACGACAAGCTTGACGTTCCGGCTGTGGCGGCCGTCATCGACAGCCAGTTGGCCAACAGTGTGTACACACTGCGCTGGGTCAACGAGGAGCGCACCGACGTGCTGCTGTGGAAGCTGATGGTGTCACAGCCGGGCGACCGGGTCAAGGACCTGGCCGACGCGATGCGTGTGGCTTCGGAGAAGCACACCAACAACGGCCAGATTGGCGACTACCAAGCCTGGCTGCAGCTGGTGAAGGACGTGGTAGACTAGTGCGAGCGAGCGAGCGTGGGCGTGTGTGTGTTTGCAATTGCATTTTGAGTTTCAGTTCAGAGCCAGGGCGCAGAGCACTTAGACGGCCTCTATCAGCAGAGCCATGTTCAGCTCACGCAGGGTCAGAGTGCCTCGGTGCACCAGCTCCAAGAGCGCGTCGCGCACGGGCTGGTTGGGCCGCACAGGCACGTCCGCTAGCTCAATAAAGTGCAGGGGGCGGCGCTTGGCGTTGGCTTTGCTAAACGCGTCGCAGTCTTCTTGGAGCGCGACGCTCGACAGCATGCACCGGCTGTGGCACAGCCGGACGGCCTGAACCGCTCGGAGCTTGTCGCGCGTGCACGCCTGGGCGCACAGAGACACGACAGTAAACTCGCGAGCGTACGCTGCAGTCGGGATGTCGGCCAGCGCCGTCACCGTGTCAGACACGTCCGAAAACGGGCTCGACGGCGGCGAGGGCATGGGCAGCATCAAGATGTCGGCAGCGGTGTCCATGGGGCTGGGTGTAGAAGCGGGCGAGATAAAAGAAAGAGGAGTGCAAAGGCAAGCGCGGAAGTGCAAAGGCAAGAGGCGAGGCAGGCAGACCCTTGCTAGCCAGCCTTATGGGCTCTGGGGTGCAGTGAGAAGAGGCGAAGCAAGCTTGGTTCAAAAGACTTAATTGAGTGCACACACACGCAACACACAGGCTACTCTTCGTCTGCCAAGTCGTGGCAAGTGCAGTGAAGAGCGCTGAAGCAATCGCACTCACACCAGTCCTCCACAACCACAACAGCGCGGCCCAGGTCGTCGGTGGTAATCAGCTCGTCTTCCACCATGCACATGAGCTCGTCCACCGCCTTGTGGCCTGCGCGCACAGCAAACTTGCCAAAGCGATGGTACGCCATGTTCTTGATGCCCTTGAGGTGGGCCAGAGCCACCTGCTCGTCTTGCCACAGCACCAGCTTGCGCAGGCCAACAGGCTTGCAGCCACCAATAGAGGGGAACTCGCAGATGCCCGTCACCGTGTAGAGCTTGTCGACCGCAGCCACTGGCATGTCAGGCAGTGGGACACTTGGGGTGGCGCCCTTGACGTCATCGTCAGGCTCCTCGATGAGAATGGGCGACAGGCCAAAGTCGCGCACCGCAACCTTGCCGTCCCCCAAGAGGGTTGGCGGGCGCAAGAGCGACTCTGGCAGCGGCGGTGGGGGTGAGCGCTTGGCCTGCTTGCAGGGAGGCGCGGCAGAGGTGTGGAAGGTGGTAGCCATGGTACAGCGGTAGCAGCGAGACAAAAAAGAAGAAGTCGCAAGTTGGGCTGAATGTAAAATGAAGAAAAGTGAACGTAAAATGAAGGTGAAAAAGCAGCTCAAATTTAAGCAGGCTGGCCAGCACCCAACACACACGCCCTGCAGCTAATCGTCGTCAACGTCCGAGGGCTCTTCGCAGTGGGGGGTGTAGTGAAACTCTTCTACCAACTCGGTAAACCGACAGCAGGCGTGGGTGGTGTTGTCTCGCAGACCGTCAATGGCGTAGGCCTTGACCATATCGAGATGCGAGGCCACGCTTCGAGCACAGGAAGAGACCCCCGCAGTCTCTAGGTTGGCCAAGATGGCGTCGAGGGCCGACTCGTGCCACTGCTCAACCGCCTCGGCCGTCAACGCGTTTGCGGGGGTGACCTCTAGCAAGTCGCTGGTGTGCAGAATGGTGGCCCAGTCGCGCGCAAGGTTGTAGGGCGTGTAGTTGGCGCGCAGCAGGGCAATCCAGTCCTCCGAGCTCGACATGTTCTCGGGCAGGCTCATGAACCAGTCGGGGAAGAGCCGCCAGACTGACGCGTTGTTCCACCAGTTGCGCTCACCCTCCTCGCCCTGGTACTCGCCCTGGTCGTCCTCGTAGTCCGAGTCGTCCGAGTCAATCTCCACGCGCGTCGACGGGTCGTTTGCGGGCCAGAGAGGCCACTGCTCGCGCCAAAACGCGCGAAACGACTCTTCGTCCCGGACCAGGTCCGAGCGCTGATTGTACGTCCGGTAGATGGCCTGCCGCAAGTTCTTGTAGTGCTTCTCCGTGTCAACGACCCGCGCAAACAGCGTCATGGCCGTGCAGTGCAGCTCTAGCAGGTAGAGGTGGTCGGCCGTGGCGGTTGCCGGATCGGGCAGCAGCTGCAAGCGAACTTCGCGCAACCAATCGTCAAGCACCGGGCGCAGCTGGGTAAAACGAGGCATGGTGCAAAGCAGAGAGGCAGAAAAAAAGGCTCGAAAATGAAAGGCGGTTCAATTGAAAAAGAGAGTAAGTGCACTGCAAATGCTCAGCAGCAACGCGGAAGGCTATAGGTACACACGGCTGTCCTCAAAGCAAAGAACAACATGCCCGTCGTCGTTGCAGGTCTCGTCGTCGCTGTCGTCGTACTCAATCTTGGTACACCAGCGGTGTGAAGTGGAGAGCCAAGCCACGAGCGCGCTCGCCAGTGTCTGGCCGGGCAGCCCCAAACAAAACGCCAGAGTGACGATGGTCAAGGCTCGCCTCTGAACCGTGTTCAGGTGCGCCCAAGCCCGAGCCGCTGCATCGCCGGCCGGCCGGCCAAAGGGCGACGCCGCTCAGCTCCAGGGTTGCATTGGGCTCTTCCTGCCAGTCGACCTCGTGCTTTGGCATCATCCCGTAGGTCACTGGCTCGGCCTGCAGCTGATGCTTGTTGTCCCACACAACAACGGCGTACGTGTAGTTGCTCTCGGCGCGCTCTGCGGCGGTGGCGCGAGATGAAAAACGCAGCTCGATTTTTTTTTTGTTACGGTGCTTGCCACGCTACACAGGCCATCGACTCAGCACCATGCAGTTGTCAGCAATCAGGGGCGAGCGATGGTCTTCGATGTCGCTGCGCCGCCCAACAGCCAGCCACCGCAAGAGGGCGCTCGCCAGGCTTTCGTTTGGCAGCACCGTCAAAAGCTCGTCGCTGCCGTAGACAGAAATCTCGTCGGCGTCGTTTTCGCTCGTGTTCGCGTGCCGGTGCACAATGTCCTGCGCAGCGCTGTCGCCGTGCCGCCACAAAGCACATCTGCCCAGCCCGATTGTCGGAAGAGGCGTGCTGTCCAGCGAAACCACATAGCAGGGCTGCAGGCCGTACACGACCGGCAAGGCCTGCGGCGGATGTGTCTCGTCGTACATGTCAGTGAACATGTACGCGTAGCTGATCCGCTCCAGACCCGCGTTGGCCTCGGCAAACGGAGCCGGCGAACGAGCATCGCTCATGGTGCAGCGCAAGAGACAGGGCCGCGAAAAAAAAATGAATTAAACAGCAGCTTGGCGCCACTACACAAACACAACCGCCGTGCGCTCTGCAGCCGCCCGCGTAGTGCCGTGGGCCCAAAACATCCGATCCAGCGCCGACGCGTCGGCCAGAGCCACTCCAGGGCCCAAGTCAAAGCTGGGCCCCTTGTTGCGCGAGCCAGCGGCACAGACTGCAAGGCGGGCTTTGCTCACGGCGTCCGAGCTGACGGCGCGGTAAAACACAAAGTAGGGCTCGCCTAGGTCGCCGTTGTCGTCCCGGTAGGCATACCAGCAGTCGTACAGCGTGCGCTGGTCGCTCGCCGGCACCGTGCTCAGCCCCTTGTACTTCTTAGCAGCGCCCAAGCCGGTCGTGCTTTCGTCGCAGTCCAGCTCTTCAATCTTTGCTTGCGACGGCATGGCGTTCAAGTGGGCCGGGTCCAGGTACACGTCCACCCTCTCACAAGGGCCAACCCCGGCCGCCGCCAGCGCCTCTGCAAGGCTGACGCCAGGCGGTACCGTCAATGGCTCGCCAACCCGCACTCCTAGCCCATCGGCTGACGCCCTGCTTTCGTCATCCTGCGCCTTGCTGGCAGCCGCAAACCCATCTGCATGAGTGGCGTCGCAGATGGCCAGGCTGCGGCGCTCAAAGACACCGCTGGCACCGCGCGTGCATAGCTCGTACCAACCGTACATGACCTTAAAGCTCAGCACGGGCACCTCAGAGGCCTCAAGGGGCGCCAGGGACGCGCCAAGGGCCTTGGCTCGCTTGGGGGCACGAGACGAGGCCATGATGCAAGCTTTGGAGACGGACAGTAAATGAATTGAATGCCAGATCGCACACGCATGCACACACTCAAACGACCGCATGAGCAACCTCTAGCAGAGCGGCTGGACACAAGGGTCCAGGTACACTTCAAGGTCGTCGTACGTGCCGTTGCAGCCGTAGTGGTTGATTATCCCTGCCGCCGCCGTCGTCATCGAGACGCCGCCAGGCACCAGCAGGTCGCCCGCCTGCCACGCGAAGTTATCGTTGCCAGAACCACCGACAAAATCGTTGACACAGGCGTCCACGTGGGCTACCACAGCCTTGCACTCTGGGTCGTAGACGTACACGCAAACGACCACAACCTCGCCGTTCGTGGCGCAAATGGCCACGCAGACCTTGTACGTCTTGTCGTCCTGTTGCACAGGCACGCACCCGACCTCCACGCCGCACACCTCGTCAATTTCGTCTTGCGTGGGCTCAGAGTCCGATACGTCGTCGTCGTTGACGCGCTTGGCTACCTTGGGGGAAGGACCGCTGGACGCCATGGTGCTGAAGAGAAGAGGCAAAAAAAAGAGATGGAAAAATGACACTTAAGAAAACCGAACGAGGAAAAAAGGGAAAAGGGCAAGAGGCGGCCACTTAGGCCACCAGCAGCGCTGGCAGCGGGCGCGTCTCCTAGCAAACTAGGGGCATCTCTCGCAAGCTGCTGCTGCTGCTGCCGCTAGGGGTCTGGCGAGCAGTAGAGGCCCAGCAAGCACGCCTCAAACGCTAGCGTTTCGGTGCACCAATTGGCGTCTGCTTGGCTGGCCGTGTCGAAAGGGGTGTGGGTGGCACAGCGCTGGCCCTGAAACAAGTCGCGCAGCAGCTTGCCGTCGTGGTGCAGCAGCGCCTGGGCTTGAATGTCGCCCCAGTGGCCCTGGTAGAACACGGCCGCCGTCAAGGCCAGCGTCACTTGAAACCCAAGCGCCCGCAGGCTGAGTGCCCACTCGTCAACCGCGTCCAGCGTCGCAAACTGCTTGTCGATCCAGCGCGCTGCAGCTCCGATGGAATGGTGCTGCAAGTGACCCGCCAGCACCGCAGGGCTGTCGGCAACGGCCTGCAGCTTGGTCTGCAAGCTTGCCAGCTTGTTGCTGCCAATTCCTAGCTCTTGGCTAGGCGCGGTCGAAGGCAGCGCCCACTCCTCCAGGGCCTGGTCGACGGGTGGTGGTAGCACCACAACGTGCTGTGTCAAAGCGTCTTGCTCAATGTAGTCTAGAAACAGCACGCGGGCGGCGACGGGCATGGCAGGCGGTAAAATGCCGAGTGGACCGAAACTCCAAAAATGGTCATTTTTCCATTTTGGATTTCACTTGCAGCCCGTCTGGTCAAGCCTCGCTTGCTCGCAGGCTGTTTTTTTTCTCTCGACGTTTTCTGGCACCATGGTTAGCGTTGCGGCCTGCAACCAAGGCCTTGTGGAGAGCATTATGCACACCGCGATCGAGCTCTGCAAGGCCGACAGTGCTGTCAACGCAGCTACCTTGCGTGTTGCGCGCCAGCCGCCCAATGGCCAGGCCATGACGGCCCGCGAAACCCGGCTCCTGGAAGCCGCTCTGAGAGACGAGAGCAACAGCTGTCGCAAGGCGCAAGTCGACACCTGCACAGGGTTGCTAGCCAGCCTGTTTGGGGCTGCCAAGAGCGTACCCCCGTGGTTTACCGGCCCTTGGCTCGAGGCCATGTTTGGCCTGTTGCTGTTTGCCGAGTACAAACCGCAAGCAGGTGTTCACTTCCACCACGACAACCGCACCGCCATTGTCGACCTCTTGACGTTGGTCTACCTGGCCTGCCCAACCGACACCGTGGCCAACCAGTGCTGCAGTGCCCTGGCGTTCTGGAGCAACGCGTCGGTCGAGGTCTACAAGCTGACAGCGCGCATGTATCGCGACGACGCGCGATTCGAGATCAACACAAGCGTGGGTCTGTTCCGCCGCTCGCAGCTGGTCTGGCCCAAATGGCTATCGCCATCCAAGCTGCTGGCCATGGTCACCGACGACCTCTGCCATACCCACATCGAGCCCGGACAAGTGGCTGGCCTGCAGTGGCCCCGAGGAAGCCAGCCTGCGCCGGGCAATGCCTATTCCGACGCCAAGGCCACTGGCATTCAGTTGCACCTTTTGTGCAAAGCGTTTGTGGATGCCGCCGTGCACCTCAGCAACACGTACATGGCCGAGATGAACGCTCTACCCGGTGCCGCCTACAAGGAGGTGACAGACGTTCGCCGCCGTCACCTGGACCTGTACAAGGTGCTGGGTCGCATGTTTCCCGAGGGCACCGACCACACCCTGACCGACGACGAGGCTGCGGCCGTGGTAGCCGAGTTTAATCGCGTTGCAGTGGCCAACCGAGCCGACGCCGACGTTTGCGATCAAGCCAACAACACTGCCACGCAGCGCCCAGCCTACATTGAAGCAAAGTGCTCGTTTGACAACTGGATCGTTGCGATGGGGCACGTGGCCGCTGCCATGCGCCAGCGAGGCGTGAGCCGCTACGACACGCCCACTCACAGCCTCGGCGGCCGAGAGATTCTGATGCGCTTTCCAATCACGCTGCTGCAGTGCTTGCGAGGCCTTGACAGGGCTCTGGGCGTGACCAAGGTCTACGACACGGGGCTGCTGGACAACCTGGTTGACTGGTGCCGAACCTACGTCGAAGGCGAGGGCAACATTGTCAGCGCCACCGACCAGACCTTTGAGCGAGGCATCGTGTTTAACGACCACCGCGTCCGCGACGAGTATGTCGTGCGCTTTCACACGCTGCACACCGCTGGCGAGCTGCTGGCGCTGCGGCGAATCATTCGCTTGACTCACCGCCTTGACTTTACGGCCTACCTGAAGGACTACATCAAGCACAACCGCTCCAAGCTGCTGTCGACCCTGTTTGGCCCGACCGACTTTGCCAGGGCCATGTCGCCCGTCTTTCGCGCCGCCATGACCCACACCCCGCAGAGTCGGGCCTGGATGCGGTCGCTTGTGCCCAAAAAGCCCCACAAGCGCCACGACCCCGAGCTGGTCAATGCCTGGCTCGAGGCTGCCAGCGGGCCCTGCCTGCCGGTGCCGCGCTAGGAGCGCTATCGGCCTTGTCCCTCCTTTGAACTGAACAGAGCTCTTGCTTGCGCGCAAAAAAATTCAATTGCGTGCGACATTTTTTTTTCTCTGCTTGCCATCGCACGTCTAACGCAGTACCCCCAAGCACTGCCCGCTGCTTTAACAACGAGTGAAATTTTACACACACACGCACGCACACGCTAAGTATCGCTGTCGCTTGGCGTGGCCGCGTCGTAGATGGCCACGGTGGATGGGACGGGTGGCAAAGGGCGCGATTCGACTGATTCGATCGTGGCGTACTCGGCCGGCACCACGTCACTGCCCCACACCGGACTGCCGCGCAGGGCAGTTTCGTTGTCGTACAGCACCATGGGCTTGTAGCCCGAGGCAACGCCTTCGTCGTACGTCGGGTTGTGGAACGCCTGCACCCCCGAAGAATGCGTATCAAAGTCTGGCTTGCCCGACCCATGGTGTCGCTCGTACCAGCGCTTGCCCGCCACACCCGCCACGGCCACCGCCACCCCAGCGCAGATGAGCGCTACCAGAATCGAAAGGCTGGCCCACAGCGATCCAGCCTCGACGTCATCCACGGCCGAGGCCTGCGTCAGGGGCATCTCGAGCGTTGTTGGCGGCGGAGGCGGCGCAGTTTTGCTGCTGCTGCTGCTGCTCGAGACGAGCTCGGCCGGTGGATCAACGCTCGAGCTGCTGTCTTCGTACACGGTCGAGGGGTCGGGTATGCCAAGGGATGGGGTGACAGTAGGCATGACGACCGTCGTGGCGGATGTCGAGGTTGTCGAGGTGGTGGATGTCATGGTGGTGGTGGTGGCCGCAAGACGGTCCTCATCGGTAACTGTAGGAGTAGCGACCAGCGGCGGGAGTGACGACGACGACGTCGCTGGCAGGCCCGTTGGTGTCGCGGCATCGGCCGACGCCGAACTGTCAAACACGTCCGACGCCATCCAGCGCTGGCACTCGTCGACCGGGCTGCACGTGAGGCGCAGGCGCAGCCAGCGCGGCTCTTCGCGAGGGTTTTCAAACGTGTACGTCACCGTGTGGTCGCCGTCTTCAGCATGGCGGCGAATCACGTCAAGGACCAGCTCCTCGACCACGTCGGGGTACAAAAAGTACCGCAGCTTGGTGCTCCAGAGGCCCACGGTAAAGTTTTGGTAGCGGCTGGTGGCGTTGATGCGCTGCGGCGCCGTCTGCACCGTGCGGTACTCGCCGTCAAAGGGGGCTTCGGCCAGGTTGGGGCGCTGCAGCCGGGTGCCCGACGACACGTCGCCGTAGGCTCCGTCGACGCGCATGAAGGCGTCAAACGACTGCATCAGGCAGGCGGCAGTGGCGCACGGCCAGTGCATGTCGAGACTGGCGTCGACCGGGAGCATTTCGAGCGTCACAGCGGCCTGGCTGCTGCTCTGGAGCAGCAGCAAGGGCAGCAGCAACGTGGCAACGCGACTCATGGTGGCTTAAGATGCAATTGGGTTGGCGAGCGCACAAAATAAATGACTGTGCCAGCCCAGGAAATTTACGCTAGCACGGCAATCAGCCCCACAACCAAGGCCGTGAGCATCCAGTTTACCTGGCGAGCCGTCATTGCCCCAGACGACAAGCCCTGAGGTGGCACGGGGCGCTGGGGGTCGACGATCAGCGTGTCCGAGTGCACAAAGCCCATCGTGCCCAAGACACTCTGGGCATCCTGGTTGGCTCGCGAAGCAGTGCCGTCCTGAAAGTAATCGGTACCGGCGGCGGTGCTGGGCAGCAGCATGTCGCGTAGGCACACTGGCTCGCGGGCCACTAGGTAGGGCAGCTCGATGCCCACGGGGGCCGCGCCTGGCAGGCGGTAGATGTTGGGGTAGACCCGGTCGATGGTCGCCAGCTGTGCCGGGCACCGCGATGCAATCACGGGTGGTTGGGCTGTCCCGTCGAGACCGGCGTACCGCACGACTCGCAGCTCGACGGCGGCCAGCGAGCTGTTGCAGTGCAGCTCGAGAAAGTCAGCGTCAAAGTTGCCCGCTGCGCCACCGAGAAAGTGCGTCTCGAGACGCGTCACGGCAGCCTGTGCGTAGTGGCTGATGCGCGTGGAAGCTGGCGTAGGGCTGTGGGCGTGGAACATGGCGTGCACAGCCTTGAGCTCGGCTAGCACAGCGTGCATGTTGAGACAGATGCTGGCGTCGCGCACGGGCGGCAGGCGGTACTGAAACAGCCACGGCGTGTTGCAGTCTGCCTCGCCGTAGAGCCGCAGCGTCAGGTCGCACGTGCCGCTACCCGAGTGGCCAAAGTCGGCGCTGTTGTCGTGCACGGCGTCCGACTGCTGGATTGGCATGCCGCCCCGAAAGACGAGCGAGCGCCGGTACACGCCGCGCACCTCCTCGGCGGGATCTTGATCGTGCGCAATAACACTGGCCTCGCCACAGACGCGCGGGTCGCACGCTAGCGCCGCAGCAACCAGCAGAGACAGCACGCAGAGCACAGCCGACATGCCGCTGGAAATTGCACAGCAACCCCTGTCGGTCGTTGGTCGGCAGGTCCCGCGACCACCTTTAGCACAGGCGGCCAGGGAGATCAAAGAAGGCGCAGGGCACGTGCAACAAAAAAAAACACTCGCGCGGCTTTGCCTTGGCGGTTAAAGCTAAAAGGAGTCGGTTCCGAGAGGTCGGCCGCTAGCGCAACGCGCATCCTATTTTCTTGCTACGACTGTCATGGATTGGCGTCTGCTGCCGGTGCTGCTGCTGGCACTGCGCGTGCCGGCCACCAGCGCGTACCGCCAAAGTGTGTTTCCCACACACGCCAGCCTCCAGGCGCTCTTGGCCGCCAACCACGGCCGCCAGACCCGCGACAGCTTGCTGGACGGCGTTGTGCTCGACAGCACCACGGGCTTGCCGCAGCTCAGCTCGCTCCCGGCCTCGCCCAGCAAGCTGCTGCTGGACTTTGACGGGCTTGTTGGCACGGGGGCGGCTGGCACTCTGGGCGCGGCGTGGGGTGCGTTTTCGGCGCTGCCGTTTGACCTTGACGGCAACCCCGCCACGTTCAACGTCGACGAGCAGCTGTTTATTCTCGACGTGTGGCTGCGCGTCCGCGAGGACTTTGCGCCGTTCAACGTCGACGTCACCACGGTCGACATAGGCGTGCCAGGGCTGGCGTCCAAGCGGATCTTGCACAACCTGATTACGTACAGCCGCGACGCCGCGGACGGCTTTTTGCCTGCGACGGGCGGGCCCGACGACACTGAAACAACGGGCGTGGCCCAGGGGTTTGCGTACGACGTCAACGACAACGTGGCCATGCGCGTCAGCTTTACTTACGTCGACCGCCTCAACGAGCTGGTGGCCGCCATAGCCGACACGGCCAGCCACGAGTTTGGGCACAACTTTGGCATGGGCCACAGCGGCAACACGATCTCGGACACGGAAGACAACGAGTACTTTCAAGGCGAGATGGACGCCACCAACCCCATCAGCTGGGGGCCCCTCATGGGCGGCTCGCAGGGCAGCAGCCTCTCGACCTGGAGCGACGGCGACTACCCGGACGCCGTCTACTTTCCCCTCGGCGGCGACAACTGCAACGTTGCCTGCGACGACGCCACTGACATTGCGCGCCTCGTAGCCGCCCTGGGCTCTGCCTCGACCGGGTTCAACACGGGCGTTGCCAAGTTTATTCAGCCTTCGGGACACGACACGAGCGGCGACTACACCAACATCATCACGCCGGCCCACCCCAGCCATAGCCTTTTCATCGACATGCCGGACAACCTAGATGGCCTGCACGCCCTAAAGGTCCGCGTCGACCCAGCAGTCGGCACGCCCAGCCAGCACGGCCAGCCTACTCAGGCCAACCTGAACGTGGGCGTTCACGTCACCACGTGCGTTGGCAGTGACGCCGACGGCTACCACTGCATCGACGACGACCCTCGGTTCCTCGACCTGAGCGGACCGTACGCTAGCCATGCCAGCACTGTAATCTTTCCCATGGCCGCAGCCGTAGCCGACGGCATTCAAGAAGTCTATGTTCACGTGTCGGGCATTGGCAGCGCCCAGGTTGGCTCAGCCGGGTCGCTGGGCCGCTACACAATCACGTACGAGCTAGTGCCTTTGGCATCGCTGCCGGTCGCACCCGTCTTTCCGGCGTGCGTGGACGACGCAGCCGACAGCGCCTGCAACTTGGCCAACACGGACTGCGATGGCACAACGCTCACGCCTTTTGCAGCCGCGTTTGCGGGTGGGCAGCCTATTGAGTTGAACGATCGCTCGCTGTGCCGCCACGACCGCGACGTGACAAACGTCACCGGCGGTCTGCCCGCCAACTCGTGCATGCGGGCCACGCTGACGACGGTCACGCCCCAGTTCCTGCCCGACGTGACGCTGTCAGCGCTCATCTACGGCGGCCGCTACGGCCGCGTCGACCCCGACCCGCCGGCCAACCAGATTGTTGTGCTGGTCGTCAACCCGCTGCCCGTCGAGCTGAGCCTCCAGTGGGTGGTGCAAAGCCCCGAGGGCCGGGCCGTACTGCCCGGCTACTCGCTGCGCATCGACTCGCCTTTTCCGTGCAGTCCCGACGGCAGCGCCCTTGCTGCGCCATCGCCACCACCCAGGAACGGCGCAGCCATCGCCACGGGCAGCCTGGCCACGATCGTGTTGCTGTTGGTAGTGGCTCGGGCAATGGCGTAGCGCAAACCAAAAAGTGCGCGAGTCTGGGCCACGATGGCTGCCGTACAAGCAAAGCAAAAAAAAATTTTTAATCGGGTGTTACGTGTGCCAAATTGACTTTGGGCTGCCTCGGATTTTGATTTTTTTTTGACCCAAAGCTCAAACATCGGAAGTCTGGTTCTCAGCGACCTGGTCAGAGCCAATCTTCCGAGAAGGGCTGACAACTTTGACAACTCTAAAATAGCATCTCAGTCTTAGTATTGTAAGGAGACTAAATCCTATGGTTAGGATTTAGTCTTGCGAAGGGACTAGGACTGAGATGCTATTTTAGAGTTGTCAAAGTTGTCATCTCTTCTCGGAAGATTGGCTCTGACCAGGTCGCTGAGAACCAGACTTCCGATGTTTGGGCCAAAGGCCAAAAAAAATAAAATCCGAGGCAGCCCAAAGTCAATTTGGCACACGTAACCCCCAAAAAAAATTTAATCGGGTGTTACGTGTGCCAAATTGACTTTGGGCTGCCTCAACTTTGATTTTTTTTTCAGTCGAGGCTCAAACATCGGAAGTCTGGTTCTCAGCGACCTGGTCAGAACCAATCTTCCGAGAAGGGATGACAACTTTGACAAGCCCTAAAATAGCATATCAGTCTTAGTATTAGGAAGAGACTAAATCCTAACCATAGGATTTAGTCTTGCGAAAGGACAGAGACTGGGCTTCGTTTTTAGAGTTGTCAAAGTTGTCATCCCTTCTCGGAAGATTGGTTCTGGCCAGGTCGCCGAGAACCAGACTTCCGAGGTTTGAGCCAAAGGCCAAAAAAAATAAAATCCGAGGCAGCCCAAAGTCAACTTGGCACACGTAACCCCCAAAAAAAATTTAATCGGGTGTTACGTGTGCCAAATTGACTTTGGGCTGCCTCAGATTTTAATTTTTTTCAGTCGAGGCTCAAACCTCGGAAGCCTGGTTCTCGGCGACCTGGCCAGAACCAATCTTCCGAGAAGGGATGACAACTTTGACAAGCCCTAAAATAGCATCTCAGTCTTAGTATTAGGAGGAGACTAAATCCTAACCATAGGATTTAGTCTTGCGAAGGGACTAGGACTGAGATGCTATTTTAGGACGTGTCAAAGTTGTCATCCCTTCTCGGAAGATTGGTTCTGGCCAGGTCGCCGAGAACCAGACTTCCGAGGTTTGAGCCAAAGACGAAAAAAACAAAATCTGAGGCAGCCCAAAGTCAATTTGGCACACGTAACCCCCAAAAAAAATTTAATCGGGTGTTACGTGTGCCAATTTGACTTTGGGCTGCCTCAACTTTGATTTTTTTTTTCAGTCGAGGCCCAAACATCGGAAGTCTGGTTCTCAGCGACCTGGCCAGAGCCAATCTTCCGAGAAGGGCTGACAACTTTGACAAGCCTTAAAATAGCATCGCAGTCTTAGTATTAGGAAGAGACTAAATCCTATGGTTAGGATTTAGTCTTGCGAAAGGACAGAGACTGGGCTTCGTTTTTAGAGTTGTCAAAGTTGTCATCTCTTCTCGGAAGATTAATTCTGGCCAGATCGCCGAGAACCAGACTTCCGAGGTTTGGGCCAAAGACGAAAAAAAAATCAAAATCCGAGGCAGCCCAAAGTCAATTTGGCACACGTAACCCCCAACCCCACTTTTTGGCTGGACAGCGTGCTGACAAACGTATCGTTTTCACTTTTGAGGGGAGGCTGTTCAGTTCACACTGGACTCGGGCTGGCCAGCGCAGCCCGAACGCGCTCTTTTGCTGCTCGGACGCGCGCTGGTGCTCGACGCTGAACGACCAACCGGGCATCCTGCTTGGCGGCCCTTGCCAGCTCGCGCTTGGTATTCCCCTGGCAGCGCTCCACGGCCAGGTCGGCAACACCGCTGTCGACGGCCGCAAGACTGCAGACCAGCCCCCACACTCTGATGCCCGAAAGAACAATGCCCCGCCGCTGGCACTGCTCCAGGTCGGCCATGGTCGGGATGCGCCCGTCGTCAATCAGCCGCCCAGCAGCATGGTCCTTTTGTATGGACTGAACATGCGTCGGGTCGGGCAGCGCGTCCAGGTAGAGCCACAGACCCTTCCACGATGCAAATCGCCAGATTCGAAGCACATGCCTGAAGCTGGGGCAAAAGCCGCGCTCCAGCAAGATGACCATTGTGTCGGGCGCGCCGAGGGGTGGCAGGCACCAGTTGTAGCCGTCTAGCACACGAGTAAACATCTCCCCC
>Ga0306898_1000148_pt1 | contig 30221 bp, 42 predicted proteins | sample AntRauMFilla1564_FD_190424 | JGI IMG/M metagenome (GOLD analysis project Ga0306898, IMG submission 190424) | Saline lake microbial communities from Rauer Islands, Antarctica - Metagenome Filla 1 #564 (v2) (version 2) | ecosystem: Environmental > Aquatic > Non-marine Saline and Alkaline > Saline ...
TTGAAGGCAACGTGGCGACTGAGTACGGCACGTTTCACGAGGCTGGCGCGCTGGTGGAATACCAGATGGAGACGGGAAACACGGTCACGCCGCTGGCGTTTGCGCCTCATGGTGATTGGCTTGGCGCTTCACCGGACGGGCTGATCGAACACGATGGGCTTTTAGAAATAAAATGCCCGTTCGGCCAGCGCAAGAAAAACCCGCCTGAATTTAAGAGCATCAAAGACCAGCCGCAATATTATGCGCAAATTCAGGTGCAGCTATTTTGCACTGGGCGAGAGTGGTGCCACTTTTTCCAGTGGTCGCCGCACGGCACAAAGCTGGAATTAGTCACGGCAGACGCAGAGTGGATTGCGGAAAACCTGCCAATCCTGCGCGATGCATGGGTTGCCGCCAAGAACGCCGATCCTGCCGACTTTGAAGGCCCAAAGCGCACGGAGATTGACACGCCGGAAGCCGTGCGTTTGGTCCGCGAATACGACGAACTGTCGGACGCCATGGATGCCGCCAAGGAAAGGCGCGCCGAGGTTTTGGCTCATATGGTGCGCATCGGTGGCGGCAAGAGCGCGACAATCGCGGGGCGCAAGCTAACGCTGGTTAAGCGCAATGGGTCTGTGGCCTATGCAAAGGCTCTGGCCGCTGCCGCGCCTGATTTTGACGTTGAACCGTATCGGGGCAAGGCCAGTGAGGGGTGGAAGTTCACATGATCCTCCGGCCATATCAGCAAGCCGCCGTAGATGCCGCATGGGATTGGACAACTCAAAGCGTGGACCCGTTCCTGATTGAGGCGGCAACAGGCGCGGGCAAAAGCCACATCATCGCGGAGATAGCGCGCAAGATCCACGTTCACACGGGCAAGCGGGTTCTGTGCCTTGCGCCCAGCGCGGAGCTTGTCACGCAAAACCGCGCAAAATATCTGGCAAGCGGTCATCAAGCAAGCATGTTTTCCGCAAGCGCAGGCGCAAAAGAATTGCGGCATCCCGTTGTTTTTGGATCGCCTTTGACCGTCAAAAACCGCATTAGCCGGTTTCAGGACGGATATGCCATGGTTGTGCTGGACGAAGCGCACGGGATAACCCCGACCATTCGCGGGATTATTGATGCAATGAAAGAGGGCAATCCTAACCTGCGCGTGTGCGGATTGACGGCCACGCCGTACCGCTTGGGGTCGGGGTACATTTTCCACATGGGACCGGATGGTAAAATAAACACGCACGACACGGCGAAAGACCCGTACTTTATGAAGTGCGTGTCGGCCATCCAAGCGCCGGAATTGATCGAACAGGGATACCTAACGCCGCCCATGGTGGGCACCGCAGGCGCTGGAAAATACGACACGTCTGGGCTTGTCGCAAACAAGGCTGGCAATTTTGACGCCACCGCCATCGATCAGGCATATCACGGACACGGGCGTCTAACGTCCGCCATCGTTGCGGACGTGGTGGGGCAAACGCGGGCGCGCAGGGGCGTCATGTTCTTTGCGGCCACAGTCCAGCACGCGCAAGAAGTCATGGCGTCCCTGCCCCCGCATATGTCCGCTATCGTCACGGCGAACACGCCAACGGGTGAGCGCAAGTCAATTCTTGCGCGGTTCTTGGCGCGGGATATTAAATATCTGGTGAACGTGTCTGTTTTGACCGTTGGTTTTGATGCGCCTCACGTCGATTGTATTGCTATTCTGCGCAAAACTGAAAGCGTTGGACTGTTGCAACAGATCATCGGGCGCGGGCTTCGCTTGGACAATGGTAAAACGGATTGCTTGGTGCTGGATTATACCAGCAACATCGAGGACCACTGCCCAGACGGGGACTTATTTTCGCCTGTGGTAAAGGCCGGGTTCGGCACCGAAGGCACGGGCATGGCCGCTGTTTGCCCTGAGTGCTCTTTTAAAAATACGTTTTCCGCCAACATCAAGTATCTGGATTATGAGCGCGACGAAGCCGGGTACTGCCTCGATCTGGACGGCCAGCAAGTGCAGACAGACTTTGGCCCGCTATCTGCGCATCATGGGCGGCGGTGCTGCAATATGGTGCAGACAGGCACGCGGGGCCAGTATGACCGGTGCGGCTATCGCTGGACGTTCAAGGAATGCCCGCATTGCGAAGCCCCGAACGATATTGCGGCGCGATACTGCATTGAGTGCAAGGGAGAGATAGTTGACCCGAACACAAGGCTGCGTGAGGAGTTCGCACGGATCAAGCGCACGCCCACAGAAAAGCAGACCGATGAAGTGATTTCTCTGGACGTGCGCGAAGGTGTTTCACAGCGCGGAAACCCTACCGTGCGCGCTGATTTTGTAACGCCATGGCGCTCATTTTCGGTTTGGTTTAGTCCAAGCTCAATATACCCGCGCCAGCAAGCCGAATGGGCCACATTCCAGCGGGCAATAGAGGATGGCACGCCTCGGACAGTGACCTATAAAAAAGACGCGGAAACAAAATTCTACTCAATTTTTGGATATAACAAAGAGGCGGACCGAGATGAAGCTATCTGACATCCCCCACAACGTCCTCCTGTTTGGCAACCCCGGGTTTCGCGGCAAGTGCGCGCCGGAAAGCATTGAGCAAGTGACGTTTTTCAATCGGATCAGGCGGGAATACCCCGAAACATGGGGCGCGCTTGCCATCCACGTAAAAAACGAAGGCAAGCGGAGCCGTGGGCAAATGGCGATGGATAAGGCTGAGGGCATGACGCCGGGGGCGTCTGATATCATCATTCCGGCGCGGATCACTTTTGTTTGTGAGATGAAGCGCCGCGACCACACGAAATGCAAATTCCAGCCCGGTCAGTTACCCTACCTAACCGCCGCCGCAAATAGCGGCGCGTTTGCCTGCGTGGCGCTAGGGTGTGATGCAGCTTGGGAAGCGTTTGGGGAGTGGCTCTATGCCATGGGGTGAAGCCGTGCGCCCGTCTGTGTGGCTTCGGCGCGTGCTGTCCGGCGAGGTGGACATGAAAGACGCGCCCGAATATGTGCAAAGCTGGGCGCGGCTGGCAATTTATCAAGGGGCCAAGGAGGTGCTGGCGATTCAGGGCAAAGAAAAAAGGCGGGCAGCGCTTGCGCGGGTGCCTGCCAATATCCGCCCATATATTGAGGCGGAGGTCATAAGGCTTTGGCGCGGTTAATCCCCCGCTATTTCGCCGCCGCAAGCCGCATAGCCTGCAATGTCCATCCAGTTGTCTGCATAAGACGGATTGCCCTTCATGCGCGCCAGCTTCAGTAGAATCATCATTGCCGCGACATCAGCGCACCCGATATCCTCGCCAAGATATGAAGACCATAGGCTTGCAATGGATGCAAACGTGTCCTCTGGATTGCCGTGCGTTGCATCACGGTCTACGGTGACGGCTTGCGATGCTGCCGCTAGGATTTCTGCGCGGTTCATACGCGCCCCCAGAACGCAGCCGCGTTAGGTTCCGCACCCACATCAGCGCGGATCACTGCATTGGTCGCCTGCTGCACGGTTTCTTTTGTAGACCCATAAGCCCGAGCGATGGCATTGTTATTATGCCCCCTCGCGCGCATGTGTAGCCAATCAAGCACCATATCATCCCGCGCCCGCTTTGGTGCCGGGCCGGGGTTTTTCGCCAGATCAGTGCGGCCTGTTTTCTTGCGGTATCGGTTCAGGACGCCGGACACTGAACCCCTTGATATGCCAAACACATCGGCAATTGCCTGCATGGTCATGCTATCGGTGTAGTACATCTCTACAATGCGGGTGTTGCGGTCGGTCATTCCGTAGCCTTCAGCGCCGCAAGCACGCCGCCTGTCGTGTCGCGGCATGTGTGCCATTCGCCGTCCGACATGCGGGCAAGCGTGGTGCGTTGTTTGGGGGTCATGTTTTGTCCTCATTCTATTTAAATCCCCGCAGTCTTCGTGTCTTGGGTATCCGACTGCGGGGCAACGATTAATATAATTTCGAGCGGTTTCCCGACCATGTGCAAGATAATTGAATTAAATTGCTGCCCTAGATCATATCAATCGGTGTTCGTTATTCTGCCACGCCGATGCAGGAACCTGCCCGTTAGTGAGTAATTCCATCGCCATGCGTTGCGCTTGCGATGCTGTTCTGCGTCCGGCGACAATATCCGCCGACTGCGATCGGCCAAGGCCTAGTTGCTTGCCTAGCCATGCGGCGCTGCGGTCGTTTGCAGTCAGCCATGTTTTGATTGGGTTTTGATTTGTTTCCATAAAATGACGCTACACCGCACAGCCGATCCCGTCAATCGCATAATCCATGCGGCCCTGCGGTTATTGTGTATTGACGCGGCCATTTGCGCGGCGTAGGTTGATTGCAGGAACGGAAACAAAAGGAACAACACAATGACCCACTACAATCACCTCAGCAACGAAACCCTGATCACCTTTGCAAAGATCGGCCAAGACACATCGGCCATGACCTACAACCAAAAGCGCCGCGCCGGTGCAGCCCGCGCTGAATTGAACTCGCGCGACTTTGCGGCAGGCCACGGCGAGTGACGCAATCCACCGGATCAAACAAAAGGAAAAACACAATGACGCAACGATTCACCGCCCCCGCAGATTTCTACATAATTGCATCCATGCTTGAACGCACAGGTACGTGGGAACTGATGTCGGACGACATGCTTGACCGCGCGGACGCTGTTAATCTCTACGCGGACTGGATGATGGACCTGCCGCACATGATGGTGCTGCACGTCACCGTTGACGGCCCGTGTGTTGACGTGACCGATACAATCAAACTGGAAGCCATCTCGGGCGCGCAAGATTAGCCCCAACAACAGGGGCCAGCGCCCCGCATAGGAGAAACGATATGCCAACTATCATAACAAACAATTACATCCCCGAAGTAATCCGCGCCGAAGTTATTTGTGACGATGGAATGACCGCAGGCCTGTATTTTAAACATGGGGGTTACAGCGATAACATCGGCTTAGTCGGTATACCTTCTTCCGTAGCGGTGGCGACTGCACGCGCTTTCAATGCGGCAACAGGCGCGCATTGTCTGGCGACTGCCATCAACACGGGCGACAGCGAACGGGTGGTAGCATGACGGACGCACAAAAGGAAGCGTGTAAAGCGCATTGGGACAAAGTTCGCGCTGGACTGCACACCCCAGAGCGTCACGTTTTCGGGGTTGATGCAAAGTCCTCAATATCTGGCCACCGCCACCGCGCCGCACGTCTTATTGAGCAAGCATCAAGGCACGCAGAGATTGCGAACAACCTTGCCAAAATGTACATGAAGCTATGATCCGCGCATTTATCGGCGTCACATGCCTTGCCGTTATTTTCGTGGCCCTGCCGTGGATTGTCTACGGGTTTGGGGGTGTGCAGTGAGCATCATCCGCACTCTATGGCGCATCTACCGCCGCCCGAAGCCGCCGCGCCGTGACGTTCTGGCGCACTGCTGGCCGGACAAGCCGCGCGACACCGATGATCTGGGCCGCGAAACATATCTGGAAAAGCTGGCGAAGGAGCGCCGCGAATTGAGGGAGACGAATAATGCAGCCGACCAATGAAGTCACCCGCCAAGCCCGGCGCGACCTGCTGTGTGACCTTGCAATAGCCGCTGTGTGGCTTGCCGCTATCGTCGCGGGCGCATGGTACGCAGCGGGCGTTATTGATTTAACCGAACTGCCGAAAGGACACTGATATGACCCAGACAACAAGCCTAGCCGCCGCGCATGCCTGCATCATCGAACTTGAGGCACATGCACAGACAGACGAAGCACAGGTGGAGCGGGTGGCGCGGGCTATAATGGATCATCGCTTGGGCGCAGGAACCTACGACAATGCGTCATTATGGCAAGGCGCTGACGCTGAAAAAGAAGAAACCCGCAGAGAGGCCCGCGCCGCGATAGCCGCCCTGCAGCCCAGCGTTGCGCAGGCGGCGAAGGTGCTTGGTGACGATCAGACCGCACAAAATAAACTCGTTGAAGGCATTGAGGACGAGTACATAAAAGGCGTCTCCATGGCCACTGCTGTGGGTCGCACTCTACGCGCCCTATCCAAGGAGGCAGACGATGACAATGCGTGATCAGATAGCGCAGATAATTGAGGACACCTACGATGTGTCAAAGAAACGCGAAATTGTTAACATTGACGAAATCGCAGACGCTATCCTTGCCGCCCTGACCCTGCACTCCCCCACCCCCACTCCATAGGAGGCAACGCCCCCCAAACAAAAAGGCCCGCCGCCTGATTAACAGGGGCGGGCAAGGTCTTGTGTGCGTACAGGCAAACGTAGCACAGCTAGAAACTGAAATATGGACCTTTCATCTGTTGTGTTATCGGCTGGCCCCGCCGTGGGGTCACTTATCCTGCGCGCACTCGCGGTCCCATGTCAAATTGGTTTTGTAGTCTCTCCTCAAATTCCACGGCGCATTGGTTGCACGCCAGTCAATTTCTAACTGCGTAAAGCGTCGCGGCTCTTCCACATCGCAGAACGCTGCGTCAGTAGACGCCACCACAATCGGGGTTGGCGAGCATCCAGCAAGGATTAGGTACAGCCCGCAGGCCAACGTCAGGTATCTGGTCAATCGCATTGTCACTCCCCTTGTCTTCCGTGATGTTGTTTTGCCGCGCGCCCATAGCAGCCACAGAGAGGCGCATGGCTGCGTTGTCATTGCGCAGGGTGGCAACCACACCAGACTGCACCCACAGCCACCCCAGCGCGCCACATAGGGCTGTCAGCGCGGCTATGAGTGCGTAGCGGGTCATTTTGTGAAGTTAGCTTTTACAGCCCACATTGCTGCCTGCTCATAGTTCGTCACAGCGATCGAACGCTCACGGTTTGCGGGTACGTTTGCGTCGATGAAGTGCAGCAGTTCTTCCGTGCGCGATTTGATACCAGAAACAACATTGCTACCTGATGGATTGAACTCTGGAAGTGTTGAAGGTTTATCAGTCATTTGTTCGCATCTTTCTATTGTTGCCCAGAACCGCTAGGCGCGGATTTTGGTTTAGCGGGTCATTCCAGCCCCTTGAGGCACAAACGGACTTCATCCGCCCGACGATTGACCAGCCCGCGCACAACGCGCCCGCCCGCGCGGTTCCACCAGCCAAGCGCCTCGCACCCGCCAGCAATATCGCCAGCGTTCAAACGCCGTGTGGCCGTGGATTTACCTGCGCCTGAGATCCCCACATTGTAGGACAGCGACACATAGGCGGCGTCACGCTCCGGTGTCAGGCGGGTGGCCTTGGTTTCGGGCGCCAGATAGCCGTGCAAGCCGTTGCGGTAGGTCACAAGCCCACGTGCAAGCATGGCAGCGCATTGATCGTCTGTGTAGGTGTCGCCCTGCCTTACGCCCCGTGTCTCGCCATAGCATACCGTCCAGACGGGCGGGCTGGCGATGGGGTCGAGATAGGCCGTGTTGCGCTTGCCCTCCCACCTCGCCACCAGCGGCACAGCGACCGCCATCGTTGCCGCCTCATTCGTGCCAGCCGAAACAGGGGAGGCGCACAGGATCAGCGCGCAAACAATATCGCGGATCATCGCCCGATCCCCTGCGACACCAAGCGCCCGAAAATGCCAGCAACGATCAAGCCAAGGCCGATCACCAACCACATTCTAGGGTCAGTGTCTCGCTCGGTCGCAAGATAGATCGCATCAGGCGCAAGAATCGCGGCAATGCCCAGATAGTTTGCCCACATCGAATATGACCGCGCGGCAATCCCGCGCGCATTATCAACCAGCCTCATTTATCCATACCTCTCAAAATCGTTTTGATATCGCTGCCGATCTCATCAAGCCTCCTATCCATCCGGTCGCGGCTGTCCTTGGCGGCTTCCATGTCCTCTTTGCGTTGCGCCCAGAGCCGCCGCACCTCTGCCGCGTTGGCAATGCCCCGCGCTTCCAGCCGGATAAGCCATGCAACGGAAGACACGCCCGCAACGATCAAGAGCCAAAAGTCTCGAAGGATATCACTCACGCGTTCACCTCAGATGTCACAAAGAAAAAGCTGCCCGCCAAAATATCGCCCGTCGAAAAGCTGAATTCAACGCAGTTTGCATCCCGCGTGATCGCTAGGCTCGGATAAATGCCTTGAAACACGTCCGAGTTAAATCCATCACCGTTCGTGGAAAACTCAAGGCCAACGGTATTGCCTGACACTGCGTTTTTATAGACGGGTCGAGTTATGCGACCGTATAAAACGCCAGTGCTCCAGTTTCGCAGGGTACTCATCTGGAACGGCGCGCTGATAAACGTCACGCCGTTGTCTACGCTCCACCGCGCCCGCAAAAATTCATTAGTAGCCACAGAACATTTGACGTTCGACAAATCAATATAAATCGTATCGTCGGGGTTCAAGTCCGTGAACCTGATTGTATTTTCGTTTGCAGCGTTTGAAAATGCAACGCGGGCGTTGCGGCGCGGGTTGTTGTAAATGGCTGCCGCGACCTTGAACGGGGATACAATCGTTTCTACCGTTGACGTTCCACCGCCCCAAAGGATCGCCGCTTGCACAGCGTTGCTGGCCTTGCCGTCAAGCTGGCCCTGAACATCACTCGTTACGCCGCTCATCCTGTTGATCTCTGCGGCGGTGGCATTAATCCCGAGGTTTGCAATCGCCGCGCCAGTATCGGTGAGGTCAGACAGGTTGTTATTTGCAGTCAGCGGATCAGTGCCCACCGATGACGCCGCGTAAAAAACCAGCGCGCCCACATTGTTGCGAACGGTCATCGAGTAATCACCCGCAGCCACATAGATGCGCGCGGGCGATCCTGTGCGCACGATATAGCCGTTCGACACCATCAAGGGTTGCGCGGCGGGGATCGTTAGCGCCTGATCAAAGTAAACCGCAACGGGCGTTGTTTCGGGGTTTGCATCAGCGGGGCCGATATAGGCCAGCCCGTTCAGAGGCGCTTCATCCGTGCTAGCGATAACAGGATATGGCGGGATAACTTGCAGGCTCATCGTGTGTTCCTTCTCTTACTGCTGTGTGCCTATGGACATTCTGCCCGTGATCGGAATGTTTGGCCCGATGTTTTCTTCTTGCGATAGAGCGGCCCCCGTCCCTGCGCCAACGGCAAGTTGGCGCGGCGTGCCTAGTATCTGACGCGCGCCTTGCGCTTGTGATGTTGCCCCCACCGCCCTTGCCGCGCCCAAAGGCTCTCGGATAAATTGTGCAAGGTGGTTCTGGATGATGAACTGACCGGGTCCGGACGCTGTGAATCCGGACGCAAGGCGCTGGATCATACCCGCCGCCGCGTTGGCACTGTTTGACGCATTTACGGCTGTATTGGTCGCGCGGGCCGCAACATCTGCAAACTGAGAAATGGTGTCACGCTCGGCCTTGCTAAACAGCGTATTCACCACGCCGGGGTTGTTCTTTTTCAAGTTGCCCCACGCCTTTTTGAAATTCACGCCGGAAACCTGCTGTGTATCGCCACGAAACGCGCCCTCTGCCGTGTCAGTCAGCCTGATAAATGCCTCTTGGCGTAGTGCGTTCCATTCAGCCGTTGGCAGCCTGCCTTTGAGCGTAACCAGATCGCGCGGCAGCTTTGTCTTGGACGCAAGGCCCGATGCGGTCATTGTGAAGATCGCGTTTCCAGCCTCTTGTGGCGCAACCTTTAATTGCCGCGCGCCATCTCTGGTTGTCTTCTCAGTCAACAGGTTCAAAATGCCGCCCTTGCTCTCCCACGTTGACGCATATTCCGACCAGTTGCTTATTGCATTGCGCCACGCATCGACCGATGCCTGATCACCGATTAGCAACTGGTTATCGACAGCGGCTTTCAGGCGGTCGTCGAACAATCGCAAAACAGAACCAGCCGCCGCGCCTTCTGTGTCCGGCGCTCCAGCCCGCAAGCCACTTACCTGCCGTCGCCACGTTTGAAGCTCTTTAATGTCTGCGCCGTTGCCCATGATCTCATCAAGGCGAAGAAGTAGCTTGTCCATCTTGGGGGCCGTGATCGGGTCAAACCCTTCGCGGTATGTTGCCCGCGCCGCGTCTGCAAAGTCTAGCGCCTCATCCGGCTCAATGACCGCCGCCCCTGACGCCCTTGCTTGCGCGTACAGATCATTTGCGCGGGCCTTGTCACCAGCGCGCGCGGCGACAAGCGCCTCTTGTGCAAGCTCGCCCCCGCCGCCCTTTTGAACAGGCGGTGATCCGGGGGCCAACCCCTCGGATATAGCGGTAACGTTTTCACGGAGCGCGTCCTGCTGCTCCGTTCGGAAGCCCTGCATTTGACGCTCTGCCGTGCTGCCCATTGCGCCGCTCGACATTGCGTCCTCTGATAGCTGCTGGCCCTTGCTGCCAGTGATCTGGCCTTGCGTCATGGGGACATCAACAGGCAGGGACTGCGCCTGCGCTCTAATACCTGCGGACTCGGGATCAATCCCGCCGCGCACCTGTTTTTGAATATCTGCCGCAACCCGTGCCGAAACATCAGCAGGGTCCAGCCCCGCCCTGCGGACAAACTCCGCCGCGTCTGGCAAAAGGTTGCCATCTGCGTCCAGTACCCTATCGGCCCCGCTGCGCCGCGCCGCTGAAACAAGCCCGCCAACCACGTTCATCAGCTTTTCGCCAGCAACACCCCCAGCCGCGCCGATTGGAATGTCTGTGACCTGAAACGGCGCGCCGGAAAGCTGAGAACTTGCCCCCTCAACGATAGCCGCTTCCGTTGCGCCGATAGCTGCTGCGCCCATCTTGCCAGTGACAGGCAGCCCAAGCGCCTTGAACGCGCGCCCGATTGGAGCGGCTGCAGCAACAGCACCCGCGCCTTGCATCAGATCAACAAACCCCAGCCCCGGCTCGTTCGGATACACGCGCTTGAATTGCCCCGTCTTCTTCCCGTCCTTATAGGATGGCATCACCGCGAAAAGGCGTCCCGATTCATCTTCTCCAAACTCTGCGTCCGGCTCGATCTTGGCAATGCCGGAGCGCAATCTGTCCGGGCTTCTGGTCGTAGCAAGCAGGGCCGTCATTTGCGCAGCCTGTGCAGCAGGCAGGCCAAGGTTTGATTTTACCAGCGCGGGAATGTTTGGGTCAGCGTCATTGCCCGCGATAGAAGTCCAAAGCCGCGACATCACGCCCGGCTTTGGCGCGCTACCGTAGTTTTTCTGCATGACCGACTTTATCGTCTCATCAGACGTTCCATCGGGGAAGCGGATTACCGTTCCGTCCGGCGCTTTAATTTCAATGATGCCGCTCATTCAAGCTCACCTGTCTCTGGGTTAAACGTTCGCACGCCACCTTGCGCGGGTGGCGCGGGCGCATCGCCGGATGGTGCACGGAACCCCGAAAGAGGGTTCGGGATATTCCGCAGCGCCTCGCGGCCCTCTGCCTGCGTCATGTCGCCATCAATAACGCTGCCAGCAATAATTGATGCGGCAATGTCATATTCGTTGATTGATCGGATAGTTTCTATAATAATCTCATTACCGCCCGGCTGGTTAATCAAGGACGGCAAGGACCGCTTGAACATGGCAACATCAACATCGGAAATGGTGCCAGAGCCGGGCGGGCGTTGCGCTGGAATCAGCCTGTTGATTATCGCTTCAGCGGCTTGTATTTCACTCAGCCCCTCGGTGTTGATACCGATGCTACCAAGGAAGGCCTTAGCAGACGCGCCCGCGCCAGTGCTTACGCCCTCAAGTATCTTCGACAGAGTATCAAGCTCGTTTATGTTTCGTGAAGCGCTTGCGCCCGCATTTGCAAGTCCAGAGAAGAGCGTTGCGGCGTCTTTCCCCACAGCTTTCTGGAACTCTGTTTCGGCAGCGCCCGTAATATTTGTGATATTCACACCGGAATCAGTCTTGCCGCCTTCGAGCATGAATTTACTATATTCAGGTGTGCCCTCCACAAGACCGCCAGCCTTTGCGCGTTCCTGAAGCGCCCTGAATGTCCCCGTGGTGTCAGCGCCCTGCCCCGAAGCGTCTAGGATTGTCTTCATGGTCGTGCCGTCGATAGCGCCCAACGCAACGGCGCTTGCAAGGCTACCGGTGGCGTATCCTAGCGGGTCCATCTCGATTTGCGCGCGGATGGCCTTGAACTTGTTTGCCTCATCAGCAAGGCCTGAATTTTCAGCCGCCGCAATGCGCTCGTCAATGATCGAAAGCGCCGCATCGGTATTACCGCGCAAAAGCCCCGACGCAATCTGCATTGTTGTTTGGCGATCCGCGTCCTTTTTGGGCTGTGCCTGCGCTTCGTAGATTTCTTTCAGGTCGCCAAACGTCGAGGCGTTTGCAATCCCGAATTGGTTAATATCCTCAGCGCTCAGCGTCCCGTCCATCGCCTTTTGACGCAATGCGCCAAGGCTTTCCTGCATGGCGTTTGCCGCCGCTTGCTGGCGCGCCGCCTCCGCCTGCTGTGCTGCAAACCCCTCAGCCTGACGCGCCTCTTCCGACCCGCGAAGCCCCATCATCTGGCGCGTCTCATCCATGCCAAGCGCGGCCATTTCAGCGGCGCGGGCGTCCTGAACATCACGAAGCCCCATCATCTGGCGCGTCTCATCCATGCCCAAAGCAGTGGCCTCACGCCCTTGGCGGTCAGTAAGGATACCCTCGCCAAACTTGATCCCCTGCAAAAAGCCCTGAACGGGGCTTAGGACATCGCGGCTATAGTTGATTGGTTCCATCAGAATGTCCTGCCCATTGGTCTAATTGATTGCTGCGGCGCAAGTGCCGTCCCCGTGTTGCCCAATCCCCCAAACGGGTTGGCAATCGCGCCTGTCAGCATAGCGCCGCCAAGCTGCGAAACCTGCCCGAACACATTACCCCACGCCTGCCCTTGTGCCAGCGCACCGCCCGCCTGTGCCGCGCCTTGCTGCTGCATCAGGTTCGAGATGTTGTTGCCCGCCTGCTGCCCCATTGCAGCCTGACCAGCGGCGGATGATTGGCCCATGCTTGTAAGACCCCCAAGGCGGTTGTACTGCTGATCGATCAGAGCGGACAGCACCTGCGGCCTGAATTGTGCCAGCGCGTCCTGCGTGTTGCCACCGCGCAATCCGCCCGTGGCAGATGCGTTCTGCAGGATTGCGTTTTCACCCTGCCGTGTCAGCGCGGCAAACTCCTCGCCGCCCTCAATCGCTTGGATGGCGTCCCGCTGCGGGCCTACGCCGCTGCCGCCCATCAGTGCGACCTGCTGGCCAAGCGCGCTGGTCCCTACGCCCACATATGGGGCCAGTAGCGCCTGCATGGCCTCAAACTGGGTGCGCTGCTCGTCGATACCCATTTGAGCGGCTTGCGTTTGCGCGTTCGCTGCTTTTTTGGCAGATTTCGACGCCACGACCCCGCCGACAACTGCCGACCCAATAACTGCTGCTGCGGCAAAAGTCACGTTACGCCCTCCAAATATCCCTTGAACGCGGCCTCTATGGCATGCGCGTCTTCCCATGCGGGGCTTTTATCCACCAGCATTTCTTCGAGCTTGTCGATGTCAGTTTCATCGGTCGCGTAGATGTTTTGAAAAACACACTCATCAACCACGAAAGCAAATTTGCGCCCCGGTCCCGATGTGAAGATATACGGCCCCTCGATAATTTTGGGGGTGCCATCCGCAAGAACCAGCATTTTCCCACGGATCAGCATGTTTAGATGATCGTGCTTGTGCGCATGGCCCATAATGTAGGTGTTTGATGGCACAATCATTGACCGGATATAAACCCCCGGCCCGAAATGATGCTCAACCGGAATATCAACCTGTGGTGCGCACAGCATTGCAGCCTCAACGGCATCAAGGCTTTGTGGCAATGTCTGATTGATTAACTGCAAGTCAACACCCCTGTCGTCGCAAACCTGCTGGGGGGCCACTGTCTCAGCGCCCGCAGTATCGCACAATCCGCCGTGGTGATCAATATTACTCATCTGATTCGAAACCTCTCTGCAATAGCGTATGGGTTATATAGCGACGTCGGGTCAACTCGATTGCGCAGCACGCCGGGGTTCGGGGGCGGTTGATACATTTCCTCCGTGTCAGCGGGTGGCCGATACCCGCGCGCAAAGTCCATTTCCGGCGGTGCGGCCATCCGACTGGACATATCCACGCCGCCACCCGCACCGCCAGCGCCAGCGCCAGCCTTTCCAGCCTTCCCGCCCGTGATCTTAAAGACGTAGTTTTGCGTCTCCTTGAACGGTGGAATACCGCCGTATTTCCGCACCGCCCCCGGCCCCGCATTGTACGCCGCCAGTGCCAAATTCACGTCCCCGAACGTGTCCAACTGCTGCCGAAGATACCGCGCACCGCCGCGAAGGTTTTGCACAGGGTCATTCGGATCGACGCCAAGGTCTTTGGCCGTGCCGGGCATGAGTTGCGCCAAGCCAATTGCGCCCACGGGTGATCGGGCCGTGTCCTTGAACCCGCTTTCTTGCTGGACCAGCCGCAAGAAAAGATCAGGGTCCACGCCCTCCTCCGTTGCGATTTGCGCCGCCAAACTGCGATAATCCATTATCGTATCTCCCTGCCTGAGCATCGGATTGTTAAAGCCACCGCGCGGGACGCCCGCGTCGAGATGAACCCGCCAGGATCCAGCGATTGGCCGATCAGTTCGGGAAAGCCGTATGTCTCCCCCGGCGCAATGGCCCGCGCGTTTACTATCAGGTTTTCATTTCCCGCCGTACCTAGCGCCGTGATCAAGTTCACAGATAGCGTTGCCGTGTTCCCGCTCGTGTTTGTAGCGGTGAATTTGTCAATCACGGCGGTTGCGTTTACCGCCGTGTACTGCGCTGTATTTGCGTTTTCGGCAACCTTGGCCGGAATGAGAACCTTTTGCGTGATAGCCATGACGGCCCCCTACTGCTGGACTTGCGTTACAGAAAGTATAACAGACGGCGCGCCGGGCGCAAAGGTCGTCGCGGCCACGCTATCAACGCGCACCGCCGTGCTGTCAGATGCAAACGCCAGTTCGATGTAGTCACCCGCATCCAGAGACACAGTTTCGCTAAGTGTCATCGGGATATAGCCGTTACTCAAGTCCGTTGTCACGATCCGCGTTGAATTGGCTATCGCCGCGCCGTTTTTCTTGAACCACACATACACGTCCTTCTTGCTGCTGGATGAGCTCGATAGCTGCACATTGGCGTCGAGGCGATACAGGCCACTGACCGGAACCACGATCCGAGATGTAGGCGTCCCGATCACCACGCCATTGCCGATCTGCACAGCGTCAAACGTTATGGGGTATTCCGTGTTTGTTGCGGCTGGCGATTGATCCGTGTTTTTCTCGATCACCGCGTAGTATTGCATTTGACTGATCGTCGGGCGGACAAATATCTCGCCGCTGGTCGCATTGACCGCCAGCACCGCCGCCATGGGGATCACGTTATCCGGCGCGGTGGGCTTCACGTTTGTCAGAGCGCCCGCAATAGACGGGTTGGCATATAGGATATTCCCAACTGCCCACGTCTCACCGGACGCCGCGCCCGTGGTGTCGATGTCACCCACGCGGCCCCAAGTCGTGCAGTACCCAACCGATCCAGCGTCGGGCAGGTCGTGCGTCATGATCCCCAGCACATAAAGCGAGGGGCTTGCACCGTTGGCAAGATACGGATCCACGGATAGCACGTTGTTCGGACCCACGCCTGAGAACCCGACAACGGTGCCGTTTTGGATCGTCACGCCCGTTGCATTCTCCACGCGCGCGTAGACCTCAAGGCCCACTTGCTGCGTAACGCCATATTCCATTCCGATCTCGGCGGTCTGCTCCGTACTGTGCCACGATACCCTGCCAGCGCGGTGATCGTGCGGCGCATTGGTGTCGAGGTCGATGTAGTCAAAAGCGCGGTTGCTCAATGCGGTATTGGCCGCACCCATGGCCACCCCAAGGCTGATCTCATTGCCCTGAATGGCCGCGTTGAGCGACGCAATATCATCGGGCAATAACTGGGCCGCGCTGTCGAATAGCAGTTCAAGAGCGCGGATGATCTGCGGATCATTCTGGGCAATGCGTGCAATCTGGTCGCGGGTTGGGGTTGCAAATGCTGCCATCAGAAATTCAGCGGCTCAATCCGCGCCTCCAAGCGAGCAATCGCCAAGCGCGCGTCACTATTACCGCGAAACTTTTGCAGTCGCCAGTTGCGCATATGGCCCTGCTGTAGCCAAGATATCCGTTTTGCGTACTCGCCTTGCCTGCCAGCCTTCACGGGCTTCTCCATGCTGTAGGTGAGGCCGTCCGTGGAGTAACTGGTCCAAACGGTCGGGTCCGATCCAAACGCCACGCGACCCGTCAGGCAAACCAGTTCCACCTCGTGGAAGATCGCCCCGCGCCCTTCGTTGTACGTGATCATCGTGCCGAACTCCCAGCCGACCGTCTCGCCCCAGTGACTTGCAACATCCTTGTCTAGATACCCGACGTCTGGCGCGCCCGGCTTGCATACGTTCCAGCGGTCATAGCACCACACCGCATCACACACCTGCCAGCGACCAAGGCCAGTTGTGGATGAGCGCAGGGTGAACCACACCGCGTCTCCAAGCGACTGTGTTGCCGCAGCGTCAAATACAATCGTCTGGTCGGGCAGGTGGATTTCAAGAAACTGGTGCGATCCTTGTGTGCGCTCTTGCATAAACACCGATTCAAGCTGGGCCTCTGTGTACTGGCCCAGAACATCCTCGATCTCGCGGGTGGCAATCTTTTGCGCGGTCCCGTTTACCGCAATGTAGACCGATAGGCTTTCGTTGCCCCCGCTGCCCATGAATGCGATTGCCTCGCCGTAAACGCAGCAAGTGTGCGGCCCCAGCGTGCCCTTTTGGATTTGCGCGCCCGTGATCCGGTTGAACGGGAAGTTGGGCGAACCCACGTTGCTAAACACCTCGATGGTGTTCCGGTTGAGCGCGTATATTTCATTCCGCAACTTCAAGAGCGCCTTGATCGGGTCGGGGTCAGATTCCGACGATCCGTATTTGAGCGGGTCAACTGCAAACGGGTTGTTAAGCTCCGTGATGACCAGAAACTCCCCGTCAGTGGTCATGTAGTAGCCATCGACCCACACAACAGACAGTGCCGTACCGAGGTCAGGATCATCGACCTGCGCAAGCGTTGTGCCGTCATATAGATACAGCCGCCCGCCGGATGTCACCGCCAAGTGGTCAAAGCCGTACGTGAACGTCACCCGTCCGCCACTGCCAACGCTGCCGATCACCGCAACGTCACCGCCCTGCGATACCGTCACCAAGTCGCTACCCATGACGCGATACAGCGTGCCGCGCCATGCGATGCCGCCCCTGTTAGCGCCTACCCCCTCACCCAGCTTAACAATGCCATCAGCGGGCCGCAAATAGCCCTCTGCGATGCCAGTTGATTTAGGCACCGGCACAAGGTTAACCGGGTAGCTCGTGCGAAAGTCGGGCGAGCCGTCCGAAAATATCCCGTTGAGAATTGGTATCTGCATTATTCACTCTCTCTATATCGGCGCGCGATGCTCTCAATCAGCGCAAGCCAGCCCATCAGATCACCCATGCCGCCCTTATCGTGAGGACATTCATCAGCATCAAGCCGACCGTCCCAAACTTATCGAACCACCAATTAGGGTCCATTAAGGCCACCCCACCGCATCACGTCACCGCTCCGCCAGTTACATCGGTACAGCCGAGGCCGACAAAGGTAGCTCCGCCCGCTATCCTGCGCGCTTTAGCATTGCTTCCGAACCGGACGCCCACTGCGGTAACGTGCGAAGTTCCAGCCACATCAATCGCATAATCAACCATTGCATCAGAACGGCCAAAGTCGCCCCCGTGTATCGTGCCTACGCTGGCTCCCGCAAAGATGTAGCCATAGTTGGTGTTAGCATCCACTGACCCGATACCACGGGGGCGAGGATCGTAAATGGTCACGTTGCTGTCAGTGAAGTTTCCAGCTTGTCTCAAACAGTCCAAACCACCATCGCCACGCAGGGTCACATCACCTTTGATAACACGAACACCAGTCTCTGATCCGATAGTCTTTCCGTCAAAGCTGCACCCTGTTGCACGTTGATCGTGAATGATGCTAGACCCGCTTGGGATAACGACCTCCAACGGCTCAACGGGAATAGTCGTGCCGCCACTTTCGACAAAGCGAGTTGCAATGGCAAGGTGCTGCCCGAACAGGAGGTGGTCGCCTGTATTCACGTCATTCGGAAAGCCCGTTGCCAAGCTGACCGAGGTCGCACCGGACGCCGCTGTCGTGTCTGTAACGCGAGTCTCCTCGACCCCAAAGAAATAGACACCAACCGATGGCGATTCTTTGTTGGTGATTTTCCCTTCAATGCTGATATTTTTGCTGCGTGTAGTTCTGACTTCTTTGTCAGTGTTCAGCCCACACACATTAACATCTGCGTTGCCGTTGGTGGTCGCAATTGAATATCTGCTGGTTCCCGTTATATCCACCCCGTCGAAGTCCACGCGGCCTGTCACGTTCAAGAGCGACACACCGTCATTTACGTTTCCACTGGCATGGATTTTCAAGTCCGCGAAATCCACGTCCAGCGGCAGGTTCTTTTGCAGTGTATTGCCGTCTGCATCTAAGCGAAACTTAGACGCACCGTGGCCGAGTATCTGCATGACGTGTGTACCTACGCCGCCAGTTTCCAACTGACTTATTCCCTTAATTCGGATGCCTCTCCCGACAATCCCTTTTCCTTCATCAGCAAAGTCGTCAGTTTCATCCCCTACAAGGAAAAGAAGTCCTTGGTGCGCATCTTTGATCCTAAAACCATCCACCGTAATATCGTACACCGACGATAAAGTCAGGCCGATATTGACGCTATCAATGCAATTGATGTTGCGGAACGTCAGTGCATGGGGGTGCTTGGTGCGCGTGACCGTCTGACCGATAGCCGTAATGTCACCGTCCCAATGCGCTTGCACTGCCAGCGACACGCCACCTTTGATAGTGATGTTTTCAAACAGTCCGTTATGCGTGTCACCGAAAATGCCAAGTCCGCCGCTTTCGTTTGATCCCGTAACGTCCATCAGAACCATGTCACGAACAGTCACGCCCGATACCGTGGGAAGTGTTCCGGTAAGATAATCATTTACTTTCAGGACAAGTCCCAAGTGACCCCGATCACCGCCCGGAGGCTTCGGCGTGGTCATATTCCGGCTGATCGTGAACCCTTCCAGATTAGGATTGCTCGTGGAAAGAACCACGGCGCACTCCGTATCGACGATCTCACACACGATACCGGAGCGGCTTGGGCCTCCGCCCATTATTTTCAACCCGCCCAAGTCAAGCTGGCCCACATGGCGGTAGAACCCCGGCAGATAGCCGATCTGCTTTGTTGCGTGAAGGTGCTTGGTCCAAAGCTGTATCGCCGCCGTGCTGTCTGTGCCTGTGCCTGTGGTCATATCGGCGTCAGCAACCGCGTCTCCGAAATCCTCCGGCACCACGAACGGACGGCGCATAGGTGAACGCTTGCGGCCCATGTGGTTGTACTCACTGCGCCAAGGCTGGTTTGCAACGGGTGTCACCGGAGCGTAATTGCCACGGTCCATCCGAGCACCCTCAAGGTGGAAGTAATCCGCCGCGCCCGCTGTACCTGCGTTCTTTTTGACCAGTCGGAATTGCAGCATTTCCGCATCTTCTGGAATAAGGATGGAGAACACCTTGCGCGTGTTGCCACCCGTATTCCGACCGAGGTTTGTTTCGCTGTAAAGCCCCACCCCACCAAAGGACGCATCGGTGCTTATGACCGGAGTGAACGTGTCTTTGTACGAAACATACAACTGCACATTCCCTGACAGGTCTGCACCCGCGATAATGTCAAAAGAGAACGTCACATTCTTGCCGCGAAGCTGGTACAGATCATCGGTGTACCAATGGAACGACAGGTTAATATCGTTGGTGAATGTCTCTCCGGCCAGACGCTCAACACGCAACGCATAGGCCAAAGACTGTCCTGATTGTCGTGACCAGCGATAGCCCCCCCCGTTAGCGTCACCTGTCTTGCCCAGCCGCCAACCATACGGACCCTCGCCCGCTGCTGCTGGAAGGCCCGAGGTCACTTGCCATGCGGAGAAGTCGCCACCGGGCATCAGGTTATCATCTGCACCAAGTATCAAGGACTTGGCCGTGTGGATCGAAAGCGCCGCCGTAGGTGTTGGGGTGAACATCATCAACTGGCTTTCACCGCCATGAGTGGTGTTGCCCCCCACGGGCCGTTCACCGCCACTCGCAAGCATCAGCCATTTATCGTCGCGCTTGATCGCTTGAAGGTAGGAAGACGGCCAGTCGCCAAGGTTGGCGAAAGGCTCCATGGCCCCATAACCGGAGGCACCCCCACTCGCTTTGAACTCGGTAGGGTTGATAGGGTATGCGAGGACGTGGCTTTGATAATCATCATCGGCTCGGATATTCTTGCCAGACCGCATCATCAGAAACGCTTCGGTGTCCGATACGGTCACGCAGTAGGGCGGGCTTTCACTGTCCAGCGGGCCACCAACGGGAATGTCATTCTCAACTGGCACTGACCACGGGCCGCTGATTGCATCCGCAAACGACACCCACAGTTTGTCTGTGGTGCTGCCGTCCTGTCGGATAAACATAGTGTACCCGCTGGCGTGGTTGCCCATCACGGACATTTCCGTGAGCGCCTCCGACTGACCGCCGATCACCTGTTCTACGTTTGAGAAGGTTGACCAGTTATTTGTCGTCCGCACAATGGCAATGCGCTTTTGAGAGTAGCAGAACGCCACCCAGCCCATTGTATCGTGCCCCCCCTCCGAAGCGGGCCACGGGTAAACATCGCCTTGAAACAATGCCCCGAAATTAGCCCCAGCCAAGTCAGGCGACAAGGTGAGCGCAGCGCCACCCCACATCGCGGCGTCAGGAGTTTCTGACCTAATTATGCGTGGGGGTAGGTAGTCGTAGCTCGCACCGTTCCACGACCGCACACACGTCAGAATAACCGCACGGTCAGAGTTGATGTGTGATATAAACGGCTCTGCTGCGAACGCGCCAGCAATGTCATAAACCTTGCGCACGTTGTAAAAGGTCTGACCATCATCTCTGCTGTCACTGGCTTCGATATATGACTGGTTGTCGGCATAGTGGCCGAAAGACTTGCGTGTGAGAAACGTCAGCCGCCCATCACCCCGGTCAAGCATCCGCCCGCCGATGTTGTTGTAGCCTTGGGGCGCGGCGACTGCGTGAGAGTACAGGCGGGGGAACAATACGGAGGTAGCAGGCAGTTGTGCCGCCGCCGCCTCTGCCCGATCTGCCGCCTCACGCGCGCTGAACGTGCCGGGTCCGGCTGGCTGTGTACCTGTTGCCCATTCTTGGGATAGGGCTGCATCATCAGACGCCGATTGCGCGCTTGCCGCCGCCGCATCCCTTGCGGCAACGGCATCAACAGCCACATATTCAACAAACGTTGCCATCGTTGCGGCGCGGGTATCACGCTGGTCATCCACGTACACGGCAATTTTATCATTGGCTGACAGGGCATTCGTTATCGAAAGCTGATTGATAGTTACCATTGCGTTACTCCAAGTCCAAAAGGCTGTCCGGTCCGGCTTCAAGCCGATCAACGGGCGGTGTTAAAAACGGGTCTTTCCGGTTGCGCCAGTGCTTACCGCCCGCGCCAGCCGGAATCGACATGCTATCAAGCTGCATTTCGATGGGCTTGGCCGATTGCGCAAGAAGCTGCGTGTATGCCCCGCGCGCGCTGGCCTTCGTATCCGGCGCGACGGTCTTGCCATACCCCGGCGCAATGCGGATTGCGAGATTAAGCGCCATCGCCTCAATCGCCGCGTCAGGCACGATCACCTCTTGCGCCAGCGTGCTATCGTCAGGCGTTGAGGGCAGCGGATACCCAAGGCGCAAACCACGGTTGTTCCACGTTGCCATCATGCCGTCGAGCCGCCGTAGCGCGCCCTGAAGTTGCTGCGGCTGGAGGTCAAACACAAAGCCCGCAAGCCCGATCTCCTCAAACGCCTGGTTGATTATGTCCTGTTTTGTGAGCTTCATGGCGTCATGTCCTCAATAATTTGTGTCAGGCCCATTGCGGCAAGCGTTGCCAACGCATCGTCTCCGGCACAGGCGGTCAGCTTGTCAGGCATTGCCAGCACAGGCTCTAGGCTAAACACCAGCGCCGCTTGTGCGCGATTGGCTGCGGCCATGCTGATAGTCGTGTTGCGTGCCATAGGTCAGTCCTCTTTGGGTTTGCGCGCGGGCTTTGGCTTGGATACCAGTGCCTGCCCTGTGGTTTTGTGCCAGCCGTCCTTGATCGCGCCATCTACGCCGGATTCGGGCACAACGATATAATCGAACTTGTCGCCGTGGATTTCATGCGGGCCGGGGTGTTTGTAAAGCATCACGCTCATTTTTTCTTACCTTTGCCCTTACGCTTGCAAGTCATGTTTTATCTCCAATGTAGGCGGGAGGGACCGAAGCCCCTCCCAGATTTTTTATGTTTGCGAGAACAGCATGACCCCAGCCATTTCAGGCTGCACCAGCGCCACGCCGAACAATGTATCCCAGCGGTACTTTGTTTTCTGCGTGTTGATGTCGAACTGTTTCTGCATGACCAGCTCGAGGCCCTGATCCGTGGTCGCGCGCATGATGTCCGCGCCAGCATCGGAGGGGACCGCCAGAGACGCGGGCAACAGTTCAATGGCGTCACGGTGCCAGAAACAGTTGATCGACGCCGATGCGGTGTTCAGGAACGTGATTGCCGCGCCGTTTGCAGGCGTTGCGGTGACGTTCTTGTACTGCAATTCAGCATCCGTCGGGCTGCTGTCAGCCGCGACAATCGCGGGGCTGATCTTCACAACGCCAGCGCCGCCCGCGCCGGACACAATGCCAACCACGCGGAATGTCTTGCGCTGCCCCGTGTCCTGCTTTGTGATGTGGTGCACCGAATTGACGCCCGCGATTGTGAACGCATCGCCAACCTTTACCGCGCCGCTGGTCACGCCGATTGTCAGCGATTGTGTGCGGTTGTCCACGTTTGCAGTCTCGCCTGTGGAGGCCGTTGAGGTTGCTTTGGGCACATGGCGCTGGCTTGCGCCGTTGACTGTCACAGTCACGCCCGCTGCCGCTGTCAGGCGGTTTGCATAGTCCATCTTGTAGGTCTGGAACCCCGCGACCTCGCCAACGTAAGAACGGCGGTAGGCTTCGGTTGGCATCTCGTTGATGGTCTGCCGCGCCGCAAGATCGCTGGCCATGCCGTTATAGTCGCGGCTGGACAGTGCGAAATTGCGGTCAGACATGGATATGCCCTGCTCATTCATCACCGCGTCAGCCTCGGCCACGTCAGCATATCCGGACGCAGCGGTCGAGCGCTTGACCACGATTGTGCCCTGATTGGACGCAACGCCAAGCACCGCCACGTTGATGTCAGACGCCAGCTTTTGCGCGGCGGCTTGGCCGAGGCGCTGCTCTTGCAGCAGGTCGCGCAACTCTTTTGCGGTCAGAAGTGCAGTGCTGTGCTTCTGGTAGCCGATGGTCGCGGGAACGGCCAGTTGCGTGTTGTCCGCAAAGTTGGACGTAGCATCAGAGCCGTCATAAGACTGCGCGATGTAGGGCATGGGACGCCAGATTGTATCGGACGAACGCTCCATTTGCGAACCGGTGGTGTTGTACTTGTTGACAAGAGAGGACAAAACAAGGGCGTCATTAAAGCCCCCGAGAATGTCCTCAAACGCAACGCGCTCTTCTTTGGAAAACGAATTAGCCATGGATAGGCTCCTTTTGAATTAAGCCGACTTCTTCTGACGCTTATACGCAAAAACCTTGGAATAATCTCCGGTCTTCTCAGCGTCAGAGCGAAGTCGCTCTAGGGTGTTGTCGATAGAACCCGATGGGCGGCCTGTGCCGCTGATCTTGGGTTCCGGCTTGGAGGTCGCTTTGCGGCTTGTGGACTTCACTTTAGTCTCCAGTCGTGCCACCGCAAACGCGAATTTCACGGGGTCTTTGATTGATGCAATTTCTTTTGCGAGCGTTGGGTTTTTGCCCAAAGCGTAGACCAGTAGCGCGGGGTTTTCGGCCCCTTGCAGGATCATGCCTTGCTGCGTGACACTCAGGCTATCAAGCGCGACGTCCTCCGCGTCATCAAAGTCTTTGACCTTGAGTGTGGTTTTCGCCGCCTTGTATCCTTCCAGCTTTTGCGCCCACTCGCCGTCAACAGCTTCCTGTTCAGCGCGCTTTTGCGCATCAGCTTCGTCACGGGCGCGCTTTTTATCGTACCATGTCGCAAGCTCCGTTTCATACCGCTCAGTGTCGTAGTCGGACCCTTCGAGCGTTGGCTTTTTCGCTGGTTCTGCGGGTTTCGCCGCGCCAGTCGATTCTGCCAGCTTCTCTTCCAGTTCGCGATTGCGGCGCTTTTCCTCGCGGTATTGTTTGCGCAGATCACGCACCCATTCGGGCGCTCGCTCAGTATCGTCATCGTCGGAGGGCGGCGATTCCTCTCCAATCGTCACAATCACACCGTCATCATCGTCGCCTTCAACGCCGACCTGATCCGCTTCATCAAGCATCTCGCTTGTGTCAGCTTCATCAGCAACAGCATCGCCCACGGCGATTTCTTCAACTTCGGCGTTTTCGTTTTCGTCTGCCAATTTGACCATAAGACCCTCGTTTAACCTCACCCCATCATATCGTCGCGGCGGGGTGGTTGCCGCATCTCTTGCGCGCCCTGCACAACGTCTTGCAGGTCCTTCGCGGCTCTCACCGCGCTCTCGCGTTCATTGTTCTCCACCGAGGCCAGCGTCTCGATGGTTTTGGCGCGCGTCTCTTCGGCCCGCGCCATTGTGTATTCGGTATCGGCCTGCGCCTTGATCGCCTGCGCCTGCGACTTCGTGGCCTCAGCTTGCAGATAGAGCGCCTGCGGGTCAGGCTCGCGCTGCTGTTCAGCCATTGCCATTTCTTCGGTTTCGGCGTCCGTGGGTTTGATAACGCCCATCCCGACCAGCTTTTTCCGGAAGAACTGGCGCACGTCACCAATGCCCTCGCCATCCATATTCATCATCGCCATCGCGGTGAGCACTGTGATGGTTTCTGGGTCTTGGCTGATCTGGATCATGCCCACCAGCGAACGCACGGTTGCTTGGCGTCTGCTAGAAGACGAAGGCCCAACATCTACAGCCACGTCCAGCTTGGCGCGGCTCAGGTCGTTCTCGTAGATCACCTCGCCCGTGCTTTCGTCCATCATTGGGCGAGCAATTTCAACGGTATCGACCTCGCCCTGCATGCCAACGGACTTCATCTTGCGGCCCGATTCCACGAATATCTCGCGCGCCATGCATAGCCAGATTTCGCCGGAACGCTTTACGGCCTTACTCATATTGCTCATGTAGATAAATGACTGCATGTCCAGGCGCGACTGGATCATTTCGACCGCCTTACCGCTGATGTTGGACACCATTGCCTCGCCATCCTGCTGGCGTCCCAGAATGTCCATCATGTCCTGCTCTGTGGTCTGCAACAGAGCCGCCATAGCCTGCGGAATTTGCGGGGGCTTAGTGTATCCGATGGGGCCGGATGCAAGCTCGTTGCCGTTCATGTCCTGCACGGGGTTGACCAGCAAATAGGGGTAGTTTTTCAGGTTGTCCTCTGCCCACATATCTTCATGTCCGGCTATTTGCTCAGGCAGAAAGATGGGCTTTTCCATCGGTGTCAATGCGCTGATCTCGCCCAGCTTGGATAGCTGCATGTTTTTTAGGCGCTGCGCGTCCTTTGCCAGCCGCACATGGCCCATGCATCGCTCGATGTTATCCACATACCAACGCTTGCCATAGACAGGCACAATCGGGATTTGATCGCCCGCGATGTATCCGTAATCTTCGAGGATACCGCCGCCGCTCATCAGATACTTGCGCACCTTGCGGCGCTTCACACGTTTCTGGCGCACCTCGATTGTGCCGGTGGCTTCAAGCATGTCTTCAAGCGTATCGTCCGCCTCAAAATCAGCGGGGGAATACCGCTCTTCTTGCCCCGTCACGGTCTGAAAAATGTGGATTGTTTCCGTGCGCTCCTCAACCTTGTAGAATTCAGCAACGTAAACCATATCCGGCGTTGCCCAGTCGAATTCTTGCTCCGTGATGTCCTTGGGCCATGACGCCGGATCATCGCCCCACTGGTCCTTATATGCGGATCGCGTCATGGCCGTGAGGACGTAGCAGGATGATGCATCGCTTTTGTCTTGGCGCTTGGCGTTTAGATCAAAAAACACCGTTGTGTCCGCGTCATAGATCGGCTCAATACGGATGCGCTGGCGGTCATCCTCATCGTCGTACTCGTCTTCGTATTCCGTGCGCAGACGCCATGCCCCAAAGCCGCCGCCCACTGCCTCCTCGAACGCATTGTCATAGGCTTCATCCGCCACGCTATCGGCTTCGTCCGCGCGGTACAGGCCGTCGCACACATCGGCAAGCTGGTCGTCGCCGTCACCGTCTTTGCTCACAAAATCAACGGTGATCCGGTTATTGCGGTACTCATTGATGATCCGCATGACCGAGATGTGCACTTTGTTGACTTCAAAACGCGGCTTGTTCTCAAACTGCTCGCCCAGGCTACCTTCCCATTGCGCGCCCGCGATAGAATAAAAGCGCCGATCAGCAAGGCACTGGATGCGTTCGTCGCGCATTGCAGACTGTATGCTGGCAAACTCGGACAGCGCGTCTTGGTGCACGCCATCCATGCGCTGCTCTTTGCTCATTCGTGCCACAGGTGCGCCTCGCTGTAATGGTTTGCCGCAATATACGCCAATCGCGCCAGCAACGCAATCACCGCGATATCGGCATGATTGTGGCGATAGGGCGGGCGGTCTTGGGTTTGGATGCACCAGCGCGCCGGGCGCCCTCGCAGGCGTAGCGCAGGGCGTCTATGACGTGGTTGTCCTTGTCCTCTAGCACGGGCAGTACCTTGCCCGTGTCGCGGTCTGTTTTGTAACTGTATAGCGTCAATTCGTCGATTGTGTGCTGGCAACGCGGATGAACAACAATGTCATACGACTTGAGCCATTCGATGCCCTCCTCAACGGACTTTGGCCCCTTCACCGCGCGCGCGATCTTCGGAAAGCCGTTTTTTCGCAGGTGGCTGATTGTTTCAGGCCGCGCGCTGTCTGCAACCATTGGCCACTTTTCGGCTTCGGGGATCTCCATCAGCAAGGCGGGCGTGTCAACGATCTCGCACCCTATCCGGTATGCCTCATAGTCGATATAGAGCTTGCGCCCGATAATGTGGCAGCGGATGCCTACGGTGGGATCGACCGAGAACCCCCAGTCAGCGCCCATGCGGTGGATTGCGTCCGGCGGCGCTTCAAACTCCTCGACCGTCCAATTTCTAAACACGCGGGTTTCGCTGTTCTGGACGTGCTGGCCCTTCCAGACGTGCAAGTATTTGTCAGGATCACGCCGCTTGTCGTACTCCATTTCTTCGCGCAAAACGTCAGGGAACCACGGGTTTTCACTGTAGTTGACTTCAACAATCACGCTATCGGGCGGGGCGTCCGGACCTCGAAGCAATCCCTCAATCGGGTCATGCGCGTGTCGCGGATTCCAGCTGAACACAAGCTGTGATCCGGGCTTGCGGATTGTCGGGCGAAGGAGGTCCAGAGAGAATTGGCTGATTGACTGCGCTTCCTCCACCCACGCGATGTCAAACCCTTCTAGCGACTTGATGCTGTCCGCCGTGTGGTTCTGCATGCCCTGAAAGATGATCACGCCACCGTGCGGGCATTTTATTTCTGCCTGCTGGATGTCGAACAAATGGCCCACGCCAAGCTCTTCTATCTTGTTTTCGATCAGCTTTTTCACGGACTGTTTTAGGGACTTCTGGACCTCGCGCACGCAAACAACGTCTGTCTTGCGCATGACGCATCGCTCAACGATCCACTCAGCGAAAAACCACGATTTGCCAGACCCGCGACCGCCGAACGCGCCAATGTAGCGCGCGCTTTCGTCCTGCATGATCGGCTTGGCCCAGCGCGGGGTGGCGATGTTGAGTTTCATTCTTTGGGGTCGACGAACGTGCGCTTAATCTCAACAGGGATTGAGCCGCCGTTCGGGCCGCTGTGTTCGCTTTTCACGGAATCGCTATATCCGTGCTTGGTTAGCATCATTTTTGCGATGGGGCTTGAGAACTCACCAGTAAGACCACTATTTACCAGCTTTTGCTCTTGTTTTGCGCCAAGTTTCCCTAAGATAGCAGAAAAGTCAGGCTTTTGTTCTGCTTCGTGACCCCATGCGCGGACAGTTTCCCGTGACACATCAAGCGCTATTGCCAGTCCAGCGATGGTTGGAACCTGATCGCCGTCATTAATCCAGCCGCCATCCACATAGGCGCGGGCTTTTTCAATAGCTTCTGGCGTGTAATCTGTGGGCCGTCCAAATGGTTTCTTCATACCGTCACCATACCCCTGTTCAACCCCCACGGCAACACAATCAAAACCCGACCGCCGCTATGACCTTGCCAATGTACCACGGCCAGAAAAACGCTACGCCGATATTAGCGCCGTGATACAGTGATGACGCAACGCCCAGTATGTAAACCATCGTTACTTGTGATTGGTCTTTCATATTTTTCCTGCTACATGCCAATGACCGCAGACCGCGCATTTATACGCCTGGACCACTGCGCCCTTGGCCTGATGTTTCCGCGCTAGATCCCCGCCGCTGATCCAGTCAGCCAGTTTCATGCGCCAATTCATAACGGCACCGCCTTTCCCGTTCGCGTCCAAAGGTTGATCCCCTTCACGCGCACCGAGCTGACGTAGCCCTTAACCCGCAGCGCTGATATTGCAGTTCGGACATTCGCCGCCTCAACGCCAGCCCCTGCCGCGATTTCACTTGCGGTCATACCGTCCTTGGTGATTGCCTTCAGCGCATTGAGGTGGCACGCGGTTAAATCGCCAGCGACATATTTTGCTTTCTGCTGCGTGTTTGCAGCGCACTTGCGGGCGACCGATTTGCGCATCATCGCAAGGTATGCCTCCGAAGGTTGCCACGCTTCGTCTGATGTTGGATCATTGGCGATACCCGCAAACCGATCAGGGACAGGGACATGTGAGCTGCGCATACGGGCTTCCCTGATTTCGTGACGGTGTGAAAGGTTCATACCCCGGCCCCCATCTGCACCGCGACCCATTCACGCGCCTTGAACTTGTCTGACATCACGTTAATCAGCGCGCGGGCCTCGTCCCACTCCTGCCCGGTGACGCCGCACGACACGGCGAACGTGTATGCGTCCAGCTTATCACACAGGTGCAGCATTTGTTCTTCCTTGGCGGTCAGTTTCCAATCCAGACCCATGCCCCGCAGGACTTCCCGCTCTGCGATTGCATACGCCTCTGCAAGCTCTGGGAACCGCGCCTTGGCTGGCGCTGGCATATCGCCCAGGACGCGCTCGGCTTCGTCATGATAGCGAGCTGCCCAGAGCAGATCACTGCCGATCAGCGAATGACCCATGTGCGCCGCGAGTGAGTGGCAAAGGGTCAGAACGCGCTGCTCGTGTGCGTCGATGGTGTCGAGGCTGTTGCGCAGGCGGGTATCTGCGTTTGCGTGCCAGCGCCGGGGTGATGTGTCTTGATGTGTCATGTCAGGCGCTCCATGCGGATTGATGCGCAGTCAGGCTTGCTGTCGATGGTGTCGAAGGTGATGCGGTGGGTGTCGCCTGCGCACCGTGGTCTGTGATCGGCATCAAAAACGCCATCGGGATAGACAGTTGAGGTATACACTCGCCCATACAAAGCCGCCGTTTCGCGCTTTGGTTCCGGCTTGATGCGGTAGTATGATCTATCAGAAAACAGTGGAGGGACGGTGTTCCATTTACCAAAATCTAGCACTTGGATATTCTTCCCCTCACGATACGCCAGCAACAGCGCGCCCTTTTCCTCCGGCGTCATGTCTGCCCATGTTGTGGGTGTGTCTTGATGTGTCATTGTGTGATCTCCTATCACTGCTCCCTGATAATGCGCGCGGCGGTCGGGGGAGGTTCCGATGTTTGGTCTGCATAACCTAGCCGCGCATCTGGATATTGGCATTTGATTTGCGATGGTGCAAGCGTCATTACGGCTTAAACGCTAAGTAGAAACTTAAGACGTAGTTAGAATCAAATTCTACTTTTAAAGCCCTGAAATCATTGACTAATACACTATAGATAGATATGTAGAGACATCTATATACTGTTTTTCAAGAGGTTCAGAGAGGCTCAGGGGCTTTTTTAAATGTGTCTCAGGGGTTCTAACTAAAACTTCTTAACTAAGCACATTTACCATTTAACTTCATAGGCTTAAAAGTAGAATTTCCTTCTACTTATGGTTCTACTTTAGGGGTTTTGGCCCAAAAAACAAAAAACCCGCCATTTCGGGCGGGTCTTTCTGC
>Ga0306898_1000152_pt1 | contig 30022 bp, 32 predicted proteins | sample AntRauMFilla1564_FD_190424 | JGI IMG/M metagenome (GOLD analysis project Ga0306898, IMG submission 190424) | Saline lake microbial communities from Rauer Islands, Antarctica - Metagenome Filla 1 #564 (v2) (version 2) | ecosystem: Environmental > Aquatic > Non-marine Saline and Alkaline > Saline ...
AAGATCCACTTGTTCCTGAGGTTCCATCTGCTCCTGAAGATCCACTTGTTCCTGAGGTTCCATCTGCTCCTGAAGATCCACTTGTTCCTGAGGTTCCATCTGCTCCTGAAGATCCACTTGTTCCTGAGGTTCCATCTGCTCCTGAAGATCCACTTGTTCCTGAAGTTCCATCTGCTCCTGAAGATCCACTTGTTCCTGAGGTTCCATCTGCTCCTGAAGATCCACTTGTTCCTGAAGTTCCATCTGCTCCTGAGGATCCACTTGTTCCTGAATTTCCATCTGCTCCTGAGGATCCACTTGTTCCTGAAGTTCCATCTGCTCCTGAGGATCCACTTGTTCCTGAAGTTCCATCTATTCCTGAAGAACCCGAGGTTCCATCTGCTCCTGAAGATCCACTTGTTCCTGAAGTTCCATCTATTCCTGAAGAACCACTTGTTCCTGAAGTTCCATCTGCTCCTGAGGATCCACTTGTTCCTGAAGTTCCATCTATTCCTGAAGAACCCGAGGTTCCATCTGCTCCTGAAGTTCCATCTGCTCCTGAAGATCCACTTGTTCCTGAAGATCCATCTGCTCCTGAAGATCCACTTGTTCCTGAAGATCCACTTGTTCCTGAAGTTCCGTCTATCCCTGAAGAACCACTTGTTCCATCTATCCCTGAAGAACCACTTGTTCCATCTATCCCTGAAGAACCACTTGTTCCATCTATCCCTGAAGAACCACTTGTTCCATCTATCCCTGAAGAACCACTTGTTCCATCTATCCCTGAAGAACCAGTAGCTCCTGTTGCTCCTGTAGCCCCCGAGGAACCAGTAGATCCTGTTGCTCCTGAAGAACCAGTAGCTCCTGTAGCTCCTGTAGCTCCTGAAAGGCCTCTATCAGCTACTAAGACCCATTGAACCCCGTCAACATCAACATACTGAATAGCTAGCTGTTGTCTAGAAGTATCCCACCAAAAATCTTCTGGAACGATACCAGAGGTTAGATCCGGTACACTATCTGAGAAAATAACATTATTTATTCCCAATGAATTAATCCAGCCAGTAGCTCCAGCTCCAGTTATACCATTCTCGGTAAATATTACATCACCCAAGTAGATAGCGGGCTGAGGTATTTCGGGATCGACATCAATTCCGTTACCTATGACAATAACATTGGAAACCTCATTTACTGTATTATTATCTCCAACAACTAGAACATTATTAACCCCTTCATTTATAATATTATCAGTTCCTTGGATGGTAACATCTCCAGAGTTTGAGTGATTTATATTGTCTTCGTTAGATTGGCTTTTGGCAAGATCCTTTAATGGCTGTAGGAATTTAGAAGCTTTATTAGGTCTATATGGGGATCTTAGTACTTTTTCACCAACGTAATTAATCCCGGTTCCAAATGAGGTTCCTCCTGATATTCTCCCACTTTTAAAAGTGCTAAATCCCTGTAGTGGATCTACTGATATAAGTTTTACTTTAGTTAGACCTCTTTCATTAGCGTTGTAATCCTGTATAAGAAGAATATTCCACCAGGAATCCTGAATGAATACCCTATCATTTAATCTAATTGTAGAAATATCAGAAGAAGTTAAGTGAAAGTATCCCTCTAGTATTTTACCGTCTTCTAGTTGGTTGTATGTTCTAGAATGATGTAAAGAGAACATATTATTAGCTGTAATCCCATTGAAATCTCCCAGACCAGAATTCCAATCATTATAAAAATAATAAGCACATACGTTAAAATTTAGATCCCAATTTGGGTTTAGTGGATTATCGAAATGTCCGGAATAATTATAAGCTGATAACCATTTAAGCTGTGGATTTGTTTCTACGTTTCTATCATTCTCTATCGCCTCGTTAGATACTAGGCCGTATCTAATAACTGGATATCTTATAATATTTCCTGACTCATCGTCTATTGGTCCGCCATCATATAGAACCTTTATTCCCGCTTTAAGTGTTTGTGCGTTATAACCATTTACGTAATGCCCTAAATAATTTTTAACTAAAGGGGTAGGCTCCCAGGGAACCTCAATAGTAGAATCTCCTTTAGCAAATTCATCTTCAAAAATATAACGAACTTGTCCATAAGTCTCTCCCGTTACATCTTGATATCCTACATTTAGTTCATCCTTACCTTCTTTATAAGTTAATATCTTAGACTTTCCAGTATCTTCTATTGTGAATGTGATATTGGATGTTCTATCTGTAGATATTTTATCCGTCCAATCGTATTCTTCCCCTTCATCATAAAAGGAATCCCTACCAGATATGAGGATATTATTTGGATCAGAAGGATCAACATCAGTGTATAGATTGTAATGATTTAAAAACCCTTTAATGAAGTCCCTTTTCTTTATCGCAGGGATCATAGCATTCATGGAAAGTTCTAAGCCCTCAGTTAGTTCAGATACAGTTGGGATAAACGAAATCTGAAATTGGTCTACTACCATTAGTATAGCCCCTGGTTGAATAGTAAACGGAACTCCTGTAGATGGTCTTGATCCAAGCTGTACCGTTTTATTAAAGTCTACTTTCCATCCAATTGAAACTTGGATCTCATCCCCAGGTTCTGCAATTTGATTGCACGGTATTGTTAAATCCAATTCAAATTCTGTATTACCAGAAGCTTCACTAGCTAAAGTTGAAACTGAAAATGGTGGATATTCCTCCCCGTTATTAAAATCTAAAGTAGATCTATGCAAAGATAGTTTAGCGGACTGAGGTACAGAAATTATTTCCCCGTTATAGAAGGTACTAGAGGCTGTTATATTCCGAACAGAAATAGTTGGGCGTAAAAAAAAGGAGCCCCCAACGAAATCGTCTATACCTTCTATAAATCTAATAGCTTCGGTAGCCTGATTAACAAGCTGCCATTGGAAAGACATTTTAAAATCTAGAGAGAATTGATTTACATTCTGAAAGAACGGAAGGGTATAGGTATCTAGGGCAGGATTCATATTTGATCCTTCGTCTAAAATAACCGAATCAGCAAATACCAAAGTTGGATCTACTCCTACGAATCCAGCAAAGTCATTACCAATATTAGAAGCCGCTGCTCTAGTTAAATTAAGGGATCTAGCTACTACTGCTCTTCCTTGTGAAAATATTTCCTCAGTATTTTCTAAAGCTCCCTTAGTATAAGGAATAAGAATCTTATCGAACCTAAATGATGGGTCGGCTAACTCTGGCCAGCTATAAGAATATCCAGCAGAAGCAAATATCTGATCCCAATAAACCTTAGCATACACAGCAGGCATGAAATCTTGGATCTTATAATTTCCCGAATCTCTTAAATAAGACCAAACATACTTATATCCATCGTCTACATTCCAATTTGGATCTAGAGTCTCCTCTATATTAGCCATACTGTAAGTATGATCTAAATATGAAATATCTAATCCGGGTGAAAATTGAGGAGAATTTGGTGCCTCCTCCTCGTTAAACTCTGGAGATCTCGTATGAGGAGCTGACATAAGTCCATCTCCTATATCCTGAAAGAATGAACCTGTCGTATCAGAAAGGTTTATTTCATATTCTATACCCTGATCTAAGCCACCTGAGGTAGGAGATATTCTATTAACAGAAAGTAGCCTCATATAACCTTCAAAGATGCTTTGGTCCTCTTGTATTATCTGAGCCCGTACTTTTACTTTATGATTAAAGCTCGTAGATACTAAGTTTACATCATAGTAATGCCCGAATACCAAATTAGCTTCTTTATCCCCAGCTATTATAATAGTCTTAGAAAATCCCCCCGTTCTTTTAGAAAGATCTCTAATTTCAGCAATAGATTTATTAATAGGGACAGCAGTCCCCTTAAGTGGGGTTAGTCTACCTAATTCTGTTTGAATGTATGTACTTGTCATTTACCAGTTGATCATATTATTGTTTGCCGACTGAACGGTTATGGAATATCTAATATTTTTATTATCAAATCCAAGTCTTCTCTCTGCAGAAGTATTAGTTACAACAACTTTTGTAATGGTTCCATTCTCATCCTTCATGTAAGCCATTGGGGTAGAAAGTAATTCTTGGAAGTAAATAGATTCCGGTACTGTTAACCAAGCAGTATTTAAATCAATAGTAGTCTCGACTGAAACCCCTAGAACAGACTTACCTCCTTTATAGAATGGTTCGATGTACTCCCCATTTGTAAATGTAGCTACTCCTCTATTAATCGAGGTTTTAGCTTTAGATAGATATGAAAAATAAAATGATCCGAGTGAACCCTTCCTATCTAGGAATAGAATCTCCTTTTTTGGAAACCGGGAGCAACTTCTATCTATTTTGATTTCATAAATATTAGATAACCTAGAAAGGCCCACATTATAAACATGAAATTTATAGGAAGCTGCATCAGTGATAGCTGCTGAACCTCCAACCCACGAACCTGAATCTAAGTTAGCAGGTCCTACCCCTATAGTTGTAATTGGGAATGGTCCGTTTAGTTCTACTGTCCGAGTCTCATCATCATTAAAAAATACAACACCAGCAGGAACCCCTTGTGGATCTCCGTCTTCAGTGTATGGGATATTAATTACCATCTGGGTTTCTGGAGAAACAGTAAACACTGAAGGAAGAGTTGTAAGTAGATCCTTATTCGGTTCCACATTATTTAAAGTAATATCCTCTATATCAAAAGAAGGAAAAGAATCAAATGACCAAGCTGCATTGAAAGCAATTAAAGGGCCTAATAAAGATTGACACGAGCTCGAAGGTAAAGATCCTTTATTAGAAAATGTTATCTTACCTCCAAATGAATCACCAGGTCCGGGATCACCTACTGCAGTTACTAAATATGGTAGAACGATAGAAAAGGAATTAGGAACATCATATACAACATGAAATCCAGGGATTCCTGAAAGAGAAAAAAATGGGTTTGGGTTTGGATCTACATCAAGTTCTGCAAAGATAGAATCCCCAGCTTCAAATGAATGAGCTACTGAAGATGTAAGAAGTATTCTATTTGAATTAGATGAGCCTGAGATTAGATCCCATCTATCAAAATCCCAAGATGCTGAGAAGACCTCGCATATTTGAATTCTATATCCAATATAAGAAGAGACTGCATCTTCATTTTGTGAATCTGGCCTTTCATTAGTTAGATAAGACTGTAAAGCTTTACCTACATCAAATAAACCAAGGCCATCACCTATCCTAGGGGAAACTAGAACTTTCTTAACAACCGTTAGATCATTTAGAAGTAGTTGTATTTCATATTTAAAGCCCGGGAGATTCTTATTAGTAGAATCAAATACATACACCATTGGGTTGTATGCTGGTGCAAACTTTTGTGGTGCGGAGATAAGTGTTACTGACATTTCTTTTAAATTATTTTATCCTTGGTAAAACCAATTTGAATTATTTAGCCTCACCTCTAAGTTATATTCTATATTAACCGCGGTTCGTATTCCCTCAGAATCAAAAAGGAAGTTAGTATAATCGATAATAACATCCCCAATAACTTCATTGAAATTTGTTTCTGACTCCCAAGTTCCAAGTATATCAAACGGTTCTACTAAATATTTAGCGTAGTCTTCTGAAGAAACTTGTATAATTAGATCCACTGATCTTGCCGATAAGACAACATCGATTTGAACCTCGATAGAATCATATAAAGCTCCAGTATCAACAAGGGCTATTCTTAGTATAGTATCTTTAAGAGACTTAACTAGTGCCCTTTCAAATTTTCGAGGTACTCTATATTTTGCCATTATTCAGAAATTGGAATGTAACAATCTGATTCGATCAGAGTTGTATTTATTTTATATATGCTTTCCCAACCAGAGTACCAATCATTCGTTACATTTACTAGGGGAGAGAGTCTAGCTGTCTCTGAATTAAAGGTGCATATCGAATTTGCAGGACCAGAATTAATTAAATAGGATCTTAGATCTATTAGCAACTGTGCGGTATCTGATTGGATATCCGTTAGATTGTCTTGATCTTTCCCTCTTGAATCTATGACTGTGAATTTTATAAAGTAATCAATTGAATTTCCCCCGACCACTATATTTTCTATAGTTGCATATAAAAGAGGAACCTCCGTCCTGTTCTGTATGAACGAGTTTAATTGGGAAGCAGTTCCATGACCAAAAGAATTGAGGATGAGATGATTCTGTACAAAGTCCGAAAGGATAGAAAGTATCTGATTGTATGTTTTCATATATTATAGGTATATTTAAAGTTCGTTGTGTTATTTCAAAAAGAATAAAATGAAGTTCTTGGACCAGAAGTTGCTTTTATTTCTGTCGCACCATATCTAGTAGCATCTATTGAGTGGTCATTAAAAGACTGGGGAGACTCTGTCACTCTTCCTTTGTACATTTTATACTTGTAATTTCGAAATTCAGAATAAGTTATAGCGGAGGTTGGATCAATATGGATCTCATGTCTCTTAAGTAAATCCAAACCAAGAGCAACAGAGCCAGCACCTTTAGAACATTTATAGATCGGCCAGCCTGCTATTTTGATTGAATCAATTAACTCTGGTCTAGCTGAATCTGCAAATATTAGCTTGCCCCTATTTACTCCTAGCTCGGACATTCTTTGAATCATTTGTTCGGAGTTTAACCAAGATTCGTGCATAACCTCTTTTATATAAAGTCTTGTATCATCTATAGCAACTTGAACTATAACTGTTGGATCATTAAATCCGAAATCCATACCATATACAAAATCTAAGTCCTTAGGAAATGGAGTAGAATAGACTTTAGGGAATATAAACTCGTTCCCAATTGGTAATTCACCGAGCACATAGATTCTATAATAGTTGTCATCAATATTTATTAGATTTTCTATTTCTCTAACCTGAGCTTTTGGTAGATATCCATTATCTAAATAGGTAGACTTAATAAGAATAGCCTTTTCGTCAGTTAATAGTCTTTCATGGATCCACGAAAACGGATCGGAGGGATTGAAATCTATGAGTACTTTGTCCCTTGTCCTCATGTTTATCTGTAAGAAATCATCATAGCCTAATTCGTTAGCCTCATTTAGAAATACAAGGTCGTATTTTCTACCTCTTAGCTGCTGATTGTCATCTGCTCCGAAGATATTTATAATAGAACCCCCGGGAAACTTAAAGGTCCCAGTAGATTTATTGAATGTTATATGCTTCCATATTCCAAGATCTTGTATTATCTGAAGTAAGTCGGGCAGAGCTGAATTACCTGCAGAAGTCTTATACTTTCTATAGATAGCAATCCGAGATTTGGGTTTTGAAAAAGCATAGACAACTAATAATTGTAAGATTGAATAGGTCTTTGAAGATCTAGTTCCCCCTTGGTTTACTATAAATCTAACCTCGTCTTCTTTAAATAGAGCATCGTAATTCTTTTGGAATACAACCGTACCCTCAATTTGGAGCTTGCCTGTCTTATTCCTCATCTTTATCCTCCGGGGGTTTAGTTATACTTATCTCTATTACTCTAACAGGGCCGAGATCATCATTAGTCATACCAGTGTTTGTTAACATTCGAAGCTTAGCATCAAGGGTAGCTTTCATACCCCAAGTGTTATCCTCTTCCATAAATCTTTTATAGATGTAATCGTACTTCATCCAGATATCAGTTACCATTTCATCAAATGAAAGGTTTACGTCATTCTGCATAAGTTTACGAGTCGCTTGTATATAATTTACCCTTACGGAGTCTCTTTCGATTCCCCATTCCTTAGCAAACTTGTCCATGATCTGTCTTGAAGTATAACCCTGTAATAACATAGTAGCCACCTTTTCGTATCTAACTCTTACAGCTTCTCCGTGTTGGTGAATCTCCAAGTTAGGTATATGAACTATCTCTGAAGATTCGGACCTCACTTCATTTATAACTTCCCTCTGAAGTCTTTCCTCCTCTTCGGAGTAATCTAAACTATTCTTTTCTTCCATCGAGGATTTCTAATATTTTTACTTCAATAGGACCAATTCCTTTCCAGACTTTACTCCTGCAAGAGCCACAGAAGTACGAGTATTCTGATGCTCCGTAAAAGGAATTATAAAGGTTGAAAAGATCCTTTAGAACCTTTTGAGGCAGGGACTTACCTAAAGCATAAGCTTCTTTACCGATAAAGATCTTATCTAGATCCTCCTGAAGCTCTTCGGTTGTTTTATTTTCTATTTGTTTCATTCTTCTGATCTTAATTTTAAATATTCTATTACGGTTACTAGTCCACAGATGTAAACAGAATAAACGAGGACTGGGGGTATGTAAGGGAAAGCAAACCAAATAAATGGTGCGATCCAAAAGGAGGAACATTGAGGACAATCTATTAGTGTTCGCATCCATTCAAAAGGTAGAAGCGAACTAAGGAAGGCTCTCAGACGTATAATCGGAGATGCTGTAAATATAAGAAGGATAATGGTTAATCCAAAAGGGATAACTGTAAGCATATTTGTTTTTTTATTTTCGCCTTTAAGGCATTTAGTTGGGTATGAACTCCAGTATGTGATATTTTAAGTTTTCTTCCAATAGCTCTTCCTGAAAGTCCCTGAACAAAATAGTAGTCATAGAGTCTTCTATCATCTAATCCAAGAGAAGCAATAGCACCTTCCGCAATATCTAATATTTTATTGTCCCCTTGAACCTCTTCGGGTGCATCTGGGAGGATAGGTAGGAACTTCAGTAGTTCTACCCTTTGGAAGTATCTATAATATCGATTAAATATAAACTGATAAAGATAACCCTTTGGATCTTTTAGCTTCTCTAAATGTTTTGTTACAATATGCTCATAGAAATCTGAGAAATCTTTAGCTACCGATCCTTTACATTTTGGATACTTTCTTTCTAGCATCGGAATGAGTATTTCATAGTTTTCCGAGCACCACTGATCAAATGCAATCTTCGTCAATATTAGATTCTAATTTTTGAATAGCCACTTCTTCGGCTAGTTTATCTAAAGTAATTCTTAGGGCCTTTAGTTTTTCATTAAATTCAGAGTGGGTCAATTTAGTACTTTTTGGTTTTTCTTTTCGCATTTTCGATTTCATTTATTTTTGGTAAAGCTTTATTTAGTCTTTCGAGCCATAGTTCAATATTAGGGATAGACTCAAAAGAGGTTGGGGTAGTTGAAGCATTGAATGTCTTTTTAATCATCCTGAAATACTCTGTGGTCTGGGATCTTACCTTAACAGAATTATATGATCCTGATCTTTTTTTTACCTCCCCATAATCTGAAGGAGCTACTTTCCCATGGTATTTTCTCCATTGATAGTAAGCTTGGTTCTTAGAGCACCCTGTAATTTTAACTACTTCTGTTGGGTTCTTTCCCTCATTGAATAACTGAAATAACTCTGTTACTATTTTGTTTTTGACTCTTCTGAATTCTTCGATAGACCGACTGTTATTTCTCATGACTGAATTTCTTTCTCCATAGTTTTACCTGAGCTATGCAAGTGATTAGTGATTGGTATTCCTTATGATTTTCTAAGTAAGTATGGTATACCTCTGACTTTTGGTTCTTATGAAGTATATAATCCCCAAATATTTCATCCTCGTAAGCAAAAGCTAGTTTACGAAAGTTCATTAGTAAGACACCAAGTTTGTAATAAGATCCATATTTCATTTCCGCTTCTTCCGTTTCCATTTTAATTTTAATTATACTGCTAAGTATATATCAGAATGAAAAAAAGAGAAACCCCAAGTCTTGTTAGACTTGGGGTTTCTTAGACCTTAATTAAAACTATGTTACGGAAAGGGTACGGGGCATATTGGGGAGGCCTCCCCTAGGTATCGGGGTTACTGAACCTCCTTGAAAGACTGGATAAAAATCATACCGTCTTCTTCGTTAATATAATATCTAAATAGAAATTGCCCTTTGATCAGGTATAAGCTTCTGAGGGGGAAAACAGGTTCTAGATCCATTAGAATCATGTTTGGTGTTGGATCTGAATTCCATCTTTCCTCTAAATCTCTAGTATTAAATAGAGAATCTGGGGTTAAAGACCATTCACCAGATATCTTAAGTCCAAACATGGTATTAATTTGTCCATCAATAATATCATAAAGATCGTAAATAAAGTCCCCGTCCTCCTCAAATGTGAATCTAGCTACATAGTAAGTTTCAGGATATGATAAAGAATCTGGTCCTATTAGGCCCTCATGAAAAAGAGTATCTAAAATAAAGTACTCATTAACTAATGACATATTTTCATACCTATGGATCCCATAGTATCCATAGGTCTTCCCTGCAGGGGATTCCGTATTATTGGGATTCGTCGTAAAGTCTGTAGGATCTAAAGGAAAGATCCTGTCCCCTCCTGGAGTTACAATATCCTTCTCACAGGAAATAAAACCTATAGAGAGGGTTAAAATTACGAGTAATCTTGTTAAGCTTTTCATAATGTTGTTTTTTTGTTGTTTATTTTCTCCATAGTTAAACGGAGGGTTAGTTAAAATTAAGACCTTGTTTGAATTATAAGGCTAATATAAGAAAAATAATTTAATTACCATTATCTTCAGGGCTCTTTTTTGGATGTATTCTTTCTAAAAGAGCCAATTGTGATTTAATTTCCTTCTGACCATTAAAAGATTGTAGGAAAGCTTCATCAGCTTCAAATTGTAATTCTTGTATTTTGATCTTATGTTTCTCTCTAAGTATATCGATTTGTTTTTCTTGCTTCTTTATAAGCTTCTTCATTCTTAAGTATGTACTTATAATATGTGCTGTGTGTAAGTCTTCTGTTCCTTCTTTAATGTGCATTTCATAATTAGTTATTTTTAGTTCTTTATATATTCTTATGCTTCTCTATTAGCTTCTCTATGTCTATTGCATATTGGATTCTCCTCTCTTCTGGATCTTTAATGAAGGGTACATCCTTCGGGCCGGACCATTTAGGTTTCATCTCTTAAAGATCCCCCCTGAACAGATACGAAATTAAATATTTCTTTCATTCTATCAAACAAATAGGAGTCATAAGATGCCGAAAGTTCCTCAAGAGACATATTGGAAGTCGCATGTATTAATTTAGCTTGTACGTATTTATGCGGAGCATTCCCTATTCCTCTTTCCTTATAAAAATTTATACTAGTTTTAAATCCTTCATAATATTTCTCTAAAAGATCAACAACAGGTTGTTCACTATTACCATAAATCTTAACGTCTTTAGCCTCTCTACCGAGATCATCTAATAACATACCATGGGATAGATAATACTCCTGCATTTTTGAGTATGCGTTTTCTTCTTTGGCTGCCGCTGCTCTCTTAAGTTCTCTAACTAAAGTCTTAACATTTCCTGAGAACCTACCTTCACGAGAGCCAAAATGAAGTTGTTTATCTAGGGTAGGAAAAAAATTATCAAGAAAGAATGTAGTCTTACCAGTTCCTATATTACCATGAAGGAGAAGCCCTTTATACGGGTCTAAACCTAAAGCGGACCAATTTTGAATTTCTAATAGTGTATCTAATTCGATTCTGTTTATTTCTAGTGTGTTCATGATTTTTATTTGTTTATTTTTAAATGTAATTATTATTTTATCATTCCTTTTGCTCGAAGTTCAGCAATTCTTGCATTACCATCTATAACATTAACATTAGTGCCTGGAGGTGCTTTAGAATAATCCTTAGTGCCATCAGGCTTAAGCGAGCCTTGATGCATGTCCATCATACGATGTCCTTTAGTCTTTGAATTATCTACTGTAGGTTTTATAGCTCTAATCTTCTCAATTAACGAATTTGCTTCAGTATTGTTCTTAAGTAGACTTGACATCCAGCTTAAATAACTATTTTTCAATATGAAGGGCTGAGCATTTTTAAGCTCTTGAACAATTCTAAGCCTATCATCTGGAGAGAACTTAAAAAATCTCTTTTTAGCTGCCCCTCTTCCTGATTTGTTTTTTAGCCCCATATCACCTTCTGAAGGATAAAGCTTTATGAAAGATGACCATTCTGATTCCTTATCTATTTCCATTAGGATAGATTGCCCTAAAGGTTCGGTAAATTGATACTCACCTAAAGGATCTTTACTAATATCTCTTTCATTCTTTCCTGAAAGCTTATCAAGATTCTCAACACACAAATCCGGCTCGTCCGGTGCTTGTTGTTCTTTTACATTCTTTAGTATATTCTTATTACATTCTTGTATGTAGGTACTCTGTTGGGTACTCTGTTGGGTACTCTGTTGGGTACTCTGTTGGGTACTCTGTTGGGTACGGGGGACCTCTAAATTCTGATATTTTTCATAATTAACCACTGTTATAATAGTAGTAGAGTTAGATATCTCTTGAGTAATCTGTTGGGTACTTTCTAGCTTTTTTAAGAATTTTCTTACCGTTTTTATATTCCAATTCCAACGTTTTGAGAGTGCAACTTTAGTCCTAGCTAATTGACCTCTTTCCACTATAGTTATAATCCCGTTATTCATAAATTTAGAGGTAGAATGATTAGCTAGAAGTAGTATTTCTAGCCAAGCTTCTCTCTTAGAAAGCTTTTCTCCTTTTGCTAGTTTCCAGAAGTTAGAATCTAGTAGATCTCTGTGGATCTTTATCCATCCTTGTTTTTTGCTCATTTTAATTCTTTATTTTTAGTCTCTGTTTTATATTAATATTCCTCCATGATATGAAGTATTATAATATCATTCTCTATTTTTAATAGCCCAGTTTTTTGTAATACCCCTAGTACATTTGATATTGAGGTATTTCTCGTTCTGAATAGTCTAGCATAATAATTCAAATCTAGTTTTAGTCTATCAGATTCAGTTAATATACATTCATTCATTAACTCTAGATAGAAGCCTTTTTGTTGTAGATTAAGTCTAGATATTCTTACGTCTCCTCTCCAGTCTTTAGAATTAAAAGGTAATTGTTTTATTTGTCTCATAATGATTATTTGTTTGTTGTCTATTATATATGCAACATGACGTAAAGTTTCGGGTCATTCTACGAACTCTAACAATAATCTAACGATACCTTGGTGTACGGAGGTTCTAACTAAATTACCACAAAAAAGGACCAGAAGTTCAAAACTGGCCCTTATAACTGTCAGAGACTAAAAATAAGTTACATCCTATATATGTCAGAATATAAACCTTTGTTTCAACTTTAACAATAATCTAACGATTCGAAAGGGCAATTGCTCCAAGAAGTTTGTACTAATGGTAATATATAAGAAGTAAACATCCCGACTGGTGTTTTTAAAAATAATTATGAAAATGCAAGATTCAAAATGGAAGGCCATCCAATTAAACGGTCAGGAGACAAACTATCTTATATCAGATGAGGGTGAAGTTAAAAATGGCTATACCGGTGATATAATAAAATCACATGCCACAGGAGGTAGAGCAAACCATAGATATCAGAGGGTCCACCTAAAAATAGGCAAAGGACAAAAGAACTATAGATATGTACATCGATTAGTTGCTAATGCTTTTTTGGATAAGGCTCATCCTAGTTTAGAAGTTAATCATAAGGATAGGAACACATCAAATAATCACGTTTCAAATTTGGAATGGATTTCACATAAGGAGAACCTTCGATTTAGTATGAAAGACGTTAATGCAAATATACCTCCTGTAGATGTAGCTAAGATGAGAATACTTTATTCAGCTGGAGTTGCTATTTCTTCTATATCACATCACTTTCAAATTAAAAGACATTTCGTTACTAAGATCGTTAGATTTAAAGTTCATACGGGAGAGAAGTATATAAAAGCTCAAAATGAATTTAAATTTGAAGACCCTTCTTTTATATAAAAAGAACCCTTCCAAAAGAAAACCCCCGGAGTTAATAAGCTCTCCGGGGGTTTTTTATATTTAAAAAAACTAGACCGACTGATCTATTTATTATGAATGCAATCTATATATGATTAAACGGGGAGATTGTTTCGTTAAAATATTGGAGGATGCCCTTCTGGAGGTAGAGGAGAACCGGTTCCTCCAGTTTCTCCTGGTGGAAAGTAGTTATAATTATTTCCAAAGTGACCTTCACCACCTCTTAAATGTCCATTCCTATCCTCTGGATCCTTGCCAGATCTTCTTATATTTCTACTAATGTTTGCTACATCATCAGATATTGCTGACACATTAGAAGCTTCTGTACGTATCGTTTTCATCCATCCTCTAAATATTGGAAGGAATTGGATCTTTAGAGACCTTTCAACATTGTTAATTATAGAGGTAAATTCGACCATGAAAATAGCCATCCCTATAATTTTGGTTGCGAATAAAGAAATATTGGAGAAAAATAGAACAAATTCCCCTAGGATATGCTGATCCAGTAGGTAGACACACAGGATAGTTAAATTGTAAAGAAGAAGCTTTGGAATTATTTTACCAAGCTTATTAGATGTAATAGGTATTGACTCTTTCCAAGAAGCATATACGCCTGTTAATAAATCAAAAAGTACTACTACTATCGTTGCTATTACTATACCTTTAACTGGAGCTAAAAATGATGCAACCAACACTATTGTCCCTTTCCACAAATTTTCCATTTTCATCTCATATTATTTTTAGTAAAATAACAAATTAGAAGAATTGGGTTCCTCCCCTTCAGGAGGAGTAAGCCCGTCCTGGTCTTTGTATTCCGGGAACTCATTCGAATTCTTAGTTAGAAACTTAACTAAAAGATCTTCATTAATATTTGCTCTACCCCCAGCCTCATTTAACATGAATTTTACTTGTGCGAAGTCTGCTGCAGCAGCAGCGTCGTCTGTATTAACCATAAGTCCCTTATTTCTTAGATTGTATTGGATCCAAGGCAGAGCTAAAGCTATCGTTCTCCAAAGAACTGCTGGCTGAATGTATCTTTCCATTAGGAGAATCTCATCAGGTGAAAGGGTTTGATTACTAAATTTAGCAACTAACTCGTCATAGAACTGAGATCCAAGTATAGGTCTTAAAAAATTATGCTCAGCTGCAGTAATATGAGAGGACAAATCCTTTGGATCTACATTATCAGTTACTGGGGAATTATCTTTTATGTAATTTTCTGTAATAAAGTTACTCATCTTATTTTATTATTTTTAATTTTCTGCAGAAATAGATTCCAAAAATAAGTCCTTCCTTAGGATCTTTACATCTAAATTAGCATATCCCATTTTTTGTATAAGATCTTGCAAGTTCTCCTGGATTACATCCTGGTTAGAATCCAACCAAACTTCATTAAATAAAGTAAAAGCTTCATTTAGCTCGTTAGTTGTTCCAAGTTTACCTGCTGACTCTATTCCCATAAGTGCTGGGTTGATCAAATGAGCACGCGATACATTCTTTACTATATTCTCTTGGGCAGAGGCAAAAGACTTATCTAACTTATTGGGCTCCGCCATGGTAATATCTGGAGCAAGCTCCTTACCAGAAGCTACAAATGTCATAACCTTACCAGCATTTTGAGCTCCGATAAACGATTCTTGTAGATTTTCTATGTACTCCTTCTCTTGTTGTGAATTTGCAAACTTTTCGTAGATCTTAATTATAGCAGAAGGATTAAGGGAGTTTTGCATATTTTGCTTTTGGAAGTAAGCAAACTGAGAATCTAACCAAATCCAATCAGCTGCTGAAGTATACCCAGGCACTGCGTAGATATCAAACCCAGGGGTTAGTTCTTGATATTGAATTAACTGTATGTTATCCTTTTTGTTGTATTTATCAAAAGGTTTAATATACTGTCTATCCCTAGATCCTCTTTTCCAGTCAGCTTGAATAAAGCCTTCGTTATGCTCTCTAAATAAATTAGTAGATCTAATAGTTTCCGCTGGGACAATGACAATGTTATTGTAATAAGTAGAATCTTTTCTATTTACTTTAATATAAACCCTTTCGTGAATAAGATATTCTTGTACGAATCTTCTAAAAAATGCTTTATTTAAAATAGAACGAACTTTTTCCGCTTCCATCTTTCCCTTAGTAGAAGTGTCTGAAGAGGTTATCTTAAGTCCATCCGCCATAATAGTTCTAGTCTTAAACTCCATTATAGCTCTATGAAATGCTGAAGAATGAAATAGTTCCAGAAGAACATAAGGATATAGATTGTCTTCTCCGAATATAACATACTCCGAACCCCCATGAGTGTTAATGTAGGGTCTTGAAAAATCCTGGTCTTTAGCTATTGCCAATTGACCCGGCCTCGTATTGCCAGTATAAAAAGTATTTTTAGCCATTTTAGGCTTTTCTTTGCTGGAAAAATTAAATAATTTCATTAAGTTTTATTTTATTTATAAACGCCAGGAATAGACACTTGAGGAAGGGTTACATTACATCTTCCAATTTCTATTGATCTTACCATATCATCCGGAAGTAATTCAAAAGCTTCATATTCCCAAAACCCATTTTTCGAAAAGGAGATCTCGTTAGTATCCGGATTTACCTCATCTTCTGGAAGAACCATTATAGAATATGTATCGAATCTAACTATATGAGGGGATTCATTATCCACACCCGAAAGTAAGCAACTCCTTATAAGAGAATTGTCCATCTCATTTCTGAATTGAAGTCTAATTTCACCCAAGGGATTTACCATTAATTCTGAAAATGTCGGGTGAATTATATTTTGAAGTTCCTTATTTATATTAAGCATTTTTCCTATTTAATTAAAAAAGTCCATCCACGTATTGTAGATGGACTTTTATTTTATTTTGAAGCTTGGATCTTACGATGCCAAAGCGAGAGCAACGGATTCCTCTATTGCAAAGGCAGGGAATGCGGACTGTGCGGTAAACGTTAAAACATATCCGTTAAGATCTGTTTTAAGTGTTCCTGATCCACCTTCTGATCCAGTTAGATACATTTTGTCCTCTCTCAGACCAAAGATCCAATAGTTTTCATTTGCATCCTTCACCATCATAGTTAAAGGTGGTTGTCCATCAGCAATTAAAAGAATTCTTTGTCTCTTAATTGCTTCTCTTCTGCTAAGCTGTAAGCTAACTATCTGATCGTAAAATGTAGAAGAAGTTGTTAAATCTACAAGTATATTATCAGTAAATGAACTCACATTCGGATTAAATTGAAATTCAACAAATCCTGTTGCTCCTGGAGCTAAATCAGCTGCAGATACTGTTTCATCAGTATCATAAGTGACCGTGCTCATATCGATAGCATCTCCGTTATTTAGCCAAATTCTGGATACTCCTCCAGCATTACCTAAACAATCTTTAGCTATACCTAATATTTCGTTACATGCCATATTTTCTAGTTGTTATTTTTATTTTTAATTAGTAGTTACTAAATTATGCGTAGTATACTACTTCTGAACCAACTAAAAAGTCAAATCCTATTTTGAAAGATCCGGCAATTCTAACTGTTCTTGTTCCTGTTACTGCATTTTGAGGAATTACATTAAGTTCTTGCTCATCTGAAAGTAAATCAGTTAAAAGTACGAAGTTAGTAGTAACACCAGCTAACATAACATCTGGTAGTTGACCTTGAGCAACTACGAAAGGTATACCTAAGAAGTTAGCTTCTTTAGCTCCAACGTAGTAAGCTTCGTTAGATGCAGTTGCAACAGCTTGTTGGTACAATCTTGCGATATTATCAGATACGAATATTCTCAAATCTGGAGAGTTTATGATAGTAGCAGGAATTGCGTTATAAACTTTAGTAATCTCAGCAATAACATTTGCGAGTGTTACTGTTTCCCCTGTTACATCAATTACAGTTGCATCAGCAGCTGCTTTTTTGTTAATACCATCACAAATAGTGAATGGGTATCCAGAAACAGAATCAACATCACCTTGCCATGCAGCAACTTCTAAATCGTTCTGTACTTTTCTAGCAACTTCTCCAGTCATATAGTTAAGAAAATCAGGAGGAGCTACTTCACCAGTGTTTGATCCTGGTCTCATAAGCTCACCAAGGAAGTTATTTTCGAAAGTAGTAGCACACAATTCTAATTGAATGTCTTTTCCACATACTTCAAAAGACTTTTGGTCAAGAGTACCTTCACCTGATGGTGACCATGCGCAACCTTCATCTTTTATAATTTCTCCTGCATTATATGAAGGAAGTTTAATCTTAGACTTTACGTTAGGAACTAATCTAAATAAAGAAGTAGATCCACCTTCTAAAAGTGCTGAGCTGTAAAAATCTAGCGCGTCCTTTCCTGTGTAAACAGTATTATCGACGATTGCAAATTTGTATTTTTTCATCTTTTTATTTTATTTTATTTTATAATCCTTTTATAGGTGGATAAGCCTATTTTTTAAATTTTATTTTATAATGATTTAACGAAGGAAAGCTTTTCAGACTTAGTCTGTAGATCTCTACTTAAGCTAAATTTGTTTTTCTTATTAAAATCAGAATCATCTTCTGCTAACATAGCTTCTAAAGCTTCTATTCTAGCTTCCATTTCTACCATCTTAGTAATTATTTCAGCATCAGCTTCCATTTCTTCTTCTTTAGAATCTTCTTTAGTATCTTCAGCTTCCATTTCTTCTTCTTTAGAATCTTCTTTAGTATCTTCAGCTTCCATTTCTTCTTCTTTAGAATCTTCAGCTTCCATCTCTACTTCTTCCACCTCTTCTTGCAGTACTTCCACATCAGTAACTTCTGAAATAGAACCTTCTGATACTACGATAGTTTTACCAGCATCTGGTAAAGCATATTCCCCGTCTGGAGCTGTAACTATTGCACCGTCTTCTGAAATGACTTCTACATCACTTCCAGTTTCCATACCTTCATCAACAACTAGTATTTCTTCTTCTGACTGAACTAAGGTTTGTTCGAATTTCTTAGTAGTCTTGTTAAAAGTTTTCTTAGTAGTTAACATGGTAGCAAAAAATTTATTTTTCTTCATGTTTTTTGTTTTATTTGTATTATCCTTTTGGGATTTGAATTGTGCTTCAGTTATACCTAAAAGACCTTCTAGACTGAAACCAACATTTTCTTTTTCTTTGATTTCTTTCCATTGCTCCGGGTCAGTTATCTTAGCTTCTATGAAGAAAGTACCTATTGGTAAATCAGTAAAGCCATAAAAGTTAGCTTTGTCTTTTTCCGTATCCTCTATTAACCAAGATCCTTTAATAAAGCCTTCTATTGGCTTATTTTCGTCGTGCTCTGAATTAAACTTAATAACTCTTTGCTCTTCGTTGAATTTCTCAGCCATTCTTTCTATTACCTCCTTGGTAAATACTGCATAGTATTCCCCAAGTTCTTTAGATTTTCTGTAAATGGGTTTATCTGGGATAGCAACAGGGCCAGCAATTATCTGCTTTTCGTTATCAAAATGAAATGAACTTATTACGTCTTTTGAATGTGACTTAAACTTAAGTGCAAATACCTCAATAGCAGGATCTTCTGTGATAGCGATCATATCTATTCCACTTTCGAATTCCGTTGGATCGAATGTTATGTTATAAATAGGTAATTTCATATATTATAAGTAATTTGGATTTTATTTTGTAAATTACTTCTCTGGTATAATAGAAGGGATAGAAGCGGGGGAAATAGAAGCTTCCATAACTGGAGATATTCCAGACAAAGTTAGATTGTATTGAGAGCCGTCGCTTAATGAAGTCCCAGAACCCCCAGATAAGGTATCAAGAGTAAGCCCAGAGTAAGCTCCCAATAACCACCATTGCTCATTTGAATCTAAAATAATAGCTACCATTTCCCTATTTCCTCCCGCTAGATTCTGAAGTTCTACGTTTTTAGAATTTAGTCTTTTGGAAATTGAAAAATTTATCCTATGTTCATATTCTATTACACCGAGGGAATCTATAGAGTATGTAACATCATAATTAGCAGAAAGGTTTGGGGGTTCATACCTAGCAAAATCTCCTTCTGTTAAATTTATTTCAGTTATTATTCCAGCGGTATATACTATATTTTCTATTTGATATACTGAAATTAAATAAATCTCTCTAACACCTCCTAGATTATTTGTGCATTCCTTTTCTATACCCATTAATTCGTTACAAGCCATATTATTATCCTTTTTTTGCTGCCATAATATTTAATACCATAATAACTGGTAGATTCAGAATGTAATTAAATCTACTAGCATCTGAATTACATAAAGACAGTATTGTTTTTTCCCAAGAAAAAGCTTTTTGTTGAGCTTCTTCCCTTTTTATTTTTTCAAGTTGAGCCTTAGTAAGGGCAGACTCATCTTCTGGATCTTCCCCCTGGTAATTATCGAAAAGTCCTTGATACCTTTCCATAAGATTTTTTCTATATTCTATCCATTCGTCCCATCTACCCATTATAGAGATAAGCTCGGAATCTAAAAATATCTTCTGTCTATGATTAACCCACATACCATATTTTTCAAATTCTGGTGGATGCAATTGATCCCCTTCATTTATCTTTTTTCTATACAATATAGAAAGTCCTTTGGCTATGGAGTCGGCTTTAGAAGAATATACCTCTAAATCAATATAAGCACCTAGAGTTATGCTATTAAAAGGTAAAGCATGAAGCTTAAATTCCGGAAATTCGAGACACTCTACAGGTGAATGTTTCCTTTCTAAGTCCTCTTTAAATTTTATATAAGCCACTTCTAACCTATCCAAAGGCCATTCGTATATTTCCTCAGGATCTAGATCATTTAAAATAGACACAACCTCCACTTGCCAATCAATCTCTGTATCGAAAGAAGTAGAATCTAGTGAATTAATTTCAAGAAGATGTTTTAACTTCACGTTGTATCTTTTTATTTAAGTTCATTACCACCTGAGCATTTAGCATCCAAAGAATAGAAATAAAATTATCAGCAGTAGCTTCCTTTAGACAAGAAGCCCTTTCTTTTATAGTTTCCCAGTCTGAATTAGAATTACCTATCTCCTTAAATACAGTAGACATGATTAAAGAAAAATGGTCCTCATTAAAGTAAGCTTTCTGTATGTCCCTGCCTACTCTAGCTGTCATCTTATTTGGCTCGTAGATAAATCTTCTTTCTCCTATAGAAAGGGTTTGAATTCCATTTTGAAGCTTTATATCATCCAAGGGTAAGATAAGATCTGTCAATTTTACAAAATCCTTAGTATTCCATTTAGCCATTTCTGATTCAGGCCAAGAAGATAGAAGGTTTATTATTCTCTTCCAATTGGAGATAAAGCTATTTCCTTTCAGAAGGGAATGGATTTGCTCCAATTCACCTAATGTTATCTCCGACCAAAGATTACGAAGCTTAAATTCACTACCCTCTAAATTTATTCTTATCATATCTTATATATTATAATTCCGACTGCTGTCTTATTGTATCTAATCTTCTGTTAGTAGAACTTAAATCAGTTTCTGAAACAAATGCTTGAATTACTTGGGGATTCGTTCCGTTAGAATTCTCTAAATCCTCACCTATATTAGTATTACCCCCAGTACCAAATAAACTAAAGTTAGGTGTAGAAGGTTCACCAGTTGTAGGTAAAGCACCAGAACTTATATTGGGAGTCGGAGTAGGAGAAGTGTCTACATTAGTTGAATTGTACTGTGTCTTCCTAATTCTATTAACCTGTTCTATTCCGCTGACAACTGCTGCACCAGCTGCTAATCCCCCAAGTGCAGGACCTACTACAGGGATTCCGGATAAGGAAGCATAAGAAGATACAGCGGATTTATAAGTATCGATCAAAGTAGTAGCTATATTAACAACCTTTTGTGCTTCAAAAGCTGCTCTAGCGATCTCTTCTCCTTTTTTACCAAAAGCTTCTGCTATAATTTGAACATTTTGAAATCCTTGTCGGGTTAATTCTATATAAGATTCTATTTCCCTTTCCCGTATTCCCCCCTCTTGATTAGCAAGATCATCAGCAATTTGCTTTTGCACACCTGCACTATTAGTCTTTATCCTTTGGAGTTCCTCCTCATATTCTTGTTGATCTATTAAATCAGCATCTAACTTAGCTTTTTGAATTTCCCGCTGGGTAGCATCAGATTCTAGTTGTTGTTCTAGTAGGGCTTCGGACTCTTCCCTTGCCTTTTGTAATTGTGCACCAAAATCATTAGCCGCTGGTTCGGGCTCTTCAAATTGAACCCCAGCGGCTCTAGCTTCTGCAAGGGCCGCTTCAAATTCTGTAATTGCGCTGTTCCTATCTAAAATAGCTTGCTTCTCTCTATCGAGAAGTCTGTTATTATACTCGGCTTCCGCAGCTATATCTTCTTGCTCTGCAGTAGCTCTAAGAGACTCTATTAAATCTCTTTTTTCAGAATCTATAAGAGTTGTATTAGACAAGGTGTCAGCGATTTGTCTATCAAGAGAAATAGCATTAGCTTTTAGTTGCTCTTCTAAAGCTTCTTTCTCATTAGCTACAATGGCTTCTGCTGCAGCAGCTACCGCATCCAGTTTAGCTTTCCCTTTTAGTTCCTCGTTATTAATTACATCCTGAAGTTCTCTTTCAAGTGCGAGTTGTTCATTAGCTATTCTAGCCGCGGTAGCTGCAATTATATTATCCTCAGTATTTCTATAAGCATCTAGTCGGGCTTCATTGAATTCTTTCTCTCTAGCTAAAGCCTCTACCCTAAATCCTCTTTCCCCATCAAGTCTTTCAGTTTCTATTCGATTCCTTTCACCTTGAAATGCTATAACTTCGGCTTTAGCTTCAGCAATTGCAGTTCTTTCCTCATCAGTAAGCTTAGTTCCTTTGGCTTGGAGTAACAAAGCATCACTTCTTAACTTAGAAGCTTCTAATTCTAAATTATTTAGACTATTTTGTTTATCGGCAATGGCCTGTAAAGCTTGTATTCTCTCCTCTGCAGAAATACCAAGTTCATCAGCTACCTTATTCCTAAGCTTTTCAATTTCAGATTCAGTAGTTGCCCTTTTTTCTAGAAGTTCAATTTCCAACTCTTTAGCCTTAATGTTTTTATTATCAGCTTGAGCTTGTCTATCAGATAAAGCTTTTAATTCAGCTGCATATTCAGCTGTTCCCTTTCTAAGATCTGTTAATTTAGTAGTTATATCCTCTACTCCTAAAGCAGCTTTACCAAAAGCATTAGCAGCTTCTTCGGCTGCCCCTGAAAAATCTCCTGAAAATAGCTTTACCAAAGCAGATCCTAAAGCAGGAATTAATTCTAAAAGCCCTTCTACTCTGTTTATAAGTTGTTTCTTTAAAAAATCCCCAAGGGCATTTAAAGCTTTTTGTGGATCTTCAAATACAGATATTATTAGTTCCCCTAAATCAGCAAACAAATCTAAAATAACGTTAGTTACAACAGAAAGTTGCCCCATTATCCTAGTTAAAGTATCTGATCCTTCTGAAGATCTTGAAAATGCTTGGGTTAATGCAACTACAGCTATAACTAATAGACCAATACCAGTAGCTGCTACCGCCACTTTTAAGGCGTTCATACCAACTACTGCAGTTTTAGTAGCAGTAAATATGGACATAAGTCCTGATACTGCTCCACCTGAAACTTCGTCTATTTTACCGCCAGCAAGATCAAAGGAATCACCCATAGAAGAGGCTTCTTTACCTGTATTTTTAACTTCTCCTGAAAGATCCTTAATTTGCTCTTTAGATTTAGAAGCATCCTTTCCTGCCTTTCCTAGGTTGTCTTTAAAGGCATCAAGATCTTTATTTGATGCTGCAGCAGCAGCTCCAACATCTATAAGCTCGTCAGTAACTTCTTGTATTTCTTTCTGAGCCTTTTTAAATTGTGCAGACCCTATATCTAATTTGGAAGCACTGGACTTTAGATCCGCCAGTTTTTGTTCTAACTTTTCAACAGTATCCAGAGCATTATTAGCATCCTTATTTTCTATTTTTATTTTAAAGTCTATTTCTCTAGTCATTCTTTTTAATTATATTGTCGTCGTCTTTATACTCCGTACCTATGTCAAGTAGGGAGTAACTGGTGGACGGTATTGCTTGACCTGATCCGCTATATTTTGCTAAACTTCCTGCTGCCATTACATTATAAATATTCTCCTATTTTCAGTAGTTAACTCTGACATATCTATATACCCGTATGCTATTCGTATATTATTACCACTTCTATGCACCCAGGTAATAATATCATGTTTATTAGAAACAAGCCCTTGGTCAAATACAAGACTTGTTATCGTTCCATTGAACGTTGCAGGCACAACGACTTCTGACCCTGCAACTAAGCTATCTGCAAATCCAACACCACCAGCATCACCACCAGACCAATTGCCGATACTTGAAGCAGCTGTGTTATTATCATCAAAATCATAACTGCCTGTAGTACCTTCATCAAATCTAACACGAATATTTGCTCCTAAAACATCTATATCGACTCTCAATGTACCAGTCTTACTAGCAAAATCATATGTACCTGATGTAACAACTAATCTAGCGCAATTTGTTGGTGTTAATGAACCCCCACTTCCGGCTCGTGCAACAAAATCACCGGCTGTATTAAAACCTACATATGTACCTGTTCCTGACCCACCACATTCATATATTGCACCTGCTGGTGTTGCAGCAAACGTAATTTCTGATTCAAAAAACATATCTAAAGAACTATCATAATCAGTAGAATCTACTGAGTCATTTTGCAAATATGTTATTCCGGAGTCTGCTACATTGGCCGCCGCACCGATTAATGCTAATAACCGCCCTCTTGCATGTGCAGTACCGGTACCAGTAGTAGAACAAAACCATTCCAGCGCAAACATATCAGTAGATATTGCTTCATTTACTCCTGCCGGCACAGTCAATAACGAATAAGAACCGTCGCCTTCAGCAAAATTTGAACTTGTGCCTCTATCAATAATCAGGTCATCACATTGTATAACATGTGCATATGCGTCACCGTCGTTTATTGCTCCATTATCCCCCATACCAACGTTAAGTTGAGTAGTTGACGATCCAGGGGCAAACACGATTAAGCAATCAGCTAGCCCAGTTTCGGAAGAATCCCCTTCCATCGTACCTGCTAATATCATTGCATTGCCCCAATCTGATACGTCGAATGTGGATCCCCCTGCTCCAGTAGAATCAGTGTTCATCGTAATGTTATATCCCGCCAATCCAACTGCATCATGAGCAGTAGATATTGCATGTCCTACTGACCAAGAACTACCCGTAAATTCTACTGCCTCGTAGTATGCAGTAATATCGTTTACTGTTGCTGTATTATTCCTTGAAAACACAATATCAGTCGAAGAGTTTATATGACACGCCAATGTCGACGCTTCATATTCAGTTACAGATGCAATCGTAGTAGAAAATCCAGTATAAAGAGGAACTATAGAATTTCTATCGGTTGCTCCAGATATAGAAGATGAATTAGAAGATTGTGCACCCGTAAGGGTTATAAATCCTCTCTGTCTTGTAATAAATTCATAATCCCCGTTAGCAGGACCGACATATCTCCAAACTTCACCTGATATTTTTTTTGACGTAGTATTGCTAGTATAAAAAGTTAGCTGGGTAGTGGAGGTAATTTGTACCCCCACTCCAATATCATTGGGATTTGCATCACCTATATTACTGGTAGGTCCTCCTCCCGCAGAATCAGAAGATCCTACTATCCGAACAAACGCTGAATTTATACTGGGAAGAGTATGTGTTAACGCATGAGTTTGTCCATTGGAGGTAACATCAATATCAAATCTTTCTATTAAAATATCAGCCATTAATCGTAAGTGTATTCTATACTAATATTAATATTATCTATAGTTCCAGATTGGGCTGTAGTTTCGAGCCATATCCAAGACCCTGCGGGTATTGTTGCATCATTGAATACAGTTGTAACTAATCCAGTAGTAGTATTTGTTGTAGTTGTACCTCCAGTAACTACCTCCGTTCCTGTTCCTGACCTGTCAGAAGCAAATCTAATTGTCCATGTTAAAGAAGGGGATGTACCTAAGCAAACTGAGTTTATTTCATCTATAGTTAAATCTACAGGAGAATTCCATAAAGTAATGTCCTCTGTCCCGGAAGGAGATTCTATAGTTATTGATTTAGATAAAGTAGAACCTCCAGCTCCGTTTATTCCTGAAGATCCTGATGTTCCTGAAGATCCTGATGTTCCCGACCCATCAGAACCAGAAGATCCTGAAGTTCCATCTGCTCCTGAAGATCCGCTAGTTCCATCTGCTCCTGAAGATCCGCTAGTTCCATCTGCTCCTGAAGATCCGCTAGTTCCATCTGCTCCTGAGGATCCACTTGTTCCTGAAGTTCCATCTGCTCCTGAAGATCCGCTTGTTCCTGAAGTTCCATCTGCTCCTGAAGATCCGCTAGTTCCTGAAGTTCCATCTGCTCCTGAAGATCCGCTAGTTCCATCTGCTCCTGAAGATCCGCTAGTTCCTGAAGTTCCATCTGCTCCTGAAGATCCTGAGGTTCCACTAGATCCTGAAGTTCCACTTGTACCATCTACTCCTGAGGATCCTGAAGTTCCACTTGTGCCTGAACCTCCAGTAGGCCCAGTAGAATCTAGACCAAAAATAACTATTGAATGTTCTGCATCAACAGGGGTGTCGGGGGCTCCAGAATTGTCTCCCCGTCCAGTTGTTAAGGTAAAATTAAGAGTATTTATGTCACTAATTTGAATGTTGGTATCCGTGATTGTGCCAATAGGATTCCCAATAGGAAGATAATTAGAATTCGGAGCTGGTGTATCAAAAGTATATCTATAAACACCTGCAGATATCCTCGTAGCTGTTAATCCATTCCAATCTACTTCGTCTCCATTACCTAAAGTTCTAGCAAAAGCATTAACTCCAAACCCAAATCCCCCAGTAGCCCCTGCTACTCCATTAAAGACCCAAGTCATAACATATTCGTCAGTTCCAAAAGAAGGAATCCCGTTAGATGTTATAAGTTCCCAAGTAGTTATATACAAATCAGGATCTAATACATCAGCATCTGCATTTTTAGTTCTAGCAAATATTGCAAAATTGTTATTGTCTTCAACAGCTGTGAGTCTTAAAAATACTCTATGATCAGCAATAACTCTATCATAAATAGCTACTATATTATTCTCCCCGTCAACAGAATTTGCTGTCTCAAAAGGAATTCCTATTAGATCAACAGTATCCCAAGTAGTTGCTCCAAGTAAACCAATTTGCCCGGCTGCAGCTAAACCTGCTAACCTATATCTTAAACCATTTAAAGGATCTGTAGCTGAGATCCCAGTTGCTCCTGTTGCTCCTGATATTCCGCTACTACCCGTAGCACCTGTTGGTCCAGTTGGTCCAGTTGGGCCAACAGATCCTCCCCCGGTAGAACCCGTTCCTTGAATAGACCAAGCTCCGTAGGTTGTAAAAAACCAAGTTCTTCCGTTCTGTGTATGTAAATCTCCCGGACTGGGATTAATTGGAAATTCTACTGCTGCCATAATTGGGATAATTTTTAAGCTTCATTATAGGTAACCTATTTATTTTAATGTATTTTTACCTAAGACTCAGAAAAGACTTCTAAGTACCAAAGTCCCTTTATTCTCTATAAGGGGGAAAGACTTTATATGGATGAGCTGGTGGTAAATTAGCTAACATTAAAAATTGATGGGCTAAATATCCTTCAACTCTCTGCCTATTATCGGTACTTAAAATAGAATCAAATGCTAAATAACATCTAATTGCACCATTCATGGGATCTACTATACTGTTTGGTGCAGCACCTAAAGAGATCCTATAGTTAGTACCTAAAGTATTTATGGCCGTAGCAGCAGAGGTGACTGTTAGTACCGTATCCATCCATAATCTATTTGTTGCGGATGCCAAAGCCCAATCTAAAGATGTAATATAATAATCCCCAGTAGAAATAGTTGTAGTTATTGGACTTGCAGGTCTATGTTGTGAAGATAAAGTAGAGCCATCAATCATTAAATCTCGAGTATTAAGAGCGGAATTTCTATTATTAATTACCTGTTGTTTACTTGTATTATTAGTTTTAAATATAACAAATTGAGTAAGTTCTTCAGCTCCCTGTAATTCTGTCACATCAAAATTCGATTGTAATTTAGTAGATCCGTTGAATAGAACTTCATTAGTTCCTATATTTGGCCTAGTAGCAGTTGTAGGTGCATCTTGATCGTTTCCATAAGGTGAACTATCCAACCATAAATCTATTCTTCCCGCGGTAGATACAAAATTAGCGGGATCATTAGCCATAAGAAAGACCTTAACATCTATTTCTAGAGGAGTCCATAACTTCTTACTATTAAAAAATCCAGAATTAGCTGTCGGAAACATTATTTAAATTATACTAATACCCACCCGGCTGCGAATGTAACCGGAGACCATACATTGGCATCTATGATACTTTCCCAAACATCATCTTCTAAAGTTGGAAACATTACTTTATCACCAATAGAATATGCGTCTTGTGCACCAGTAGGTTGTACCCAAAGGGGGAATCCCCCACCACCAACATTAGGAGCTACTCTCCATAAAGCAGGTACTACATCGGGTGTCCAATTAGATTGGGTTGTATGCTTTTGAACACAATAGTAATTAACCCCTTCATAAGATCTTAAAAATCCTGCAGCAACATCTACATCGGCTTCCCATGGTAGAATAACAATATCATCGGGAAGTGTCTCATTGCCCCATAAATCACCTGTGTTATCTACATATTGGATAAATAACCCAATGTTTTCTGCGTGTGAAATACATGCACTTAAACTTAATGCCTCTAAGGAAGCATAGCTAGTAATATTTGATTCAAAATCGGAAAATGCTGTCGAATCTTCAGTATTTCGAATAACTACCGTTCTCTCTGTAGTATCTATGTTTGAAGCGGGTTCAATATAATCCCTTACTATCTTATAATTAATAACCCATCTATCCTCATCTATGATTTTTCTCATTTGAGTAAGGGTGAGTGTACTTAAAATATTTTGTCCTGTTGTTCTTACCATCTTATTTTATTTAATTTTGATTATTTACTATCGCCCAAGGTGCTCCTGTAGCGAATATTGACATTGTAACTAATATGTATTCCGTATCTGTAGTTGAAGGAGTTTCACCTAGAAGTATATATCCCCCATCAAATGTTAAGGTGAATCCCCCGTTATTGAAGACTCTGATTTGTAATGAAGTTGGTACCTGTACAGTAGGTAGTTGAATTTCTGCATTGGCGTTCATATTTAATGTAAATGAATTACCTCTTGTAGTATCTAAAGCAACATTTCCAGAAGAAATAGTAAGAGCCACATCAGTTAGTTGTTGTCCTTTAGTAAACTGTCTAGTTGTATCTATAAGGTTATTCTCCGTTATAAAATTAGCTAAATTCACCCATGCACCTGCCGAATCTTTAAATTGTATAACCCCTAAGTTATTACGTATACCAGCATTTTTAGTTGGTGACGTTCCAGCAGCTTCAGGAAACATCCAAAAAGTAGCATTTTCTCCAGTAGTCCAAGCTTGAGAAATAGCACCGCCTTCATTCTCGGTAAAGCATTGTAGTTCTGTACCGTCTGATCCAGACTCTGCCATTCTTAAAAGTACTCTAGTTGAATTTCCGTTAGTAGTCATTTCAAGACCTGGGTTATCCCCAGCACCGCCTTGAAGTGAAAGTCTTCCGTCAAGACCTGTTCCTCTTACATTGAATGATCTTAGATTAGCAGGGGATGCTCCAAAAAGACCCGCTGATGCTTGTATAGAAGATATACCAGTTAAAGTATTTGAGTTCAAATTTACTCCACCTGTTGCCCCGGTATAAGGTACCAAATTAGATACTGATGGGCTTATCCCACTTGTTCCATCTATCCCTGAAGAACCCGAAGTCCCGTCTATTCCACTAGTTCCATCTATTCCTGAAGAACCATCTATTCCTGAAGTTCCATCTATTCCTGAAGAACCCGAGGTTCCATCTGCTCCTGAAGATCCACTTGTTCCTGAGGTTCCATCTGCTCCTGAAGATCCACTTGTTCCTGAGGTTCCATCTGCTCCTGAAGATCCACTTGTTCCTGAGGTTCCATCTGCTCCTGAAGATCCTGAGGTTCCACTAGATCCTGAAGTTCCACTTGTACCATCTACTCCTGAGGATCCTGAAGTTCCACTTGTGCCTGAACCTCCAGTAGGTCCTGAACCTCCAGTAGGCCCAGTAGGTCCTGAACCTCCAGTAGGCCCAGTAGGTCCTGAACCTCCAGTAGGCCCAGTAGAATCTAGACCAAAAATAACTATTGAATGTTCTGCATCAACAGGGGTGTCGGGGGCTCCAGAATTGTCTCCCCGTCCAGTTGTTAAGGTAAA
>Ga0306898_1000157_pt1 | contig 29601 bp, 28 predicted proteins | sample AntRauMFilla1564_FD_190424 | JGI IMG/M metagenome (GOLD analysis project Ga0306898, IMG submission 190424) | Saline lake microbial communities from Rauer Islands, Antarctica - Metagenome Filla 1 #564 (v2) (version 2) | ecosystem: Environmental > Aquatic > Non-marine Saline and Alkaline > Saline ...
CTAAGTTCGTGTACGAGGACGACATTTGCGTAGCTATTATGGATAAGTTTCCGTCTGTGCCAGGGCAAGTACTTGTTATTCCAAAAGTAGAGACCGATTACGCGTTTGATTTACCCGATGGGGTGTACCAACATCTGATGCTGGTAACAAAAAGAATTGCTGTGGCACTAGATACAGTCTTTGCTACGGAGCGCACTTGTCTGGCAATAGAAGGATTTGAAGTACCGCACGTCCACGTCAAATTATACCCAATGCAAAAAGGCAGCCCCAACTTTAAAGATGTTCTCTCTGAGACGACCGAGGGCATAGACGCGGAGTTGGCGTATCAAGCCAAGTGCATCACTGAGCAACTGAGTAAGTAAAAAGCGCCATAGGCGCTTTTCTTATTCCTTTTGAAAGCTTTAGTTGAGCGTTTCTAGTACTGGCGTAGTGCCTTGCTCAAGCAACGTCAACATCGACCCGCCCCCAATTGAGACGAAGCTGAACATGTCGTTTATCTCCAGCTTTTCAACAGCTGCTACGGTATCGCCTCCTCCTAAGACCGTAAAGGCATCGGAAGCAGCGATGTGCCGGGCGGTGATTTCGGTGCTTTGGGTATAGCCCATTTCGTAGGCACCAAATGGTCCGTTCCACAAAATAGTCTGGGCATTTTCAATGTAAGTGGCGAGCATATCGATTGTCATTTGCCCGCAATCAAGAATGCGTTCTTCGGGAGTAACCTGGTCAACTGCTTTTACCTGCTTGCCATTAGGACCTTCTACCACGACGTCTATCGGCACCAAAAGTTTGGGGTCATGCAGGAATGATGAATCTTTTAGAGACACGTCTGAGACCAGAGACTTTCCCACCTCATACCCACGAGCCTTCAAGATATCATTGGTCAACGCTCCGCCAATAAATACGTGGTCGTAAAGCTCTAGGTATTTTTCCACTAGGGGCATCTTTGTATCAAACTTGGCTCCGCCCAATAGAAAGAGTGATGGCGATGTCGGTTGCATTACTTTGCGCAGCTCGGTTACTTCTTCAGACAACGTCAGTCCAGCGAAGGCAGGCAGTTTTTTAGCTACACCAAATGTAGAAGCATGTTCTCGGTGGATGACTGCAAACGCGTCATTTACATATACCTCGCCTAACGAGGCTAGTAAATCTACGAATGCCTCGTCGTTAGCTGACTCGCCTACGTGTTGGCGCAGGTTTTCTGCTAGTAATATATCTCCGTCTTGCATTAACGCTCTGCGTTGTCTGAACCCTTCGGTCGTCACCGAACCACCCCAGTGCATTGGCAAATACTTTTCTAATTCTTCGTATACGGGCTTGAGCGTTTCATCTACTTCTCTTCCGATGTGCGCAACAATAATTGTTCGGGCTCCATGTTCCTTCAAATACCGCAACGTGGGTAACGCTCGCTCCAGCCGAAATTTATTTCGTACTTTTCCATCCTTTAATGGAATGTTCAAGGAAGACCGTAGTAGTACGTATTTCCCTTTAAGTTCTCCCGCGTCAATTATTTTTTTCATAGGGTTAGGCAACGGCTTTTATAATGGCGGCAAAGTCCTCAGCCTTTAGGCTAGCTCCGCCCACGAGGAATCCACCCATACCGCCTTCGGTGTGCAAAATAGCCGCGTTACCTGGTTTGACTGAGCCTCCGTAGAGTAATCTTACTTTTCTTGCGGTTGGTCGGTCATAAATCTTGGTCAAAATACTTTCAATAAAGAGTTGCATCTCCTTTACGTCTTCTCCGGTGGCGGTATTACCGGTACCGATTGCCCAGATTGGCTCATAGGCTAAAATGACCTTCCTCATTTGACCAGCAGTGAGACCTTTGGCTACGCTTCTTAGTTGTGACTCCACAAATGAAAAGAAATTACCCTGGTCGTCTCGTTCTCTTTCGCCAATACAGACAATTGGGGTTAATTTTTGCTTAAGCACCGTCTGGGTTTTTTGCTGTACTGCTTGGTCTGTTTCACCAGCGGCACGTCTTTCGGAGTGACCGATAATCACGAAGGTGACTCCGGCGTCTTTGAGCTGCAAAACAGAAGTCTCTCCCGTGTGGGCACCGCTAGTCTCAAAATGCACGTCTTGAGCAGCCAGTGAGATGGTGCTACTTTTGATTTTTTTGCCCACTTCAGGCAAATATATTGTTGGCGGGGCAATGGTTACGTACGGTTCATCCATTTTCTTTACTTTCTTTGCTACAGCTGCAGCCAAAGTAGTAGCTTCTAATAATGTCACTGGGTTGAGTTTCCAGTTACCAGCAATTAAGGGTACGGTGTTTTTCATATCTTCGATTGTATCACGACAAAAATACCATGATGACAGAAGTCACCATAGTATTTGTATGCGTCTTACGGTGCCTAACCCTCTTGCCTCCAGTCGGTGAAAGAATAGACGTCTGAAGTCTCTGGTGTTAGTGGCGGTGGGGAATCAATTTGATTGCGATCAAAAGAGCTCGTCCCGTCTCGAAAACCAGAGACAGGGTTACCGCCACTATTTACCCAAGTAGTAACCGCTCGATTATTGGTCACCACTGTTCCTAGTCTGGTCAAACTATTGCGAAGTACGAACTGATCGTAGGCATTAGTAAACCAGCCTGTGGTGTAATGATTTCGGCCATAGCGACCATTTTGAGCAATGAAGATTCCTTCCATTATCATGTCATTTGGCACCGTCACACCCAAATCTAGGTCGTCTTCTGCAATCACCAACAAACCTGCCTCAGATCCTGGGACATATTCTATATTACCGTTAATCACAATGTTGGTTTGCGCTCCTGAGGAAAGATTTGCCGCTGCCAAAGTTACTTTTTGATTCACATCCCCCTGAAGCCACACTTTATCTTCAAAAAATAACAGCGGGCAATCTGCACTTATGGTGTGCGTCGCCAAAAAAGTGTCATTTGTAATTATGTTCCGTTCTCCCCAATGCGTGCCTTCTGCCGAAGACTGTGAACGATAATCTAACGTACCAGTAACTCTTTCTACCCGCAAAGTACTGTCGCCGTTAAAGGTCACATTGTAGCCGAAGCCACCCGATGGGCCATAATATATACCGCCGTTATTTTGAGCCTTGCTTCGCATGTCACTCAAATCGAGTGTCATACCTGCGAAGTCGATCGGTGCCACCGGGAATGAAAACAGACCAGGAGTAGCATTGCCACTGGTGGTATACACACCGTCAACAGTTTGGTTTGGGCTACAGCCGTAAGATGAATTACACGTCCAATTGGCTTGCCCGCTACCAATAAAGGAATTGTGTGCAGAATCCATACGAATGCCGTTATTGGAGTGCAGTGGGCCGAGTATCGTGCCTCCCGCTCCGTACCAGACGCCATCGTTAGTAATAAAAGAGTATTCCGCTACAGTTGGTCTAGTGTAGCGTGCACTGATAATACTGACGGCATCTGGATTAACATCGGTACGACCGGTTGAAGTCACCTCGATTGACGCTATTGCTCCACAATACGTGGTGCTCGCTATTGATAATGAGAATTCGCCAATCACACCTCCTTCTGGATCAGAGTAGGTTTCTACATATGGACCAGGCAAGCCAGTACCATTGGTGACATCGTTAGGAAAGTGGGCCAAGTACCACTTGTAATAATTGAGTCCAGCCTCAGCAATTTCGGTGGCTCGTTGTTGTTCGTAGCGAAAGTTCACTACTTGGTTTTGGCTAATAACGTACGTAATGAAAGATCCGATAATCATAATAAAAACACTACCCAAAACCAGCACCAGTACCAGTAGATACCCTTGATTATATTGTGAATGTGTTGATGATGAAAAGTGCATATGATTATAGATTATCCTTTAGGTTTCTGGGCGCGATACTTGATTTGAGCAAAAATTCGTCTGGCGTTCTGATGGGATCGATATTGACGACAATTTGTGCGGTAATGTAGCGTACATTAATCAGTGGCGAAGTGGCATTTAGTTGCGTGCCCGCATTATCGAAGTATTCAAAGGTGTTTATGCCGTCACCGATGTTCTGAACATATAAAGACAGTACCTCCAATGAATCCGGAGTAGTTTTGTCGTATATCGCGGGGGTACCGACCGCGTTGTAGGTATATTTGGTTAGTGTGGTTCCCGCCAAAATATACTCGATGTATTCCACACTCTCATCTTGGTCGGTATCACTATAATAACCCAACCGATGCGCTTCTATCACTGCTATTGGGAACGTGCCGTCTTCGGCAGTGGTCATTTCTTTGACGTCGCGATTCCACTGAGTCATACCCCGCCGAGCATTTTCTACTTCATTGGCCTGGGACATTGCGTAGGAATTTTGCCGGTATAACTCGGCGATACTGCCAGTGACAGCCAGCATGAGGATGGTATAGATGCCGACAATCATCACTAGTTCTACCAGCGACATGCCTGCAGTATTGTTTGTCTGAAGTGAAGTAGCCATAGGTATTATTCTGACAACAACACCGACAGTACCGTATCGCCAGCAATGTCTAATGGGTTGATACTTTCTGTCGTATATCCTAGGGCAGTTACTTCCACTTCATAATCCGAGAATACACCTAGTCCGCCGGTAAAGAAGGCTTGGCCGCAGACGTTGGTGTCTGTTGCTACATTGTAACCAGGCCTGGTGAGAGTGATTGCTGCACCAGGGATAAATCGACCTAGCATGTCAGTCACTGTTACTCGCAGCGTGTCGGTTTGATCGGGCACCAATACCAACGTCGATTCCCCATTGACCCCGGCTCGCTGGGTAAATGGATGTCCGCCGCAGGCCGTAGCGATATCGTATCCGGCCCCGGAGACGTCGAAGGTGTAGGTATCAAACTCAATATCATCTAAGTCTATTTCTCCCACACCATTGGAGGTGGAGATGGTACTAAATTTATAAAGTGGCAACGAAGCTGCGTCGGTACCGATAGTTTTGTTCCCAGTGATTGCCATATCTATATTAGGCAACACTACTCCGTCTTCGCGGTAATACACTGACACCTCGTTTACCTGTGGAGTGCGGGCGGAGTTAGTGGTTTCAAGTGTTACTCCCACATACAACTCTGGATAAGAAAACTGATCAAGCGCGGTAATATCGATACTCCTTTGGGTAAAACCAACTGCGTTACCTGGTAACTCTGCGTCTGGAATGAGGGTAAAGGGACCCGCTGGTAGGGACGCGGTGTACAATCGTATGACGTGTGAGGTGTCAGTTGGATGGTCTGTATCGACTCGTATCTCCTCCCAATTGCGCAAGGGTGTGGGAGCAACCGGACCAAGGTACGCCACACCACTGGATTCATAGACACCAGCCACATCAGCTAAGACCAAGTCCCCGCCGCTGACTACCACGTCTGTGCTGCTGGCTACTGTTACCAGATCAGAAAAATCCTCAGTGAATACTCCGTCTGACAACGCTGAAAGAGTGGTGATTTTTAAATCACTCAATCGGCCGATTTGAAACGTGAGGGTTGAAATGTCCGCCTCTAACACTGCAAACGGTGAGACAATTGGATTAGGATTTGCTATATCAGCTTGATAACTACGGGCAGTTGAATATAGTCGGCCACCAATGTCAGCCGTCACTACCACTTCGTAATCACTAGTGGCTGGAGCTCCCGAAAACAACGCCGCTCCAGAAATATCGGTAAAGCGCGTTACATCTATTGGGCTAGCGGTCGTATTATTAAAGAGTCGTACTTGTGCACCGGGCAGCAGTGTTGAGTCGGCGTCGATAACATTGATACGTACCGAACCACCACCAGCGGTGGTTTCGATTGATCGGGGGACGATGTTACTAATCAACGCAATACTGTTAGTGACTCCACGTAGCTCCCACGTGTACTCGAGCTTCAGTCTTTTGTAGTCAGACAAAATACCGTTGGCATCGGCGGAACCAAAACCGTCTGCGTCGTCGTCAACGTACTCGACTAATACTCGTTCAGTAAACTCAATACCGTTGAGTGACATAACGCTATTTTGTGGAATAGTACCCGACGGGATACCTGCAATGGTACCCACATCGTCATATGGCAACGATCTAAAGAATTCCATTCGGTCGTTGGCCACAGACTGTGCGCTAAGTTTGGCTTCTGAGAGATTTATGATTTGTAGTGTGTAATAAAAAGAACCAAATAGCGCTCCAAACACCATGGCAGATATTGCTGATACGATAATAACTTCAACGAGTGAAAACCCTTGCGTTTGTTTGGCAGATGTAGGCATATTAGTTGAGACCGTCGCCGATTGAATAAATCGGCGCAATCAGGGCTAGGGCGAAGAATCCTACCCCTGTTCCGATGACCACCATTAGTAGTGGTTCAATAATAGTTGAGAGATCTTTGGTCTTGCGCTCAACTTCTGTTTCATAAAAGATGGCCATTTCTCCGAGCATGCCCGAAATTTGTCCCGTCTCTTCACCCACCATAATCATTTCTCCTACTAGGATCGGATACAAGTCTCTTCGTTCGACAAAGGTCTCGGACAGGGCGGTCCCTTTTTCTACCCGCTGGGCAGCAGTGCGCAATACGTCTTTATAAAATACGTTCTGTAGTACCTCTTCCGTAATATTAATAGAGGTAATCACATCAACACCTGAGTTCAATAATGAGGACAGGGTGCGGGCAGTCTGAGCGGAGTTTGCTTCTTTAGCAATAGTGCCTACCACAGGTAAACGAACTACGAGCCAAGATGAAGCGATTTTGCCCCACTTGGTATTGAGTAGATAAATAAATCCCGCTACTATTGCAATCAATCCGCCAATGGCCAAAAACGTATGGTTGGCCATAAAGTCACTGGCAGAAATCAACGCTTGGGTGGTGGCTGGTAGCTCCTGACCCATACCTTTGAATACATCAGTGATTTGTGGCATCACAAATATCATCATCAAAATACCGATTATAACCATAATGATGAGTACAATCATTGGGTAAATCATCGCGCCTTTTATCTTTTTCTTAAGATTGTTTGACCGCTCCATTTGGATTGACAAAGTGCCGAGCGATTGCGCTAGGTTTCCGCTTTCTTCACCCGCCTTTACCATGGCAACATATAAATTATTGAACACTGAATCAAATTCACGCAGCGATTCATAGAAGGGATCTCCCTGATTGATACGTTCCACTATTCGCTTCATGACACCCTTTAAGCGCGGATTGACTGTTTGGCGTTCAATCACCGAGAGTGCTCGTGTCACCGTAAGGCCAGCCTTGAGCATCGAGCCTAGGTTTCGAGTAGCCATAATTAGCTCATCGTCTTTGACTCGACTCATCAAGTAATTAAGCCGCTCAATATTTAAAAATTCTAACTGGAACTTGGTGGATTCGGTCACTGCAGAGACGGTGTGTTCAGAGCTGCGGGCAATAGCATAGACTGCAAACCGGTCATCGGCCGTAACCTGTTCTTTTATTTTTTTACCGTTTTTATCTTCACCTGTGTACGTGAACTTTGGCATATTATTATTCGCTAATTACTCGCAATACTTCTTCAATACTGGTCATACCTTGGGCAGCTTTAAATATTCCGTCTTCTACCATGGTAAGCATACCTTCCTTTTGGGCTTGCTCTTGGATTTCGTCACCTGTTTTGCCGGCCATGACCATGTCTTTAAGCGCCGGTGACATCTGTAGTACCTCGTGAATACCCATTCTACCTTTGTATCCGTCTTCAGACTGCCCTTTTTCTTTTGGATGGTAAAACGAAATATTGTTCCAAGTGGCATCTTTTTTTACAATCGCTTCTTCCTTAAGTGCTTTGAGTACGATGTCTAGATTTACCTTGGTCGCTAGTTCATCGCGCTCGGCTTTGGTGAGAATATACGGTAGTCTGTCATCACAGAGCTTTCGCACTAGACGCTGTCCTACTGCCACTCGCAAAGTAGATACAAGCAAGAAGGATTCTGCTCCCATATCTGCCAGACGAGCAATCGTTCCTGACGCGGAGTTGGTGTGAATGGTAGCTAATACTAAGTGCCCAGTCAGGGCGGCATTGATAGCGAGACTGGCAGTTTCTTCATCACGAATCTCTCCCACCATAATGACATCGGGATCCTGACGCATCAGTGAACGCAAACCAGCCGCGAAGGTGAATCCAATATCTGGCTTTACTTGTGATTGATTAACTCGAGCCATTTGGTACTCGATAGGGTCTTCAATGGTAGAAATGTTTACCTCGGGCGTATTGAGAATATCCAAAATAGTATAAAGCGACGTAGACTTACCTGACCCAGTTGGTCCAGTCACTAGGATAATACCGGTGGTGGCTCGAGTAGCGCGGTGGATTCGGTCCAGGGTCGTACCATGGAACCCGATACCTTCAAGCGAAAAGCCACTACGGTTTTCTCGAAGTAAACGCATCACTACCTTTTCTCCAAAGAAAATCGGAAGCATTGATACGCGGAACGCTACCTTTTGGCCGTCCATCTCCATCTTGAATCGCCCATCTTGCGGTAGACGCTTTTGGTCGAGCTTGAGACTTGAGAGTACTTTGAGGCGTGCGACGATACTGTCAGCCGCAATCTTGGGTAGTTTCATGGCGTCGTTGAGAATGCCATCTACTCGGTAGCGCACCAGTACTTGTTCCTCCATCGGCTCAATATGGATATCTGAGGCACCTTGAATGATAGCGTGTCGTAATAGAGTATCGACAATCCGTACCACTGGCAGGTCTTCGGCCATTTGCTTTAGTTGCTTTTCGCTCACTTCGTCTCCCCCTTCAGAAAGCACCTTTAGCTCTGAGGCATCTTTCATGATGAGATCACCGAATTCTGCCTTGAGGGTCTTTTGGTATTGGCGTAGTGCACTACGCATTGACTCTGTGTCGGTCAACCGCGGCTGAATCTTTAGGCCTACTTTTTTCTTTACGAAGTCGATGGCCGGTAAATCGGCCGTATCGAGCATAGCTACTTCGAGCGTGTCTTCGGACTTTTTGTAGGCAATAATATTGTGCGTACGTGCTACGGGCTCGGGGATGAGGGTAAGGGTTTCAAAATCAATTTTTACGTCTTTGAGCGACACAAACGGCACACCAAGTACGTATGACTCAACGCGTCGCATGTCGTCTTCGGTCATGTGACCGTGCGCAATTAGCGCTTCGCTGAGAGTGCGCTTCTCGTCTTTGGCGATTTTTTCGGCCGCGCTGATATCTGCCTTGGTAATGAGGCCAGCGTCGAGAATAAAACGTTTTAGTTGGTCATCTGGAATTCGCATACAATATAAATGAAACAAAGAACGAAGCGAGCGGGCTACATTATGTTCGAATCTACTGCCATTTGGGCGGATATCGATACCAATAAAATGAACAGCCCTATTACCTCCAGTACTTGTTACTGAGAATTATATCATCCCATGCAACACAAACAGAAAAGATGTGCACGGCTACTTTAATATAAAAACCACCAGTATTTCAAACATAAAATCTGGTGGTTGTACGGTCAAGATATATTGCCTGGATACCCATTTTTCCCAACAATAATTTTGACTTTATATACTCAGGCGAGTATAGTTATTGTATCTGATGAATGACTGCTCGGCCTTTGGCCGGGCGTTATTTATTACAAGATACAACTTAATAGTTAGTGCCGTATTCCACGACTACGTTGTGATGCGGCACGTAATAAAAATATACATGTTTGACCTAAAAGTAATTAACTCAGTCTTAACTGAAATGGAAGAAGAGCGGGGAATTCCTCGTGAAAAAATGATCGACGCAATTGAGCAATCGCTGGCCACTGCCTATAAGAAAGAATTCGGGAAGCGTGGACAAATCATCACCTGTGAATTCGATATGGAAACAGGTACGACTAACTTCAATCAAATCAAGATTGTGGTGGATGAAAGTATGATTAAGCCTGAACCAGAACTTGATGAAGATGGCGAAGAAATCATCGTAGAAGAAGAGAAAAAAGATGATGAAGAAGATACCAAGGTACGATTTGATGAGGAAAAGCACATCATGATCAGTACCGCCCAGATGATAAAGAAAGGGGTGGCTCTGGAAGAAGAACTTATCTTTCCCCTAGAACCAAAAGATGACTTTGGTCGTATTGCCGCCCAAACAGCTAAACAGGTGATCATGCAGAAGATTCGTGAGGCTGAGAAAGAATCTGCACTAGCAGAATTCGGCCAAAAAGCTGGAGAGATTATCGTTGGACAAGTGCAACGATTTGAACGGGGAAATCTCTACGTAGACCTCGGACGTGTTACTGCTATCATGCCCTACGAAGAGCAGATTCCTGGAGAACGATTCAAGGCAGGCGAACGAATCCGCGCTATCTTGCTGGCGGTAGAAGAAACACCGCGGGGAATCTTCCTTAAGTTATCCCGAGCGCACCCTGACTTCTTGGTAAGCCTCTTTACTATCGAAGCGCCCGAGCTACAAACGGGAGCGGTTGAAGTAAAAGCGATTGCCCGAGAAGCCGGTGCTCGAACCAAAATTGCGGTTTACGCCCACGACGAACATATCGACCCAGTTGGATCACTGGTTGGTCAGCGAGGAGTTCGAGTATCAACCGTTATGAGTGAACTCGGTGGAGAAAAAATCGACATCATCGAGTGGTCTCCAGAAATGATTGAATTTATTGAAGATTCTTTGTCTCCAGCCCAAGTACTTGAGATTAGAATTCAATCTGAACCCAATCCAGAAACTGGTGACCGCGGACACGCGATTGCCGAAGTCGCTGGCGACCAGCAGTCTCTTGCTATCGGACGAGGTGGACAAAACGTTCGTCTGGCAGCCAAGCTAACTGGCTGGAAAATCGACATCGTATCAGCCAAGACTGGTGAAGAACTAGCCGAAGCTGACGGCAAAGGCGGCGTAGAGATGGATGCACCAGCCGACACGGTAGCAGGCAAGGACGATGTGGTATTAGAAGGAGAAGAAGCCACTACCGACAAGCCGGATATCGAAGAAGTGCTTGAGGAACAAGACGATACAAAAGACCGAGACGTTACTCCAGACATGGAAGAAGAAGACGAAATTGACACACCGGAAGAAGCCGAGGATGAACTTGCTCCGGCAGTAGACGCACAAGTGGTGGCTGAAGTAGCGAAAGAAGACGCAGTAATGACAGATGAGACTGAAGAAAGCGCAAAGACTAAAGAATAAGCAACCAGAATTTAGAAAAGAGCAGCAGCCATCAGGCTGCTGCTCTTTTCATTTGCTGGCAGTCGCGGTACCATAATCAATATTTATTATAGTTTTACATCACCATGAACTTACTTCACGATATTCCAGCTGGTACCGCCGACGAAATGAACGTCATTATTGAAATTCCTAAATTCTCTAAGAACAAATATGAGATTGACAAGGAAACGGGCATCATCGCCCTGGACCGCGTGATGCACACCGCCCAAGACTACCCGTTTGATTATGGCTTTGTGCCGCAGACGTTGTTTGATGACGGAGATGCTTTGGATGTGGTGCTAGTCACTACCTACCCGCTAGCTCCTGGGATACTGGTCAAAGCGCGGCCAATCGGCATCATGGAAATGATGGACGACGGAGAACGAGACGACAAAATAGTAGCTGTGCCAGTCGGAGATCCGCGTTTTAACGAGGTACACGACATTAGCGACCTTTCAAATCACTTCCCAAAGGAAATGACTCACTTTTTCGAAACATACAAAAAGGTACAAAAGAAAGAGGTTTCGATTGGTGAATGGGGCAATGCAGCCGCCGCCAAAGAAGCGTTTGCCAAAAGTCGCCAAGCCTACGAAGAAGACAAGGCAAACTAAATACGTCAGGTCTGTGTATAGCGCCGCTGGGATAATTCCTCAGCGGCGTTATACTTTACCTATAATAGCGTCGGGGTGAGTAACTTAATTATCATGAAAATTATTGCCAACATCATTATTAGTCACGTGGCCTTCCTAGCTTTTTTCGGCGGAGTTGCCTTTGCTTTTGCCCAGGAAGAAGTAACACCATTAGCGCTGCCACCAAATGTCCCGTCTGAAGAACCAGTGGTTGTGGTCTCAGAAGAAGTGGAAGTATCAGCAGACCTTACTGGAACACGAACGACTCTCAATGAAAGAGCCCAAGAACGAATCGTCAATCTGGCTGCCAATATGAGCAATCGAATTGATGCCGTGATTACCCGAATGCAAAATATTGCTGACCGTATTGCGACCAGAATCGACAAACTAACCGGAGCAGATGTAGACACCGTCACAGCGACCAGCGCCCTAGCATCAGCCCAACTTTCTATTGACGCTGCTAGAGAAGCGATGGTCGGTATTGATACTGAAGTAGCGATTGCAGTTGGAGCTGCCGACCCGCGCACTTCATGGCAAACTGTTGCCGGCACATACACCGAAGTACGCGATCACCTCAAAACTGCTCACGCAGAAATCAAAGCTTCCGTTACTGCTCTACAAACTACTCAGATTGCTGCACCAGAAATAATTCAGGACGCCGTTGACCTTACGACCGATGACGCAGCGATTATTATCATCGAGTAGTATACTTAAATATATGAATGAAAACCCCCAAAACTTTGATGGTGCAGAGATGAAGATGCCAACAAATGCCGAAGTACAACCGGAACCATCTAAATTGATTAACGGTCCACTACTCCTGATGCTGGCTGTGCTACTGGTAATGGTACTTACCGCGATGTACATGTGGTTTAGTACTATGACCAATGATGCATCAGTGCAACAAACATCCGACCGACCGACGGCACTAGAAAATAACGAACCAGAAAGCACCACAGCGGAAGCCCAGACAGACACTATGTTAACCACTAGCTCATCTGATGAAATCAGCGCTATTCAAGCAGACATCGCCGCTACAAACCTGGACAACTTAGACACAGAGATGATTGCCATTGAAGCGCAGATGGATGCATCACTCCAAAGCAACTAACGATATCAAAAAAAACTGGGCTCATTAATATGAGCCCAGTTTTGTTTTATCGAAATAATCTATTAGCACATATTCATTAGGAATGTCCCCGACAGCTAGAAATCTTAAAAGAATTGCTCGCTCCTTTAAAGAAGCTTCAACTTCGTTTAAATCAACTGCAGGAAAATCCCTGCCCAGCTCGTTAATCATTTCATAAAACAGCTTTGCTGTGTGTTTATCATGCCCTGAAATACAACACATGCAGCCTGCCTGCATCATAGATTCTCCATAACATAGAATATTTACTCGATAGGTTTTTATAATGTTCATAACTGACTCCTTTATCAGCTTTAATTCTTTTACTATATAACCACAGTGGTCGCCTGAGTCAACCAGCTGGTTATGAGTTGCAATTTTGGCAGAGTTTCGTACACTGGCCACACTATGTCAAATTCACACGAAACAGATTTCAAAAAAGCCTTTACCGTAGAAGAGCTGCCAGACTCACAAGTAAAAATTTCTGGTGAGTTACCGTATGTCGAACTTGCTAGTGAGCGAAATGCTGCTTTAGTAGCCCTGGGCAGGCACGTAAAACTCGATGGATTTCGAGAAGGACACGTTCCTGCCCCGGTACTGGAGAAACACCTAGGAGAAATGACTGTCCTTGGTGAAATGGCCGAACGAGCAATTGCGCACGCGTACCCCCATATTATCGAAGAACACAAAATCGAAGCCATCGGTCAGCCAAAAATCGAGGTGACCAAAGTTGCGCCAAACAATCCCCTAGGATTTACCATCACCGTAGCGGTAGTACCGACCTTCGAACTTCCCGATTACAACAAAATCGCTACAAACATCAACAAGGATCGTCCGACTGACGAGGTAACCGACGGTGAAGTAGCCGAAAAAATCAAAGAAATTCAAACCCAAAAGCAAGCCTACGAACGAATGCAAGAATTGCAGCAAGAAAGCACCCAGGCAGCTGAAGCAAACGACGCGACCAACCTCCCTACTCCAGAATCAGAAGCAGCCAAAAAGGAGTACGTGGAACCAGAGAAGAAGCCGCTACCAGAGCTATCTGATGAATACGTAAAAACACTGGGACAACCCGGTCAGTTTGAAACGGTGGACGACTTTAAGACAAAGCTGCGAGAACACCTCGAAATTGAAAAGAAACAAAACAACGCCGCCAAGCACCGAGCAGCCATCACCGATGGTATTATCGAAAAGACAGAGATGACCCTGCCAGCCATTTTGATTGATTCTGAAATCAACCAAATGTTCGCCCAAATGCAAGAAGACCTGGACAAGTCTGAACTAAAGATGGAGGACTACCTTAAGCACATCAAGAAAACCAAAGACGAGCTCAAGACCGAATGGACGCCAGCCGCCCAAAAACGAGCCAAACTACAACTTGTCTTGAATGAAATCGCCAAGAAAGAAGAAATCGTACCAGATGCAGAGCTAGTAAAAAAACAAACAGCAGAACTACTAGAACGGTTCAAAGACGCCGACGAAACAAGAGTGAAGCTATACGTAGCCTCAGTACTACTCAACGACACGGTACTGAAATCTCTTGAAGAGAAATAAAAGACTTAATTAAAAGGTGTATCTCCCTAGATGCACCTTTTACTTTGCCTATACGCTCTTTATTGTGTACGATTGGGTTCTGCATGACACCTTAGACTGGCAGACTTAACTTGTATTACTATGAATATTGGAAACCAACAACCAGAAACTAACTACCTCGTCCCAACCGTTATTGAGAAGGTGCAAGGTGGCGAACGAGCCTTTGATATCTACTCTAGACTACTTAAAGAGCGAATTATCTTTATTACTGGGCCAATTGAAGACCATATGGCCAACTTGGTCGTGGCGCAGTTGCTGTTCCTTGAAGCTGACGACCCAAAGAAAGACATCTTCCTGTACGTAAACTCCCCAGGAGGAAGTGTGACGGCCGGACTCTCTATCATCGACACCATGAATCATATCAAGCCACCAGTGGCGACTGTGTGTGTTGGACTAGCTGCCTCTATGGGGTCACTCATTCTTTCGCAAGGAGAAAAAGGCAAACGATTTATTCTGCCAAACGCTGAAGTGATGATTCACCAGCCAAGTGGAGGAGCCTACGGACAAGCTTCAGACATCGATATCACAGCCAAGCACATTCTCAAGACCCGAGACCGACTGAATAAAATGCTGGCTAAAGCTACCGGAAAAAAACTCGACCAGATTAGTAAAGACGTAGACCGAGATTTCTTTATGGATGCCGAGGAAGCGAAAAAGTACGGCATTGTAGACAAAGTGTATAAGTAGACAGACGAAAAAACAGACGACATCAAGAGATGTCGTCTGTTTTATTTTACAAACCCCCGCCACTCTAGTAGAGTAATTTTACACAGTTACGATTAATAATTAAAGAATATAAGCATGTCGCCACTACAGATTATGGTTGCGTTGGCCATCGCTTTATTTCTCGGTATTGGAGCAGGATATTTTGTACGCTACCTACACGCACAGTCAAAGAAAAATTCGATAGAACTACTGATAAAAGAGCGTGAACTAGAAGCGGAAAAAAAGACGCTAACCATTATAGACGAAGCTGAAAAAAAGGCTGACCGTATCGAGAAAGAAGCAAAAGCTGAACGCAAACACTTGGAAGAAAAGCTGGAACAGAAAGAAAATCGTCTAGGGAAGAAGGAAGAAATACTGGACGAAAGACAAATTAGTATTGATTCCCAGAAAGAATCTCTGCAAGAGAAGGTGGTGGAAATTAAATCAATCAAGGCCCAGCTGGATGAACGAAAAGACGAAGCGGATAAAAAACTAGAAGTAGTCGCAGGACTGAGCAAAGAAGAGGCCTTTGAGCAAATCGTCCTCAAAGTTGAAGTAGAACGAGCAGAAGACCTAATCTCACGGGTCAAAAAGATTGAACGTGGTGGCGAAGAACAGTATGAGCAAGTAGCTCAGAATCTTCTTTTAGCAGCGATTCATCGGGTCGGCAACACCATGGCGCCTAGCTTGATGACCGCTCATATCGAAATCCCAAGTGATGACCTGAAAGGTAAAGTGATTGGACGTGAAGGCCGTAACGTACGAGCCTTCGAGAGGGCCACTGGCGTTGATGTACTCATCGACGAATCGCCAGGCTATATCGTTCTCTCATCATTTGATCCAATCAGACGAGAGATTGCTCGAGTGGCCCTAGAAGCATTACTCAAAGACGGTCGCATCCAACCAGCCAAGATCGAGGAAGAAGTAGACAAAGCCCGGGCCGAAGTAGCCAAGACTGTAAGGGCAATGGGAGACAAGGCGGCGTATGAAGCAAACGTACCCAACCTCCATCCAGACCTACTTACCATTCTTGGTCGCTTACATTTCCGAACCAGCTACGGACAAAACGTCCTCTGGCACTCGGTAGAGATGGCACACATGGCCGGCATCATCGCTGAAGAAGTGGGAGCTGATGTAGCTGTTGCCCGAGCTGGTGCACTCCTACATGACATCGGCAAGACCGTGAGTCATGAAGTAGCCGGTACTCACGTCGAAATTGGTATCCGCATTCTAGAAAAATATGGTGTTGATCAATCAGTCATTTTGGCGATGCGGGCACACCATGAGGAATATCCATATGAAACTCCTGAGTCAATAATCGTGCAGGTTGCAGACTCCATTTCCGGAGGGCGGCCCGGAGCCCGCAGGGATTCAATGGAGAATTATGTAAAACGATTAACTGAATTAGAACTCATCGCAACCAGCCTAGTTGGAGTTGAAAAAGCCTTTGCTATAGCCGCCGGAAGAGAAATACGCGTACTGGTCAATCCTAGTGCACTCAACGACTTTGAAGCTAGTGCTTTGGCTAGAACTATTGCGACCAACATCGAAGCCCAACTACGATACCCAGGAGAAATAAAAGTCCACGTGATACGAGAAACTCGTGTCGTCAGTTACGCCCGATAACCAAAAATAAAACCGCAACTAGCAAAAACCTCTGCGGTTTTATTTTACCCAAAAAATATTACACCATACAAAAAATACTTGTGTAGTCGTTGCACCTTATATACGTTGCTATATAATGTTTACAAGCCATTAAGGCACCGTGCTTGAGTTATCGCTCACCACAATTTACACGCTCTAAAAAATAATTTCTGACGTATGAATAAAGCAGACATCATCAGCAAAGTACACGAGATCCTCGATACTTCTAAAGCAGATGCAGAACGAGCAGTAGACGCTGTATTCGATAGTATTGAAACAGCAATGAAAGATGGAACACAAGTATCAGTTGCCGGATTTGGGATTTTCGAAGCCAAGATGCGAGCCGCTCGAGAAGCACGTAACCCACGTACTGGAGAAGCCGTACAGGTACCAGCTATGCGAGTACCAAAGTTCAGAGCTGCCAAAGCTTTGAAAGATGCAGTGAAGTAAATCTGACTCAAAAATAGCCTGCGGGAAGTTGTCTCGCGGGCTATTTTTATTTAGATGCATTTTTATGGATATGATATAGTGGTCAAGTAGCGGAGGTAATGCGCTATGTGGATTTGCAGAGAGTTTATCTGTTATTTCCCACCACACTCAAGAGTCTCCGAGCCTGGAGGCTTTTTTGTTTGTCTGGCGCTGACACTACTGACAACGTGCTTCCTCCTTTGGGACAAACACAAAATGTAGTTGTATTATGAGGTCGCTATGCTAGAATCGTAGGACTTTGACTAAGAGAAAAGCGTCAGAAGTTAGAGTGCAGTAACAAAAAAAGATCGTTGCGGGTGTAAGCAAAAGCTTTCACCCGCAGCGTTGGGAAAGAATATGTGAGCAAGCTTACATATTTTCCTCACTTGCGGGTGTAGTTTAGTGGTAAAACGACTGCCTTCCAAGCAGTAGTCGGGAGTTCGATTCTTCTCACCCGCACAAAAGACCAGCCGAATACGCGTATGCGTTTCGGCTGTTGTCGTTTGTAGCGAGGTGAGAGGAATCGAAAGACGGAAGACCGTGTGAATTTCGTAGCGAAGCGGAGAAAGAGAGGGCTGAGTCAGGGTCGTGAGCGATATTGAAACAAGGAGCTTGCGACTATGTTTTAAATTGACTCCTGACCGAACTTCTTCTCACCCGCACTAAGAAAAAGAGACCCATTAGGGTCTTTTTTAGTGGGCGGGTAAAGTGAGTAAATAGTTTTACTCACGGGAGTAATCGAACAGCGGAGCGATGTCTTTCTTCTCCAGAAGAAAACGAGTGAGCTGTGTCCCGCGGCACTTATGAACGAAGTGAATTTGTGACCGTCAGGACGATTCTTCTCACCCGCACAGATAGATTAAAGCGCCTTAACGGGTGCTTTTTTTGATACACTAAGGACATGCAAAATAAAGCCCCGAAAGAAACAGATTCTCCTGAGGAACTGTTAGACCTGGTAGACGAACAAGATGTTGTCATCGGTTCTATGCTTCGTGGTGAGGTTTATAAGCAGAGGTTACGAAACTATCGTGTTGTTCACGCACTTATTATTAATAGTAAAGAACAGATTTGGATTCCGAAGAGATTGAGTACCAAGAAACTTTTTCCAAACGGTCTGGACTACAGTATTGCTGGACATGTAACTTCAGGTGAAACGTACGAAGAAGCCATAAAAAAAGAAGCGTCAGAAGAGGTCAATCTTGATTTGAATGTAGTTTCCTTTAAGGAAATTGCTCACCTCAATCCCCACACAGACAACACTCACTGTTTTCAAAAACTCTACGAAATTAGAATGGACACAGCACCTGAATACAATCCCGAAGATTTTTCTGGCTACCAATGGCTAACCCCACAAGAAATCATAGCTGCATTTGAGGCAGGTGAATCAATGAAAGAAGACATCCCTATTATCCTAAGAAAATTCTACCTTCCTCAAAAAGTTCAAGCTTACTAAACAGCCGGTGCACCAATGTATATTACTACATAACGAAATTCCCAAATCTTTTAATTGCATCAAAATATGCATGTAAAATATCTTGTATTCCTCGACATTCTTACCTAATTAGGCAAGTCCCGTATAGAGCTTCAGGTCATCTATCCGCTTCTGCAAAGCATCACGCTCCCTTTCAGCGGAGAATTCACTGTTACCATGTAGCTCCGTTAGCTTTTCGAACAAGCTGCTAATCTCACCCCCAATATATGTTTTATCCTCCTCAGTAAGTGCTTCACTAACCATCTCAATACCTTCTGCCCGGATTTCACGCGGCTTTCTTAATTGGTTTAGCTGTCGCTTGTGATATGCCTCAGTTGCTTTTAAACCCAACTTTCCAGCAATATATGGTATCCTCGGCAAAAATTTTCCAGGGAAATAACCACTTTTGTATTTTTCCATGTACATTCCGTTGACGTTTGCGTAGACACTTGGCCAGTCACTTGGTTTTTGTCGAGCTTGTTCTAGCTTGGCTTTATATATTTCTTCTTCAGCCACATGTTGCTGAATTATCTCTTCAATAGTCAAATGGTGATCTAACACTGCTAGTTGCTCGTCACCCGGTTTCTGATTTTCAGATTGGTTGACACCTTTTTCTAGATTTTTCATATTTATTATTATAATACCCAATTGAGCAGTTGCATACATAATTATGGACACTTATTTAACAGACGAAAATTTACGCTTTATTATTCCTTTGTATACACCACCCGCTGGGGGAATGGGATTTCTATTCCTGCTTTATCGAGAGCTTTTTTGCAGGCTTCGGTTAGGGCGAAGCGGAAGTGTGGATCGGTACCTGCGTCGTCTACCCACATCATGACGAGTAAATTAACACTTGAATCTCCCAGCTTGTCCACCACCACGTCTGGGGCTGGCTCGGCGCGTACGCCTGCAATCTCGGTTGCGGCTTTTATTAATACTTCCCTAGCCTGGTCGATTGATTCGCGATAGGCAATCCCTACCTTTACACTAATACGCACCATGCCTTCTTCAGAGAAGTTAGTCACAGCTTCGGTGGTGACCGCTGCGTTGGGTACGATGACAAAAATATTATCTAGGGTACGGATCTTGGTGGTACGCAAAGTAATGGATTTCACTTGTCCGTACTGGCCGGCGATGGTAACCCAATCACCTCGTTTGTATAATTTATCGATAAAGATACTAAACCCAGACATGATGTTGGCCAGCGTTTCCTTGGCCGCAAACCCAATAGCGATACCAAGCACTCCGACTCCAGCCAGCGCTGCCGTCACGTCTACTCCTAAATGACTCAAGGAGGATATGATTGCAAAAATGGTAATGATCCACTTGTACAAAGAGCTCACCAGTACTTCCACTAGAGAGGGCTGCATGGCGGTTCTAGATAGTGCAGCACTGAGGAAGCGAGCTGTGGCTAGGTAGACGATCACGTAGAACACCACAATTAACACGCCCATAACAAAGCCTGGTATATACGCCAACACAGTCTGGAGACTTTCGCCCGCAAATATAAAATTGGTAAAATTATCTAACATACATCACTAGTATACAGGCACAAAATAATTTCAAAGGTACTTTTCGGGAATGTTGTTAGTACATAACGAGCACTACAGTTCGGTGACTTACTTGGTATACTGTGGGCATTATGCAGATTATTACTGACCTCTTTATTGGCTTTATCGTTGGCTATTTAGCTTTCACTAACTCTATTGCTACGTCACTGAACACACTTTTGGTGCCTGCTGAAGAACCAGTGGTAATCATGGAAGAATCACCGAATGAGGTAGATACTATTTCGTCGTTACCCAGTCGAGTCGGAAAAGCCATTCCTGACATACTGCTGCGGAGTGCCCGATATCAAGCGGCGGCGGTGGCTGGCTCGGCTGGATTAGTGGGTGCCTCTACCCGCGAGCCGCTTGATGCGATTGTGAATATCTTTTGCACGTTTATATCTGAAACTACCGTCAAAACAACCACTGGAACTGGATTCTTTATTGACCCAGACGGTGTCATCATGACCAACGCCCACGTAGCGCAATTTCTACTCCTAGAAGAGACCGAGGAAGACGGCACGACCGACTGTATCGTTAGAAGTGGTGACCCAGCCACACCACAGTATCAGGCTGAGCTACTGTACTTGCCGCCAGCCTGGATACAAGACAATGCATCTGTCATGAGTGCTGCAATTCCGATGGGAACGGGTGAGCGTGACTACGCGCTTTTATATGTCAGCAGCCGCACCAACGGCGCTCCCCTACCAGCGGTTTTCCCGGCGCTTGGTTTTGATGCGGAGCTACTCCCACTATCGAGTCGCAACACTGATGTGTTAGCCGCTGGCTATCCAGCCACACCGCTCCTACGTGACGGCGCTAGCGCAGACTTGGTTCCCAGACGAGCCACTACGTCCGTATCTGAGCTATACACCTTTGGTTCGAATTTTGCTGATGTCTTTTCTATTCGCGGTAGTATCGTGGGTGCAGAAGGTTCATCCGGTGGACCAATCTTGAACGCTGACGGAAATGTCATTGGCATGATTGTGACTCGCGGTGACGACACTATCGACGGTCCTGGTAGCTTGCGCGCCATTACCCTGTCGCACATCGATCGTACTATCACCGAAGAGACGAGCTTTAGTCTGCAGGAAAACCTCGGTGGTGACCTGGCGTTTAGAGCACAAATATTTGCTGAGACTATGTCTCCTTTTTTACTAGCAATTTTGCAACAGAATAATTAATGAATACGCCAAAAAAAAGCCTGACCATTCGGTCAGGCTTTTCTTTTAACTTTGCGTTCTTTAATCTATTTTTTTGTTGTAGATTGTTTGAGTAGGATACGCAAAATCGATACCTGACTCTGCGAATTTTGCCAATAAATCAAAATTGAATAACTGTTGGATGTCCAAGTAATCAGCGTAATCGGAGGACTCGACATGATATACCAGCTCAAAGACAAGCGCTGAATCCCCAAATGACGTAAAGTGCACCCGGTCTAAGCGGCCACCATCCAAGGCTGCAAATATTTTTTCAATAATGCCTGGAATTTGTTTGACCAATTCTTGTGGTGTCTCATACGTGACCCCAATATTTGTCACAATCCGGCGCTCCTGCATTTTCTTGAAGTTCTGCACCCGAGTCGAGGTCAGTTCGTTATTGGAAACCACCAGTTCCTCTCCTTGTAGTGTTCGAATTCGAGTTGATTTAATCCCAATTTTTTCCACCACACCTGAATCATTGCCGATGACAATAAAGTCGCCAATTCTAAATGGTTTATCAAAATACAAAGAGAACGAGGCAAACAAATCACCCAGCACCCCCTGCAATGCAAAAGCAATTGCAATACCCCCTACCCCAAGTCCAGCTATGAGCGAGGTTATTTCGATACCAAGATTAGACAACACAAACAATGTTCCCAGCGACCAGAATACGATTCGTGCAATGAGTGTCACCATGTGCGAAGCGGTTACGGTGTTTGGGTCGAGTGCTCCAGTACTGTCTTCACCTTTTCGGAGGAAGTGGGTAATGGAGTAATTTAGGAACTTAGTCGCAATCTTTATTGCTTGCCACACTAGAGTGAACAGAAAGATACCCGTTATGATTTTGTCTAACGTCTCTGGCATGGAAAAGAATTGTAATGCTGCGTAGGCTGACACAAGTGTGAATACCCAGGCGCGAATACCTTCGACGGCCTCTACAACAGTATCGTCAAGCAATCCTTGCGTTTTCTTAGCCAGGGCTTTTACTCTGACCAAAACCACTATCCGCAGTACCCAAAATAGACCAGTTAAGATTGCAAAGGTACCAAAAGCGGCAAGGTATATCCTGAAGTCAATTACTCCAAAATAAGGAACTAAGTAAGTTATTTCCGGCAATAATGCAGTAATGGTGGAGGCTGATAGCTGATCAAACATGAGAAGTAATTATTGAATATATGCTCACCCTACCAAAATTGCGCGCTTCACTCAAATAGAAAAGGTGTTTTGCACAAAAAAGCCGCTGCTGGCGGCTGTTTTCATACTGCTGGGTTGGTGTGTTTTTACTACGACTCTTCTTGGTTTGAACTGCTTGTTGTCGATGACACAATGGCTCCTGTTGAAACTGCTTCCAGTCCCTGGGTAATGGTCTGATCTGCTGACGTAGACTCTTCTTCTTCGGTCGTTGCGTCATTCTCTGCTTCCTCAGTTTGTGTTTCGTCAGTAGTAGTGGGTGTTGATGTCGCTGGAATACTCATATCGTTAACGACTGGTTGGTTATTTTCTGCATCAAGTAGCAACAATGAATCATCAATTAAAGCTATCACGTCGGCTGCATAAGCGTAGAAGATTTTGAATTGTTCGGTAGAAGAAGCCATGAGGTTCGTTTGCACTTCGATGGCAGCTAACGCGAATTCTACCTTTTCGATGGTTGATTCATCTTCAACTAACGCCAAGAGGCTTTTAATTTGAGCAGTCTTGGTAGCCACCTCCTGATTAATAGAACTAATCTTAGTGCTCTCCTCAACTTCAGTAAGTACAATTGGGATTAATGTTTCGATGTCTACCGTTTTGACCACCATGAGCTCTGCCATGTAAATAATTAGACGCTGTGACCTTTGCAATACTTCAACTAACGCTTGGCGTGAGGTTTCGGCACTAAGGTCGGCCACCTCAGTCGCAACCATAATAGCTCGATCAGTATCTTCGACGCGTCGTGTTACTTCGGACAATTCATCTGCTGGTACCAGGTCTTGTAAGGCAGACAATAATTCATAAATACGAGTGGTGTTTTGTTCCACCCGCGCAATCAACTTGCCGTAGGCGGGTAGCGTTGAAGAAGCTTTTGCTCCTTCTGATTCGCTGCGCGACTGGTCTATAGCATCGGCAATCAAGTTTGCTTGTCGGATGGTGGTAGTACCAAGTGCACTAGCAGCATCGTCCTCACCCTTTAGCGATGTCGACTGCACTTCCAACGTAGTGTCTAGGGTGATTGAAGCAATGGTGGCTGCGTCAGCGTCTTCTGTCCGTAGCTCTGCGATCTCCCGCTGTGCATTGGCGGTATGTACGCGCACTGCATCAGCCACCTCAGCTTCTACCGCTTCAGTGAGACGTCCTTCGCTGGCTAGGAGTCGGGCCTCAGCTATCCGACGGTTTAGTCTTTCGGTTTCCCATTCTACTTTTTGGAAGGTATCAAAGGTTAATGAGCCGCGTACCTCTTCGTTAAATTGCACCTTTATGGCGTAGAGTGTGTCACCCGGCACGGCTCGCTCAGCCACAAACGGTACCACGAGCACCACAAACACCGCAGCGAGTGAAGCCATTTTGAATAGTCGGGCAAATGGTATAGAAACGGTGATGAAAGGTTCAGCCACAACACCTGACTTTGTTGGGATAGTAGCTTTATCAGCTGATTTGAGGTGGGCTGGCAAAGGATGATATTCCATGTAGGCAACAACACGCTCCTTCAACTCACGCTTTTCAGCCGCCTGCAGTTTTACAGTGGAAGTGGCTTTTTTATGCAGTTGTTGGCTGAATTGTTTCATGATGTTGTTTTGCGCTTGGCTTTGGCTTTTCGTCTTTCCTGGGCGTACTCGTCGTTGGCTTCTATCTTCTGTCGCAGTAGCTTGAGTCCGCGGTGAATCCTGACCGAAATCACATTTTCACTTTCTTCAATCAAAGTGCTAATCTCGCTGGGACCGAGCTGATCAACAAACCTGAGAATAATCACTTCGCGATACTGATCGGGTAACTCTTCCAGAAGTTCAAAGGCTTTTCGGCCGTCTATGGTGGCGGCCAGTACTTCGGCAGTACTTTCGGTCAGATCGGCGAAGGCGCCCTCATCTACTCCTTCCCTTTCTAGTATGGCATCGAGCGATTCTTCTTTTCGTTTACGATACTCATCAATGATTAGATTGTTGAGGACCTTGTATAAAAAAGGACGAAAAGTTTCTATCTCGTGACCATCACGTATGTATGACCAAACCTTGGTGAAGGTATCGTGCACCACGTCGACGGCCTTCTCGCGGTTACTCAACCGCAAGAACGCATGCCGAAAGAGTGCATCGTTATATTCCTCGAAAGCTTTCAAAAAACGCGTTTCGTGGTCATCTACTGTATTGTCGGATTTTTCTTCCAGCATGTAGTGACCATTATATACGTAGACGGACGAAAAGCCGATATCTTACAACTCATTGTATGAGTAGGAAGCATTAATGAGGTCTTGGCAAACCGTCTAACTATACCCGTGGTGTATATGCGCAAAATGTATTTTGACTGTACAATATTTATGGAAAAGATACGAATGAACTTTGGAGAAACAAAATGAATAAAAAAACACTATTACTAGTTAGTTTTTCTATTACGGTACTTGTTTTTAGTCTAATATGGGCTGTAATTCTTCCGACAAAGACGGTAACGATTGGGGTTACGACGCCGCAAGTCAAGCATGAAAAATGTCACATTGTTGATGGGATGATTACTACCAACAAAACGTGCATTATTGTGATGAGTAGACACCTGTGAGCAGATTTGCTATACCCATTTGCGGCGGCGACGACCAACTCAAAAGCCCACAAAAGTTCGTGGGTTTTTTCTTTATCTTATTGCAAGGTATGAATGTGGTCTAGCAACTCAGGGAAAACTGGGATTAAAAAGTGATTTTTGTCCGTAAACATCACAAACTCTGCCTCTGGGATGGCTTTGCTTAGTGCTACGCCGTGCTCATAGGGCGCCACGTGGTCATCTTGTGAGTGCATAATGATCAACTTGTCTATCTTCCCCACTACTGGCCGCACGGCCTCAGGAGCTATCAAGAAATCGCCACAGTCTGTTTCGTCAAAGCCAGGAAGCTTATAGGCTCCGGCTAGTAAAAATACCGCACCAGGTCTAAAGGGTACGTCATTCTGACTTAAGTACTTAGCCAGGAACATAGCTCCTAACGAGCACCCAATTAATATGGCTCCATCTTGTAAGTACTCAAAGTGCCGCTCAAACCAAATGCTCCACTCTGCAAACTTGGCGTTTTGCTTGTTTGGCATCGGTGGCAAGATTACTTCATAGGCTTCACCCAAATCTTCTGCCAGTGTACTAGTCCATTTTTTATAACCACCCAAATCATCTTGGGTCGGCAGGTGCCACAAGTCGACTGTACGTAATCTTTCTATAAAATCACCGTGTTTCCAAAACGACTCTCCCCCGTGAATATATAAAACCTGTTTTTTCATAATTGTTCGATTACGGTCATATTTAAAGCCACTCATTACGCTTGAAGTACCACACGCCCAGCGACACAGCCACTACTACAACGGCAATAACCAAACCAAATGCATATGGATCTTCAGCAAATGGCAGCGCGACGTTCATTCCGTAAATAGAGGAGATAACCATCGGAATGGTCAGCAATATCGTCAATACAGTCAATGTTTTAATACGATTATTCAGATTATTGGCTAAAATGGCCTCAGCGGCGTTGCGTACATTTTGAATGGTCTTTAGTAGCGTACGAGCTGAATCAACCACCTGGTCATTATCAATACGGAGGTCGTCAATGAATTCCCTGTCATCATCAAATATCTGCATGTAGTTCCCTCCCATAATCTGCTTCAGTGCGTCGTTAGTCGGCAATACAGCCGCCACCATATCATTGAGCCGGTGTTCATAACTCACAAACCGCACAATCTCTTGGTTACCGATATTGCGGAGCTTCACCCTATCTTTATGTACCGCCCGGCGCAGACTGATGAGTTGCCTCTCGTACGACTGGGTCAACATTTCCATGATTTTAATAAACAGCTTGGTCTTTTGGGTGGTATACAGGGTGACTTGGCCACTAGTAAGCGCTTCAAATTGAGCCACTGGCCTGATGCTGATGGTTAAGACAAATGCCTCCCCTACTACTATCAAGATTGGTGCTGTATCCATATCTTCTTCGTCGTCACTGTAAGGATATCGGGTAAAGAAATACGTTGAACCAGCTGTCCGTTCCAGGCGCGGAACCTCAAAGAAGTCTTGCGCATCTTCAAGGATACTCATGTCCAGCCTCAGTTCTTTGGCTAACTGTTGCAACTCTTCTTCTGAAGGAGATTCTGCATGCACCCATACACCATTGCGCACTGAAGGAATCATTTTCAATGAGTCATCTTTTACCGTTCGAAAATAGTGGGTAATCATAGTGCATATCCTACCACATTGCTTTTATAACCAAGCAAAAGAAAAACCTAGGTAAGCTAGGTTGCTCTTTAGTTTATATTGTCGGGGAGCGGGGAATCGAACCCCGGCCACGCCGTCCCAAACGGCGTACACTACCATTATGCTACACCCCGAGTGAGGAGTTAAACAAAAGTTTACTTTTATTCAAGCTCCGAACGAAGGGGCGAAAGCTTTAGCTTATACCCACGCAACCCTTATAGTCACACTCGTTCGGTTCAACCCGCCCCGACACCAAACAGGCATCAAAGTCCGCAAAATATACCACTCTTAGCAAAAAAATGCGAGCCCTCTACCCTGCTTTACTCTTCACTAAATCAGATATATGAGTAGCTAATGCAATATCTAGTGAGGTTACTTTATTATCACAACTATGGGTCCGTAAAATAAACGTCACCTTATTGTACTCATTGCTCCAATACGGATGATGGTCAAGTTCACTAATCATCCCCACTAGCTCAGTGATAAGATGCATCGCATCTTCAAAATCTGTAAATATATATTTTGCCTGAAGAGAGCTGTCTACAAAAACCCACTCCGAATTCTTACGGACGAACTCTGTAATTTCTAGTTGAGTAGCTATGGTTGGCTGATTCATGATATTTTTATTATACTAATATGTTTCACGTGGCAACATCTGTAGTTGTTACACATGAAACTCTTTATTTAGGTAAACTTTGCCTGCTTAAGGAGATGCCATGTAACCTTTATTTATAATAGACGATGTGTTACACATGGCACCTGTTTATCAGCCAAATATAACGTTTGGTAAGTATTTTACTGTCGCATACTTTTCACGTGGCACCACTCTTACCGCTATAACATCTATTTCCCAGTCTCCGCTGTAGTTATTTTCTAGGTTCCAGCTCTCTATTGCTCGATGGAGCCTTTTGATCTTAGAAAAATGAACATTTTCCTCAGGTCTCCACGTTCCATGTGCAACAGCAGTCTGTAAAGCCAATTTAGTTTCGTATGAAACTGTTTTCACTTCCACAAAACATATTTTTGCTGTTCCACGTGCAACTATATCAATTTCACCCCACTTTTTGAGGTAATTTGTTTCCAATATAGAAAAACCATGTTTTTTAAGGTACTTTGCAGCTATTTCTTCGCCAAAAGCACCTATTTGGTTCTTTTTTCCTAATTTAGTACTTTGTTTCATATGGAACGTTCCACGTGGCAACTATTTTGGTTCCACGTGAAATACCTATACAGTATAACAGATTTCTAAATGTGATTTTAAAAGACAATCTACATAAAATGTCCTTTATCCACATACCCACAGGTTGTCCCCAGTTATGCACACCATAAAACACCTGTTTAGCAGATGTTTTGGTTTTGGTTTTTGCTTCGTTTCATATGAAACGAGCTAGATACAAATAAGTAGCTCGGGAGAGTTTTGTAGTGAGCGGCTGGGTAAGTGGAACCTGACGGTCGTAAATGTACTACGCTTATAAGTGCCACGGGGAACACTTCACTGGTTTATGAACTCGTCACATCCAGACGAGTTCAGTTGTCCCGACAATGTACACAGGTGGGTATCGATTACCCACACGCAAGTAGTTTGCTTGCTACCAAGTAGCACAAAAGGCCCTTTCGGACCTTATTTTGTGCGGCTTGGGGTAATCGAAACCCCGACTGATCCTTGGCAAGGACCCGTTATACCACTTAACCAAAGCCGCATATAACTACTCACCACAATTTGTTCGCTAGTCGGACCCATTCCTTTAGCTTTTGTTTGTGATACGTGCTGCCGATTATAGTATTTCCGACGCCAGAGTGCAACGTTGTAGCGCTCGATTTGTTCACAAATTGGTTTTTGTAGAACTGAGAATAGGGAAGCGTGGTTGATTTGGACCATAGTTTCATGGCTTTTTCCTCAGAAGTCGTGCCATAGAGCAGCAACCACACATGAATCCTGGTTTTATCTACGCCCAAGAACTCAACCGCAAACCGTACAAACAGCCGGTGCAACTCCTTAGACGCGTGACTAAGCCTAATGGTTCGAGACTCAGACACGTCACCAGCAGCCGTATACGCCGTCAGACCGGCCACAAAGAGGGGATTCCCCCGATAGTGAGCAAACTCCACTTTAGCTGATGCTACGGCGTCTGCATACCGCTTTTTTCTTTCACTACCACGTGCCTTGGCTACCAGCTGTAGGCGCTTGGCATTTTCTTTTCCAGCTCGGGCAACGTTCTGTTTAGTGATCTGGGTTGAAAAAGCTTGGTCTTTTAGCCATTTTGAGGCAGTAGACTTGGATATTTCACAATACTTGGCAATCTCAACGAGCGTAAAGCCTCGCTTACGCAACTGGATAGCTTGATCGTATTTCTCTTTATTTCGTACCATATGCAGTGTCTATTATATACTAACTACATAGGTTCGATTACTCCTATTAACAACTCTGGTACACTCAATAGATGCAACTACCAAAAGAAATCGATGTTACTGAGCAAATGGTAGACATTTCTCAATTGACTGAGAAACAAACAGCGTATTACGTTGCTCTGGCGACTAAGCTTAAGCAGTCATATATAAAAAATCGGGCAGGGAGACAGATTTTTACCCTCAGTGGACCAGCCGGCTCAGGCAAATCAGTTGTATCTGCTATGCTGGAATATCTCCTTGCGGATGAAGAAGCTTTTCTATATATGAATGTGGGATTAGACGCGTTTCATTATCCGAACGAACAATTAGCTACACGAGGA
>Ga0306898_1000160_pt1 | contig 29230 bp, 17 predicted proteins | sample AntRauMFilla1564_FD_190424 | JGI IMG/M metagenome (GOLD analysis project Ga0306898, IMG submission 190424) | Saline lake microbial communities from Rauer Islands, Antarctica - Metagenome Filla 1 #564 (v2) (version 2) | ecosystem: Environmental > Aquatic > Non-marine Saline and Alkaline > Saline ...
AATGGATCGTACGCTAACCTTAGTGAACGGTAATTTTATGAATGAAGGTGATGTCGGTAAATGAATAGTTTTGTGTTTGAAATTGCCAAACGATTGCGCCAGCCCAACAAGCAAGATTCCTACATTAGCTTTGTGTCTGCCTCATCTACCGCCGGAATTGGCTTAGGTTGCGCGGTGCTTATTTTATTACTCTCAGTCATGAATGGCTTTGAATATGAACTGCGCAATACTCTATTAAGCATCGTGCCTCATGCAGAAATATTCTCCATTAACGATCGTGGCTTATACCCCGAAAAAGAATTTATTGATTTGCTTGAAAACGATCCTAAAGTTGACGCTGTCTTTTTGTTAAACAAAGCCAGTGGATTGCTGCAGACGGGTAAAAAAATGAAAGCGGTGTCTGTAATAGGCATAGATCGTGAGTATTTTATGCAGAAACTTATCAGAATGAATAACGATGAAGCTTTGTTTGATCAGCTAAGCCAAGTAGAAAACGGCATTTTACTGGGTAAAACCATTATACAAGACCAAGGGATTTCCGTAGGCGACCAAATCCAGCTACTGCTGCCTTCAAGTACTCAAAACTTAAGCTTTGCCGCGCCGAAATCGGCGTGGCTTGAGGTGGTCGGTGAATTATCGGCAGGCGGGGAGCTAAACAATCAGTTAGGCGTGGTGAACAATCAATATTTGGCCACCTTGTTGGGGTTTAGTGACAAGGTTACCCATATAGAAATTAAACTAAAAGATCCGTTTGACGCGCATGAACTGGTTCGAAAATACGGCTTTAATTTTTCACAAGCCGCTTTTATGTCTGACTGGACACGCACCAACGGCCATTTATATCAAGATATTCAGCTTATTAGAACCGTCGTGTATATTGTCTTGGCCTTGGTCATCGCCGTTGCCTGCTTTAACATAGTCTCGGCATTGGTAATGTCAGTAAAGGAAAAAAGCAAAGAAATCGCTATTTTGAAAACTATTGGCGCCACGAATACTGACATAGGCTCTATTTTTATCTTAAAAGGCCTATATCATGGCCTTAAAGGTGCGCTAGTAGGCACGGTGGTGGGTGTGTTGCTGGCGCTTTATTTACCTGAAATAATTACGCTTATAGAAGTTGTTTTAGGCACCCAAGTGTTTTCAGGCGATATTTACTTTACTGGCAGCATTCCTTCAAAGTTAGACTGGCTTGACGTTGTCATAACTGCGTCGCTTGTCATCGTCATTTCCACCATTGCTACTTTGTATCCGGCCAAACAGGCTGCAAATGTTGAGCCTACCGCTAATTTACATTAATCCTTACGCAGATAAAACGGCGCTTTGTTCTTGGAACAAGCGCCGTTTTCGTCACACTAAAGGTTTATAAAGACCTGTCGTTATAAACTGATTCATCTAGTTCGTTCTCAGACTTTGCCACTATACAGGCCACTGTACAATCGCCTGTCACGTTCACCACCGTTCGGGTCATATCAAGAAGTCTGTCTATGCCAATAATAAGGGCAATGCCTTCTACCGGCAGTCCAACCTGTTGCAAAACCATGGCCAGCATAATGAGTCCTACACCGGGTACACCGGCCGTACCGATAGAGGCAAGCGTTGCCGTTAACACCACCATAAGTAGCTGTGATGTACTTAAATCTATACCGTAGGCTTGGGCGATAAACACAGTGGCAACACCTTGCATAATAGCGGTGCCGTCCATGTTTATGGTGGCGCCAAGTGGTATGGTAAAAGAGGCTACCGACTTTTTCACGCCAAGCTTGCTGCGAGCAGTTGCCATGGTGATGGGCAAGGTAGCGGCGCTACTAGAGGAACTAAACGCGAAAACCGCTAGTTCTCTCATTTTATAAAACAAAATAAAAGGATTTAATCTGGCGAGTGTCGCCAGCAATATAGGGAAGGTAACGACGGCGTGCAAAACAAGCACTGCCAGCACTAAGAAGAAGTACTTTCCAATATACGTTAAGTCACCTAAGTCGATAGTGGCACCTAACCTTGCCATTAAGAAAAACACACCGTAGGGCGCTAGGTTCATCACAATATTCACAATTTGCATGATCACTTCATTGGCTGCCTCAAATGCATTTTGGATTTTTTTGCCGCTGTCACCTGCTTTAGTAATAGCGATGCCAAAAACAATTGAAAATATAATAATCTGCAACATGTTGCCTTCGGCTAAAGAGGCGATGGGGTTAGAGGTAAACATATTGATAACAACCTCGACCAAACCTGGGGCTTCATTAACGACGTAGCTAATTTCCTCTGGTCTTTGAAAACCAACGCCAGGCTTAATGATGAGAGCCGCAATTAGCGCAATTGTTATTGCAATACCGGTAGTCAGTATATAAAGCAGCACTGATTTGCCGCCTAGTCTGCCCATTTTAGAAGGATCAGATAAGCCACTTACTCCACACACTAAACTAACGAAAACTAGCGGCACCACCAGCATTCTAAGTGAGTTTATGAAAATGGTGCCGCCTAACTCAAATATACCCTCTACAAAAAAACCTTTGAAAGAAAAGCTGATGCCTAAGGCGGTTAATATTAGGTCACCGCTGTCGTCATACGACAATTGTATGCAGTAACCTATAACGATTCCTAAAATCATGCCGATAAATATACGAAGGGTGAGATTTGTTTTTACAAGGTGAAGTAGTTTTTGGGCACTCGTGCTGTTGTTCACTGCGTTTGACATGCATAGACCTATTTTTATTGGTTATTAGTCTTAATACCTAAGATTGATAAGTATAACTCAAAATCGGAAACCTTTTATATACTCTACACCAGTACGGTGAATTGCTTAAGCCAAAAATTAAAAATGGGTATCATTAATGAAAATCGCTAGGTTAATTTTTACATTCTTTACATCGCTTTGCTTAGTTAATCCGATTTAGCTGTTTTTAACAACGACATCGCCACTGGCCTCACAGACTCCCACGGCATTGTCACGATACAAATGTCGGTAGGCACATTACTGGCAGTGGCACTATTACCGCAAGCGTTGAGAGCTTAGCGGCAGTTTCTATAGGGTTTGCTGCTATTGACACCAAATATCAGTAAGGTCATCAACCCGCTGTGGAACCGAAGCGGCCCGCCGTGTAATAATCTTACATAGCGGACTCTTTGCGTTCAGACGTAAACCTTATATTTGCTGAAAAGGGTACACACTGCCTAGTTGCATAATTTGCGTTAAGTCATCAAGCGCGGTTCTCGATTCTATTAATAGCTGTGGATCGGCTAAATCGTTTGCACTTAATACATCACGGTAGTGTTTATTCACCCATTGTGTAAGCTTGGTATACAAGCTGTCGTTCATCAGCGCATGCTGGTTTACGGCTTGGCGTTGTGCGTCTGTTAAGACCACGCGAAGCCTAAGGCAAGCAGGTCCGCCCCCGTTTTGCATACTTTGTTTTACGTCAAAAAAGTGCACCTTGCTGATAGGGTTGTTGGCCGCTATCACGCGGGTTAAGTAATCATTTATAGCGGAATTATTTTGACATTCCATAGGCGCGATAATTACCATGTCACCGCTGGGTAAATTAATAAGCTGGGTGTTAAATAAATAGCTTTTAACGGCACTTTCAACGCTGACCTGTTCGGTGGGGACTTCTATAAAATGAAAGTCGCCATTACCGTATGCAGCGCTAATGTGGCGTTTGACCTGTGCGGTGTTTAAAAAGGCCTGCTCATGGTAAAACAAGACATTTTTATTGCCTACCGCAATAACGTCGTTATGAAAAACACCTTGGTCGATAATATCTGGATTTTGTTGTGCGTATACGGTGTGCTTTTTATCTAAGCCATGAAGGCGAGCAACGGCTTTACTGGCCTCAAGAGTTTGTCTGGCTGGGAAGCGCTTGGGAGCGACTTGAGAATCATCAAAAGCATGTTTTCCATACACAAAAAACTCCACGCCTTTATCGCCATATTCATGGCAAAAGCGGGTGTGATTTGCGGCACCTTCATCGCCAAAATGATCATTGACTGGTAAGTGCTGATGATGGGCGAAATGCGCATCATCGGTAAAAATTGCACGCAAAATACTGCCGGTTACGGCGGGTTCTATTGAGCGATGGAACTTGTTGGTCAGGTTAGCTGGGGTAAAATTGACTTTTTTGTTGCTGCAGTCGGCGCTTGGTGAGACCGTGGCAGCGTTTGCTGTCCACATACTAGAGGCTGAACAGCACGCTAAAAATATAGCTGGCGCTTGCTTTGCAGCCTGTGTTAATACCTCAGCGTCGTTGCCGGTAAAGCCAAGACGACGAAGGCTGTAAACATCAGGGCGTTCTTGTGGTGCCAATACGCCTTGGCACATACCTAAATCTGCAAGGGCTTTCATTTTTTGTAAACCTTGAAGCGCTGCTTGTTTTGGATTGCTGATAGCTTTTGCGTTAGATTTTGAGGCAACGTTGCCAAATGATAGCCCTGCATAATTGTGGGTGGGTCCAACTAAGCCATCAAAATTCGCTTCAAGTGTTTTCATAAATAACCTTATTCTTGCCATGTTGATGATAAGTACTTTAATGTTATCATGCGCGCGATTAGACGCTGAAGTATACGTACTTAAAAATGCTTGCCAATAAATTTTTAAGAAAAGCACTGTGAAAACAACAGCTTTGTGAATTAATTTTAGATATTTATACGGTTCGGCTTGTTTTCTATTCACTTTGCGGATATATCTTAAAAAGAAATCGCACATTATCAATGCCGTTAGTCAGCTTGACTGGCGTAGCAATCATCTAATTTTATAAGGCTTTTAATTATAAATGGGCAAGTCACTCGTTATAGTAGAATCACCCGCGAAGGCGAAAACAATAAATAAATATCTAGGCAAAGATTTTATTGTTAAATCAAGCGTGGGTCACATAAGAGATTTACCAACTAAATCCCTCGGCCTAGTTGAACCTAAAAAACCCGCAAAAGAACTTAAAGAATGGGACGAAGACGCAAAAGCCGATTATTTAAGAACATATGAATACCGCAAGCTAGTAGACAGAATGGGCGTAGATCCTAAGCAAAACTGGAGCGCGCATTACCAAATATTACAAGGTAAAGAGAAAGTCGTTAGCGAGCTTAAAAAGCTGGCTAAACAAGCTGACACAATTTACCTTGCAACGGATTTGGATAGAGAAGGTGAAGCTATTGCGTGGCATCTGCAAGAGCTTCTTGATGGCAAAGGAAAAGAGTTTAAACGTGTGGTCTTTAACGAAATTACCCAAAGTGCTATTCAAGACGCATTCTCTAAACCGAGCACCGTTGACATAAATAGAGTTAACGCTCAGCAGGCTCGTCGCTTCCTAGACAGGGTCGTAGGTTTTATGTTATCGCCACTGCTTTGGAAGAAAGTGGCGCGAGGTTTGTCAGCCGGTCGTGTGCAGTCAGTTGCCGTGCGTTTAGTGGTAGAAAGGGAACGAGAAATAAAGATATTTGTGCCGGAAGAGTTTTGGGACATTCATGCCGATTTAGCCAGCGCTAAATTAGCCAAAGATGCGCCCAATTTACGTATGCTTGTGGCCAAGCAAAATGACAAAGCGTTTAAACCTTTAAACAAAGATCAAGCAATGAGCGCGGTGGTAACGCTTGAAAAAGCTGATTTTGAAGTAGTGAGTAGAGAATCAAAACCGACGCAGAGCAAACCTTCTGCACCATTTATTACATCGACCTTGCAGCAGGCTGCCAGTACGCGTTTAGGGTTTGGCGTGAAAAAAACGATGACCATGGCGCAGCGCCTATACGAAGCTGGGCACATTACCTATATGCGAACCGACTCCACTAATTTAAGCGGTGAAGCGGTCAACACCTGTAGAGAATACATAAGCAAAAAATTTGGGTCTCAGTATATTCCCGAAAATGCAATTAAATACGGCAGTAAGGATGGCGCCCAAGAGGCTCACGAAGCCATCAGGCCTTCGAACGTTGTTGTAACCGCAAACAGTCTTAACGAAATGGAAAGAGACGCACAGCGGCTCTATGAGCTGATTTGGCGTCAGTTCTTAGCGTGTCAAATGACCAATGCGAAATATGATGCGACCACCTTGAAAGTAGAAGCGGCTGACTTTGAACTCACAGCCAAAGGTCGTGTGCTGCTGTTTGACGGCTGGACAAGTGTCATGAGTCAGATCAAGAAAAAAGGTGATGCAGAGGCAGACCTGCCTGATTTAAAAGCGGGAGACACGCTCACCTGCAGTGCGGTAGACCCTAAACAACACTTTACTAAACCGGTGGCCCGTTTTAACGAAGCATCGTTGGTTAGAGAGTTAGAAAAAAGAGGAATAGGGCGCCCGTCTACTTACGCCAGTATTATTTCTACCATTCAAGATAGAGGCTACGTTAGGTTAGATACTAAACGTTTCTACGCCGAGAAAATGGGTGAAATAGTCAGTGACCGTTTAGTTGATAACTTTGCTGATCTCATCAGCTATGACTTCACCGCTAACATGGAACAAAGCCTAGACGATATTGCTCACGGTCAACTACCTTGGAAAAAGGTACTAGATAACTTTTATGCCGATTTCTCTGAAAAGCTAAGCTTAGCCGAGAGAAGTCAAGACGACGGAGGAATGCTGCCTAATCAAGCCGTTCCAGTCGACATTGAGTGTCCTAAATGCGCTCGCCATATGAATTTAAGAACGGCCAGCACTGGGGTATTTTTAGGCTGTTCGGGCTACGCATTACCGCCAAAAGAGAAATGTACGCAAACCTTGAACTTAACCCCTGGCGATGAGGTTATAAAAGTTGATGACGAAGAAGAGTTAGAAACCGAGGCCTTACGCGCGAAGAAACGCTGCCCAGTATGTGAAAACGCGATGGACAGCTACCTTGTGGACGAAAATCGCAAACTACATGTATGCGGCAACGTGCCAACCTGCATGGGCTATGAAATTGAAAAAGGTGTCTTTAAAATAAAGGGCTATGATGGCCCTATTATCGAATGCGATAAATGTAAAAGTGATATGGAGCTAAAAACCGGTCGCTTTGGTAAATACTTTGGCTGCACCAGTGAAGAGTGCAAAAACACACGTAAGTTGTTGAGGAATGGCGAAGCAGCGCCGCCTAAAGAAGACCCCGTGTTTATAACCGAGCTTGAATGTGAAAGCTCTGATGCGCATTTTGTGTTGCGTGACGGCGCTTCTGGTATATTCTTAGCAGCCTCTACTTTCCCACGTTCGCGTGAAACACGTGCACCACTAGTGGCGGAACTAGCTAGGTTCAAAGACAGAATATCGCCTAAATTTTATTACTTAGCCGATGCACCGCTTAAAGATCCTGATGGCAACTTCGCGCTTGTTCGTTACAGTCGTAAAACTAAACAGCAATATGTAATGTCTGAAGATCAAGCTAAGAAAGCGACTGGCTGGGCGGCATGGTATACAGACAAAAACTGGGTGGTTGATGATAAACGCAAGCAGCCTGCGATAGCTAAAAAGCCAGTCAAGAAGACTACTAAAAAGGTCGCTACCAAGTCCCTTAAAAAAGAGTCCCTTAAAAAAGAGTCCCTTAAGAAAGAGCCCCTTAAGAAAGGGGTAGCTAAGAAAACTGCGCCTAAGAAAGAAGCGCTTAACGCCACCAAGTAAGAAACCACAGTGTAGACATTAAAAAAGGGACCTGAGGTCCCTTTCTTTATCTCACTACCACCGCCAATTATTTCCCGGGCGTAGTCATAGGAGCGCTGACGCTTGTCTTTGCCTTAGACAGTGCAGAGGTTTTACTTGAAGCCACATATTCGCGTCTATTTTCATCTGCCATTGCCTTTGAGGCCAAGGTCATCTCACCCATATCGACCGATGCTGGGTTTATACTTGGGTGCGAAGTAAACTTAAGACCGGCCGAAGGCTGAGTTATTGTCTTATCAGCAACACCTTTCTTAGATGCAGGTTTTTTGTCTACCGTTGTTGGTTCCTTTTCTTCTTGTTTAGCTTGCACCTTCTGTGTAGCAACCGATTCAAGCGCGGATGCTTGTATAACGTCCGCCTTAACTTCGCTTACTGCGACACCCGAGTCAGATTTTGGTGCACTGTATACTTCTGTTTGGGTGACCGTTTCTGGCGTTTCGTTATCTGAACTATTTTCTATATCAGCGCTTTGGTTAGCATTTTTTGTTTCAGTTGCATTGGCTGCTGTAACGTTAACATCTGCAGGCTTATCATTGCTGTCTAGTACAGATGCTTCCTGAGTTATTTGCTTGGCCTTGTTTTTGCTAACTTCAGCGTCAAACATAAGCTCTACCTGCTGAGATTCTTCAGTATTAGACTGTTTACGTTTTTGACCAGCAGCACGAACATGGCGCGGCGAACGTCGTCTTGTACGCGTTTTCCCATCAGTTTCCTCATCCGATCCTGCGCTGAGCTTTTCATTAGCGTCAGATTTTGATTCTGCTTTTTCGTCACTGTCTGCAGTTGCTATACCTTCAGCGTTTACGCTTTCAACGTTTACGCTTTCGCTTTCAACGTTTACATTCTCGCTTTCAGTTTTTACGTTTTCACTATCGATTTTTACGCGCTCACTTACAGCTTTAAAGTCTTCAGAGTTAGCCTCCACCGAAGCTGTTGATGCTTCACTTGCTGATGCGTCGACATTAACATGAGCATTCGCTGACGTTTTAGCGACTATTTTGTCACGCCCTGCAGTGTTTACCGTAGCCGGTTCAGTGGTCTCAACTGCGACTGCCTGCTTCGTATCTTGAGTAACTTCATCACTCACCCTAACACTGTTTCGCTCCGGACGACGATTGCGGCGTTCTTGTGGAATTTTACGAGCTTGCTTTGGCGGTTTAACCTGATTTTCGTCGCTAGCATTGTCGCGTACATTTTCAATGTCAACGGCCTTGGTTTCTTGCTTTCTTGCTGGACGGCTGTCTGCCCGTTTGTTGGGCGCTGGTTTTGAAGGCGCTGATGTTTCTTGCGTATCAGCCTTTACTTTATCTGTAGGCTTCTCAGCGTTTCTTTCACTTGGTTTTATGCGCTTGTTATTTCGACTGCGAGTACGCTCTGACTTTTCGCTACGGCTATCGTTACGAGTGTCGTTGCGAGGTGTTCTGCGTTTAGCTTGGTTCTCTCTACTGGACGCAGGCTTTGCAGTTTCTTTGGTTTTAGTCTCAGGTGGACTGAATATATTACTGACCCAAGCACTTAGCTTGGTAAATAAACTAGGCACATCTAGTGCGGTATTGTCGAGTCTTGCCGCTGGGCTAGAAGCATGCTGGGCGATAGGCGCTTGTGCTGGTCCTGACATGCCTTGTAAAAGAGGTTCTTCCCGCGTTGAAGTCTTCGCAGCTGGTGTATCAGCTGCGGTTTCTTTTTCTTCTAATAGGTCTACGTTATAGCTTAAATCTGCAATAACGTCAGCAGCGCGACGCCGTAATATTTGGAATTTTGGCGTCTCTAAATTAGGATTTGGGATAACAATAAGATTGACACCATGGCGCGACTCTAGTAACTGGATAGAAGCGCGCTTTTCATTGAGCAAATAGGTGGCAACAGTAACGGGTAGCTGCGCCTCGATTTGGCCGGTGTTATCTTTTATACATTCTTCTTCCATTATTCGTAAAACAGACAAACCTATAGACTCAATACCTCTAATGTTGCCGTAACCGTCACAACGAGGACAAACGCTGTGGGCAGATTCGCCTAACGAGGGGCGCAACCGTTGGCGTGACATCTCAAGTAAACCGAAGCGTGAAATCTTACCTAATTGGATCCGCGCGCGGTCATTAGTGACAGCGTCTTTCATACGATTCTCAACGTCGCGCTGATGCTTAACCGGCGACATATCTATAAAATCAATGACAACAAGACCGCCGAGATCGCGCAAACGCAGCTGGCGGGCAATTTCGTCTGCTGCTTCTAAATTGGTATTGTAAGCGGTCTCTTCAATATCACCGCCTTTGGTTGCTCGGGCACTGTTAATGTCAATCGACGTTAGTGCTTCAGTGGGATCTATAACTATAGAGCCGCCTGAAGGTAAGCGAACTTCGCGCTGAAAAGCCGATTCAATTTGGGTTTCAATTTGGTAGTGCGAGAATAAAGGAACTTCACCCGTGTATTGCTTTACTTTACTAGCGAAGTCGGGACGCACCAGTTTAATATGTTTCAAAGCCTTGTCAAAAACTTCTTTATCGTCAATAAGGATTTCGCCTACATCACGACGCAAATAATCGCGAATAGCGCGTACAATAACGTTGCTTTCCTGATGTATTAAAAATGGTGCTGGCTTACTTGTGGCGGCTTCAGATACTGCTTCCCAGTGATGGATTAATACGTTTAGATCCCATTTTAATTCTTCTGGTGATTTACCTACGCCCGCAGTTCTAACAATTAACCCCATTCCTTTTGGTACGTCTAATTCACTCAGCGCAGATTTCAGCTCGGTACGCTCATCGCCTTCTATACGACGAGAAATACCGCCAGCGCGAGGGTTGTTAGGCATAAGTACTAAGTAACTACCGGCTAATGACACAAATGTGGTGAGTGCGGCGCCTTTTTGTCCTCGTTCTTCTTTGTCTATCTGGACAATAACTTCGGTGCCTTCACGAATAACTTGTTTAATATTCGGGCGACCATCGTAGCGATAGTCTTTAGGAAAGTAAGTTTTGGCAATTTCTTTTAAGGGGAGGAATCCGTGGCGATCTGCGCCATAATCGACAAAAGCAGCTTCTAAGCTTGGCTCAACGCGGGTGATTGTTCCTTTGTAAATATTTGCTTTTTTTTGTTCGTGTCCGGGGCTTTCGATATCAAGGTCGTAGAGTTTTTGGCCATCTACTAAGGCTACGCGCAACTCTTCTTGTTGCGTTGCGTTAATTAACATTCTTTTCATATTTTAATAGCTCTGTGTCTATGCAGATCTATAAGCAAACAAAGGTTAGCGCAGAGGCTTTCGCCTGTGCTATTTCAAAAGTGCCTGATATGTAAGACAAAGATAAACGAAGCGTTGGTTTGCTTCGTAGCACGCTGTTATGAGTGCTAGTATAGGGCACACATTTCAAGGGCCTAAGTCATATTGTTATTAACAATAGAGTAATGAGTGGATACGCTAGTTATAATTAAAATTCAGCGTTACCTCGCTACTTTATGCTTGTTAAGTGTGACTCTTTCTTTTCCTACAACTCACAAAAAGTAGTAAAAAACTACTGCATGTTCTAAGGCGTGCTAATATCATGTGTTATCACCAAATGCTTTTTCATTCGATGTTGCCTGTTGTCTGCTGTTCAATCTGCATTGTTTCAATGCGTGTTCTACCCTGTTTGTGCATTATCTCGCAGCACATTGGTGGGAAAACACAGTAAATTTATCGTTTGTGCATTCTCGAAACATTAACCGTTGTTATGTTCGGTAATGGCTCATATTTTTAAAATGAAGAAAGGGAATAACTTCCCTTATTTAACGGCGATATACATCACTTTCGTTAATCTTATTTGTTATGAGTGACTCTTGAAAAGTGCGTATGTCATTAATAAATAGGCGACTTTTGGTAGAGCGTTTTTACACAAGCCATGATACTATCACACCAAAATTATATGACCTAGACAATTAGCCACTTAATTATGTCACGGCTTCACAAAGCGCAGCGAGATATCATCACAATAATAACGGATATTAAATGGTAAATAGGATTATTCATGGCTGATGCCTTCGACAAAGTACAATTTGTGACTATTGAAGAAGACAACCACCTTCAACGAATTGATAACTACCTAGTTAGTAAGATGAAAGGGGTCCCTAAAAGTAAAATTTACCGAATTTTACGAAAAGGAGAGGTGCGCGTAAACAAAAAGCGCGCTAAGCCCGATTATAAACTGCAAATTAATGATTACTTGCGAATACCGCCAGTGAAAATAGACGATACACCAACTCAGCAGCTTAATGTCAACAGTCTTGCTTATATAAATGACGCTATTATTTACGAAGATGATCGTTTGTTAGTCATCAATAAACCATCTGGTATGGCGGTTCATGGCGGCAGCGGCCTAAGCTACGGTCTTATAGAGGCTTTGCGTGCGCTTAGGCCCAATACTTCCTATCTAGAACTAGTTCACCGGCTTGATCGTGACACCTCCGGCTGCATAGTGCTGGCTAAAAAACGTTCGGCGCTGCGGCATTTGCATGAACAACTGCGCGATAAAAAAATGGACAAAACCTACCACGCACTAGTGGCTGGTCACTGGCCCGAAAAGCGCAGCAAAGTAAGCGCTGGCTTACAAAAGAATCAGCTTCAAAGTGGCGAAAGAATGGTATTTGCAGATGAAAACGGTAAACATAGTGAAACACGATTCAGTGTTATTGGATACTACCCGCATGCCAGTTTGCTTGAAGCTAAACCGATCACCGGCAGAACCCATCAAATACGAGTGCACTGCCAGTTCGCTGGTCACGCTATTGCAAACGACAGTAAATATGGCGACGAAGCGTTTACTAAATACATCAAAAACCTAGGCTGTAAACGCCTATTCTTGCATGCAAAAAGCATTGAGTTTATTCATCCAGCGAGTGAAAAGCTGGTTAAATTTGAAGCCCCTTATGACAAGCATTTGGCGCACTTAATCAAAGCGCTTGAATCAAGCAAATAAGGCCACCTCCCAAATTTTAGTAGAGTGTTATGCGTTTGAGCAGGCGACACATAAGGATACTTAAAACCAAATGTCACAAGATTTAAGCAATGTTAGCCATATCATATTCGATTGGGATGGCACTATCATGAACTCGGCAGGCAAAATAGTGAATTGTATGCAAAAAGCTGCAGCACTAGCGAGTTTACCCATACCCAATAGCAAGCAGGTGGAACATATTATAGGCATTAGCTTACTGCCTGCGGTGCAGCAACTGTTTGACATTGGTGTTAATAAGGCGCAAGAAGTTTGTACTTATTATAAACAAGCTTATCTTGAACAAGATCAGACACCTTGTCCTCTATTTGACGGTGCTCATGAGTTGTTATCTGCATTGTCTAGTCGATATACTTTAGGGGTTGCCACAGGCAAAGCAAGAAGAGGGTTACAGCGTGCTTTTGAACAAACGAATTCGGCTGTATATTTTAGTGACACTAGATGCGCCGATGAAGCAGACTCAAAACCATCGCCCGATATGCTGATTCAGCTACTCAAGCATTGGCAAATTGAACCTCATCAGGCGGTCATGATTGGTGATACTACTTATGATATGCAAATGGCTGAGGCTATATCCATGCCCAGAATAGGCGTATCTTATGGCGTGCACGATAAACTTGCAATATTACAACATGGCCCCGCTCACGTTGTCGACGCATTGCATGAATTACACTGCATTTTTGCGCAGCGTAGTTAATTTTGTAAGCGGAAGAAAACACACAGTTTCATAGAATGAAGGTAAAAAAAGAAGCATGAACAGTAAAGTAAGTCAGTATAAGGAGTTAGTTAGTCAGGTGTCTGCGATAACCGCAGGCGAAACAGACAGTATTGCTAACATGGCTAATATAAGTGCTATTTTGTTTAATGGTATGTCGGGTGTAAATTGGGCTGGTTTTTATATTTACAAAGACGAACAGCTGGTGCTTGGGCCTTTTCAAGGTAATCCTGCATGTATCCGTATACCATTAGATAAAGGTATTTGCGGAAGAGCAGCGACAACGAAAAGCGTTCAGGTGATTGAAAACGTGCACGATTTTGCAGGCCATATAGCCTGTGACGCTGCCTCAAACTCGGAGGTGGTGGTGCCCATTATTAAAAACGGTCAACTTATCGGTGTTTTAGACGTTGATAGTCCCAGTTTTGCTCGTTTTGATAATATTGACGCTGAATATTTATCAAAAGTTGTTGATATCTTAACCAATACTTTGAATTAGGTAAACATGAAACATTTTGTAGATATTCATACTATATTATCAACGGCTGAGGATATGGACGATATTCATGATGAGCCGCAAGCCGCCAGTGATAGGCTAAATGAGGTTTTACATTTAGTATACGATATGAGCAGTGACGATATACCCAGTCAAGAATTAGAGAATATGCTTAGTTTTGTATGGGAGCATTGGCACCCAGACAAGCATTTATCTGATATTGAGGTTGACGATTTGGTCGATTGGGTGGATCATCTAATGATTACTTGGGATAATGACGCTTATATGGCGAAGAATGAATAGAAGTAACTATATTTAATGGAACAAGAAAAGTTAACAAATCAAAAAGAAACAATTACGTTTTTATGTAATAAGTATCCAAGATGCTTCTTTGCGGATGGTTCGGTAAAGCCACTAAAGATAGGCATATTCCAAGATTTAGCCAGCGAGCTTGAAGGATTAGAAATCGTTAGCAAACGTTTACTTAGGGTAAGTTTACGCCACTACACCAGTAGTTGGCGTTATTTATCGGCCGTGAAAGCGGGCGTGGCTCGCATTAGTCTAGCCGGTGAAGACGGTGAAGTGGTAGAAGAGCAGCATGCCCAGTATGCTGCTGAGCAGCTTAAAGAAAGCAAAGAAAAAGCGGCCAAATACCGAGAAAACAACCCCAAAGCGGCTAAAAACCCGGCTAAGCATAAAGGTTATGTAAAAAGCAAAGGGCTTGACCCTTCTGATAGCAGTACGCCGCAGACTAAGACTGCTACTGGCAAAACCAAATCGGGTTCTACAAAGCATTCAAGTAAAACAAGCAAACCAGCAGTTACATCTGTTTTAGCAGATAAACCTCAGGTGTCTCTCGCAATAACTGAGTTGCAGATAGGCAGTCAAGCTTTGGTGAAATTAGGTAAGGACCCAATGCCAGTGACAATTACCGACATTGCAAAGGACGGTATTTCTGTGCAACTTAAATCAGGTATGACGGTCAAAGTTCAGCAAGCTCAATTGTTCAGTTCACAAAAGGCTGCTAATAAATAATTACTATTGTCGAGGTTTCTCACTTATGCAAATAAAACAGGTCGATACACTTGGTCTATCGTCATTCGTAAAGAAGGCAGTCTCCTTTGCGCTGTTTGGTATCGTTACCATTTCAACTGCAGTTTATGCACAGACATCTTCAGTTGAAATATCGCCATCTGAATCGTTAAACACTGAACCTGAAGAGGTTTTAGTACTGCCTATTCTTTCGCAAGAAAAACAGCATGCTAAGTCGGTTCGACGCATATCTAATTTATTTGTGCGTGCGCATTACAAGAAGGTAGAAATCGATGATGCGTTGTCAGCCCAGATATTCGCGCGCTATTTAGATTTGCTTGACAACAGTAAACATTTTTTTGTCGCCAGCGATATTAGTATGTTTGAGAAATATGCGGATAAATTTGATGAGGCAATAAAGTTAGGCGATTTATCGTTAGCCTATGACATTTATCAATCTAATTTGGAACGCCGTCAGGAGCGTTTCGAATACGCGCTTACCTTACTTAATGATGAGTTTAATTTTGAGCAAAAAGACGACAAGTTTTTCTACGACAGAGAAGACGCTGCATGGGCAAGTTCCCAAACCGAGTTAAATGAGCTGTGGCGGCAGCGCGTTAAGTATGACGCATTAAATTTAAAGCTTGCCGATAAGACATGGGACGAAACCAAAGATATTTTGGATAAGCGCTATAAACGCGCTATTAGGCGCTTAACTCAAACAAACAGTGAAGATGTGTTTCAAACCTTAATGAATGCCTTCGCCCGCAGTATAGAAGCACATACGAGCTATTTATCGCCGCGAAATACAGAGCGTTTCCAAATGAATATGAACTTGGAGCTAGAAGGCATTGGCGCCGTGCTGAGAAGTGAGGACGATCACACGGTTATTATGAGTTTGGTCGCTGGTGGGCCAGCGGATAAGACGGGACAAATCAAACCACAAGATAAAATAATGGGTGTTGCGCAAGAAGATGAAAAGACTTTTATTGACGTGGTAGGATGGCGCTTAGATGAAGTGGTTGACTTAATAAAGGGTCCAAAAGGTTCTGTTGTAAGGCTTCAGGTCCAAAAGGGCGGTACTGATACCAAAAACATTGAAGAAATTGTGATCACGCGAGACAAAGTCAAATTAGAGGACAGGCAGGCAAAAGCTGAAGTGCTTGTAGCGCCTGATGGTCCTAATGCTGGGAAAAAGTTAGGCGTAATTGAAATCCCTTCGTTTTATCACAGACTGCATGCCGATGTGATTAAGCTAATCAGTGATCTTGAGAAAGAACAAGTGCAGGGAATCATAATCGACTTGCGTGGCAACGGCGGTGGCAGTTTACCCGAAGCGATAGCGCTGAGCGGTTTATTTATTGATGAGGGTCCAGTCGTACAAATTAGGTACGAAAGCGGCAGAGTAGATATTGAAAAGAACAGAGATGGCATCAGTTACTACGATGGCCCGCTAACCGTTATGGTTGATCGTTTTAGCGCATCTGCGAGTGAAATCTTCGCGGCGGCAATGCAAGATTTTGGCCGCGGTGTTATTATTGGTGAGCAAACGTTTGGTAAAGGCACTGTGCAGCAGCATCGTTCATTAGAGCGAGCTTTTGACGTATTCGATAAGCCTATTGGCGCGGTGCAGTTTACAACCGGTAAGTTTTATAGAATAAACGGTGGCAGTACACAGCACCTTGGCGTTAAACCTGACATTCTATATCCGTCTCCAATTGATCCCGCAAACTGGGGTGAGAGCAGTGAAGATACTGCGCTGCCATGGGATAGTATTGAAAAAGCCTCTTATGAAGTATTAGCAGATAACACCGCTATTATAAAGGCGCTAAGAGTGAAGCATACGCAACGTACGAAAACAGATCCTGAGTTTCAATATATATTCTCAGATATTGACGAGTACAATGAAAATAAAGACAAAAACTTTATTTCGTTAGTCGCCTCCCAGCGTATTGCAGAAAGAAAAGAAATTGAAATTAAACGTCTTACCAGAGTTAATGAAAGGCTCGTTAGGTTAGGACTGCCGGTTGTTGAATCACTCGAGAACGATCTGCCAGAAGCCTTGGACAAAATAGACCCATTTTTATCTGAGGCAGCTAATATCACCTTTGATATAATAAAATCAGGTAGCTACGCATTAAACAAAGTTGTTGAAGAGGCGCTGTAATAAGCGTAAAAAAAAGGCGCCGTTAAGGCGCCTTTTTTGTTAGCATAGAAAAAACTAAATAATAAAAATAAAAAGAGGTGGTTATGAGTGCACGGGGCCATTTTTCCTCAAGGCTTGGATTTGTGCTAGCGGCCGCTGGCTCTGCGGTTGGCTTAGGTAATATATGGGGTTTCCCCACCAAGGTAGCCGAAAACGGAGGTGCAGCTTTTGTTGTAATGTATCTCGTTATGGCATTTTTATTGGCCTACCCAGTACTTATGGCTGAATTAATCATCGGCCGCGCTAAACAGACCAACATGATTAGTGCACTTCAAAAAATTTCTGGCAATGTCTTTGGCACAATAACGGGTAGCATTGGTGCAGCTACTGTTATATTAATTTTAGCGTTCTACAGCATTGTAGCTGGCTGGATGATTTCATATTTAATTGACTCTCTCGCCAACGTGTCGTCACTCAATATTGCTTGGTTAACCAGTGATTCGGTTTTACGTAACCTGTTCTTTACTGGGTTGTTTTTAGGGCTGACCTGTGTGGTGGTAATTGGGGGCGTTAGCAATGGTATTGAACGTTGGTCGGTAAGGTTGATGCCTACCTTACTAATCTTAATAATACTATTGATAATATATGTCAGCACACTTGAGGGTGCAGCGGACGGTTGGCGTGCATTCTTAGTGCCCGATGTATCACGAGTGCTTGAACCAGCGCTAATGGCCGATGCTATGGGCCAGGCTTTTTTCTCCATGTCGTTGGGTGTGGGTACCATGCTCGTTTACGGTTCATACATTCAAAAGCGCGAGAACCTTCCTCAATTAGGCACCTCTGTTGCCTTAGTGGATATTGGCATTGCGGTACTGGCGGGCATGCTAATTATTCCCGCGATGTATGTAGCATTGGCAAATGGTGTAGAGATATTCGATGATGGAAAGCTAATTTCAGGGCCCAATTTGATCTTCAAAGTGCTGCCTTCTTTGTTTACGTCCATGGGATATGCTGGTGCTTTTGTCGCATTCGTGTTCTTTTTACTCATGACAATTGCTGCTCTAACATCATCAATTTCTATGTTAGAGGTGCCCGTTGCTTATTTGGTTGACAGTAAAGGTTTGAAGCGCAAGAAGGCGACTATTTTACTGACCACAATGGTGTTTGGTATAAGCAGTATTATTATATTCAACTTTGACTTATTGTTTGGTTTTGTTGTTACGTTAACGACTGAATATAGCCAGCCCTTGCTGGGCTTAGTGCTTTGTGTCTTTGCAGGATGGATATGGCGGCGTGATCAAATTTTAGATGAGCTTAAGCAAGGTAACAAGGACATTGAAAAAGGGCTGTTTTGGAAAATTTGGCCTGTGTATGTGAAATTTGTGTGTCCTGTTGTCATTGCACTAATGTTTTTGCGCACGGTATTGTAAACTGACAATATTTTACGGCGCTAAGTCAAATAATAAAAATAGAAACACCTAGAATATGGATAATAATATGAGCTCTAGCATTAAGCAGCCGTCTCTTGTAGATGCGTTAATTCCTATATTTACACTTATTGTGCTGATGTTTAGTGCCGTTATGTTATTTGGCGCTGACTCTTCCTACGGACCTAATCAAATAGCATTGTTGATTGGTATGTTTCTGGCCGTAATCATTGGGCTCAAAAACGGACATAAGTGGCAAGACATCGAAGAAGGCATGGTGAAAGGTATTTCGATGTCTTTAGGGGCTTGTTTAATTCTGCTTTCTGTTGGCGCACTTATCGGCACTTGGATGCTAGCAGGTACAGTGCCCACGCTGATATATTATGGTTTGTCATTGCTCAGCCCTAGCTTGTTTTACGCTGCTAGCTGTCTTATTTGTGCGGTTGTGGCTGTGAGCATAGGCAGCAGTTGGACAACAGCTGCCACCATCGGTGTGGCCCTAATTGGGGTGGCCACAGGTATGGAACTGTCGTTGCCAATCACCGCAGGCGCCATCGTTTCAGGTGCATATTTTGGTGATAAACTGTCACCATTGTCTGAAACAACCAATTTAGCACCTGCCATTGCCGGAACTGATTTGTTTGAACACATAAAGTATATGCTGTGGACAACGGTACCAAGCTTTATCATTAGCCTTATCTTGTTTGTTATGCTGGGTTTTAATGCAGAGCTTGTTGACTCAGCGCAGCGTATACAGTCTATGCAAGCGCTGTTAAACCAAGAGTTTACCATTGGCTGGTTCACACTTATTCCTCTTTTTGTTTTGTTGGGATTAGCCGTGAATAAGATGCCTGCGTTTCCGACTGTCTTTATTGGTGCAATATTAGGTGCGGTGTGGGCACTTATTTTTCAGCAAGATTTAATTGCGGAAATGGTTTTAGCCCAGTCAGATAGCTCAACTAACCAGTTCATTATCAATACCTTAAGTGTAGGGCAGTTTGACGCTATAAAAAGTGTTATGGTTGCGTGGACTGCACTTTTTAGCGGTGTGTCGTTTAACACCCCAGATGAAAACCTGAATAGTTTGCTCTCTAGAGGCGGCATGGCAAGCATGCTAAATACTATTTGGCTGATTATATGCGCCATGTCTTTTGGCGCTGTGCTTGAGCGCGTTGGTTTACTTAAAGCCATAGTAGCAACCTGTTTAAAGGGCGCTACCAGCGCCGGAGACATGGTAACGCGCACTATCTTAACCTGTTTAGGCACTAATTTAGTAACGGCAGATCAATACATTGCGATTGTCATGCCCGGTAGAATGTACAAGAAAGAGTTTGAAAAAAGAGGGCTTCACCAGCTTAATTTATCTAGAAGCTTAGAGGATGGTGGCACCATTACATCGCCTTTAATACCATGGAATACCTGCGGTGCTTATATGCACGGTGTGCTGGGAGTGCACCCTTTCGCTTATATATTTTATGCGTTTTTCAATTTAATAAACCCAGTGCTAGCGATTATTTATGCCTATTTAGGGATCAAGATACTGCGCCTAACGCCACCTAAGGTGGAAGTTAAAGCTCAACGCTAGACCTTGTTGCTTTATGGCCAGTATAAAGACTATTAATTCTCCATATCAACAGTAGTCATCTAATAATATAATTGACTACTTTTTATTTCTTCACATAGAGTATTTTCAAATGACTGTATCATCAACAACATCGCCACTGCTGAGCAAAAAAAGACGCGATTATACGCCGCCAAGCCACACTATTGAGACCGTCGATTTACGTTTTGAGCTAAGCCCCCGGGAGACTAAAGTTACGGCCGTTTCAACGATAAAACGAATTGATACGCAGGCGTCAGTTTTATTTTTAGACGGTAAAGATTTGTGTTTGCAGTCGATTAAAATTGATGACCAAATGTTGACAGAAAATGATGATTATAAAGTGCTCGATAATGGTTTAGAGCTTTACACCTCGCTTGAGACCTTTACCCTTACCGTTGTGAACACCATAAAACCCAGTGAAAATACAAGTTTAGAAGGTCTATATTATTCAAATAACGCATACTGTAGTCAGTGCGAAGCCGAGGGCTTTCGTAAAATTACTTATTTTTTAGACCGCCCCGACGTTCTCGCTATTTATACAGTAAGCATAGTCAGCACAGCAGAAACTGACACTTATTTATTAAGCAACGGTAATCTTATTAAAGATACTGGTTTTGAAAATGGTGAGCGCACCTGCATATGGGAAGACCCGTTTCCTAAGCCAAGCTATTTGTTTGCATTAGTGGCGGGTCATTTTGATAAGCTAGTTGATGAGTTCACTACTCAAAGCGGTAAAAAGATCGCATTAGAGCTTTTTGTAGATGAAGGTCGACTGGGGCAAGGACAACACGCCCTAGACTCTTTGAAAAAGGCAATGAGGTGGGATGAACAAAATTACGGACTCGAATATGATTTAGATATATACATGATAGTGGCCGTTGATTTCTTCAATATGGGCGCGATGGAAAACAAAGGCTTAAATGTATTTAATTCTAAGTTTGTGTTGGCTGATGCGCACACCGCTACAGATGAAGACTATTTTAATGTAGAGGCGGTTATCGCACACGAGTATTTTCATAATTGGACAGGTAATCGCGTCACGTGCCGAGATTGGTTTCAATTAAGTCTAAAAGAGGGTTTGACGGTCTTTCGTGATCAGCAGTTTTCGGCTGATATGTACAGTGATTTAGTGACCCGCATTAGCCATGTGAATGTAATGCGCGAAAATCAATTTGCAGAAGATGCGGGGCCCATGAGTCATCCCATTAGACCTGACGAAGTAGTTGAAATGAGTAACTTTTACACAGTAACCGTCTATAATAAAGGCGCAGAAGTAATACGTATGCTGCACACTCTTTTAGGCAAAGCTGGTTTTAGAAAAGGCATGGATGAGTATTTTGCTCGCCATGATGGACAAGCGGTTACCTGCGATGATTTTGTGAATGCAATGCAAGATGCGAACGGCGCAGATTTATCGCACTTTAAGCGTTGGTACTCCCAGTCGGGTACGCCTAGGGTGAGAGTTGAGCAAGCAAGCACAGGTGACAGCCAAACCACCCTAAGCTTCACTCAAATAAATACACCAACGCGCACGCAAGCGCACAAACAAGATTTGTATGTGCCCATAAAACTCGAATGTTTTGATAAGAATGGCCACAAAGTCGATACTCGTTTAAAAAATGATACATTAGTGATGAATAGTGCAAGCACCGCGCTAGTTTTAGATGTGCCGAACGAACAAATAACGCCGTCTTTGTTACAAGATTTTTCAGCGCCGGTGCTTATTGAATACGACTATACATTGTCGCAACTGCTAATTATTATTGAGTTTGCTGGCAACGACTATGCCAAATGGGAGGCGTCGCACAATGCTTACATAATGTTAATCAAAGAAATATATAATGCAGCAAATGGCGCAAACAATAATGCTGATATGCAACTGAGGCAAGACATTGAAAAACTGGCCACCGCCATTAAAAATTTGACCGTAGCACCTGAGGTGCTCGCGCAAATTCTTTCGGTGCCTAGCGCAGAATCATTATATTCTCAAATAGAAAAAGTAGACCCAATCAACTTATACCATGCTAGACATAAAGTTGTTGTGCAATTATCGAATACTTTACATCAGTTTTGTATACGTCATTACCTACGCTTGTCTCAAAACCCAATTCCATACGCCTATGAAAAACAGCAGGTAAACAATAGATCCTTAAAAAATACCTGTCTTCACTTACTCGCCCATAGCAGTCCCGAGACCGTGGCACCGCTTGTTGCCTTACAATATAAAAATGCGCACAATATGTCGGACCGTTTGGGAGCACTAAAAGCGGCACAGGTCACTCAAGATGATACCTTTGACTCTTTAATGATCGCGTTCGAAGAGCAATTTGGAGATGACGCGGTGGTGATGGATAAATGGTTTGCAATGCAGGCAAAATCGAGTAAAACCGATATATTGACACATTTAGATTTGCTGCAAGCGCATCAGCAGTATTCAATTAAAAACCCTAATAAAGTGCGCTCGCTCATTGGTTCGTTTGCGTTTTATAACACCTTGGGTTTTCATCAAATTGATGGGTCTGGATACAAATATTTAACTGATTACCTAATTACTTTAGATAAAGTAAACCCACAAATTGCGTCGCGATTAATTACACCCCTCATGCAGTTTTCACGCTATACAAGCACGAATCAAGTGCTCATTAAAGCGCAGCTTAACAGGCTTTACGGTGTAAAGGGTTTGAGCAAAGATTTGTTTGAAAAAATTAGTAAAGCGCTCATTATGTAAGCTAGTGTTGGCGTGATTGTTGTATGGTAAAGAAAAGCAATGTTCATCAATCGTACTATTTTTTCAGTGAGTTTGAACTATGCCAATGTGAAGATTTGTATCGCCAATAAATTAAATTTCTACTGGTGACAAACAGCGATTTCGAATGCCTAAGCAAAATATGCAAAGGTTTATTTCGCCAAGCGGCCTGAAGGGCGATTACGGGCTAATCGTCGATAATAATAACAAAATCATTAGTATTAAATGTATTCGTTAACAATTATGCAATAATTAATACTGCATAAGCGGCTTAAAAAACAAGCATGACATTGCAAGCGGGTAATAAAAGTCTATAAATATCACGATAATGAAGCAACTGGTACGATTTGTTCTTGCGATTACATTAAAATGATGTAATCATTTTGTTAATATCAAACGAAGTGTTGTGTTTTTGTTTAGCACACCCAAACAAGTGTATTTGAAGAAGGTAAACCCATGACAAATAAGCCTAGCGCCTTTAATAAAACTTCTATCGCAATAGGTATTGCATCAATAATAGCGGCAATGTCTAGCAGTGTTTACGCTGCTAACTGGAGTTTTGGTGACGTAGAAGTCAATTTTGATTCTAACTTCACATTAGCAACAAGTATTCGTGTTGAGGACCGTGATTTTGATCTTATTGGCAACAGTAACCACCCTCAGTTCGACTGGTCTGGCTATAATGCTGCAACCAACGTAATTTATCCAAGCGCAGATGTATGGGCACTGTCAGATGGCGCGTATTCTACTAATGGCGATCTAGGCAACTTAAGTTACGATCCAGGCAAAGCGTTTTCAACTCAGTTTGTTGGCTTACATGAACTTGATGTTAATTACGGCGACTATGGCTTTTTCGCCCGTGGCTTTTATTTTTATGATTTTGAATTGTCCGACAACGATAGAGACTGGGCTAATCCTATTACCGGAGTAACGGTTGACCCTTGTAGAGATTCAAATGCTAAAGAGGAGCTTTGCAGTGATGTAAGAATGTTAGACTTCTTTGCTTATGCAAATTTATGGGTCGGCGATATGCCGGTTAGTATCCGTGTAGGTGACCAAGTTGTAAGCTGGGGAGAGAGTACGTTTATACAACATGGTATTAATACAACTAACCCCGTTGATGTAACGCGATCACGAGCGCCTGGCTCCGAACTCAAAGAAGTATTTATTCCCGTTGGGATGGTATATGCATCGATAGGCCTTACCGATGCCGTAAGCATTGCAGGTTATTATCAATATGAATATGAGCGCTCGTTGCTGCCAGTAGCAGGTAGCTATTTTGCCGGCAACGACTTTGCAGGCGAGGGCGGTTCGTTTAACAATGTCCAATTGGGTTTCACCGGAAACCCTGACATTGACGCAGACACCTTAATAACGCAGCTAAATGGCATAGGAGCAGCCTTGGCCTCTGGTACTATTTCTCCACAACAGGCGGGCCAAGCCTATTTAGCGTATCCGACAAAAGTAGCCGTAAGAGCACGCGGTGACGCAGCGCATGATGAGGCCAGTGACTCGGGTCAATATGGCTTGAAACTGTCTTGGTTCGCGTCTGAGCTAAACGAAACTGAGTTTGGTTTTTATCATATTAATTATCACTCTACACGACCCTTAGTATCAGGGCGCACATCTGACTTTACGCCAGCCAGCATTGGCAGAGATTTAAATATCCTAGCGTCTGGCGGCGTGACCAGAGATACTATTACAGACTTAGGTGCATTTACCGAAACAAGATTCACCTACCCAGAAGATATTAAATTGTACGGCGTAAGCTTTAACACCACAGTCGGTCAAACAGCGCTCTCTGGAGAATTCGCCTACCGTCAAGATGAGCCTTTGCAAATCGATGACGTAGAACTTTTATATACCGCAATGCCAGAGCAGCTTGCCAATGCAGGTTTACGTCCAGACTTAGCCGGTATATCACAGTTGAATAACATTGGCAGAAATGTGGGACCCGGCGAGACCGCAGAAGGATTCTTGCTGTCAGATACTTGGCAGGTGCAGATGACTGCTTCGCATGTATTCGGTCCAAGATTGGGCGCCGATAATCTGATACTTTTAGGTGAAGCAGGCTACGTACGCGTTCAAGACTTTCCAGACCCCAGCGTTATTCGTTTAAATGCACCAGGTACTGCTCGTACTCCTTCATTAGAACCCATTGGAGATAATAACAGGGAAGGTTTGCATACAGGTGTTTCCAATGGGCCAGAAACTAATCCATTTGCCACCAGTGGCGCATGGGGATATCGCTTACTCGCGGTAGCCGATTTTAATAATGTGTTTGCGGGTATGAATTTACGCACTCGCGCGACTTTCTCACATGATGTGAATGGCACCACACCCGATCCACTGTTCTTGTTTCTTGAAGATACTAAATCAGCTAACCTAACATTTACGCTAGACTACCTAAGCAAGTGGTCATTTTCGGCGGGCTACAGTGCATTTTGGGGCGGTATAGGCACTACTAATGCGCTATCCGATCGTGATTTTGCCTCATTTAACATTAAATACGATATTTAAGGACCAAAACAATATGAAAAATTTAAGTGTAATTGCAAGCAGTATTGTAATCGCAATTGCCAGCACTCATGCACTTGCGAAAGTGTCTGATGCTGAAATCGCAGAGTTAGGTCAAAGTTTAACACCTTTAGGGGCGATACAAGCAGGCAATGCCGACGGTAGCATTCCCGCATGGACTGGGGGCATTACCTCTGCGCCGGAAGGTTACACGGTGGGTGACTTTCACATCGACCCATTTCCAGACGACAAACCGTTGTTCATCATAACCGCCGCTAATTATAAAGAGTACGCTGAGTTTTTATCTGACGGTCAACAAAAGCTTTTTGAAACATATCCTGATACTTACAAAATGCCGGTGTATCAAACAAGAAGAACCGCTTCTAACCCTCAGTTTGTGTATGACGCTACCAAACGAAATGCTAAAACCGCTGAGTTGATACAGGACGGAAACGGCCTGAAAGGCGCTGCGATTGGCATCCCATTTCCGATTCCTCAAAGTGGGGTTGAGGCTATATGGAACCATACGCTTCGCTACAGAGGTCAAGGTGTTCAGCGAAATGGCGGGCAAGCGGCGGTAACCGCAGGCGGCGATTATAACGTTATTGGTTTTGATGAACAGCTAATGATAAAATATGCCGAGACGGGCATGACGCCAGAAAGGCTGACCGAAGAAAATATACTGTTTAAATTTAAGCAAAGTGTGACTAAGCCAGCAAGGCTTGCCGGCACCGCTTTACTCGTTCACGAAACGGTTGATCAGGTTAAAGAGCCACGTCAAGCATGGACATATAATACCGGCCAAAGACGTGTTCGTAGAGCGCCTAATATCGCTTACGATGCACCGGGAACCCAAGCCGATGGCCTGCGCACAACCGACGATTTTGATATGTTTAACGGCTCGCCCAATCGTTATAACTGGACACTCGTAGGCAAGCAAGAACTTTATGTTGCTTATAACAGTTATGCTATTCACAGTAATAACGTTACCTATGAAGATATTCTGCATGCTGGGCATGTAAATCCAGACCTAACGCGATTCGAAAAGCATAGAGTGTGGGTTGTTGAAGCAAACATAAAAGATGAATTTCGTCATATTTACCAAAAACGTGTGTTCTATATTGATGAAGACAGTTGGCAAATTCAAGTCGCTGATATGTACGACAACAGAGGCGAGTTATATAGAGTTGGCATTGCGCATGGTGTAAACTATTATGATGTGCCGACTCATTGGTCTACGCTTGATGTATATCATGATCTCAATTCGCGTCGTTATCTCGCCATAGGTTTAGACAACGAAGAATCAATGTATGACTTTACCATAGAGCTTGATGACAGAGAATTCACGCCGCAAGCTTTGCGACGAGAAGGCAAACGTTAATCGCAAAAACGGCTGGCTTTGCCAGCCTTTTTTTATGAAAGTGAGAAAGTGAGAAAGTGAGAGAGTGTGAAAGTAAAAAATATTAGTGTAGCGGCCGCTCTTAGTTTACTTGGGCTTGCAACAGCAAATGCCAACGAGCTATCTTTTATAGCGCCTTTAGTGAAAGAGTCTTTACTGTTGGGTGTAAGCGAAGGCAAGCACAATATAATTGTAGGTGAGCGCGGTCATATACTGGTTAATCAAACCACGGGTGACGCGTTTGCTGAAAATTTCAGGCAAGTTCTGTCTCCTGCTAATGTCACCTTAACCGATGTATTTAGTCTGAATAACTTTGCATGGGCGGTTGGGCACGATGCCACAATAATTAAGTCTTCCGATGCAGGCCTTACATGGACATTAGTGCAAAGCGACCCTGATTTAGATAGGCCGTTGCTGAGCGTCTATTTCTTCGATGAAAAGGAAGGTATTGCTGCTGGTGCATACGGACTCTTCTACCGTTCAATTAACGGTGGTGATTCATGGGTGCAAGAAAGACACCCAGGGATGTTGTCGCCAGATGACAATGATTATTTAGACAGTATTAAAGATGACGAAGCTTTTTATTTAGAAGAGCTGTCGTTTATTTCTCCTCATTTGAACAAAGTTTCTGCAAGTGAAAATACACTTTACGTTGCCGGTGAAGCTGGTTTATTGGCAACTAGCAGCGATAAAGGCAAAAGCTGGGAACGTATTGATATAGGTTACCAAGGGTCTTTCTTTGACGTTGGCATACTACCTAACGAAATATCGTTAGCCGTTGGTTTGCGTGGTCATATGTTTGTATTGGCTACAGATGAACAATTACCTATTGAAACCTGTGTAACGACGTCCTTAAATTCAGTGATTACATCTGAAAATAAAGTGTTTGTGGCGGGCAATAATGGTGTGATATTGAGCATTGACATTCAAAAACTAAACGAAGACTCTGCTAGTGCCTACGCCACCTACGATAGTGCCAACATCGCTAATTGCAAAAGGCATCCCTCTGTTTCGCTTGTTAATACTGACTTTTCTGATGCAATTTTAGGCGGTATTATATCTAATGACCGTCTTTTGTTAGTCACCGCAGGTGGTTTAAAAACAGTGGTAATAGAAGAATAAGATGAACCCATTCGTTAAAAAAATTGAAAATATGGTGTTTGAGAATCGCATGGCGGTTGTCATCGTCTTTTTAATCGCCACGGTATTCTTAGCCTATCAAGCCTCTTTGCTCAAATTAGATGCTGGCTTTACCAAAAACATTCCACTTAACCATGAGTACATGCAAACCTACATCAAGCATCAAGAAAATTTTGGTGGTGCAAATAATATATTGGTGTCGGTATGCGATAAAAATCAAACCATTTATAATCAAAACTTTTTTGACACACTTAAAAATGTACATGACCAGCTATTCTTTATAGAAGGCGTCAATCGCTCCCTCGTTGTTTCGTTGTTTGCACCCTCTACTCGCTTCACAGAAATTGTAGAAGGTGGCTTTTCAGGTGGCCCCGTAATACCGGCTGACTTCAACTCCTCTGATCCTGAATCGCTACAAATTGTGCGTAAGAATATCGATAAAGCAGGTATTGTTGGACGTCAAGTCTCTAACGACTCGCGCTGCGCTATGGTAACGGCACAGCTTTTAGATATAAGCCCTGAAACGGGAGAGCCTCTTGACACCCTGCAAATAGCCTCAAAGCTCGAAGATCAGCTGCGCGGACAATATGAAAATGAACAAACAAGTGTCCATATTATTGGCTTTGCCAAGATGATTGGCGATGTGGCTGATGGTGCTAAAGATGTGGTTATGTTCTTTGCTATTGCCATCGCAATAACGGCCATTATGGTGTACTTTTTCTGTAAGTCACTTGTATTAACGTTTTTACCTTTGGCATGCTCCATTGTGGCCGTCGTGTGGCAACTAGGTCTGCTTACGGTATTCGGATTTGGCATGGATCCCATGTCTATTCTAGTGCCGTTTTTGGTCTTTGCGATAGGGGTGAGCCATGGCGTACAGATGATCAACGCCATGGGCAAGAAAGCGGCAAAAGGTATATCGGTTAAAGATTCTGCCCGACATGCGTTCTCATCGTTATTGATACCGGGCGGAGTGGCTTTGCTGTCAGACACGATTGGTTTTATGACGCTCTTGGTGATTGATATCGGCATAATAAAAGAGCTGGCTATTACCGCCAGTATGGGGGTTGCGGTTATTATACTGACTAACCTGCTGCTGTTGCCTGTGCTTATGTCATATGTGAAACTATCAGACTCGCATAAAGAGAAATACGCCAAAGAGCCTAAAGAATCGAAATTTTGGTTAATGGTATCCAACTGTGCATCGCCTAAAATTGCGATAGGTATTGTGGTCGTTACCGGTGCACTCTTTGCATGGGGAAGTTATCAAGCGCAAAACCTGAAAATAGGCGACCTACACGCTGGAGCGCCCTCTTTGCATGAAGACTCTCGCTACAATCAAGACACCTTCTTGATTACCGACAAGTTTGAAATAACGGTTGACTATATTTCGGTTATCGTTGAAGCAACG
>Ga0306898_1000162_pt1 | contig 29063 bp, 33 predicted proteins | sample AntRauMFilla1564_FD_190424 | JGI IMG/M metagenome (GOLD analysis project Ga0306898, IMG submission 190424) | Saline lake microbial communities from Rauer Islands, Antarctica - Metagenome Filla 1 #564 (v2) (version 2) | ecosystem: Environmental > Aquatic > Non-marine Saline and Alkaline > Saline ...
AACGGTCGTAGGAAATGTCAGCTGCTTTTTTTGCTTTTGCTTTCTTTATCATTGCGTTGAATCGTTTAATATCCGATGCACTCGGAGACATGATTGCGTAGTTGTGTATGCGTAGCTGTGTATGCGTAGCTGTGTATGCGTGTAGTTACAAGATTGTTTTATGGTCACTTTGAACCAGTATATATAAAAATCAGCAATTCAATTTTTTTGTATATGTTTGTATGTTTGTATACATGTACACATGTATGTATGTGTACATGTATACAAAAAATTGAATTTCTGATTTTTATATATAATGGTTCAAAGTAACCGGAAAACAATCTTGTAACTACACATATACAGCTACACATATACAGCTACACATACACAGCCACACATACAGCTAAATACAAATTTTTGGACAACAAATATGCTAAGCCTACGCTCTCACGTGATTGCTACAGCTACTTCTGAACAACTTGAAGATATGTCAAAGAAATTATTTAACTCTTATTTTATCAGTCATGATATATTTATCGAATTATATTTAACTGATATGCTAAGTATTAGACATTATGATTATCTTGATAGAAATGACTTTATGTTTGTGGTATTATTTCATAATGAAATAGATGACATAGATTACATAGATACAAAATTAATCTATATAGAAATGGATATACAAGAAAAAAAAATAATGCAAAAAAAACGTGCTATATTAAAAAATCAGACTGATGCTGTAATTAACAAAGTTATTGAATTTGCTTCTGAAAACTTTGCTTACATTCCATTTGATAAACAAGAAAAATTATATATGGAGTTTTTTGAAAAAAATTATAATAATATAGAATACATAAATCCAAAATTACATACTTATGAAATGCGTAAACTTGCTGTTAAACATAATTCATTTAATTTAGATTATGTTATACATGAACATCAAACACAAGAATTATGTAATATTGCTGTTTTGGATGTTCATTGTGCTTCTTTTAGAAATATTGCACCCAGATTTAGAACAAACGAACTGAAATATATTGTAGGTGAATATTATGAACATATTTTAAATTTTTACGAAGATGATTTAGGATATTCATATGCTTATAATGATCTTATTAAACGGTTTTCTGATGATTAATTGTTTAAAATAATAGCTACAATAAACAAATAATACATACACGTGCTATGTATGTACGTGTATGTAGGGGTAAATTCAAGCGTGTATAGGGTGTATTTGGGTAAAAAAACAAAAAAAGATACTTGGCGCTTAGATATTGTTGCGTCTAAGCCAAGTAGAATCTTGAACGTGAAGTTGTATGTGCCGCCCAATTCTGCTTCATTGACTCAAATGAAGCCGCAATTGGCTTGATGCCGTGTTTTGTCAACAATTGCTTGATTGCGCCTGCATTGTCGTCGTTGTGCATAGGGGCAATCAAATGTTCTTCGCATTCAAATCGAAATTCATACGGGTACATACGCGCATAGACATAGTCGATGTTTGCCATTCTATCAAGAAATGACCAAAAGGTAAGCAATTCTGTATATACTTGTCGATGAATGTCAAGCACATATGCCACATCATTGTTTATGGGGTTATTGTCGGATGCATCTGCGTTGGCATTTGCGTTGGCATTTGCGTTAGCATCTGCATCGATGCCTGTATGTGCACGCGAGTACGCAAATGTTCCATAGATATTTTCTTCAATCCTGTCAAAGTACTCGTCGTCGACGCGACTTCCGTTGTATACTCGGCGTGTCAATTGAAACCATGGACTTAAAAACATACGCATGCAAACATCGCTGCATTTAATTGGATTAACACAATTTAAAATCACTTCATGTATAGGGCGTAGCAATTCAATCAAATCGATAGCGACGCCGTGTGTAGCTATCGAAGTCGAATATTCGCGCGTGATGCCGGTGATTTGTGGCTTCATTGTTATCGTTTACTGATTTTTACAGTATGTAATTTTATCAAGTTTATCACACAATACGAATTAGTTAATATTTAAATTATCAAATTCAATTTTTTAATAATGTGTTATTGTATCAATAACAATAACAATAACAATAACAATAATGACTACTTTTGACAAATATTCATGAATAATTTTGAGCAGTGTAAATGAAAATTATTGTTATTGTTGTCGATACAGTAATTTATAGTTGGAGTTGTGCTAAATATAAAGTACGATAAATATTCGCATTTGCGACGACTAAGTTGCTGTATACGTATACACAGGAAGAAGTATATCATCGATTATATATTTAGACCACGTATGTACTTGTGATGCTGCCATCGCTGGCATTTCTATAGCTTCTTCATAATTTAACGGCTCGTTATCTATCATTGTATAAAATTTATACAAGTAGTGTTTTTGAAATTTAGTAATTATTTATACTATTAGATTCCACTTTTGGTTTTTTCGATTGCGATCACAGATTTTCATCTGCGCGGGTATTCCACCAAGGCTTTCCAAGCAAAGTCCCGTCGATGTATTTTTAATTTCTTTTAGTTTTTTATCAATAACCCATTTTTGATTACCTCCAAGCTTATGACATTTAGCCATATTCGCCGATCCAACCTTGCCATCACTATCGAGACATAACCCCGTTGATGGATTTATAATCTCACCACTTGCTATATCATATCTCCATTCTTGATTACCTTTATTCCCATGACAGGCGACTAATCTTGCTCTGCCAACACTACCATTACTATCGAGACATAATGAGCCAGATGTTGAATTCTGGATTTTATATGTAATGTTTGATGGCGGCACAGCAACTTCATCGCCAGTTTCAAGTTCCGGCGCGGTATCTGTATCTGTATTTGGCGATGGATTATCGATTGGTTGCGTGTATTCAACCGCGTCTACGTCCGCGGATGTAGACATAGACATTGCGAAATATATCCCTAAGCTTATCATGGAAATTATTATGATTATTACTATAACTACAACTGCAATACCAATACCACTCATATTGTTATATTTGATTATTTATTTTTTGTAAATAATCAAATAATAATAAAATTATTCATACGCATGAACAGGATGTGTTGGCGCTGCAGTATTATCCTTGTTATCCGTGTTACTCAATATCAACATAATTATGGCAAATATCATAATTAAAAAACACAACTAAAAAGAATGCGGCATATATTTTAACGCCGGTTTGTAGACTTATCGTCGAGTATATATTTGTATTTTTTATTTTTTTACAAACAGATACTGCACAACTGTTCCAAGCTAATAATTATTTTTTGACATAGTTGCTCTTGAGTCAGTAATGAACGCAATTGTGTAATTTTTTCAGCATCATTGGGATTGCTTGCGTGCAAATGCATGATTGCAGTCACACATACCAACGGTGTTCTATGAGTATCGTTGATGTACCCGATGGACAAGTCATTGATGTCATTATTTTTGACTGCGGAGATGCAAATTTCTTCAGTAATTTCATCGTTGAACAAATGTTGTATACATGGACCACATTGCGGTGAGCTTACAGCGGCAAGACAATACTTTGGATTACGCGGCAATTCACCATTATCGACTTGTCTTGGAATATATTGAATTCCATAGCCGTTGATAGTCAGCGCATCAATAATAAATTCATCAGTGAGCATTTCTTTAGGCATTGATGCAATTGTATATATGTCTTTACGATACAATTGCAAATAATCCAGATTTATTTTATCCATATTTGCATTCATGCTTGCATTTGTATTCATGCTTGTGTTTGCATTTGCATTCATGCTCGTGTTTGTATTCATGCTTGCATTTGTATTCATGCTTGTGTTTGCATTTGCATTCATGCTCGTGTTTGTATTCATGCTTGCATTTGCATTCATTCTCGTGTTTGTATTCATGCTTGCAATCAACGATTTAACTTTTGGAAATTCTTTTTGTTCATCGTTGAGTAATTTGTATGCGTCAAGTAGCGAATGCTCAACTGCAGTCGCGCATACGTTTTCGGTCCTAAACTTATGATGGATATATTGCAGTGCAAGCGCGCCAACATCCGCGGATACACTTGCATTATTTTTGACCGCGGCGATGCAAATTTCTTCATCAATTTCATCATCATGCAGATATTGAATGCACGGTCCGCAACCAGGTGCACTGACCGCGTCTAGACACAACCGCTTTTCTCTTGGAACCTCAACAATTGTAAATGCACGAATATAACTACCATTCACCATTTGTGTCTTATGCTCTTTACTGCGTTGCACATACTGAATAACATTGCCGTTGATTCGCACAGCATCATTAATAATAGATTTTTGTTCATTAAAACTCATATACATGTACTCTCGATAATCGCGTTCGAACGCGGCAAGGCATATATCCGTGGGGCGCCTCGAGTTGCTAGTGGCTCTAAGCCACTTGAAAACTTTGCCATCGGCATCATGCTTGACCGCGGCCAATAAAAGAGCTGGATTATGCAAAACTGACCGCATGTTCATCACATGAACGCCAGCATGTTCGTTGGCGCTTACAGCGGCGATACATACTTCTGGTAGTTGGTATTCTACTCGAAGTTTAAAAAACTCCAAAGGGTCTTCAATGACACGTTCGATGATTGAATTCATTGTGTAATAACGCAATCGCTCTTAAATCTTTAAATCAAAAAAATATGTAATTAATGTATTAATTATACGTGAATTTGCTTGTAATAAAGAAAAAAGCAACATATGGAAACATTTCATTTAAACAAATAACTGGTAATGATATGATGTGCTTGAAAATAACATGAATTAGTTGTTTATTTGAGTAGTCGGCAATCCATATGTAGTTAATGTGTCATGGTAGACATACTATACCTACGATTAGTTTAAGTACTCGCAAACGCGTGAGTATATAGCGACACGAGAGTGTCTTCCAAGTCAGTAAAACTCTTTACAATAGTCGCATTGTCAAGTGATGTCCAATTGTTTAAACATGTCACACCACCCGTCTTAGTTTTACATCTCTCCAACATAACACGTTCCGCCAATGAGTACTCGACTTTAAACACACCTAGTATAGGTAGGTGGAATAATTTCGCCTTTCGTCTTTATATGGTGATTTAAGCCTCTCCTGTAAAAGTTCGTGCAGGCTTCTTTGTATTAACAAAAAAACAATTAATGCAATTACGATATAATTGCCACACTCGGATTCGTCTAAGTTTGATATCTTTATATTTGTCTATGGCGGAATACATAGACTTCCATTTTTTCAGCACCTATTTATCAATAGATTCTCACAGACTTTACACGTAGAAATCAGCTACAGTCTTTTTCTGGCATTCTATTATAAAGTCGTCGACGATGATAGGCTTGAGCACCGAAGGCCCTAGTATTTTTTTGTACAAATCGAATCTCACACAATCATTAAATATTTCAAGCAAAATTTCATACTTTATTTGATAAATCGAGTTTACTGATAGGCATTCAAGAGTAAATCCGATAAGCTTATTTTTTATATCTGTGATTACTGCAGACCCATTATTACATGGATGTATCGCACACACATACAGCTTATCAGGCTGCATGTGGTCGTATTGGTATTCACGTAGTGCTTTAAAGTCATCGGACATAAGCACCATAAACTGATGCTTCATGGACATCGCGTGATTAGTTACAATAAACACAAATTCTGAAATCGCCATTGTTGTAAAGTTGCGACACTGCGGCAGCAATTGCTACGATTGCTACTATTGCTGCAAGTACGACGTTGTGTAATTTTCAACAATTACTATTCAATTTTTAATTAAAAGTAAGTTGGATGACTTAGCCTGGCCGAGTTGCTGTCCATAGTACCTAGCTTCAGCCTGGTCGCGTTGCGGTCCATAGTACCTAGCTTCAGCCTGGCCGCGTTGCGGTGCATATTACCTAGATTCAGCCTGTCCGCGTTGCGGTTCATAGTAAATCCTGGGCTCATAAACATACCAGACCCGCTATTTCCTATATACAGACCACGCATCTGCTCAATTTCCACAGGTAACGCATGCTCTACCTCCGATTCCGTTTGCGCGGTCTCAGCCGTGGACGAAGCCAAGTACGCGTACCAATTTGCCAAATATTCGGCATCATCGACTTTTTTGTAGCAATAGTAAGAATTAGCGACAAGTACCAGAATTACAACGACCATAAGTCCAACGATAGCTCCACTGATTTCCGTTTGTATAATTGTATAAATAATTTTTTTATTATATATTATTAATCATATATAGTGATGCTTGACACGTTTTTAAAATTTTTAACACCAACCTTGTTTGTGATATGCATACTGATTGTATGCGTGTTTATTATGCTATATTTCGCTGGCGTATTCGATTCATCACCAGAAGAAAAAACAATTAAGAGCGGTGATGATAAACTTAACAGCACCGTTATTGATGCGCTTGATGTATAATTGCATTTACATATATATATCACTATGCGCTATCATCGTCACCGTCTACGCTGCCATCATCGGGAGTTTCTTGTGTTTTTCGTGTTTCAAAGATTGAGAGAAGAATCAAACCAATCACAATCAATATTATAAATGCAATAATTAATTTAATAGTCAACGGCATGCTTGTCATCATTAATAAATATATGAATATTTTTTTATTATATTTTAAAATAAATTCCGTCATTCATTTGTTTCATTCGCCGCGTGGCTTAATGTGTGCTTGAGTCAATGCAATGTTGTCAGTCAGCTGCATTAATATTTTGTACGGGTTCAATATACACAGGTACTGTTCTTGTTACCATAACAATACCTCGATGATTAAATCCAATTATGATAAATATTACAATAATAATTAGTATAATTATTATTGTAATTAGTATAATTATTATTGTAATTAGTATAATTGTTCCAGCATTCGTGATTTAAATTCAAATTTATAAAAAAGATTAATAAAATTATAACAACCCAGTCACATGTGCATTAATTTATTTAAACAAACAACAAGTATATTTTTTAAGTGTTTGAAATCAGCGACTCATGCGCATCACCATACATACTCGCATACATACTCACCTTGCATCCAAGACAGTACTTATGGGCCCTCTAATCGCCTTTATACGCATTATTAGGCCTCTTCTGTAAAAGTTCGCGATGCTTTCTTCTCAAGTATAAATTTTAATCATAAATTAATATATTAAAGGTCTATAATACATAAACGCACATACACGTACATACATATACGTGTAATTGTATTTAAATTTGAAGTAAAAGCTAATCTAATTAAAAATCCACAATGTTGCAACTACGCGAGTGTCAGCGCGAAGCCCTTGAGGCCATAAACAACGCCAATATCGGTATCGTAAGCATGTTTTGCGGTACCGGCAAGTCCTTTCTTTTCACCAAGTATTTGGTGGATTCAGACGCGGACCTATCGATTATTGTGTTTCCCAGGATTGTTCTACTTGACCAATATCATGACGACTATGTTCAAAAACTGTTCAAACGAGAGCTTAAAAAGTTTGAGTTCTTGTATATCTATTCGCAAGAAGAGGTTGAAATCGCAAAAAAGAAAAAGACGCAGAACCAGACCACGGACGTCGATGAGATACGCAAAGTACTTGAACGCACCGGTAAGAAAATTATCCTTGTAACGTATGCATCGCTTGGAACCTTTGTAAATGCTCTTGAATCAACAAATGTCATCCCAGGTATTGTTATTTACGATGAAGCCCACAACACCACATCCGACTTGAAGACTAAATTGATTTCTGAAGGCGCGCTTGCGCAAGTTCCTAAACGATTCTTCTTTACAGCTACTCCCACGGACTCTATGCGAAAATGCACCGACGTTTATGGAGAAGTCATTTACAAGTATACTCATCGTGACGCAGTCGCCGATGATGTTTGTAAAGACTTTGTAATTTTGATTATGCTCTCAACGGAACCGATGCGTGAACGACATCTTTACGAAAGTGTAGTTGCTGCGGCGAAAGCCACGAACAACCGCCAAGTAATTGTGTTCCACGCGTATGCGGAAGCAGACATCGATGGCAAGACAAGTGTAAAGCATTTCAAAAATCAACGCGCGCTACTTGACAGTATCGTCGAGGTCTCTAATTCCGATACGAATACCGTTAAAGAACTATTCGAGCACGTTCGAGTCGAGGCCGTTACCGCAAAGACCAAGAACAAGCGGCAAATTTTGAATGAATTTGAACAATGTCCGCGCGAAAACTTGTTTATATTGCATAATTGCAATGTGCTTGCGGAAGGCGTTGATACAAGCGCAGCAAATATGTGCGTGTTTGCCGACCCCAGGCAGTCCGCGACGACGATAACGCAAAACATAGGCAGAATAACTCGAAAAAATGCACGAGAAGACCCTGGATGTGTATTGCTTCCATGCTACGTCGATAAGAACAAATATCTGGCGGCGACATCAATGGATAATGCCGATGCTGACGATGCTGATGCTGATGCTGACGATGCCGACGCTGATGCCGACGCAACAGCTTCACGTGCATGCACCGTTGATGAGATTATTCGCAATGACATGGCAAAGCAAGGCAACTTTAATGGAATATTGAATGTTCTCTCAGCATTACGCCAAGATGACCCGGAGTATTTCGACTTGTGCTTGAAATATCCAAACAAGTACAGTCCGTGGGAAGTACAAAGAGAGTTTAGTCGCAAAGGATATTTTGCGACAAGAACCGAGCACACACTGCGTGAGCTGTTTGATGTCGGCGATGATGAAATAGGCGATGATACAATCATCACTGGCATCATCAATGACGACCCCGCGGCAATAGCTGCGCATAAGCAACTGCAGATTGAACTACATACGCAATCGATGGTAACGCCGATTATCGTATACGGTAGTGATACGCATCCGCATGTGATGGTAATCGAAGAGACCATAGACGTGGATGCGAAAGCCGACATGGATGCGAATGCCAAGCCACGTAAAATTTACAAGCTTATGGAACGTAAACAAGGCTTACCAAGATGTGCAGTAAATGCACCCAAACGACCCTTCAAAGTACAAGTACATACCAACGACGATATAAAAGTACTATGGGGAATCGACAAGACCATTGATATCAATGGTAAAATAACAGCTGCATTTATCGAAGCGTGCGTAGTCGACCTGGAAGAACGTCAATTACAGCGAGCCAAAGCATATGTGTCTTTTATTAAAGCCAATGATAGAAAACCATCATTGAGGGCAAAAAATACAAACGAGAAATCATTAGGCGCATGGATAAGCACTATGCGCGGAGCATTACGAGGCAATGGTACCACTAATTGTTATCCATCGACGATTGAATACATGAATCAACATCTTCCTGGATGGAATGATGAAATCGACATGGTTGCTAATCAATTACAGCGAGCTACTGAATATGTAGAGTTTATTAAAGCCAATGATAGAAAACCATCAGAAAGTGCTAAAAACGCAGATGAGAAATCATTAGGCGCATGGATAAACGCTATGCGCAGAGCATTACGAGGCACTGGTAATGGCACTAAATGTTATCCATCGACGATTGAATACATGAATCAACATCTTCCTGGATGGAATGATGACCCAGTTGCTAATCAATTACAGCGAGCTACTGATTATGTATCATTTGTTAAAACCAGTGGTAGAAAACCATCATCGGGGGCAAAAAATACAAACGAGAAATCATTAGGTGCATGGATACGCGCTATGCGCGGAGCATTACGAGGCACTGGTAGCACTAATTGTTATCCATCGACGATTGAATACATGAATCAACATCTTCCCGATTGGAATGATGAAATCGACATGGTTGCTAATCAATTACAGCGAGCTACTGATTATGTGGCTTTTATTAAAGCCAATGATAGAAAACCATCACATAGGGCAAAAAATACAAACGAGAAATCATTAAGCGAATGGATACGCACTATGCGCAGAGCATTACGAGGCAATGGTAGTGGCAGTAAATGTTATCCATCGACGATTGAATACATGAATCAACATCTTCCCGATTGGAATGGCACGGCGACTCTTCCAGAGCAACTGGACCAAATCAAAAAACCAGCAATTGATAAGTCGACTGCAATCAATATGTGCGCGAATGAGCCAGTTGTTGAGCACATCGATGTGTCTATCGACGTACCAATTGTTGAGCCTATCGATGTGTCTATCGATGTGTCTATCGATGTGTCTATCGATGCGTCTATCGACGTGCCAATCAATGAGACATTCGACGAGTTAGTCATCGCCGCTGAATCGCTTGATACGCCAATGTATGAAGCACCGATTATACACACAGAGCCAATTGATGCCGCGGATACAATCGATGCCACGGATACAATCGATGCCGTGGATACAATTGATATCAAGGATACAATCGATGCCACGGATACAATAGATATCGTGGATACAATAGATATCGTGGATACAATTGATATCAAGGATACAATCGATGCCGTGGATACAATCGATGCCATGGATACAATCGATGCCATGGATACAATCGATGCCACGGATACAATAGATATCGTGGATACAATAGATATCGTGGATACAATTGATATCAAGGATACAATAGATACCGCGGATACAATCGATGCCACGGATACAATAGATATCGTGGATTCGCAGGCGCCCATTGCGACAGTGGATTGTGAATCAAATTCACAAATGCAAGTTCAAGCGCGTTTGCAGTCGTTGTATTCGAGCGCACCATCGGTCTTTAATATGTTCAATAAGTTTACCACAAACGCAACCAAGGCTTTTGATGCATTCAATAGTTCATCAGAGCGCATTGACGATATATCTTGGTTGACAGATATTTAGCACGCATTACCTGCATGCATGTGCGCACGTATACTTAAATAATTGCTATATGCGCTTAGTGTCTGTATTCGGGAATATTGCAGCGCAATTGACACCTTTTGTTTTTTAACTAAATGTGAGATGATTTTATATAAAATCAAATGCGTTGATGGAAAACTTTACTCGTCTCTACGGACGAGTAAAAATATTAATGCAGTCATTATGGTTGGCGAAAAACAATGAAGAAAAGCTGCTCAGGTCTAAACCTGAGAGGTCTGCTGAAGAAATCAAAGATACAAATGACGAAAAACTTTGCTCAGGTCTAAACCTGAGCAAAAATAACAATACAATCGGTAATGTAATCGATGGAAAACTTTGCTCCGGTTTAGACCGGAGCAATAATACAGTCAAATATACACGTAAGTTACTTCCATACACATTGCTTCACAATATTGATTGTTTTTTGTCAAAAAAACAAATATAGCAAAAGCTATATCGTATATACGTAATGCATTATACGCACGTATACATGTATACATGTATACATGTGCACTCACTTGCTCAAGCTCAAAATATATTCAAGAGCTTTCCTTTGCACATGTGTGCCGTCGGCTTCAATCAATTCTTTATATGTTTTACGTGTTTGCATGTCCGTCCCACGATGATAGTATTTCAGCAATGCTATATATTTTTCAATATTGACGCAAACGCCCAAGTGCTTAATGTTGATAATCAAATCAAGAATATCCTGATGCTTATTGATTTTGATATACTCATCGACGACTGCGTTGACGAGTTCATAGTTGATAAACTTTTCAGGAATATGCATCAACGCGAGATGATTTTTCACAGCAACTTCTTTGCAAAATTCAAAGTCCAAGTATGGCTGTATATTTTTATGCTCGAATACATTCATGAATGATGTAAAATAATCATCAAATGATGCAATTCTGATACACATTTCTCTTGTTAGTTCTTCTGGAAAATCCAGTAAGAAATAGTCAATGTGTTTTGAAAGCAACCTACGCATATCCACGTCAAGATAACTCGCCGGAATATATGTTTCCAATGAGCATGTGATTTCATCGCCCCATAGAAACATATACATAACTTCAGAATCCATACTTTCAATCGCAGTTATGATTATCTCGCGGCTCATAAACTTGTAAGGAATATAAGGCACAATATTAATATTGTATTTGAATGCAATTTCATGCCATATATTTGCAGTCAATTGATTGCCATCAATGTGTTTAATAAAATCAGTAAACATATTGATTTCGTTATTGTAGAAGCTGTCTTCGATATTCAATATTTTCATATAGAATTCTTCATCAAGTACTTGCTTTGGAATACGCTTATGCAATGCACGTAGAACAAACGGCACGCATGAATGTTCTTCATAATGGACAAGAATATTCATTATGAATTCATTCCAATCGGCGGTTGACATATTTTTAAAATTCAATTTCGATATAAAGTAAATAATCGATTTTTTATCAGAGTCTGAAAAATTGCGAAATTGACGAGCGGCCCATTTTCTGTCACTGATTACATCATTCGGTATCGCATTAATCAAATCCACAATAGTTTGTTCATTTTCAGCTTCTGGAAAATTATTTCCCCAGCAATATTCCAAAGATTGGCTTAATAACTCCTCGCATATTTCTGGAGTTCTATATTCGTATTTGATATCGTGGATATCACGATAATCATGATTACCATCGATAATTTGTTTCAATAGACTGGCCATTGTTGCTGCGTTTGTGTGCGTGTATGCGTGTATGCGTGTATACGTGTATACGTGTATGCGTGTTTGTATGCGTGTATGCGTGTATGCGTGTATACGTGTATGCGTGTATGCGTGTTTGTATGCGTGTACACTTGCGTATTATGCTTGTATGATTTATAAATAAATGGATTCAATTTTATAATTGGAAATTGCCTACATACACGCATACACACATATACACACATATACACACAAGTCGATTACTTCCGAATCAACTTTGATATAAAATCCATAAGTTGTAATATATTATGTATCATTTTTTGTTGTTATAGCCTATTTTTATTTCCTATTAAATAAGAAACATACTTTATGTATAGCAAATTACCTTAGCTGCAAAGATAATAATTACGAAATAAATATGCCTAAATATGTGGGAGCTGCAAAAGTTAGAGCTCTATTTGATGTCAGTCCTCAAACGCTCAAGAATTGGGCAATCGGAGGTAAAATTGGATACAAAGCAATCGATAACGCAACAAGGAAAACTTGGTTATATGATATTGAATCCATCGGTAATTTTATTCAATCAAAACAAGATAACGATGATAAAAAACAAATCGAAGTTGCAACTACAATACTTTATGCAAGAGTTTCGAGTAAGAAACAAGAAGCAGACCTTGGTGGACAAATCAAACTACTTAAAGATTCTTTCCCCGAATCTGAACTCATTACTGATATTGCTTCCGGACTTAACTTTACAAGACCTGGTTTCTCCAGTTTGGTGGAGCGAATCTGTAAAGAAGAAATCGGAAGAGTTGTGGTTACCTACAAAGATAGACTATGTAGATTCGGATTCGAACTTTTCGAACAGATTTGCAAAGAACATCAATGCAAAATCTTGGTCATCGGGCCAAGCGATACACAAACAGAAGAACAAGAATTGCAAGAAGACTTGCTCTCGATTGTTAACGTCTTTGTTGCAAAACGTAATGGCAAAAGAGCCGCAGACTTTAGAAAACAAAGAAGTCAAGCAAGTAGTTCCAGCAAAAGTCCTGTCAATTCCCTCTAAAACTAAGAAAAAACCTCCACCAAATGCAGCAATAAAAATTAAATTATTGCCAACCCCACATCAACGTGAACGATTAAATACTCTATTTGGAGGACATAGATATGTATACAATGAAATAGTGACCAAAGCCACAGATATGTTTGACATTGAACCAAAAGAATTCGATACAAAATATAGATATTTAGCAAAAAAGAACGCATGTGATGAAAAAGTAAAAGATATTCCAGAAGAGTGTCTCGATTCAAGTTTTAGAGATGTAGTCAAAGCAATAAAAACAACACGAGCATTGAGTAAAGCATTAAAAGAAAAAATTGGTCGCGGGTTTGCTTTGAAATGCTTAAAAAAGAAGGATTTATCTGGTAACACTTCAATAGAAATTAGACAACGAAGCTTAACAATTATGGATAAACAAGTACAATTCTTTCCAACATATTTCTGCAATGCTTCTGATAAAATAGATAAGCGAAATCAAGATAAGAGAATTAAAACCGCGGAGCAAGTGCCTATTGGAATACATTCAGTTAGAATCGCGTATCACGATTACAATTACTATATTATTGTTCCAAAGCGCTCTGAGTTTGAGAAAACTCTTGGAGGTGTATGCGCTATTGACCCAGGAGTACGTTCATTATGTACAATATATGACCCAAGTGGAATAACATTTGAATTAGGAAACAATCAAGAAGTATTGGCGAGGAAATGCAATCAAATTGATTCAATATCGAAAGCAATGAAGAAAACAAGTAATAAACAACAAAAATCAAGACTCAAAAAAAAGAGAAAAGCAATATACAAAAAAATTACAAACTGCGTCAATGATGCCAATCACAAAGTATCAAAAATAATTTCAAAAACATATAGTAAAGTACTATTGCCTAAATTTGAGACACAACAAATGATGATTAAAGAAAATCGTAAGATTGGAAGAAGCACTACCAGGATGATGGGAATTTTGAGTCATTACAAATTAAAAATGATGCTCATGTACAAGATGGAAAGAACTGGTGGTGAACTCATATCATGCACTGAAGAATATACAAGCAAAACCTGTACAAATTGTGGGAGAATCAACCACAAGTTAGGCGGCAGCAAAGTATTCAAGTGCTCTCATTGCAAACTCGAAATAGATAGAGATATAAATGGTGCTCGAAATATCTATCTAAAAAATTCACATTTACTTTGACCTTAAGTGATGTGAATCATCAGATGCCTACTGATGGAGACCTAATTAATTTTGATAATGAAATTAATATGCGTTTCGAACAAAAACACTTCAAGTGGGCTTATGAAACATTGTTTCATAAGAACAGATATATGATAAATAGCTTATTTGGGTTATTTTGAATATATTTTAGGTGTTACGAATGAAGATTGCTTCGCAATTGGGCGTCTCAGAATGACTCTATACGTCAATGGACCCATATAAGTAAAGTTCGCACCACTTACATAGTACAATTTCCAATTATAAAATCGAATTCAAGTATTTATAAATCATACAAGCCAATACACTTATACGTAAGCAGTTTATTATTTACGCATTCAAATCAATCATGAATACTACACGTATTCTCGAAGAAGTCAGGCGTGAGCATGGTGCTGAAGGTCTTGAAGCCATTGGACATCCAGAAGTCTATCCAGGATTTTATGAGGTGACTCGTGGTGGAATTAAGATGATTATGCATAATGGGCGTTTCAATGCGAGTAAACTATGCAATAGAAAGAAGCCTTTTTATAACTGGAAAGTTTTAAGTTCTACCGATGATAATATTGCTGCGGTATCTTCGTGTACAGGAATTCCTGTACACGACCTTATGATTGATATTGAAAATGTACCTAATGATTTTCGCGGGCAGTGCGGCAAGCTGGCCACGCGCTGCTTTTTGTACATACACAAACTCAAGAACTATGTCTCGAGGCTGTAGCGCGGCAAGGATTGGTTTACGCATATATCGAAAATCAAACGCCGGAATTGTATAAAGTAGCGCTGGCTCAAAATAGTGCAACGCCCAATATCAAATATAGCATCGAAGATTATTTTATTCGTCTTATATCTAAACGCTATATATTGCTTAAACATGTGCCAAAGCAAACTTATAAAATATGCATAGCCGCAATAAATAAAAATGCATATGCGTTGCAATATGTACGCGAGCAGACATTGGAATTGTGCACGCGCGCGATAAACAAAAATATACGCGCACTACAATACGTACACGCGGACCATATTGACACGTGTAAAGAATTTATTCGCGAAAAGTATAAAAATTCAACAATAGAATTTAATATCAACACCGAATGCTTAATATGCCTTCAAGAAGAAAAGTGCGCAATCAGTTGCTGCAAGCAAAACATATGCGAGTGTTGTCTGCGGCAAATTGTTAAATGCCCTATATGTCGCACAGAACTTATTAAATTCGCAGATATAGATAATATTATTAATATGTATGCGTAGCTGCACATGTATGCGTTGCCATGCGTTGCCATGCGTTGCCATGCGTTGCCATGCGTTGCCATGCGGTGTCATGGCATCACGACAATGGCATCACAGTTACTTACTCCAACTTTACCAATGTTAAATGTATAGTCTCTAACAAAGGCATCAGTTGACATAGCATAATATCAACGATATCGTGAAATGTTATCTGTACGTGTGTGCGTGCAAACAATTCCGCATACGCGTGTGCATTTGCGCGCAAATGCAAAACAGCAGTTATAATAACGACAGTTAATGAGCACACGATGATATAAATCAAGATATCTTCGGGTTCTATATATATGCAATTATCAAAAGATATTCTTATGATTTCAATCATACTCGCCGACATTGATGGCGCCATATCGTATACGTGTGCGTGTGTGTGTATGTGTGCTTATGTGCAAGTATGCAAGTATGCAAGTATGCAAGTATACAAGTATACAAGTATACAAGTATACAAGTATACAAGTATGCAAGTATGCAAGTATACAAGTATACAAGTATACAAGTATGCAAGTATACACATAGACATAATTACGTATATCAAGTTCAATTTTTGCTTTTTTAAAATTGAATTGTTGATTTAAATTTATACATACACTGGTAGTATATTTGCCACGCATAATCATATCGTAGCCGTGCAAGCATAAGCATCAACCATATAAACATGTTTGAAGAACTATTTACTTGCATTGGCAATGCCACTTGCGAATACACTCAGGAATCAATTGCTCAAATAGCGTTGCGATTGATTCTTAGAAAGTTTGCATTATTAGTGACATACTCGATTGCGTCTCCGGCATCTTATGCAATAATTGCAACCGTGGCGTCACTATTGACCATATTGCCTACGTTGCTGCTTGCGTTGATTGTCATATATGCAACCGTAGGCTACGTGCAAATGCAGGGCTTGATAAAAAAGCAAGATGATGTTCTTGAAGAACTCAAGTCGTCGCATGCGCAGCAAGAAATACAAATAAATCTTCTTAACGATATATGTGAAAATCAGGATATGCAACTTGAAGAAATATTAGTTAACACATACACAACTTTGGACCAATTTGATGAAATCATGCCACAAATTAACAGTACTATAGCGCGAATTCTTATTAAAGATTTGCAAAATACTATGCGCGAAACAAAAAACAAGCGCTTGGCACGCACACGTGCCGGCGACGCCAATGACGTCAGTAACGCCAATGTTACCAATGTTACCAATGATGCCAGCAACGCGAATGCCAGCAACGCGAATGCCAGCAACGCCAGCATCGCGAATACAAGCGCCGCGGCAGCCATTGATGCTTGATATTCATAATTTACATGCAAATATCTTCAAGTTCGACATCTTTGTTTGTTATTTTTTACTCCGGTATGACAGCAAGTGTTTGATATTGTCCACGCAGTCTGTATTTTCATATAATATGCTATGCCCGCGTATTGTTTTTTGATTTAAAAATTGAATAGTAAATATAAAAATCACTATACGCAAGCCATCGTAGCTATCATTTTCACTTAAGCAATCACGGGTCTCGTGTATCTCATTCAACATCGTGATGTAATCACACCTGGTTTCACCGTCGGTTGTTCATCAAAAAATACTCTTGACGCATGCGCCAAATGCATCGTGAACAAAACAGGCATTGTTTATTTGCATATCCATGAAGTTACTAATCCTTTTGATGTTAAACAGAAACTCATTGAAAAATTCAATAAGCGGGTTGCATCGACTGCAGTCACTGACTATTTTGTAGGAGATACAGAAACTATCAAAGATGTGTTTATCGAGACTATCCAATCGGAAAAAAACCAACGACTGTTCGATTAAAGAAATCATTGTAGCGCATGACTCTGTTGTTGTGGTGAGCGAAAATACGCCTATGTTGAAGATTAACACCACGTGTACAAAATGTATTTCATGTATTGATTTAAAGACAATTTATAATTTGTTGTATTCGCTGCTGCATTTGTATGTTGGATGAAGTTGATGGAAACATTGGATGCATTAGTGGCATTATTTATAACAGTAATGATGTGTTTATAGTTGCACATGTGCAACTATATCAAGAACAAAACAACAACTGCGGATGCCTCTGAAACCATAGCTGTAACCATAACGAGTATGCCTTGATACATTGTAACGCGGTTGCTTCTTCAATTGTCTTTTGTATTGCTGGAGTTTACGTCGCTGTGTATATATGCATGTATTGTTTTTTTGATTTAAAAAATTGAATAGCAGATATAAAAAATCACTATACGCACAAAAGCCATCAAGTAAGCTGTCATTTTTCACCTAAGCAATCATGGGTATCCTGTATCTCATTCAACCTTGTGAACTTGTTGGAACGTCTCGTTTCAAGATAGGATGTTCATCAAAAAATACTCTCGATAGAGTCAAGTCTGGTTACAAGGTAGGTACTCGATATTTACATATCTGTGAGGTATCTAAGCCGTTTGATATTGAAAAGTTAATCATTGATGAATTCAATAAACAGTTTACGGTTATTGCAGGCGCCGAATACTTTGAAGGAGATGAGAATACTATCAAAGACTTATTCATAAAGACTATCCAATCGGCGAGACCCAATAACAATATTTCCATCGATGATACTGACGGGGTCACCGTAAAAATGAGCGCAGTTGAACTGGAATGTCCTGTGCAAATATGGGCCGATAAACATATACTCAAAGATGCTACAAATTACGATGAGACTTCCACGGATAAAGAAATTTGCAAAGTATTTCCCAAATTGCATGGCAATACGCGCATGATAACTCTTGAAAATTTGTATGAATTATACTGTAAAGACACCAATGACAGAATGCGAGTGCAGTTGTTTAACTCAAAGATTAAAAAGGTATTCGGCGATGCATACGATGCAACTAAAAATACAAAGTTGTTTGGCGGACAAAAAAAGTACATACCTGGTGTTCGATATGTCGATGATAAAAAGACTCCTGAAGAAAAGGCCGAAGATGAGCTTGTTGAAAAAATTATGAATGCATCTGGTAAATTTCCTCCGAGTGTATTTGGCATGCCTTGTACATCACCATTAATGTCGCTAATTGATAGTTTAAAAGATAATGAAAAAACTAATAAAGTTTGTCTTGCAATTGTGCAGCGCAATGGTATGTTTTTAAGCAAAATTAGACAAGAACAACGAACTCCTGAAATATGTATGGCTGCTATGAAACAGTCAAGATTTGCTTCTCAATGCTTGTCTCGTATTGATTTACTGTCTCAGGAAGTTGCCAAGTTTCGAATGCAGCAAATATGTAATCCACAACTCTACTCTTGATAAATACGCATCTTTGAATTGCGCATGATAATTGGCAAGAGCTTATCTATAAGCTCCTCTTTGTTTTCTTTGTCAACTCGACACATGCATTGCTTTAGCACCATGATTGCATCATTGCATTTTGTAAAGTCATCGATGTTTGCATCAGCATTCACTGGCATATCCGCGGATGCAATTGGTTCATCCGCGATGTCTTCGATGACATCCGAGTACGCCGGTGGTTCGCAATGTGGCACTTGCGTGGATGCTTGCAATGGCGATAATGGCGATAATGGCGTCGCTGGCAATACTGGTATAGCTGGCATAACAATACGTTGCTCAAGCTTCTCAAGTGCATTCAGAATATTTTCAAGAGACAAGTCACCGCCGAGCAGTGAATTTATTCTAATCGCGTCAAATATAACTGTACTTGGAGTCGTTGCTGTTGATTGCATTGGATGCAAGCCGCAAAATGAATTTGAAAAGTAGTAGACTCCATGTGTCATAGGAGCCGTGGGTATATCAAATAGATTATCCGGTGCAACATCCAATTGCTGCTTTGAAGCAATCTTTGGTAACGGCAAGTATTTGCAACACTTTACAAGACTTGTGAATTGAATATATTCAAATTCGGTCTCTTGAGCACATGTGAATGCGGTGACTGTGTCTATACCAATTTGCTTAAGTCGAGTGCTACCAACCGTAGATGCACGTAGAACACTTTCGCTATAGTATTTTTTTGCAATTATTGGTAATTTTGAGTAGATGAATTTTTTAATCGTGTAAACGTCTGTAGTTACAATATCAAAAGAATGTCCAAATTCTTTGCAAATTTCGTTAAGTTTTCCTCGATATACAGTTGCTTCAATATCTTCTTCAGCAACTTCTTTGTAATTTTCACAATAATAAGACAATATTTTTGTAAATAAAAAGTCTTTCATAGACTTTATATTCTGTGTAGTTGGCCTATCAATAAAAATACCACCAGCTGTTTGATATGCCTTATTTAAATCATGTACAGAAATATTTTCAATATCTATATGTGAAATATGTCGCTGCCATGAAATATTACGTACATAACTGCGGTTAGTTGCAAGTCCAGTATACAAAACATTGTTAAGAACGCGAATGACATCTTTGCATTGGTCAGCGGTGATTGACATGATTGCGGTTAAATTCGTTAGAATTTGGTAAGGAGTACGGTGGCAGGTATACTTGTATACGCATACTATAAATTATCAATTATCACTTCAATTTTTAGAGAGTAATGATGTATGTAGATGGTCCCTACGGGCGCTCAGAATAGGGTTTTAAGACGATTTAGGCCCATAGTGACAAACTTAGTACAAGTGCAATTCAAGAAGTTAAATAGTCGATATGGACCCCACAGCGACACAATCAAATTCCCTATTAAAGATTGTAGTACTTGTATTTATACAGACATATAAAGCAATTGAAGTTATATCAAACATGGAGTCACCATTGACGCAATTTCTCAAGAATCCGATTGACTTTGAAGCATCATTTCAATTACGCAATCTGAGTATGCAATTCAATGAAAATGATAAACTTAACTACTTAAATGAAGACATTCATATCGAACTTAGGTTCAAAAGCAAATATATAGTTATTGAACAAACTAAGCAAGAAATACACGATAAAAAACAAAGTAAAATAAGTATTCTTCGATTACCAAATAAAGTAGTAGATGTAGATAATAATGATTTAACAGACAAGAGAAATAATGTTGTTAGTGATAATGAAGTTAAGGGATATTTAAATCCCGGCGATTTACTTTATACTGGAACCGTCCATAAGTTCAAATATAGTAATCCATGTATATATTGGGATACTTATCATGAGGTAATTAACAAATATAAAACAAATAAACCGTTGCAAAATTATGTATTAATTGTAAATTTTGATGTAAAGGTCACTGTTCCAGATGACTTAAATTTACTTTAATTTGCAAGTCATAATATAATAAACAAAAAATAACAATAGTTGCTTAGACTATATAGAGCGTTAGTCTTAACAATCCACGTACTCTTCTAATGCTTTTTCCGTATATTATCATCGCAAATATTGATATGCTCTTCAAATGAAAGATACTTTTGTTTTTTGACAAAGTAATGTGTGGTGTTCAAATCAACAATCTTGAAAATTTTTATATAGAAGCTAATGTTCATATATCTTGATATATCTTCATTATCAAGTACAATCACAAGCAATCGCTGATAATCGCAATCAGTACAGTCCATTGATGTCTTTATCATCAATTGGTCAATATACGTTTCGGGAATGTATTTAATCACACACCAAACAGACTTGGATTATTTTCACGTATACCTGGTAGACGCGCCGGGAGCATCTTCTAATCATATCTAACTGATGTATATTTGTAATCACATCGAGTACACTTGTAATAATACGTGGACCTGGGATTGCTACATCCATGCCAATTTTCACATGTGGAACATCTGCATGAGTGAGAATCATATTCGATTGTATCTCCAAAACAATCATTGGTTCTATGTTTGTCTTTGTATACATCCGGAATTCCATATTTGCGACCATTAAATTCAATATATTCCTCGTATGTTTTTAATTCTTTGATTGCATATATAGCCGCGTTCGCCTTCGCATTGTAATCCGAGATATCTTTGTTTTTTGCATCTATATTAGAATGCAATCTCATAGTCTCTTGCAAGTATGTAGTTTTGTCAGTTTGACAAATGTTTTTAAATCCAGCGCCAGTTGATAGTCTAAACTTAAATGCAATCTCAGTATGCTTTTTTCCACCGATTGTTATTTTTCTATTTGTTACATAGTTTATTCCTTGACTCCACTTTGTATAGTCGGCGACATACTGAGGGTCTTCTTTTAATTTTTCGCATTCGTCAAAGTCCACGATGGTGTATCTGATGGGATAAGTCAAACTTTTTTTAATTTCTGGAAATGTTCTAACGATTGTATCTGTCATTTTTAATGACAAACAATAATTGTTAAATAAACAAATTACTTATTATTACCAACTATTGATTCAATTTTTGTAACCAATTAGACTGTCCCTCCGGGCTCTCCTATCGGCTTTATACGTCGATATGGGCCCACAGCGATACAGTTCATGCTAGCTTCTTACATGTATATAAATTTGAATTTAGACAAATATAACAACTAAATATAGCAGCCTGCACGTAACAAGTTCATTAATAAGTAATCTTCAGCTATGGAAGCCTTTCGCTTTGGTTATGAAGTCATCAATGATGATTATCGCTGGTGTCGATGGGGTCCCTTTAATATGGTCGTTGATAGTAATGACAGATTTAACGTTAGTCACATGTGTTCGGACTCTGGTAAAGCATTCAAAGACTGGAGTCGCTTAGTAAGGTCGCAAGAAATAATAGATGATGTTAGAGAGACGTAGAGACGTAGAGACGTATAGGCGAATCAGCCCTGACATCGAAATCGTGAGAGTTGTTACAACGGGAATTAACGAGATAAGAGGCACTTATGTCCATGAAGATATCATTATAGCAGTAGCTATATGGATATCAACAGAATACTATCGTCAAGTTGCAAATATCATTAAAAATTATCACAATCGTGAGATGCGTGCTGATTATGAAAGACGACTTGGTGTCAAAGATACTATCAACGAAGACCTTAGAAATCAGATGAATCACTTGCGACTGCAAAATCAAGAATTGATGGACCGCACTAATTCTGTCCTTGGAGTTGTTACAAAAACTCAAGATGAACTTCAAGAAGCCCGAGTCGAAGTACAAGAAGCGCGTGTGGAAGCAAATGAAGCCCATGAAGAACTTGAGAATCAAATAAATCGATTCCATGATAAGATTGATGAAATTGTTCCACACATTGTACCTCCTTATAATGAAATTAAAGTCACCGAGAATGTACTTATGTTTAGGATTGGACTAAATCATTACAAGTTAACTACATGCCAAACCAAAACAATAAATAGCGCTCGTAGCCGTATGCGTAATGCATTTCCAGGTTGCGTCGAAATATACTCGTCAACTCCAACTCCTAATTCAAAAAATCACCGGAGTCGTCTCAAGACCACACATGGCTTTGGGCCTGGGGTTAGAAATCGCAATCCAGTCTTTGTGTTTAATTCAAACAACTTTTCATTGAAGCCTGGATTCACTGAGCAAAACTTTATCGACAAGTGCAATGAAATTGCCAACGAAGGAGCAGTTATGGCAAATGAATAATTGCAGAATATGCGCATATGTAATTGCGTAAATGTGTTTAATTTTTTTGTATATGTGTGTTAGTCTACGTGGTCATATATAAAGTCCGCGATTACAAAGTTCGCGCTGGCTTCTTTACATTAACAAAAAACAATTACTGCATTCATTACAATCAACATAATTACTATAATCACACGCGAACTCCTCTAAGTTTGACATCTTTATATTTGTCATTGGTAGCATATGCAGACTTCCACAATTTTTTAAATGCATCTTTATATCCAGTTATTTTTGTTTTCTTTCCTTTTTCTTTTTGAATATCCTTGGAAATCTCACACCAATCGATGATTTTTTCAATCTTATGTTCAAGCTTTGAATGTCTTGCATCGATATATCGCTTAACAACATCCTCTATTTCTTTTGTTTTTGCATCAACATTGTCATTGACTTTGCTTGGTCCAGCGGCGTCGTCATTGTTATTGTTATTGTTATTGTCATTGTCATTGTCATTGTTATTGTTATTGTCATTGTTATTGTCATCGGCAATATCAACAACTTTACTTTGTCCAGCATCATCATTGACTGCGTCATCATCATTGACTGCGTCATCGTCATTGACTGCGTTGTCCACGAATGCATCTTTGAATGTCAAGTGTCCAAAAGTTTCTTCAAGTTGTTCAATATTGTATTCGATGCTTCGATTATTTACAACTTCTGTTGCTTGTTCAATACTATCCATGATTGACTTGTCGTTGATGCTTTCTGCGATACTGTCCGCGATAGTGTTTGTATCGCTGTCGTCGTCGACATCGTCAAAGCGATTACCGTAGTATTCGATTGCTCGCGAGTCAGTTACATCAAGAATGCCAGAGGCAGCAATTTCTTTTACTTTTTTGCGCGCATCATTCATGTAAATGAGTGGAATTTCTTCACCATCTTTGAGTGCTTCGATGGTTATCTCGCGACTACGCATACTAACATCACTTGCAAAATTATTTGCATTTTCAATAATGTTTTCAATGAGTTGAATAAATGTTTTTGCATTAATGCGAACCATCTCCTTGGTTGACTGCGGATTGACATGATAATTCTTCAAATTGCTGCGAATTTCATGTTCAATTAATGCATAATCGTAAACTAACCAAAAGCCAATAAATCCAAACGGGTCATCAGTGGTTTGTCCAGTATTATAAGTTTGCAAACGAGCGCAAAGCTTACTGGGATGGATGACGCCGCCATATTTGATTATGTTATTTCTCAAGTTTTGTTTGTTTGCAACAGTGTATATGACTTGTGTCTTGGTGAGAATCCTACATGAAATATGCGTCTCAAGTAGTGCTGAGTTTTGCTTACTGAGAACATTATTTTGCTGAATAATCGCAAGTTTTTCTTGCCTTTCTTGTTCACGTCCCTTCCTTTCTTGTTCAACTTGTAAGTTAACAAGATAGATGCAGTATTTATTTAGAATGTCGGATATAGCCACTGATAATGATTCAATATTAAGATAATATTTACGTACAATACTACCTTTAGGAGTCTTTATACTCATCATGATACTTTTGATAGTTTCTCCAGATAAGATAAAATGTTTCTTGTTTTGTCCAGCACCTCCATGTTGTTTTGGTGCATTACCATGAGATTCTGATTCTCTGCTCGTTGCTTGCAACGAGCAGAGTTTATCTTCGTATTCTTTCACCAATTCATGTTCTCTGTCAACTTCCTTGTAATCGATGCCTTCTTTGAATAGAATTAATTGATATTTGTAAAAATTTATCATAGTGTCTTTATTATCTGAGTAACCAAAGTAATCAATAATGCGCTCTTTTGGACAATAGAACCAATGTTTGTTAAACATATTATTCCAAAATACATCCATAAGTTCAAGAGTTGGGTCAGCAAAATTCATAAAGTTCTTACCGATATACTTGGCCAAAGCCAAGCTATTCTGATGCTTGTTATTATTAGTATCTTTGATTAGGCTCATCGCCTTCTCGTCGCCGATGAGAGTATCATAGGTAATTGAAGTCGTCATTGTGTTGTAGTTGCTTAGTTGCTGTAGCTTAGCGTATATGTATGCGGCTTTTGTAAATATCCAATATTCAAATTCAATTTTTAAAATCAACGCATCTGCAAAGTTTTTCTTTGGCAGACACTTTCGCATAGAATCAAAGTTTATCTTTTGATTCTTTCACCAATTCATGTTCGCTATCAACCTCTTTGTAATCGATGCATTCAATGAGACTCAATCGTTATTCAATAAAAATCTTTATTGAATAACATGTAAAATTCACCACAGCATACGTCATAAAAAAATTGAATTTGTCAAATTAATTATCATATATACGCATATCGACATCAATTTGAGTATACACAGTAAGCGATACTTACACGTACACGTACACGTACACGCGCAAGCGATACTTACACGTATACAATCATGCCTCTCACCTTGGAAAGCAGCGATTATCAATTTATCTCGGTTCAACGAGATATTACCGAGCAGTCAAGCGTCATTAAAAATCTCATGGAAGATATAGATATCGATGAAATAACTATACCGTTTGACAATATTTCTGCTAAAATTCTTCAGTTAGTCGTCGACTGGTGCACCCATCGATGGAACTTAATGAATACGAACGTAGTTGACACCAGTGACACCAGTGACACCAGTGACACCAGTGACACCAGTGACACCAGTGACACCAGTGACACCAACGCCACCAACGCCAGCAACGCCAGCAACACATATGTAAAAGATATAAATGGCGAAAAATTATTCTTGGACGATTGGGAAAAGGAATTTTTCGATAAGCTTGACTTGAATATTTTGTTTGAATTTATTCGCGCTACTAATTATCTTGACATCAAGCCGCTTGTGGTTCTGTCTTGCAAAGTTGTTGCAACGAGGATAAAAGATAAACCTCATGATGAAATTATGCAGATTTTCAATATCGAGCCAACTGAAGAAATTACCATAGATGACATTGCCAACGATGGCGTTGACATTGCCAATGATGCCGATGGCGCTGCCAATGATGGCGCTGCCAATGATGGCGCTGCCAATGATGGCGTTGCCAATGATGGCGTTGCCAATGATGGCGTTGCCAATGATGGCGTTGCCAATGATGGCGTTGCCGATGACGCCGATATAGTCGTCGCAGATGCGTGATGCAAGTCAAGCATGCAAAAAACTAACAAAGTTTTTGTTTTTTATAATTAAGCGTCATTGGCATCGTTGTCATCATCATCTGCGATATTGTCATCATCGTTGATGTCCACATGCATCATTGCAACCAGCGTTGTCTCATTTTCGCCGGGATATCCATATGGATTGCACATAAATTTACCATTGACCGCGCGTGTATGTGTATGTCTGTATATCCACGTGGCTATCTTTGGGTCATTTGCGCATGCAATATCGCAAGCATATGCACTATTGATAAGTTTATTGGCCTCGAGATTGTATTTTTCTTCAATAAGCGACCACGCCGGCAAATGATGCGACACAACAACCAGTCGCTGGTTTTCTCCCAACGAGGCCAGTGTATGTTGCAGCGATTGCACTGGCGTTGCGTGCATCATCGATATGTCCATTGGAGTCACCGCGTGGATGTGTTTATAATCGCTGATTGATTTCAATACAGTCGCATATGCATTCGGTCTTTTGCTGGCATTCAACTATAAAGTCATCGATGACGATAGGCTTAAGCACTGATGGCCTCTGTATTTTTTTGTACAAATCGAATCGCACACATTCATTGAATATTTCAAGCAAAATTTCATACTTTATCTGATAAATTGATTCCATGGATAGGCAATCAATGGTAAATCCAATTAGCTTATTTTTTATATCCGTGATTACCGCAGACCCATTATTGCATGGACGTATCGCACACACGTATAGCTTGTCCGGTTGCCTATGGTCGTATTGGTATTCACGTAATGCTTTAAAGTCATCGGCGTTAAGCACCATAAACTGATGCTTCATAGACATCACATGGTTAGTGACAATAAACACAAATTCTGAAATTGCCATTGTTGCAACTGATGATGCCATTGTTGCAACTGATGCCAGCTATGATTCCACACCTGTATTGATAATTTTCAACAATTAATATTCAATTTTTTAAAATGTTGGCTGACTTAGCCGTAGCATTGCTGCGTGTCTATTTACAGTATATCTAGGGCTCGTAAACATGCCAGGGTTGCTATTTCCGATATACCGGCCGCGCATCTGCTCAGTTTCCGCTGGAACCGCTGGCTCTACCGCCGGTGCCGCAGTCGCAGTTGCCGTTGCCGCCGTAGACGCAACCAAGTAAGCGTACCAATTTGCCAAATATTCGGCATCATTGGCTTTTTTATAACAATAGTAAGAATTGGCAATGAGTATCAGAACCACAATGACTAAAAGTCCAACGATAGCTCCGCTGATTTCCATTTATATAATTACATAGATATTTTTTTATTAATTATTTTTATTCATATGTATAGGATGCTTGATACATTTTTGACATATTTGACACCAAGTGTGTTTGCGATTGGAGTACTAATTGTATGTGTACTGCTTGTGTTATATTTCGCCGGTGTATTCGATTCATCGCCGGAAGAAAAAACAATCAATGACGACGACGAAAAACTTAACAACGCAGTCATTGATGCAATTGGCGCATAAGCACTTGGCGCACATGTGCATAATTACTGGCCGGCATTGCTTGCGTCATTATTGTCATTATCGTCATTGCCATCAACAGGCGTTTCTTGCGTATTTCTTTTTCCAACAGTTGTTAGAATAATTGAGCCAATCACTACCAAGATTAACAATATAATAAGCAATTTAATAGTCCAAGGGATGCTTGTCATCAACATAGTATACATATGTGTATATTTTTATTACATTTTAATATAAAGACCTTTGGTTGGGTTGGTTGTCCACTTGCTCCATTCGCCGCGCGGCTTTATGGTGTGCTTGAGCCAACCATTTGTATTGAATCCTTTACATGATTGTGTTGAACTACATATACGCTTAAGTTCTAATACATTTTTGTCTTTTTCTTGACGAATATCGTTAAGTCCCGAGTCCATCATTGGCTCAAACTGGTATTCATTGTGCGAATACTCTCCGGTGAGTTCGTCTGTGTCGGTATTAACGGTGCCGGTGGTGCTTGGTGGCTGCGCTATGTGTTGCACGGGCTCAATATACACAGGTGCTGGTTTCGTTGACATGATAATTCCTGCGACAATTACTACGATTATGATGAATATTACGATAACGCTTATTATGATTACCGCCGCACTCATGATTTATACACATAAATATGTATTTATAAAAAAATAAATGAATACACATGTGCATCAAATCATTTAAACAAACGACAAGTATATTTTTTAAGTGTTTGAAATCAACGCCAAACATTTAAACAAACGACAAGTATATTTTTTAAGTGTTTGAAATCAACGCCAAACATTTAAACAAACGACAAGTATATTTTTTAAGTGTTTGAAATCAACGCCAAACATTTAAACAAACGACAAGTATATTTTTTAAGTGTTTGAAATCAACGCC
>Ga0306898_1000163_pt1 | contig 28720 bp, 51 predicted proteins | sample AntRauMFilla1564_FD_190424 | JGI IMG/M metagenome (GOLD analysis project Ga0306898, IMG submission 190424) | Saline lake microbial communities from Rauer Islands, Antarctica - Metagenome Filla 1 #564 (v2) (version 2) | ecosystem: Environmental > Aquatic > Non-marine Saline and Alkaline > Saline ...
ATTCCAACATCACATGATAAGTCGAGGTGCCTGAAATATTTCTAGTACCACCTGATCCAGCCCCAGTGCTGTCCAATGCTACGTGCATTGCATCAATAACATCTTGATTCTGGCCCATGCCCAAGTAATCATTTGAGCACCAATTGATTATTCTTTTGGTGGGAATTGTTCCATGCCAGCTGGCAGTGGGGAAATCACCTCTATGTCTAACAATGTCATTGAAAACACGATATTGGTTGAGTTCTTGAAATTTGTCAATTACTCGTGTGAAATGGGTGTTGTCTATCATGATATTGCCGATCTATGTATATATATGATATTTATTTAAGAAAACAATCAATCATGTACTTTGGCTAAGTATAATACAAGTCATGATAGATAAATAGACATGTATCATGCAGCTTGGGTAATCAAAATGGCAAACATAAAAATATCAAATATGCAGAATGTGGATTTACCTCTCACTGGGTCAGAAATATTCACAGTGGTACAGACAGGCCAAAATAAAAAAATCACACATTCCCAATTATTATCAAATCTAGGCTCAACTGCATTTACTAATATTAATGAGTATGCTACTTCCGCACAGGGATTACTTGCTAACACATCAGTACAGCCAGGTGATAATATAACTGTATTGGTGGAAACTGCATCCGCTAAGATCATGACATCAATAGAAAGAACAAAACTTACTGGTATTGCCACAGGTGCTACTGCAAATGATACAAACGCCACATTGAGAGCAAGAAATACCCACACTGGTGTTCAAGAAATATCCACTGTCACTGGATTACAATCCTCGCTTAATAGCAAAGCTTCGATAACCATCACTAATGTGAATGATGGCACAGTATTAGCACCTTCGATGACATTTGCCCAGGACCTGAACACAGGATTCTACCGCATTGGCGCCGACATTATTGGAGTTACTACAGGCGGAGTGAAGATCGTGTCCTTGTCCGCAGTCGAAATGCAAGTTGAGGTTCCAATTACTGTCAACGGTCAAATCCGAAGCAACGTCGATTCTGCCGGAGTGTTTAATTTTTACGCAACCTCTACTGGCGGCGGCGCTTACCGCATTTTACCAGACGATGCTACTATACCAAATCCCACGTGGGTGCATCAAGCCAATAATAACGAAGACATGGCTTGGGTCATTGGTGGGGTAGAGCGTTTACGTCTTTCCGGCAACAATTTAAATTTGGTTGGAACCGTGAACGGACGTGACGTCGTCGCGGATGGTATAATTGCAGGCACCGCGGTCCAGCCAGTGGGCATCGCCAACTTTGAGACAACCTCACAACTTAATGCCCGAGATACGAACAACAGGATCAGAGGCAATCACACTGGAACGCAGGCGCCCAATACTATCACAGGTCTCACTGCTACGGCGGCTGAACTGAACATCCTTGATGGTGCAACAGCTTCTACGGCACAGTTGAACTTCGTCACTGGAGTCACGTCAGCTATTCAGACGCAGCTTAATGCCAAGATTACCAACGCCACACACACAGGCGACGTGACCGGAGCCACTGCCCTAACCATCGCCAATGACGCGGTGACAAACGCCAAGGCCGCGAACATGATAACGGCCACTATCAAGGGGCGCGTAACAGGTAGCACTGGCGACCCAGAGGATTTAACGGCCGCGCAGGTAAGAACACTGCTCAATGTGGCTGCCGGAGCAACGGCGAACAGCACCGATGCCACTCTTTTGGCTCGGGCAAACCACACCGGAACACAATCGGTAGGAACCATTACAGGCACTAAGGCACAATTTGATGCTGCTGTGACAGACGGAAACATTTCCTTCGTGGGTGACGCACCGGGTTTGTTTGGAAATGGTACACTTGCTGCTCCCAGTATCTCATTCGCCTCGGATACAGCCATAGGGTTTCGCCGCACGGCGACCGGATCCTTTGCTGTGGTTACTGGCGGCGCGGACCGAATGACTTTCAACGATTCTGGCGCGGGCCTGACAGGGCTACTGACTGGCACCGCTGTAACCCAATCGTCTACTGACGTGACTGCCGGTCGGTTAATGGTTAATGGTACTGCTGGACTTAATACACTCACGCCTCCGAATCTCGGTGACCTTACGGCCTACGAATACCCCACTGGTTTCTTCTCCTTCGGCGCGGCCGCAGTGAACGGGCCAATCGTAGCATCTGGGGGTATGGGTATCCAGTTACGGCGGTTTGGCGGTGAATTGGAGCAAGCAGCAAAAATCGTTTTTGATGACAATTCAAATGTTATGTACGTGCAGCAGAATTATGGCGGGGCAAAGGGGCCTTGGCGAATGGTTTACGACACAGGTACTATTGTTGGCACCGTGTCACAGACGAACGGTGTCCCGACTGGCTCAATTATTCAGCGAGGAAGCAACGGCAACGGCGAGTTTGTACGGTTTGCGGATGGTACTCAGATTTGCTGGTCTAGCGTATTTACCGCTGACTCCACAACTGCCCGTGGTGGGGTTTTCCAATGGGCTTCAAACCAAACGTGGACATTCCCAGCCGCTTTTTCGAGTAATCCTAACGTCAGTCCAGCACACACAAATAATACTTTGTGCTGGGGGTGTGCTGCGACAGCCTCACCTACAAGCGTGGCAGTTAACGTGACCAGTTCACTTTCTTTGGCGGGCAGGAGCGGTTGGTTCATCGCAACTGGTCGTTGGTATTAAGGAGATAAACATGAAAATAACAACAAACCTTTCCGTCAATGAAAACGAAACAACGGCCAGTGTGTCGGGAGAAGTTATCACAGTAAACGGCACTGACTATGACTTGTCTAGTGTCCCAGAAGGCGGACTAGCACACCCACAAGGAGACCATCCTTTTACTGGCCCAATTACTCGCATAGATGGTGTAATTCATGTGGTTGTGAACTGGTATTACAACGCAGACACATCTGAGACAAATCAACCCATGATACATCCAGTCTTTGAAATAACTGATGGTGATGTACCTGATCCCGTTAAACGTTTATCCCTGGGGGAATATACATGACTTTTTCACTTAATATTACTACATCGTCTGAGCTGTCTGATAAAGTTCAAAAATCTTTACGTCTAGCAGTGACCGCCGAACGAGACAGGCGTATGACTTCAACCTTTTCATTTGCTGAGAGAGACTTTGATTGCGACAATGACAGTCTTGCGCGGATCACAGGCGCGTTCACGCTTGCAGGGTTTGCTATAGGCGCCGGGGCATCCGTTGGAAATCTTCGGTGGCACGATGTCGCGGAGGACTTCACTTGGATCACTGCAGACAATAACCTGATAGTGATGGATGCACAAACATGTTTTGCCTTTGGGCAAGCCGCCGCGCACAATCAGAGCGCACATATTTTTGCCGCGGTCGCAATCAAGACCATGGTCCCAATTCCTGCAGACTACGCCACGAACGATGATTATTGGCCGTGAACCAGCGCATACAGATGATCGGGTCTGTCATATATCAGCTTCTCAACATGTTGTCGGTTATGGATCTAACAACACTGAACTGAACCAAACGAACGCGTCAGTGGGTGCGGCGTATGTGGTACTATATGCCGATCTATATATATATGATATTTACTGGAAATAACAATCAATCATGTACTTTGACTGAATATAACACAAACGATTATATCATAAGTTTTGGTAAATAACCGCATATATAGATTGAATACATTGACATGAAAATAAATGAAATCACAGACAAGAACGATACAATGCACCCACCAAGTATTGATGTGGGTGATACTGTTCTGATTGGTAAATTTAAGAATAGAAAAGCTGAAGTGTCAGGGTTTGACAAAGATAAAAATGGTCACCCAATATTGAAAACCAATAAGGGTGACCAGGCATTATTTAAACCACGTATTCAAAAATTAATCCCCAAAGACAACGATTGAATTTCATATGATTACTTAGTGCCCCAACGAGCGCTAAGGTTGATGTAATTGCGACCGCGACCTGTGACAACAAATACTGCCTTTGGTGCACCACGTCCTGTGGATGTCTTCACCTTTTCAACATCAACCAGACCCTTGTGTACCAGCTTGTAGGTAAGGTAGCGGCTGGGTGCTTCTGCTTTGTTGCCATCCCGGATTGCACAAAGTGCAGAAACAATTTCAAACTTGTCTGTGAGTGCTGGCTTGCGTCCACGTGTTACTGTATTTGTCATGTTGTAATCTCCATGTTTGTGTGTGTTCTTGTATTTGTTATAGTGAAAGAAGCATTCACTGTCAACTGATAAATATCATAAAATAAGGCATATCACATGAAATTCCAGCAACTGTTTGAATATAATAGACAAAAGACTTTACAAAACTTCCAAGCAAAATTACTCGCTGCTATGAAAAGAGATAATTTCTTCTGGCGTACAGTCAAGGATCTGCCAGAAGAACAACAACTTACTCAACTATTGGACAGTCTTGAAGGTATTGACCCCACTAAGATGAAGAAATACACTCAGTGGATTGTCAAACAATACACCACCAATGCATTTAGAGTGGAAGATGCAGGTAGAATTCAAGATGTATTGACATACTTTCATACTATCAAGCCCAGACTGGCACGAGAAAACATATCAGCTGATATCAACCAGTATACCTTACAAAAACTTGAAATTGTCATGGATAATCTACAAAAGGTGTCACTTGACGATGATAGTGATGATCAGTCAATTGACGGCATCGACGCCAAAGTATTATATAACGGACCACTTGGTCTACTGACCAGTCCCAATACCCAAGAAGCTTCATGTGAATTGGGCAAGGGCACCAAATGGTGTACTGCGGCGTCCGGTCATAATCTATTCAATAATTATTCTTCATTGGCCCCACTATACATCTGGCGTGACAGGAATGGCAAAAAATATCAGTTCTGGGTGGATGACACCGGAGGTGACGAATATATGTTTATGGATTCTGCTGACAGGGACATGTTTGAGTATGATTATGACACACTGGATACTTTTAGAAACTCACATCCTGTATTGAAGAAACTGTTCCGTGATATATTGGAACCCAAGATTATACCACATTATTATTTGGCATTTCGATATGGCTTTCAGATACCGGGAGGGTGGAGCCAAGAAGTATTGGCCAAACATCCAGAGCTGGATTCATTTGCCAATGTCATTAAAAAATATGGTGCAGATTCCAAAATAACCATGTCAGTATTGGAGAAGGTTGGTGGCAGATTCACCACAGAAATAGATAGTAAGTATGACAGATATAATGTTGCCTATAACAATGAATACCCGTCGCAACCAGGAATAGTTATTGAATATTTCCCTGATGTTAGTACCTTGCTTAGCCGAGGTGACGTGGTGACAGTGCCAGAACTTACTGCATTTGTGGATGGTATAGAAAATGAAACTATTTTTGACAACTTGGGAAATTATGACATTAATGAACATGATCAAGGGGAATTCATTCAAAGGATGTCAAATGACCAGTTTAATCAGTTTAAAGCATTCCTAGTGGAATACCATGATGAGTTCAGAGAAATAGCCAGTCAATCAAATATCCCCGGTCTTGTCAATGAAATTAGCAGACGGGATGGTCTTGAATTATTGATTACGGAAATGGATACTGCAATCAATTCATCACATGTCAGTCAAGCTTACCAGTCTGGTATTGAGCAAGTGGATGAAATACTGAACAACATTGAAATGAAGTATACAATCATTCAATGGACCAGAGACGATGCCAATAAGATTTCTATCGCCGACCCTGTATATCTTGTCATGCGACCAATGGGGCTGAATCGGTTTATCAACGAGAATGGTGAAGATTACGCGATGTACCTGTCAGGTGATCTGACGGCTGATGGTTTATACGATAATTACTCAATCGGTGATTTGGATATTGGCCGTGAGAATATTATCCGGCAGGATTTTGATGAATTTGATGACGACTCATATGATTTCTTCTTTGAAAGACTGCAAGAAATAGCCCTGGATCCAGTGACTGAGTCCATGAATGCAAAATATAATCAATTGATGAAGGGCATGAAAAAATGAATGATAGACTGAAAAAATTGGCCGGTATCAATGAATCCAGTTATGGTGAAGAGATTTCAAAGTCTGCATCCAAGAAAAACATTCATGAACCTGGTTCTCCGGAATGGTTTAGAACATGGTTCAGTCTTCCTTATATGACAGGTGTATCCAGACAACTTAAAGAAAATGAACAGGATCACAGTGACACGCTGAAACAAACTGGGTTCTGGGGGGAACAAGGCGCCGGGTGCATATTCATATCCACTGAAACTGGCAAGATACTACTCAACCATAGATCCCGTCATGTAGAGCAGCCTGGAACTTGGGGATCATGGGGAGGAGCCATGGATGACAACGAGTCTCCCAAACAGGCAGCAAAGCGAGAAGCCAATGAGGAATCGGGTGAGCAGATTTCAGACGATCAGATCATACCAATTTATGTTTTTAAAGATAGTAGATCAGGATTTCAATACCATAACTACATTGTGGTGGTCGACGAAGAATTCTCGCCTAAGATCCCACAAGATCATGCATGGGAGACTCAGGGCTGGGGATGGTTCGGCGCAAATGAAATGCCAAGTCCGTTACACTTTGGCATCCAAGGTATATTATCGGATGCCAAAAGTGTGGAAATTATAAAAAAATTAATGCCTTGATTTGATATCAATGTAGAATTCAACCAAGTCAGGAAACGTTTTGGTAAAATCTGTACCTCTGCGTTTATCATGCTCATCTACAAACTTCACAAAATCCAGCTGATTTGTCTTTTGGCACTGTATATCTTCGTTAAATACGTCTGAAATTCTCTGGAATCTTGCAAGTTCCCATGGATAGAATCCCATATTCTGCTTGCCTGAAACTTTTGAATTCTGAAGATTATTCTTCATAAATTCAATCTGTGGTTGCAGGTACAATTGATCCCAAGACTTGGGAGCAATGAATACTGCCTGATGAGCAGGGTGACGAAGATATGGGGTATCCAATGTCATGGGTATTGATTTACCTGCCCCGCCATACTGTAATTTAATATCCAGAATGTCCTGTAGGAATAACTCAAAGGATGGCATACTCATGACGTTATATGTGCTCATACATGTAAATCTACATTCTGGAACCTCATCAAGTACTCGGCGAATGTTTACCAACCATTTTTTATAATCCAGTCCATGTCTAATGTATTCTGCTTGCGCACCATGTGCCTCTGCGCTTGTGAATATCATGAATCGCTTGACTGACTTTTCTGTACAGATGATCTTGATTTTCTCAATGAATTTATTCAATATTGAATCCGGTACACACATATTACTGTTTACTGACAGTTCCATGTTGGGTCTGGGATTGGCAATAATATCATCCAATACTGCGAAAGTATCACGACTCATTAAAGGTTCACCGCCTGTGATTCTGAAATGATGAAGATGCGGCGATACGTCAGGCCACCATTTCCAAAATGCATCCACATATGGATTTGGCATACGGTTGGGGATAGGCATCATTCCCAATTCATCCCCGTCCGAGATGTCATTGAATTTACTGGATGTGGGATATGCCCCTGATTGCTTGATTTCTTCCATCCATTTTGAACTCACATACGGTGAACAATATGAACACTTGAAATTACAAACATTGGAAAATGACACTTCTAGATAACTGGGCATGACGTCATCATGCCATGGCTTCTCAATAATATCTGCAATATATGGCTCTGCCCAAGTTTCCTTGGATTTGAAAGTTCTATCACTCAACGCATCAACCGCGGAGTCCTCCACCCGCCAACAGTAGTCACATTCTTCTGGGCGCACACCCTCGAGCATTTTCTTTCGTTGTTCTTTCTTAAACTTGGTGTTGTGAAGGGCACTGGGATTCATGGCGATTTCATCCAATGGAATCTTATGACTCATGGGATGATGACAGCTATGAGTAAACCCATTCTGTAAATGCAAAGTGACTTGTTTCCATTTGGCTACGCAGAATGAACATCCAACGGTATCTAGGTTTTTCTTACGCCATTCGAGTCGATCGTCACTCACTGACATTTACTCCAAGGTGTACTCCAGCTTAGACAGATATACCAAAGCGACAGTGAATGATGAGGTCCATCATAATACATATAATCAAATCCCCATTTTCTGTCTTCAGAGAATATTATAAAATTCCACCAATAGAAATAGTAGAAATATGTGTTACTGTTCAGTGTCACTGCCGATTGGCCCCATTCAATGCCATCCCAAAATAATTTAAATTTGAAAGGATATTGCTTCATTTTACATACTCCAGTTTATCAAAGTCAAAGTCAACAAAGTCCAATTCACCAAGGCAGTGAAAGTGAGTTCCATTGGAGTCCCATTCTTTGGTAATATGCCAGTGTCCGAAGAACCAAAATTTAGGTTGATGCGCCTCATACATTGCTTGCAGTGCGTCTGCTGTACGAGTATGATATTGATGTTTGCCATGACCAAGAAACATTTCAAATGCAGCAGATGAAGGACAATCATGTGAAATAACGACATTGGGTTTGATAGTTTTATAAAGCTCGACGATCTTGTCGAGCTCTTGATATGAACTTTCTTCACCCTCCCACCAATCTCGGCCAGGCGTGCGATACGCTTTATCAATTGACCATGCTCCATTTATGTGGAATGTGTTGCCATCAGTTGACCCGTCTGGAATATAGCCCACCATCTTTGTTTTGCACATTACTGGATCGTCATGATTACCTCTGATAAATGTATGATTACCATTGGAATGAAAATCGTTTACTCGGTTATGCCAATAATCTCCTTGTGAGAAACCAACGCCAAAGTCGCCAAGTTGAATTGACCGCTGAACCTTCTGGGATTCTGGATTGACAATCATTTGGTAATCAGAATATTTTCCGTGAATGTCGCCTACAATTCTTGTTATCATTTTCTTTTATCCTAACTTGTGATTTCATTTGATAATACAGTATATACGTCATCAATGCACCCACTGTCATAATCAGATATTAATGATTTCACATTATAATTTGTCACAACCACTGAGTCGTTACCAACGGATTGTATATCAGAGAGTTTGAATGATATCAAATAACATCTGGTACTGCCCTTAAACTTGGATTTATCAAATGTTACAGATATTGTTGATGTAAATACATTTCTGGTATTGATCTCAGTGATATTGTATATATTCGCGTAGCCAAATACATTTACACTCGGTGCCATGCTGAAGTTTTCAGGGATACCAATGTCATCAAGCATAACCTGAGGAATACGGCTGGTGAGAAAGAACCCATTTACACCAATGGCGAAATCTTTATCCACTGGATGATATACTACCGGCAATGTTTGATAATATGCCATGACATCAGCTGCGGTATATTTTCCGTATTTAGTTTCGTGTTCTTTGCTTTCTTGATCAAAATCCAAACTGCAATCACTCAGCGCAGATATAGCATTGTCAATTGTGAACTCTATGTCATTAGTTGATAATGTAATCTGTCTACCGTATACTCCACCAAGTTGTGATTCCAGTTCTCGCCACGACTGTGGCAGTTTTTTCTGACCCATCGCAATCGACATTTTGGCCCATTCCATTCTACCAACTTTGAATCCTTTGTGTTGGTATTTGTTGGTTCTGACGATGGAAGCCAGAGGATATGCAGTCTTATTATTAAATCTCAGAGTCTTGGATGCAACGTCTGGGTAGAAATCATTATGAAACGCATATTCTTTTGTATCATAATCCCATGCTGCCATACAGGCAGTAAAATCAAAAGATTCAAATATTTCCTTTGCTGTTTTAAACCACGCAAAGGATATGATCTGAACTATGGCACGGCGACCATCCAGTCCATGGAAATCATTGCATTTTAACGTGATTGCTCGGTCCGTGATATTCAAAATCTGAGAGGTATGCTCTGTTAAAAAGTAGTGCAGAGTATTTTCAAAATCCTGTAGGCTCTTGGGGTAAATGTCCCAATCATTCACTGGTGCTTTCATGACGTGCGACAAGATGGCCCCGCCTGCCAAAAAACACCCAGTCAATTCAGTGAAGTCGCTGGGAGTATCAGTGAGTCGAGTCATAATAATTTGGTCCTCTATTTTGAATCTTTGACTATTACACGATCAAATATAATATCAAAATCAGGTAATGTCAAGTCTTGGATATCTTCAGAATAGTCGCGACGCTCATAGCTCAATGAAATATGCGGCTTATAATCAGGCCAAGCATCCTGCATGTCGTATTGATCCCCCCATGTTTTCCTGAGTTCCTCTAAGTCTTTTGATTTGACAGTCAGTACTGGAATGTCATTGTTTTCACCGAATAATTCAATTCCAGTACCTGTTACTTGACACGGTTCAATTTCTTGTTCTTGATTGGGAATAGTGTGACTGCTGGTAGTATACCACAGTGTGGAGTGAAAATCGAAGTCTTCAGCTGACTGTGTACCGTCGTCGAATGTGGTAGTCAGATCAAACCCATTGCTTTCACACCACTCCTTCATATTGGTTTGTGTTTCCGATGAATATTCAACTGAAATGTATTTGGGTTTTGAAGTTTGTATTTCTTCTAAATAGTCGCTTAGTGATTTCATAGTCAATCTTTCTGGTTAATCAATATCTGTATGTGATTCAATTTGTCGCATGGCATCTGCCAATTTCAGCTCAGTAATGAAGAAGTCTTGTCCTGCATCACCATCATCCAAGCCATGCTGCAACCAATATGCCATTTCAGTATGAATCAGCTTGTATGCTTCAGTGGAATTTTTTGGCGGTGTGATTTTCTCAGTCATTGTGAATTTCCAATATATTCATGATTTCATTACGTTTATGTGCCCAATACAGATTGAAGATGGGGATACCATATGCATCGGCAATTCTAAGTGCCTGTCCTGTGCCACCGGAAAACCCACCATCTGGTGTCCAAGCAATAACACATGACACTGGATCATCCAAATGTTCACCCAAAACCTGAAAACTGTTTCGATGCATGAGTTTAAATGATTTGGCTGACAACCGATTTGGTGCTGGGTGAAACTTTTCTGTCATGCTTCGTGACTGTGGTGTTATTTCCGGAACAATGTCATTGATGATGGGTCGATAATTGAACCCAAGATGGGGCACAAATATTTCCTTCAAGGTACCAGCGCCTTTTTCAAATGCACTGTCTGCTCCCACAGCACCGCCTGATCTGAGTACAATACCAGACTGTGACATGCTCCATGCAATTGCAGACATAGTGTCCATTATGGACATGGGGGTTTTTCTGGCACCCACGCCGCAGTATGTTTGGGACATGTTCAGTAGTCTGCTACAGTGGCGCGGGCACATTCCAATTTAATGACCTCAACAATGAATTCCTCGAGTGTAATCCCTGCCGAATCTGCTAAATGAGTCAGAGTTTCAGACACATCCGCTCCCATAGTAACAGCAAGATCAACGGACCCATCTGCATGTTCAGCTGAAATATCACAGTGTAGGAAGTCAGGGTATTCAATGGGGTCAAACCAGTCTGGGTTAGATAGAACTCTCAGAGTGTCTTCCTGGGTACCATTAATGCAGCTACGTACCAAGTCCTCATGGTGCGTTAGAAGTTCAGAGAATTGACGCATTGTATCATTCAATACCTCTCCAACTTCTTGTGCGTTGCCCCGTTTCAGGATATCAGCTGTTGTTTCCTGTAGTGCTTTGAAATCATTGGAATTCATAGTAGTGTTCCTTGTGTTGTTTGATCCACCGTTTCAGTATGCCATGGCCATGGTTTTTTGAGATGCATGAACATTGATTTAGGAGAGAATACTTTCTCTCCACTTACGGAAAGACGGTACCCCTGAACCCCGTTTGTTGCATACCGATTGATCCGGCTATCCCATTGAGTGGTCAATTTGAGGGGACGAAGTACACCAGTAACCTTCATGGTATACAGCGCATGTTCATCCACGTTCCAAAAATATCCAGGGTGGTGGATCTTTACAAATGCCTTGGGGAATACAATCATGCTTTCACCTCTTGAATATACTGTACTACTTGCCGAGCCGCAGTTCGATAATCCAGTCCTGCTTCATACAGGACATCAACTTGATCAATCATGACCTTTGTCCACGCCGCGGCGGGTGGTTTGCATGCCAGAACTTGGAATGCTTCCACAAGTGCCGCACGTGAGTCACACACGCGGTTAATCTTGTATCCGGATTCCCCCAGAATGTCTTGAATTGTCATTCCTTCTGCAGGATATTTCCATTCCGGATAATCCAAGTCTTTGGCAAACTCACCGGCAATTTCGCGGAAGGTGCCATCAGTTACCATGGAAAGAATTGCATATTTGTCATATTGTTTGCTGAATTCTTGAGCAGCGTGAGCAGCGTCCCTGGGGTCTTTAAATCTGGCAAAATTGCACATGGTAAATTCTTTATCACGATTGCTTGTTCTGTATGCGCTTCTGGCATATGCATTGAACATCTGTGTTCTTACACAGAGGGATGTCAGTTTGTATGCATTGTTGGATTCTGCAACTGGAGAAAGTTCAAGACCATTTCTATCGTACATTTGATTTCCTTTTTGCTATAATTACTGATAGCATTTCAGTGAGTTGATGTCAAGTTAAAATTAATATTCGTCCAACAGTTGCTCGTCTTGCTCGTCTTCGACGAAATACACCATGTTCCGCGCCATGTCTAGAACTTGCTTTTCTGTCATTTTGTGAAGACACGTAGTCAATACTTCGTCACTGGTCACATGTCCGCTGTTAATGGCGTTGGTAATTGTATTAATAATATGCTTCTTCATGATATTTCCTTTGATTTTGCTTGGTAATTTTCAGTCTAGTCGTGAACCTGCGTGGATGTCATTAAATCCCGTCAACGTGCGCATGGTATCTGCAAACGCTTCGGCGGCCTTTTCCTTGACATCCACATTCTGTCCACGATGGCCGCCTGGATTCCAGATTTGCATACTGCCATTATGACTCTTGCGGAACCCCATTGTCTTGAGATCTTTTGCCATTGCGCTACGTCCATCAACTTGAACATCCACCCACGCGAAGCCACATGCTCCCCAACTATGCCGCTCATCAACTTGGTTCTCTAACACGGATTTCTGGGCCGACTGCGTTGCCATATCCACTGCTGACTTGAGTGTGTCATAATCTACTTTAAATGATGTGCCCAATATGTTCAATCCTTATGTTTGTTACACTGGTGTTCTTATACTGTTGATAGCATCAACTAGCGGCATCGTCAAGTGGTTTTTAATCAGATCTGGCTGCTTCATGGTATGTATCAAAGTTGTCATTTAAGTCCTTGACGCCTGTTCCATGCACTTTCTGTAGTTTGGTCATGATGCATAAATCACATATGGCCACATCCAAATGAGTTGCTTCCCCCATGGGGTCAAATATTGCAGAACCATAATGCCCATGGGTCCTAAAATGCAACCCACTCAATGGATGAATACTCTGCTGACCAGGATATTCCCAATTGTCAAGTTCACAATCACATACAATGCAGTTAATCTTATCGTAATCCATTTCAATTGTCCTTAAAGGATTTAGTTGAGTATTGATTATGAAATATCAATACTGGCTAGTCTTTTACCCACAAATCGTTTGGTTGCATTGTCATTTTCAGTATCAATTGCTTTCACCAAACAAAGACTAAAAGTCTTGCCGTCCCTGATTAGATAGTCACCCACAATGACACTGCCAACATCACCAATATATGTTACAGGCGTATTCTGGGATTGCAAATATACAACATCAAATGTAAATGGCACAATCTTCTTTAAAAGAAGGGGAGAAAATGAAACAATACCACCGCTGTCTGTCTCGAGTACATAATTGCCTGAACTGTCGATTGCCAATCCAATGCCAATATTGTCCATGTCATTTGCTGAATAACGATACTGTCGTCCCTTCATTTTGGCCAAGGCGGCCGTATTCACCGTATTCGCCGTATTCATATCTTTGATATTCTCATCTACGACAAGTACGAAATCGTTACAGGCTCGAGTAACTTGCTGTCCACTGTGAAGATACCTTGCTCGTACACTACAATAATAATTCGAAGATATATCACCGACCCAATTAACCACCATTGGTTTCGTGCCACCAGTCAGTCGAACAACGTCTCCTACGTTGGGCAGAGTCTTTGATTTTGTCATGTACTTTCCTTAATTTAAATTGTTGTTAATTACTGATAACATCAAATTGATTTAATGTCAACTGTTATTTTCTACTCTTGGTTCGGCTGACGGAAAGATACTCCTTCAGAAGTGCATCCAGTGTTGCTTTGGTAGATTTAATGTCCTCGCAAATTGCACCCTGAGTTCTCATAGTTCAAATTTCCTTTTCAACTTCTCAAATTGTGCTTTATCCTGCTCGTCTACCTGCTGTTGCCTAACTTTCTCTTTGTTGATACGGAACTGATATTCAATGTCAAGTTCATAGCGTTTTCCGTAAAGAACATAAGAGGGAGAGCATGAACAATCATGGTAACACCCACAATCTATAACTTCCTCAAAACGCAAATCCTGATACATATCCTGATATTTTTTCTTGAGTTGAGTAAGACTATGAATTAAAGAATTCAAATCACTATCAGGGTAAATGGTTTCGCTGTGACCACTATTATGAATGTATTCTTCACCATATCCATTGTAATTTTTAATCTTGGGAACAGTGCCCACGGCCACATTAATCATCTTTTTCATAATCTTTTCCTTTTATATGTCCATACTTCATGAGAATCCTCAGGCGGATTGTAGGTTTTTTCAAACCTTTGTATTGTACCTTCAACGTTTCTTCCATCTTTCCGATGGGCGGCATTGGCTCTACATTTGTCTGGCGCATTCTCGAAGTAATGTTTTTCAATGTGTGAATCAGGATATTTGTCCTTCAAAAACACAACAGCATTGCTGAGAATCTTATCATCACAGAAATTGACATCACATATGCCAAGTGTAGAGTCGACCTTGATCCGCTGTGGTAACAGATCAAGGTCAATAATATCATCAAATGTTTCAGAACACATCCTGCCAGACACGTGTGTTTTTCCAGAGCCAGGAAGACCAATGAATAAGATAATCTCAGACATACGAGTATGAGACTAGGAAGTCCCAGATGTCGTCGATTGTAATTGTCTTCGTTGCGTAGTATATGTAGTTGCCATAATACTCGTTTTCTGTATGACTGCCGTACTTCACTGATTTCATAAGAACTTTATAATCAAGGAACGTGATGTTGTTTGCAACTTTAGAAAGTATCTGATCCAAGTGGTCAAAATCAGGTTCAAGTTCAGAGGTTGAATACTCGACAGGATTAGAATCTGCCCAACAGCTACCATCGCGTACTCCGCCAGTTTCCCACATGGCAGATATATTTGAGCAATGACTGTAATGAGGATCCTTGCCTTCAATTCCAAATTTGGCATTTTTTCGGACAGCTGGAACATATTCTGTCTTGCCCATGATATAGTCCACTACGTCCTGAAATTCGCGTCTATTCATCAGTATTTCCTTCATCATATTTCAATTTGGTTATTCGTTTACACCATGCAGCATGGCGCTGTTCAGCCTCGACCATAAATTTAATTTGTTGATCCCGTGTCAAGGGTGCAGGACAATTAGCCGCCCAGTATACATTTTGATCTTTCATGTTATTTCTTCGGACTTTTGAATTCGATCATTGGGCAGATTTTATTCTTGAAGGAATAATATTTCATGGCCATCATGGATTTCGGTTCGTAGTCCTTTGCTGGCCGAGACTGGATATGACCAACTAAAACGGCGATGCCTAGTATAGTCCCAATGATCCCGATTATAACCATTACGACTATCAGCATAACAAATGGTTGGTACCAGATTGCACTACTGATCAACAATAAAAATAGAGCCAATGTGCTGCCCACAATGACTGCGGCGACGATTCTGAACATAGTAGCAGACCAGTATTTACAGAAGCTGGCGTGTTTGGGTTCCCACCCTCTCTCCATAAAATCGTCTTGCAAGAAGTTTTTGTTTAGCTTGTAGTGCCAAGAGTCTCGGTTAATTGTAAAAGTTTTCATGTTTTAATCCTTTTGTTACTTATTAATTACATGTTATCACTGGACGTGTCAACGTGTCAATGAAGATATTACACTCTTTCTGATTGTCAATTCAATTTGTCTGACATTATTCCAATTAAATCTATATGTCCAAAATCAAAACTCATGTGGTCATCCTCATCAGTGTCATCCTCAGAGGGATATGTGACATAACAGCAGTCATTGTCAATCATCAACACTGATCCTGATTTGTCCATCAGTGTACAGAACAGCTCTTCATCAGTACTTCTCATGTTATTTCTCCAATTTGTTAATATCGTGGTTGTTGGAACCATAAAACCAATGTTTCTGTGATTGTACATGATTTGGCCGTACGAATTTTGCCACGTTGTTTCTAAAATTGCCGTACTCAAATGCATCTGCTGATCTTATTACGTAACCTTCATGACAATCATAGTCTTTTTTGTCGTCATACAGTGCTTGAATCTTTGACTGATCATATATCCCATCATACAGCACAGGCACTGATGGAATACCCAACAATTGAAACCATTCGATAGTGTCGTCCCATGACAAGCATTCATTAATATCATTCCAGATTGAAAACCCCAATAGATAACTGGGCAGATCATCATATGCAATTGAGTGAACAGCATACAAGTTTTCTGCACATACTCTCCAACCATCAGGCAATTCATATGATCTTTGCGCCCAAAAGTTCTTCGCCCAGTCTCTGGTATAATGATGCCTACCATCAACAGAACGAGCATGACAATAGTTGTTATACCCCGTGAAGTTTTCACCGTCCATTTTGCGAGTTACGACCACTCGGTTATCGTCAAAAATATTCATATCCTTGACAATTCTGTCGTCGTCTGTAATACCAGGAGACCATGGCACATGATAAGTTCGCGGATACTTCACATATTCAAGAAAATCAATATCATTTCCGTTGTTGAATGTAGCATAATCCCGTAGAACTGATTGAACTGACGGATCGTTGAATAGTGGGCCTTTGGTTCTGGATGTGCTTGCCAGAATAATATTGCCCCATTTGTCATATGTATTGTCAGAATACATGTCTTCTGGGATTATTGCGTTGAGTATCCCAGCCGCAATTCTAACATCATCAACTGATATCCATGTTGTTTCTGCTTTATAATGACACCCCAGCTTGCCCTTGTCACAAAGAGTAGCCCCATTGTCAAGATAGTATCCTCCATCTGACCACAGCCTACGTTCAATAATGTGATGGGCATCAATGGCAACACCGTTGTGAACACCATCACCGCATATTACGCACGCATGTTTATCTCGCTTAAAGACGGATTCTCTGAATTGATCCCGTGTCATTTGACTCACGTTCTTTCCTAAATGTTTCTAATATGGCTTAACACTAATATATCTGTAACAGATTGTCAATGATTTTTCGCCATAAATCCTATTCTGGGTATCAATAGAAATCCGTCTGCATCCTCATACGATGATACAAATATATATCCTTGCTCTTCCATTAATGGTATCTTGTGTTCTTGTCCAAGCCATATGGGTATGAAAATATCATACATTGGATCTGGGCTGTCTCTGAGATGCACTTCAAATGGCGAATTATCTTTAAACTCAACATTTATCAACCCAACATCTTCCAATCCCCTGATCTTTTCTGGAAATTCAGGCGAATAATCTATTCTCTCCCACCGAGTAAATTCCCATAGTGCATGATCATGATTGTTGCCTTTGAACGATGATACAGGTATCCAACTGCTATGAAATTTATACGTGACTGAATACTGAGACCCATGAAGATACTGACACCAGAAGTACCCCAACGGAACACAGATGGGATTGTCAGGGGTATGATATACTACCGTTGCACCGACCCCCATACCTGACAGATTGTAGGTGGGTCTGACGACGTACTTTCCTGAGTGATCAGGTAGTATACCGCTGGGACCACAATGATAACCAAATAAGTCTGCTATGTATAGTTTGTTGAACCATTTTCTATGATTGGGGTATTTCTTCCAAGCTTCATGGTCATCCATAAGTATACCTTTTTGATATATTTATGGTGGCCTATTTTTCATGCCATTGTCCCATGATACTTTGGGCTTTTATCATGTGTTTATATAGTAGGCCATTTACTGGATCAGTCTGGACCAATCTTTTCTTACCAAGAGCAGAGTCAAAGTTATAGGTATTATCATCGAACAAAATGAAATCTTTGATACCTTCACCATGTTGGTCAAGATAATGTTTGACTTCGTCACCACGCTGAAGGCCTCGGCCTTCGATACAAGATTCCGCTGGATCAGTTTTCCATGGCTCTGCCAATATACCCCTAAACCCAGAGTTGCCAAATGCACTAGACACCCAGTGTCTAGACTGCATGGATTTAGCATCAATGTCATTCTTCCAGGTACTCATGATAACGAACTCAACTTCATATCGATCATGTATCTTGTTCATGAAGTCAATTGCAATAGGATCAAACCGATGCCACATTTCATATGATGCAGCATGGGCATAATGCACTCGAGACGAAGTGAATACGCCGTCGATGTCTAGAAATACTAGATATTTTCTGTCAGTCATTTTATGTATCCTTATTCAAAATGTATACGTCATTGCATGTATTTGGCTATTTAAGAACTTGTCAATTGAACGTTCCCACGTTTTGTAGTCATCTTGGATATGTACTAATGCCATTGAGATGTTCTCTTCCGTCGGGGCATTGACAAGAATGTATATCATTTCATACAGACTTTCTTTAAACTGCGCTCTTTGATTTCGATCCGCACCAGTACTGAACACTTGATTGATGTTCGACAATGCAGATGTGACTTGATGCTTGATCAACTCGTGGTCTGACGTATCAAGCCCAATCCATTCTGGGGTTTTGGTTTGGTATTCCGAAAAGTCTTTCAGTACCAACTGTTGGATTCGATTGGTATGATCATACCACATGGGTATGATCACCAAAGATGCCACTATGACTATAACGGCAATGGATTTGATCACATTCTTAATTGCTTGTCTCATGTTTAATCCTAATAATTTACAATGGAGTCAGTCTGATCCCAATAAATTGTCAATCAGTAGATGAATAGTTGAAGATGCCATATGGCCATGATGAGTCCAGCGCACCCTTTTCGTCATAAAAGTGTTCGCCGGATGTTGTATACACCTTTACTTGCTTGTAATCGATGTTGCTCTTTTCGACCTCATCACCGATCCAATTGATCAGTGTGTCAGTGTACACTCGAAATGAAATGGTATCGTCATTGTCAATGTCAGAAATAAACTCATTAACCTCACGGACAAGCTCTTTGGGTAACATATCTGCCCAACTCTCTGAAACGTCAACGTCTACTTCACAGTCTGGGTGTACATCACCAACATAAATTTTCAACATGTCTTGTGTTCCTTTGTTATTGTCACGTTTAATGTATACTCATGTGAGAGTACAGTCAACAGGAATATTGTGACAACATGCTTCTTTGTTTGGCAACTTTTACATTCCGAATAAATCTTTTTACTTCGTCTGATACCGCTAGACGACATTCCAAGTCAATTCTCAATGCTGTTGCCCTGACACCAGGATCAGATATCTGAGCAACGGTGTTCATATAGTGATTATATTTTGACAAATGCCTAGATACTTTTTTTGAAAGAATTTGATCGTCTCGCACTAGACTTGCTAGTATGATGCCTGCTTCTGACTTTCCAAATACATAATCCATCATCAGGTTCCTTGCTGATATTCAACGAGGGCTGCAACCAATTTCTGCATATCAGCCGCGTAAACACCAGCACAGTTTATAGTGTTCAATTCAATAATTTTATATCCATCTTCTGTTACAATGTTTTCTTGAATAACCCATTTCATGTTAAAGTACCTTTTGTGACGCCCGCATTGGGCAAAATGTGCTTAGATGGCTCACACGTCCTTTAAGCGACGGTCGCTAAAAGTGAGTAGGGTACATTTAATGCTTCCATCTTCAATGCCTCGATCCCATACCAGAAGCTCATTCACTACATCGCCCACATCCGCTTCCATGAACCCTGGTCCTGGCGAAAAATCAAAGTCTACTAAGTTTGGCTTAGTAGTTTTGGCACTTTCAAGATATGATGATCGAACGAGTTCATATTTTTCAGTTCGTACTTTGAGGTATTCTTTGTCTTCATCGGACACATGGTTGCCTAGTACCATATCAATTGCAGTCATTAATGACTTTGGGTGCATATCTTCCACATCATATTCCTTTAAAATTTAACACACTTGGATTTTTCATATAAATCATTATCCCAACCAGACTGGGTAAAACTACGTTCAACATGCCTGTCAGGCAGATATTCAATTGACAATGCTTCCATGGCGGCTTGACACTGTTCCATTGTGTCAAATGTCTCCATTGTGGGACTGCTACCATTACCAATTGACAACCACATTACTAGAATTACGCCAATACTATCCATCTAAAAATTCCGATTCAGTGCACCAATGTGTTGGGTTACTGAATCCCAGTCCAGGCTCATCTTTGTCAACAACTAGATAAGGAGGGTCGACGTCTGGGTTGATCCGTACATGGTATTCAATCAATGTTTGTGCATCATGTGAGAATCCGTGCATCTGTGAATACGCTGTATTGTAGCGGCCACCCTTAACAAAAAACCGCCCTTGGGCTGGGTTACTGCTGATGGGCTTCCAATCAATCGAATCTTTCATATTTTCACCACAAGTGTTCACTGAACAATTCTCCTCCATCTTCAAATTCTCCTTCATCAAGTTGGCCCCACCTATATGCAATGATCATTGCATGTTTACGACCAACATAAATCCCACGATGGTCAAGAAATCCTTGGTCGGCATATCCAAGTTCTGTAATTCCACATACATGCATGGCTTCCAGCACATCATGGTGTCTGCCAGGAGCAGGTACGGAAAATGTCAACCCATTTAGTTGACACGCCGTCGCGACAATTCCTCTTGGATTTTTAGGTTCTATTTGTGGCATTCTATTTCCTATTTGGTGTGTTAGTATCGATTTACTTTGTTACAATCCTAGAATCGTCTGACATAAAGCATACAATTTTAGCATCTCTTTTAATCCAATCTAAATCCTGACACTCGTCAGGCCATCTTCCATGATTGATCTTATCAAACAACTCGGCGACATCATAGGACGAGCCGCCGTCCACATCTACTAGGTAGCATTGATCGTCGTATTTTACAAGGGCTTTCATTTCATCGACTCCTTCGACAATATAGATTTTAAAGTTCTTACTAGGAATTCAGGCCTGATAATACTGATGCAAGTTCGAGCACATCGTCCAATGAACTTCCATTGTTCCCTGTTTGAATCCAGAGAATTGTATCAGTATTGTCAGGCCAGAAGTCTTTGATGAATGCTCCGCGTGATGTGATTGCCATCTGTAATCATTCCCTTGTATTGATTTTCAATCTGTTACGTCTTATCAACATCAATAGTGATTTCTTCAATCACAGCTGAAGTAAAGTGACCTTCCAGTCTATCTGCTGCCTCTTGCGCAGTGGATTTGCTATAGTAAGGTGTCATACCTGCATAGTTGCGGGTCCATGCTCCGTCTTCGCTGTGAGTATCAAGTTCCACTACAAACCAAATTTTCATGTTCTACACCTTTTGTTGTTACTTAATGGTATAAACGATTATCTACGCAACGTCAACCGTCTTCTGACGGCGCATCACACGATTGTTTCAATGTCAAGTACGCCGTTTGTCACTCGAAGTCCAACTGTGTTTGGGCTGCTTGTCCTCATGTAGGCACGACCACCATCCACCATCACAGTACCATCGTCTGATGTACGATAATCATGTCGGAACCTAGAGAAGATAATATCCCCATTTTCTGCTCGCACACCAATAATTTCTTGTTCTTCAATGAATGCTCCGTTAGTGATCATGAGACACCCACTGTCCATTGTATAATAAAGAGCAAAGTAACGACTGCCACTGTCTGGATGTTCAGCGTCACCGTAGAACACTGCCACGTGTTGTCCTTTAAACTCAGTATCGCACACATAGACAGCTTGGCGGGTCTTTTCAATGATTTTCACTGTCTCTGGTGAAAATAGAACGGGTTGATTTTGTATATTATTCATTTAATGTCCTCTTTCATTTCCAGCCAATCCACTAATGCATCGTAACGAGCAGTATTGCCCACTGACTTCTTCACGTGGTCAATCATTAGTGGTCGTACTGATTTTCCGTCCATTGCAGAAAAGATGAATCTTGCATCCTGTTTGTGAATCAAATTTGGAACAAATTCCTGCGCTACTCGTTTCTTATCACCCGCATACACTGTTCGGGCAATCAACATCAAGCCTTCAATTCTATCGAGTGTTGACTGGAACTGTGTCTCAAATTTGGATTCATAGTCTCGAATTGTCTTTACATCCTGCGAATCCAAGATTGGAATGACATCATCAATTTCTTCATGGATGATGACATTGAGAATGTTTCGATCAGTTCGGATAAGGTCCTTGACTTTATGGATCCGCACATACCAATCATTCTTCAACTTGGTCATGTGTCCATCAGCAAACCGAATGATGTCCCCTTCTCTTGCAGTCTCTTCGCGAACTCTAGAGATGTAGTCATCCCAGTTCCCCTCAACATTACCATATGTCTCGACCACAGTGAACGGAGAATCCATTGGCATTGTATATGTGCCCAGAAGGTTATCTCGGACGCCCAGTAGCACCAAGTCAGAATGTGAATACTGTACTACGATTTTGTTGTCTGGAGAGATGAATTCCAGCAATGGGGTCTTGCCCATATGATACTGTGCGGCCAGCCATTCCCGATGGGCATCTGTTAGTAGTTCTGAGGCTTGGTCTCCTACCCCAGTGATGCCCATCTTGGTACCAAGCATACATACACCGTCAATTACCAGTGGGCGTACCATTGACCCATCCATCTTTTCAAGAATCACATGTGGCTGCGTCATGTCGAGATTGTCGATGTGAGTCTCTTCCCGTTCATGAATATTAAAAAACTTCTGGAATGGTCGAGAAATTAGATTACCATCCAGATCAAAGATCAATCCACGGCATTCTCGTCTGATCGCTCCACCGAGGTCATCAATCCCGTCCATATGGAAGGTGCCAGGAAAGGCCACCATGTGATCGACGATGAATCCATATGCTCTTTCTGCCAGGATGAACTCTGATCGATCTTTGATATGTGGTAGAACGTCATCAAGGTATTTGATTTCCGGAAACTTATATTTCATTTCATTTATTCCTAATAGTTATTAACCAATGGTATACAGTATATGGGGGACACAGTCAAGAGGTAATCCACAATTAACCATGATTGGCCTTATTTTTGGGAGTGACTCGCATATGACTGACTCCTCGTTCTAATAGATATACAGCATGTTGTCCAGTTTTTCGTTCCTGGTCAACGGCCTTGCATGACTTGGAGCAAAATTTGCCCCATCCTCGATTCAAGTCTACTTGCCTGACAGACTTGGGCGAACCGCATTGAATACACTTCGTAATTACCATATTACTCACTGATTGCCATTGCCATTTCTTTTGCATTCATAACATCAGCCAGGGTGTCTGTGTGTGTTTTGTCAGTTCTAATTTCCACAAAACGGGGATGACTCAGAGCATAATGCACATTGCTTCTGCCTTTGGTAATGTCATTACACAATACAGTCATGATCTGACCAAGGACTGCATCTCGCCGACCATCCATATCATCAAGTTGTGCGCCAGTAAACCCACTGGCAAACCCTTTAACTTCTCCATCATCAGTTGTAAATCCAATACTGCCAATTTTGCCTTCTCGCTTGGTACCCACTCGGCCCGGTTTGAAGCCAGTAATACGCACATCAATTTCAATAATCAGCTTCATTTTCAATTGTTGTGGAGAGGTGCCGTCACGGAAAATAGCGCCAGCATCCTTGATGATTGCTCCTTCCAGTCCTTCTTCCATCCATGCCATGCACAGTACCATCGCTTCTTTGAACGACGTCACAATGTGTGTTTCAATCACACGCACCATTTTGGACTGTGTACCAACGATATCAACAAGTGATTGAAACCGCTTGTGATAAGGAGTTGTGCCTTTGATTTTATTGGCAGCATCAGTGTATTCTTCCAATGTGATATAGTCCCAAAGGTCCAATACCAAATCTTCATGTGGGATGTCATCACTGTTGATCATACCATTGCCAATTGCACGTGGAAGAACTTTACCGCCTTGATGAACCGTCAGCTCCCCAATATAGTGCCCATCTGGATAATCAACCAGCGTCTTATTGATTTCAGGATAATCATATGATTCACCACTGCGGCTATTACATGCCACACCATTTTCAACAGTAAACTCTCGATAAGTACCATCTGCCTTGAGTTGAACATATGCCCCATTGGGGTTGATCTTGGTTTTGGTTTTGTGAGTGAACGTCCCGCATCTCATGTACAACGGCTTAACAATCAGGTCCTTGAATACTTTATTGATGTTACTGCGCCCCATGTTGATGCGCTGATCTCGATTGATGATGCCTTTAAGGACTTCAGCATCCAGACGATGCATTCTCATGAATGTTAACTCTAGCAGTTCTATGGCATCATTGCCAGTTGTGTTTCTGTTGCTAAATTCATTTTCCAGGATATCAAGTGATTGTGCGAGTGTTATACTCCCGATGCTCAACAGCGGCGCATCTGGTGTATACCGGATGTTTTTCATTGTGATGCCATATGTAAAGGACACACGGTCATATGTCATTTTGAGAACACGTTGCAACAAGGTGTCATCTGCGTATTTCTTCAAGACTGCAATCTTGTAGTTACTGCCATTTTCCAAGTTGAGTTCTTGGATAATATCATACACACTGGTCATTGGTAACTCCTATTTCTATTTCAACATACACTGCGTCAGTGAAGATGTCAACTGATGTTTTCTTTTTTAAATTTTAGATAATTATCCAATAGATGTTGAATATTTGCCGCTCCGATGGGGTTTTGGCTGTGTACATAAAAATTAAACCCCAATGGGAATTCCAGTACTGACTCAGGATCCTGATCTTGTTCGATCAACCACTTGACAATATCATACCCAGTTGGTTGATCTTGACCAAGATCATGATCAAAGCTTATGAATTGTGGGAATCCATAGACTTGCAGCGTGATTTCCACTTGTTCCAAGTCACGGCAGATGAGCCATGAATTATTGTCCGCAGGCGGGTATCTCTCGTCATCAATGAACAAGTGATTCAACACATGTGTCTCCAATATAAATCATATAAAATATATATTACATCACATTGTGGGTGTCAATAGTTATTCTTCAAATACCACAGATACTGTTTTGAATGAGTTCAGTTTGCTTTTTTCAATTGCCTCTTGGACATCGCCGAGTAATAGTTTCTGCATGTCAACATTCTTGAGTTTTTGGTTTCTCAGCACTGACAATTCATCATCATCAAGTGAATACTCTCCTGCACCAATTGAACTCTTTAATTCAAACTTACCAGTCAAGTCGATTGAGAATTTTATGGTGTTATAGTCATTTGATTCAATTGAAATCACAGCCGGGACCACTATTGCCTGTTGATATTTGAATTCTTTTCCTTGTTCTATATCATCGAACACAGCGGCCATTCTTTGGGTTTCTGGACCATCATATGATTGCCTACCGTCTCTTACCAGCATCACGCGGATCGAACTCTTGTTTGCCACTTCAACCACTCGCATGGACCATTCATTTGCAAAATAAGAATAGTTTCTCGTCGCGGCGGAATATAATGGAAAGTAGACATTTTGCATAGTGTCTTCAATTGAATCAATAAAAATACCAGTAAAGTCATATGACTTTTTCACTTGCGCCACAGTCATCTTGGAAAATGACCGCCATTGTTCTTTGAGTTCTGGTTTAATTGACAGCGAATTGATGTTAAAGAATTGACTTACCAGAATCTGGTCATAGTCAATCCCGCTTGCCCCTTCGCCACTGACTTCAAGTTCTTTTTTATATTTGTATAATTCAGTCTCATCCCATTTTTTACCAAGGGCAAAATAATCCTCATATGGGATAATGTGGATGACCTCATAATCCTTTGCCGCTGGGGTCAGAACAATTTCCTGCTGATTCCAAAACCCGGCATCCTTCATGTTTCTAAAATCTGCAATTACTAGATTGGGATCAACTGATTCGTACTTCATTAAGACTGCAAATCCGTTTTCTTTGTCTTTGATGAAATCTTGTGCGTCAAGAAAACTCACAGCCACTGAAAGACTGGAGCTCCAGGACTGAATTTTAGCAGGCTTAACTCCAGGTTTGTTGCCCACTTGCCATTTTTTCAACCAGGCTTCTTTGTCTTTGATTTTTGCACCATCAAAAAAAATACCACGATATAAAGTTTTGGGGAGAGTGTTTGGTTGAACTGTGAGTCTTTGCAGGGCAGGCCATATATCTGCAGGAATAGTCTTGCGACTCATGCTCTTATAATGTTCCACCCACGCCTGTACTGCATGATAGTCAGAAGAATTCATGCCCTGCCTAGTGGCCTGTTTAATTTTTTGACTTCTGGATAGATTGGCGGCTATTGTTGTTTTCTTATTAAGCGTCATAACATCCTTATAAAACTCAGGAAACTTTGACACAAACGCAGAAAGTTCATCGTCTAGTAGATTGATCCTGGCAGATTTTAAGAATTTCTCAGCATCACCATTGGAATATTTGACGTCATAATCTATGCCATCTCGCAACTCATTTCCTCTATATGAATTTTGAAATAATTGTGGGGAAATAGTGTCACTGAATCTTGGCTTCCATTTTGCCACTAATTTCTCATTATAGTCTCTTAGAATACTTGCCCCTTGTTCATTGGGCTGATATGATCGATCATCTTTGGTTTTGGTTTTGGGAGGAGACAGTCTATCATTGGCTAGTTTGTCTGGATTATCCTGATAATACTGACTGACTCTGGATATTTCTGAAAGTTGCATGATTAAGTCCTTTTGAGTATTTATTCATACTCAAAAGAGATTATGTGAGCTGATTCATGGCTTTAATTGCATCAGATGGAGAGTCATGTGAGGAATGTACATGCATATCTGTGCCCTCATACCACTCCACTGTGTCAAACTTTCGTGTTTGGTCATTGAATATAACACCATGGTTACTGTACCGATCCAACATGGTAGTGTCTGATATAAGTAATTCACCGTCACTGTCAATAAATGCATAAAGTTGCTTGTTCATTTTGATCTCCTATACTTGCATCATACAACAAAGTATGATGCAAGTATATAGTTTTTATGGATGTAGATCAAATTTCTTTAGAAATTCCAAATCATAATGATTTTGATCACATACGAAAAACCATGCACCAGTGCGAAAGGCAGTAAGTTGAAGATCTCCCCACCAATTGCGCCACGGGTAACTGGGATCAATGAAATCTCCGCCATAATCAAATTCAATTAGTGAACTGGAAATTTCATCATCAGTTGCAATAAGACAAATTGTTGTACCACATGTTCCGGCTTGTTTACGCCACTGTTTGATTGAATCCAACACATCGCTCTGCTCTTCAACGCATCTGGTCCAGTTTTCAAACTCACTGGCAACGTGCGCGGCTTGTGCAGCAAGTTTTCCAGGATTAAAATCTGGCAAATCACTGCGCATCATAAGATATAGAATAGGTTCCATAATTGGATTCTCCAATAAGAGTGGTTGATTATAGTGCATGCCAGTAACCAGTGGATGGGTCTGATCTGCAGATTGCTCCCGTGACAACAATGGGCTTTTGGGCGCCATTGCGTGGTAGATGTAGCATTCGTTGCCAATCAAATTGAGACATATATTGCCATGGGTTTTCTCGGCGGTGATATCGTGCTCCTGTCCATTCATCCCAGTATGCAAATTGAGATTTGAAAATATCAATGTCTTGTAGTTCTTTGTTACTTGCAAACATTGGTAGGCATTTGGGCACCTGATTCTTGATCTTACGTTGTGTGGCTCGCATTGCCAACCAATCTTGTCCCAATGTTTTGGGAATGCCATACTTGCCAAGACGGTATTGATTACCGTCTTGGATGGCTTTTGTTAAGGAAATCATTACGTTCCCCACTTATTCCCGAATAATTCGATATGAAGCCTGGGCGTAAAACGCCAGCCTTGTTCCATGCAGATGTTCACAACTTCCTGAACATTAAGGTTGTATTCCTCTGACCGGCCGCCCAACGGCATCAAATACACTGGGCATTCAACGCCAACTGCCCGATATTCTGCCACTGCCAATTTGACTTCGTCAACATCACTTGCATCAGCCACAACAAATTTCAAGTACATATTGGAGTTGGGCACCGCATGATACTCTTTTGCAACAATGGGAGCAATTGCTTTCTTCCACGGCTCACCAGAGACTGACAACTTGGGAGAGCAACTGAATGTAACTTGAACATCAGTCTGTGTCTCTAAGTATTCTTTAAACTCCGGGCGAAGTTTCTGAGTGGTGTTGGTTTCAATTGTGACATTTTTAAGATCTGCCATTCCGGGGTGCGCGAACAGTTCAATATAGAATTTCTGCCAACCCAACATTGGTTCTCCACCAGTGAGAATCAGGTGAATATCTTGTCCATTGTCCATTGTCCATTTACCAGCAGGAGTAGCTGCCAGTAATTTTTCAACCACTTGATCCACATCATGAT
>Ga0306898_1000164_pt1 | contig 28561 bp, 22 predicted proteins | sample AntRauMFilla1564_FD_190424 | JGI IMG/M metagenome (GOLD analysis project Ga0306898, IMG submission 190424) | Saline lake microbial communities from Rauer Islands, Antarctica - Metagenome Filla 1 #564 (v2) (version 2) | ecosystem: Environmental > Aquatic > Non-marine Saline and Alkaline > Saline ...
TAACCCTTCAGGAAATTATTCAGCACTGAGAGCGCAGGCTACCACCAAAGCAGACGTTGGACTTGGCTCAGCAGACAACACATCTGACATGGCAAAGCCCGTCTCTACCGCCGTTCAAGGGGCCTTAAACGAAAAAGCCGACACATCGGGAACCTATGCAATCAGAGCAACGGGTACAACGAAAGAAGATGTTGGCCTGAGCCATGTTAGCAACGTTGAATCCTACAGTAAGACCGAGGCCGATCTCAAATACCTAGGTAAAACTGCCAAAGCGACCGATTCGGACAAGCTGGGTGGTCTTGATAGTAGCCAGTTTTTGAACGCCGATTCACTTGAAGCCGCAATCAGTCAAGCCCCCGCTCTAGTCGACGGTCTACGCAGGTCAGTAGAGGCAGCAAGCGGTGGTAATATGACTGTGTTCTACACAGCTAATGGGCTTCCGTCTTACTTTACAAGAATCCCCAAATTCCTATGTGAAGATGTTGTGAGTGGCGGGCAGATTGGTGCAGGTACGCACGAGGCTTTCATTTTTGATGGTGTTGAAGACTCAGAAATTTGGGTAGGAACTTACCAAGCCTCTATAATTAACGGTGAAGCTGTCAGCCAACCGGGAGTAGCACCAGTAGTTGATACAAATTACGACAATGCTCGCATAGCTTGTCAGAACGCTGGAACAGGCTTCGACTTACAGAGTAACTGGGATTGGGCAGCTATAGTATTGTGGAGTTTAGCAAATGGTTTTGAGAGTCGTGGCAACACCAATCAAGGACGCCACCATAACAATCGCTGGGAGGTAGGTACACGTCAAGACGGTGGTGTTGTCGGCAGTTCTAGTGGTGTTGGTAATATTCTTACAGGTAGTGGACCAGCCTATTGGAGGCACGATGGTACGTACTCGGGTATTTCGGATATGGTGGGTAATGTTTGGGAGTGGTGCAGCGGCTTAAAAACTTTAGATGGTCGAGTTTTCTTTAGTGCTGATAATTATATCCCAATTGAAAGTTTATACGTAGATAGTGGTTTTGACATTAACGGCAGTGTCCCGTGGTCTTCGACAAATACTACCGGAGCTAGTGTGGCCTTAAAAAGAGCACTGGTGGTTCCCAAAGGTGTTAATGACCCTCTTGGGGCTTTTTATGTTAACACGTCGGGGGAACGGCACCCAGTCCGTGGTGGTGCTCGCAACCTCGACAGCATTGCTGGGTTGGGCACGTTGAGCATCGAACTCGACCGCACGGATGATTTCAACACCATCGGGTTTCGCCCCCGCTTTCGTCAACCTTAATTTACTAGGAGAACACCAATGTTTGAATTTGAAGATGAAAATACAGCAGTCGAAACTCACGAAAAATGGGCGCTTAGAAAGCGCCGCGAATCAATGAAAGTGACCTGCTATCAAGCGAAAGCCGCGCTGCTAAATGCTGGACTTCTCGACAGCATAGAATCTGCAATAGCAGCAAGTGAAGATCCACTTCTCAAACTGGCTTGGGCCGAGGCCAGCTTTGATAGACTGAGTCCCTTTGCAGGGAAGATGCTTGAACTAACGGGTATGACAGATACTCAGTTAGACGATCTCTTTGATGCAGCGGCAAATATCACATAAACTACGCAGGAAAATACTTATGAGTATTTGGGCATCATTGTTTAGTAGTCCGTCTGTCATTAAGAAAGCAGCCGATGGTATTTACAACGGAGTGGACGCTGCAATCTACACAGACCAGGAGAAGGCAGCTGGCTTCATGGGTATGTTGAAAGGGTATGAGCCTTTTAAGATTGCACAGCGATTGCTGATGCTGGTGATCTGGGTGCCGTTCGTGACTATCTTCCTAATGTGTGCGGGCATGTACTTTACAGCCGGATTCATGGAGATGAACCAAGGTGCCATCCTCACAAACGCCGCTATGGCGTTAGCCGACATGAACATCAACACGCTGGGCACGCCCGCAACCTTGGCTTCTGTATTCTACTTTGGTGGTGGAGCGCTGGAAGGTGTTGTGGGACGAATGAAAGCTAAGTAAAACATACAGGAGGCTACACCTTGCGAGAATCCGACGATCGTAATCATGATCATGAGAGAGCTAATGGCTCCGAACCTCCTCTTACTGCTCATGAGTTAATAGCGTTAAGAAAAATGCTTGAAGACGAACGTCGGATGACATGGTTCTGGGGCGGAGCTAAGAAGCTATCAATCTGGCTGGTTGCAGTCATAGGGGCCCTGTCTTTAGGTTGGGACTTGCTAGTGAGAATTGTACTACATTTAGTAGGTAAATAAGATGCGGTCTTTATTACGTGCTTTTCACAAAGACAGAAGGAAATGCCCTCCCATGGGAAAGTTGACACGATATGCACTGTATTTCGCTCTTATATTTACGGTTTGGTTTATTTTTAAGCAGGTAGAGCCTACAGTAGCGCCTGTGGTCACTAACTTCAAGATAACAAAAGCCAAAACTGTGAATGAGCGCCAATTGACTATATCAGGGACAATGAACAAGCAGCGAGACTGTGACTTTATTTCAGTGTTAGCCTACTCCGGTGATAAATTCTTGGCAATTGAATTCGAGAGTGCCTCCAACACAACAAGGCTGACCGGAGAGCAGTCTTATGGACCTTGGCTGATAACCCCTGAGACAAGTCAACTTAAGCTATATTCACGCCACGTCTGCGTAACAGGCAGAGTATTGACTGTCCTGTTTGACGGGGCAATTGTACAAAATTGAGGAATTAAGATGATACAACCACAGAAATCAGCAAAGCAGATTGAAGATGAAAGCAAGCCTGCGAAAAAAGTTATCCAAGAAGTTGTTAAGGTTGAGTCTGTTAAAGAGAAAGAAGTGTTTATTGAAGGGCAACTCCTCAAAAAACTCTCTGACCCCACCCCCTCTAACTGGACACTCATCCCAGACGAAAGTGGGATTGTGGTCGCCACCTGCAGCAACGGCGAAGTCTTCAGAGGTACAATAGCTGAATTCAATAAGGCCTTGAGAGCATGCTGAACGCAATAAAGACAGTAGGAGATCCCACGGATTCGTACTTATCTCTCAAAAAGATATGGGATAAGAATCAGGCTGTCTGCGGAGGTGAGCAATACGTAAAGGCAATGGATGCCATCATTGATCGTGTTCATTACAGTAATATGTTGATTCCTTTCTCACCCAGCATGACTCAAGAGCAGTATAACTTCTTCAGGGCAGAGGCAGAATTTCCGGGAATAGTTTCGCAATTCACAAAGATGCTAATAGGCTCCTTGCTGCGTAAACAGCCAGTCATTGAAATCCCAAAGTCAATTGCAGAAGATGCAAAAGACTGGATCAATGATGAGTTTGGTAAAGACGGCGCACCACTCTCCGCATTTCTGAAAGATGCTCTTTGGGAAGAGATGCAGACAGACAACTCATGGATCTACGTGGGCTACCCCGAGGTCAAAAACGCAATAGATCTTACAAAAGAGCAACGCCAACAGTATCGCCCTTCACCTATTTTGTGGCCCGCTGAGACAGTGATTAACGTAAGGACTGGTGTAAATAAATTCGGTGATGAAGTTCTCAAGCATATTATAGTCAGGGGCTTCAAAGAAATATATGAAGATGAAAACACATTTCATCCCGAATTGATAGAGACGGTGTGGGTGCATGAGATAAATGAATCCGGCACTTATCAGATAAGGGTTTTTGAGGAAGCCGGTGAAACTGAAGTTCCTGTTGTTAACGGCAGAAGGCAGAACACTCCGGAGAACTCAGGAAAGACCTTTAAATATGTTGAAGTTCATGACAACATAGTAAAGAACGGAGAGAAGCTTACGTTTATCCCCGCCTGGCCCCTCAACGGTGATTACACTCCTCACGAGCCTTTTATTACACCGCTCGTGGATAAGGAAGTTGCACTCTACAACAAGATCTCGCGTCGCAATCATCTTATGTACGGCGCAGCCACATACACTCCTTGGATTTCCTCCAAGATGGACACGGTTGATTTTGACAAGATCGTGGCGCAAGGCTTGGGAACTTGGATAAGGCTGGAACAAGATGATGAGATAGGCATCTTAGAACCTCCCAGTGCTGCTTTGGAAGACATGGAAAAGACAATTGCTGCAGGTATTGAAGAGATGGCCCGTCTGGGCATTCGTATCTTGTCACCTGAAACAGCTCAGTCCGGTGTTGCATTGCAAATACGTAACGCAGCACAAACGGCACAGTTAGGCTCACTGAACATACAAGTGAGTAACACTATGCGGCAAGTCATTGCATTTATGCTTGAGTGGCGCTACGGTATAGAAGTTAAAATCTCAGATGTGTCTTTCAAGATGTCTTCAGACTTTGAAGCGGCACAAGTGGGTGCCGAGTGGCTTAGACTTGCCACTGAATGGTATCAACTGGGATTGATACCACGTAAAATATGGTTGAACCTGTTGAAGCAAAATGATATGCTTCCAGGGGAGTATGACGACGAGGTGGGTCAGAAAGAAATCAATGCTGATGAACTGACACAAGCACCTCAATCACTGGAGAAATGAGCTCATGGCCGTTACAGCAAATATTGAATTGTATGATAAAGCAGTTGATAGAGCAGCAATGCTCCGTCGATACGAAAAGGCAGTTGACGGGAAAATATCCCTGACGCTTGACGGCCATGAAGTCCGTGTTGATAAGTTGCTCCGTGAAGCAAATCTTTCGACTAAAGGCTTTATGAGATTGAGAGATGCGATTGACGAAGAGCTTATCGGAACATATAAGCAGATGTATCAGACAAGTAAGCGTTCGTTGCTGAGTTTGGTACACGATCAAGTGAGCTATACTTACCAGAATTTTGAAAGTGCCACCTCTAAGGTTTGGCGAGCCAAGAAGCCGACAAGGGCTCTCGGCGAAGACATTGTGCTGAAACAACCTTTGGCGGGCAATCGTGCGCTTGAGCCTGCTTGGCACAACATGCAAATGAGTGAGAAAAAGCGTCTGGAGACCGTTATCCGAAAAGGCATAGCGGATGGCGACACTGTTGATACGATTGCAAAAAACGTAAGAACAGGCAATGTGCACAACATCACAAGGAATCATTCCAGAGCCTTAGTGGTAACGGCAATGACTTCTGTAAGTGCTCAAGCAGATCAAGCCGTGTATGCAGCAAATAAGAACGCTCTGCAGGGTTGGCAATACGTATCTGTCCTGGACAAGTCCACGACGGACATCTGCATCCACCGAGACGGTCAAATTTACCCCGCAGAAGACACCCAGCACCTCCCTCCTGCGCACTACCGCTGCAGGAGTACCACGACTCCTGTCCTGAAAAGTTGGGCAGAGATGGGCACTCTGGAGAACGTGGCCCAAGTCCGAAAGCGCAACCTTTCAAAGCTGACACCGGCTCAGCGAAACTACTATGACGGCATGGTGCCACTGGGTGAGACTTACGATGCTTGGCTCAAACGCCAGCCACGTAATATACAGCTGCGCCACTTAGGCGGTTCCGAGGCTGTTGACTTGTTCAACAAAGGACAACTAGAGGGCAGCGCTTTCAAGACATTTGAAGGAGCGACAGTAGGAATCAGAGGTCTGCGTCAGCTCACAGATTCTGAATACAGCGCACCCAGTGATACAATTCGATTTGCAAATGCCAAGCGTAAGCTCGACTCACTTCATCTAGGCATATCTCGACCTGATGATATACTGAATGACATCAGTATGCAGAAACGCCTGCGTGAATATTACTTGTTACAATCCGGAGAACTTGATGGTACACTTTCCCTTACTAATTATCGAGGCACTCTTCTGGGTAATAAGCGCAGAACTAAACGATCTGTCCTTACACGACCACCCACAGAAGAACAGCTGAAATACAATCCAGTAACAGGTCGTTACGAAGACGTGCGCTTGTATCAACCCAATCTGGATGTATACAACAATCAAGTTTCGCTTTTATTAAAATCGGAGCTACCGGATGGTGATAAAGCTTTCATAGAGAAATTTGTCGGGAGTCTTGACGAATACATGGGAGCTAACGAACGCGCCGCAATTTTGGATAACTTGAGAGTGGTTTTCACAAGGTATCGGAAAAATCCAGAGCCTTGGATTAACTTCAAAGCTGTTGTGCAAGGTCAGATTAAGTTTGATGTGATGAATATATCGGACGCCATTGAGACACAAATAAGACGTGATTCAGACCCTCTTAAGAAATTGTTGCAAGACAACTACATTGACCCTGTACTGGGTGCAACTCAGTTGGATGACTTGAGTAAGAACTTCTTGAGCAATATGAGAGAAAAGAATCGATGGGAAGACAAAGTGGCACCTGATATTGCGTCAGAACTCAAGCCTCTTCTAAATACAGAAATCCCTGTTTACTTGAAGGCATTGATAAGCGACACTGACCTCGACACATTTTACACAAAGTTTGCCCACCGACTCGCCATGGCTGATTCTCCCGACAAAGACCAGCTGGCGATAGCACTCGGGCGTGATCTCTTTAACATGGCAGGTCTGAGCGCCGACAGAAACAAATGGTACAGAGTAGGCGACAAGATTCTCAACTCCAAGCGAGTTGCCAAGTTTTATGAATTGGAATCTTTTGGTGTTCAGAAAAGGCGTATGAAGAGTCGCATGAGTGGTCAGTATTTTGGCCCTTACTATGACACATTCTCATATAACTTACGTATTGTTGATCCAAGGATACAACGCTACTCCCAGTTGACCCGAAAGGTTGATGTGGGGCTGCGTGTACCGAACTCAGCAAACAGACTGCTGTTCCGAGAAGGCTACAAAACTTACTTTGTTAAGAGCAAGCTGGGCTTATATGAGGACACACGCATACCTATTACTTCCACTAACAGCTTCTCGGATTTTCCCGAAGAGTTTATGGACAAGTCAATGGTAGACGCGCTGACTCACGCGGGCAAGACCGAGTATAAAGTTGATAATGACTTCTATGATTTCATCAACAAGCTTCTGTACTTTGAAGACGATAAAGGTAAAGCGAAATACTTCAACAGCTTGAATGAGTATCGCAAGTATATTGCCTCGCGTGGTGACTCTTATGAGCGATTCAAGGCTATGGAGTGGTTGAGGAAAGATGACACTGCGTTTTCCAACAATCCTTTCATTGACCATCGTGCACGAATCTACGATAGAGGCCTGATAGGCCCGCAGAGTGGTGAGACATTCAGGCCATTCCTTAACACCGCCGAAGATTACGCCTTCAGCAAAGACGCATTTGAGAATTTTCAGGATCAGGTGGGTGCTTTCTTGGGTGGGCTTGACGACAAGTTTGAAGGGCGTTTCAGCTCACTGACTATCACAGGTCGCCAGAAAATAGCTGAGAGATTTCGGCCTGATATGATTAAGATTGGCAATCATATGCGCAGGAATAAGCCCGGAGACATTCGCGCTATTCTTGAAATGGATATTGTGCAAAGCATTGACGCGGAAGAGTTGGGGAAGTTTTTCAGGTTTGCCATTGAGACTTCAAAGATAGATGACTTCTTGAAAGAACAAGTGCAACGTTTGCCGACAAAAGGTGAATTGTTTCATGTATCTTTTACACCTCTAGCTAATAAAACACTCAAGCCACGTGTGCCTAAAAACTTTTTTACAAGAGAAGGTGTCGAAGATGCAAAAACGCCAAGAGTTTCTTTTGCACCAACACTGCAGCAAGCTTTGCTAGGATTGTCTACAAATCTTAAAGGTAAGAAATTGTATGTGTACAGGGCACCTGCCGCTACTAGCTACCGCAAAATAACTGCTAAAGAAGTACCTGATGCCGGAATAACAGATGAAGTTTGGGTAACTGAACCTGTCAAAGTTGAAGCGATGGGCGAAGTTCGCGTAACAGGCTACCGTGGTAAAGAAAAGGATCATACCCTTGAATTCCCTTTTGAGCATGAAGGTAAGAAATTTACCACTATCCCCTATACAGAATGGGAGTGGAACGAAGCTGTAAAAGAGCCGTATTCTCTTGAAAACTTAGAAACACTTAATAGCTTCAGGACAGGGTTAGCTCTTGAGCAGGATGCCTCCTCGTCAGGTGCTCAGATCATTGCCCTGACAACCCGCAACAAACAGCTGGCAGAGCTCTCTAACGTAGTTCCTACAAATCAGAAGCGAAGGCTGTACGATGAGATAGCAGCCGCAACGTTCAATGATCCTGCATTCAGGGAGCTCAACAAAAAGTTAGGCTTGACAGAGAAAGACTTACGCAAGGCAGCAAAGGCTTAAATTGGGCCTTTTAAAATCCTGTGAATTCAGGGGACATCTCTTTGAGACAATCCTGAGCCAAGCTCGTTCCGGAAGGAACTTGAAGGTGCAACGACTAGGGCATACCGGCCAGAACGGCAGATGAAGTCCGTAGGGTTCAAGCGAATCCGAAGCGCAGGACACCTAAACAGGTGATGATATAGTCTAATCTGCATGGCGACATGTAGAAGTGCTCTGCCGAGCACCTGTGAGAAATTAATATGAAATGGCTAAGATATCAAGACAGCAAATATTTAATAAGTGAATTTGGCAATGTATATTTAGAGAGTAGAGCAAAGGAAATAGTGCCATTTGAAGGTGGCACTGGTAAGTATCTTATGGTCAACTTGTGGCACAATAACAAAAATCGCTTAATTGCGGTTCATCGGTTAGTGGCTGAGTGTTACATACCAAATCCATTGAACAAGCGCACTGTCAATCATATCGACGGGTGCCGTAAAAACAATTCGGTCGGTAACCTTGAGTGGTCAACTTACTCAGAAAACTTGCAGCATGCAGTAGATACAGGTCTTGCTCAAAGAGGCGAGACAAAGGTGAATGCAAAATTGACGGATGCTATTGTTGCTCAGATAAAACTTGAAATGGTTGCAGGCAAAAGGGACACTTTACTTGCTGACACTCATAACGTGCACAGTGCCACAATTTCTGAAATACGTCGAAAAAGGACTTGGAAGCATGTTCTCCCTGATCTTGAGCTACCTATTTTAAATAAAAAGGTGACTAGGAGTCTTAGAAAAGATGATATTCCAGAAATTCGCAGGCTGTTCAAAGAAGGCCTGAATGATGCAGAAATTGGCAAAGTGTATGGAATGGCAAGAGGCTCTATAAACAGTATCAGGTCTGGAAAGACTTGGAAAAACTACTAAATTAACTAACTCGGCAGAAAACTGAGCAGTTCTAGCGAAGCTGCTTTAATATTAATGCAAAACATGGTAACCCTTTACGGGGCTGGTGAGAAGACCGGCATATTCAATGTCGAAGGCAAGTTGGGTAAGGCTCTCGGAAAAGACGGTGACACATTGGTTGTGAAAGCAGCTGATCGGGATACAGTTCTGAACGAGATCTCTGCCAGAGCAGCCAGATATGATCGTTTTGATCCTGAAATGGCAGCACGTTTGAGGGCACTTCGAACAGACGTTCGAGATGTGTTCAACAAAGGCACAGATCCCGGTGTTGACATAATGGATCAGTTGTGGTTCCTTGACTCTCAGACAAAAGACCTTGTAGAGAAGATGTCACGCAGTTACAACAAAGTAGTCACACCTGATGACTTTAAGACAATCGCAAAGATCATGTCTGCGCAGCTGTCTGAGCAGGTGCCTATACTGAAAGACTTCACGAAATTCTTCGGCAAATTGGCGCAAGCGTATCTCACAAACGCTAAGCCATCTTCAGCTGCGTTTGACTTCAAGGAAATATTTAAAGCGGCGACTGTAGGCAGTGTGAGAAAAAGCACTAAGCTCCCAACTGGTGTGGCTTCCGCTTTAGGGCTTGATCCCAGTAAGTTATATCTCAAAGACTTTGTTGAGAGGCTTCCTTTCTGGAACAAGATGAACGCGATGTCGGAAATCATCTTCGGAAGTGATCCGTCAGGCAATCGCAGAACAGGTACTGTCATATTAAAGCGTAAGTTTCTCGGAAAGACAATCTCAGACGGTGTTGAATTGCTTTACGCCAATAAGCTCCCGAAGAGTTGGACAAATGTGCCTTGGGTGAACTTTGACGGCAAGACAATAGAGCAAAATTTCACACAGTCATTTGAAGAGAAGCTGATGTACCGTGACAAGAACGGTAAGATGATCACCAGCATAGTGCAAGTGAATCAAAAGACTGAGTCTGGATGGTGGGATGTTGCAACAGGTGAGTCAGGCAAGATAAATGATATTGCCGATGCCACAAGAGCCAGGACAGCCTACGCAGTAAACGGCAATCACTCTAATGACGCAGTTATTGTAAAGAAGTTTCATTTATGGGGCAAGAAGAACAATGTCCCAACAAGCACTATACATGACGCATTCTTCGCTAACGCTGCAGTCATGACAAAGGCACGAGAAGGTCTTCGTGAAATATACGCAGAAGTTCTCAAAGACAATGTGATTGAGATGACACTAAAAGAAATGCTAAATCGAGGTCTCCCCAGAGAAGTCTACAACAAGTTCAGGAAAGAAGCTATTGACATAGGTTTGATACCTGTAGCCGGTAGGTCACGCGTGGGTGGAAAATTGCTCACAGATGATGACATACTTAAAGCTTTAGATATTTTAGAGAAAATCCCTGAAGGCTTCACTAAAGACCGCGCTTGGTATGGAGTTGGTTAATAAATAATGCATTAACGTCACTTTCACATAACATTAAACGAACCCGTTAAATTAAAGGAAAGTGTTGACACTTGACGACACTGAGAGAGGACTCTCTGGAGTTCTCGTCTCGTTGTTATTGATTCTTTTGAATCTAAAATAATGAGACTATTCTCCTATGAATATCACATTGGCGGGGCAAATTGCCTCGCTTTTTATGTTAAAGAAGCTGTGCTTCGAAAAATGAGTTGTACTCAGAGGATTTTATGTCAGACCTACCGCTAGATGATGAAATCGTGCCACCGGTAACACCTCCGGTTGTGCCTCCCGTTGAAATCCCCGCAGATGTTCTGCAGGCGGCAGTAGACGCGGCAATTGCGCCAATGAAAGAAAAGTTGAATGATGCATATGCTAAGCGTGATGCAGCCCTCGCAAAAACTGCTGAACAAGAGCAGGCAATCAAGGAAGCAGAACGCGCCAGACTTCGTGATCAAGGTTTAGAAGCCGAAGCTCTTAAAAGTGAACTTGATGAGCTGAAAGCAAAAGATAGTGTAAAAGATAAGAAGATTGTTGAACTGACCCGAAATATGGAAGTCAACAGCCTTTTGTCTGGCCTTGAATTCCGTGGCGAAAAGTCTCGTAAAATGGCATTTGAAGAAATTGTCGGTGAGCTTGTGCAAGATGAGAATGGAGTGTGGAAACACAAAACAGGCGCAGCCCTGACTTCCTTTGTCACTACTTTTGCGCAAGATGATGAGAACTCATTCCTTTTCAAGTCTAAAGAGTCAAGCGGTGCGGGAACGACAACCATCAAACCTTCGTCACCCAGCAGCAAGCCTGAATCGATGTTTAGTCTTTCACAAGATGAAATCATTAAGCGGGCACAAGCGGGGACATTACGTAAGAAATAAGGAAAAATTATGTCCGTAAATACAAACCTGGCCGGTGCCAGCAATGAAGTATTGCAAGAAGTTCTTTCTGCATACTCTGACGAAGCATACACAAATGCGCGTAAGCTGTCTGGCACAGGCATCGTCGGTGGTAACCCACTGATTGATGTTAACACAGAGACTTTTGTTGGCCAAATGCGCTGGCACAAGCCTTTAAACCCGACTATCAACGTCGCATCTTTGACAGACGCCACTGACGGTACTGTAACAAGCTACAGCTCTGACTACTTGAAGTATATCAAGACTGTGCGTACCAACGGTGCAAAGAAAGTAAACATGCAGCAAGTGGTAACACAGATTGATGGTCTGGCTAAGATCGGTCGTGACTTCGGCGAGACTCAAGGCCAAGACGAGCACAACGGCATTCTTGCTGTGCTGAAAGGTGTTGCTCTGTCTGAAGTACTTATGGGCGCTGCCTCCGGTTCCGGCTCTGCAGGTCTTGGTGGGCAAAGCTTTGAAAACGATCCAACTGAACTGCGCAACGGCTTCTACGTGGATCTTGGCGCGTCCAAGCTGGTAAGCACCCCCACCAGTTCAAGCCAAGGCGCTCAACGCGCTGAAGCTTTCTTGCTGGCAATGGGCATGGCTTACAAAGACTACGAGCCTCCGTTTGCCTACCTGATTACTTCCCCGGAAGTGATTGCCAGCCTGCGTTCAGCAAACCTTGTTGACGCTGACCGTGTAACCGATGGCAGCATTGAGTTTAACACGATCTTTCAAGGCAAATTGCGCTTGATTCAGACTCGTGCAGCTCAAGGCTTGACCTCAGCTGAATTGACAAAAGTCAACACAGGTGCAGGCGTAGATCTCGTAGGTACCAAGACCTCCTTCATTGTACTCCCCGGCGCTGTTGCTATGGAGAGCTTGATGGTTCCTGAGCCTACCGAAATCGATCGTAATGCCAGCTCCTACAAAGGTGGTGGTACAACCACTATCTGGCGTCGTTGGGGCTACGTTCTTGCTCCTGCCGGTTACGATTGGGTGGGTAATGAAGAAGCGTTCCCGTCTGATGAAGCTTACCGCTATGTGGTTGAAAGTGGTACAGGTGTGGCAATGACAGCCGCGACTGATGCCCTTGCTAACACCACCGGTACCTGGAAGCGTAAGTCAGCCTCAGCGTTGTCTCTGGGCATTCTGCCGGTATTCCATTCCTAAGTGAGGTGACCTATGCCGTTAATTGTCGGCGAAAACTCATACGGCACTCTTGAACAAGCGGAGACATATTTCATAACTCGACTGGACTCGGAAGCTTGGAGTGTTGCCGATGATGCTATGAAAAATGCTGCAATGGTAACAGCCGCTCAAGTTCTGGACGAAGAGGATTGGGGCGGCGTTGCCGTGTCTGGGACACAGCTTATGGCACATCCCAGAAAAGGCTCTTACCTCGATCCACGTTTGGGTTTTTGTGTAGACTTTGACGGCTACCCCGCTAGACTGTTGAAAGCGCAATTTGAAACAGCTTATCACTTTTTGAACAATGATGGGTTATTGGATGAGACCGGTAAAGTTGAGTCTCTCAAAATCTCTTCGGTAGAGCTATTAGATATTCGTAAAGCAGCCACGTTGCCGAATATTGCCTACACGCTGATACGTCCAATGCTTGTGAACCATGGCTCAAGAAGTTGGTGGAGGGCAAACTAATGGCTTACAAAGCGTTAATTGACTCTCAGCTAGTCCTCGCCTTCAATCAGTTGAAAGATCTCGCTATTAGTGTTACATTCGTTCGCAAGACAGCTGAGTCGTTTGATTTCTCGGCAGGTACTTCTCCCGTTATTAATGAGAATGTGCCTAACGTGAAATGTGTTATCCTCAAAGAGTCTAAAGACAAAAGTGTTCTCAAAAGAGAAGTCTTGTTTAAGTCAAAAGAACTCGGCGAAATAGGTGACTTTTCAGAAGTTCAAATAGAAGACGAAGTCTGGAAAATCGGCCCTGTCATAGCTCAAAAGCGTTATGTGACGCTGCTTACTGTTTATAAGGAGTAGCCTGTGTCGCGATACGAAAGTTCGCTTATGGCCATTTACTCTGTTTTCGCGACAGAAGCATGGAAGGCAATGGGCATAACTGCGCATCCTTCTTCAATTGTTCCCGAGAATCCTGGAACGGAATATATTCGTCTTTCAGTAATACCAAGTGGAATGGGCGTCAATGGACAGTCAGTTTCAGGTGTACTGATAATAGGCATATTTGTCAAGACAGTGGACTCACCTAAAAGATCTTATTCAATAGCAGACTCTCTGGATTCCTTCCTCATGAGAAAATCTGTTGAAAACCTAGACGGTGACGTAGTGCAATTTCTTGACAGTGTAGCAGACAATCCTTATTTGGATAAAGCAAAACCGTCTCTGACGATGATGACTTATTCAATTCCTTTCAGTTTTTTCGGAGTAAATTAAATGGCTCATATTTCCTCAATCGGTGCAGGCGTCTTCTCTGACTTGTCAGTGGCAACTCCTGCAACAGATTTGACCAACGCAGCAATCGCAGCACTTGACGAAGCTTCCGAGTTTCAAGCGCTGTTCGTCGAAGAGATCCCAACTACCGGTGGCACTCAAGCGCCAGGCACTTTTGTTCGGGTGAAGAACGTTCGTGAATTCCCAAGCATGGGCACACCGCCTAACGTAGTCAACGTGCCTGTATACGGCTCAAAGACTTCGCAGCAGATCCAGGGCCAGGCAGACGCGCCTTCTATGGAAATCACATTGAACTATGTGCCTTCCGAGTGGGCTGATGACGCCGCCAACATCCTGGGCTCTATGGTAGGTGACGGTAAACAGCACATCTTCCGTTTCACACTTCTGAACGCTGAGCCGACAGGTGCGGGTGACATTAAATATGCATCTACCGCTGCCGGTGTAGGCACTGTTGGTAACTCGCAATACTACTGGACAGGCAAGCTGGAAGCCCTTCAGGTTAATCCTCAGTTGACTGACGCGAACACTGCGACAATCACTCTGACTATCCAGTCTGCTTTCTACGGTGCGTTTACCGTCTAAATCAGGCGAGCCTCTCTTTCGGGGGAGGCTCTCTATATTAGGAACATAAATGAAACCGTTTAACAAAGATTATGTCATCAGTCTTACCCTTCGCCACATGAAAAATGACATTGAATTCAGCATAAGCAAGACGCTGAGCCGTGTGGGCGAGTTCGAGGGTGACGCCGTGAAGAGCATGGAGTTGATGCAAACTCTTTCAATCCTTCACGAAATGAAGCGGGATATCGAGAAAATGAACGCGGCCATCGCCAATAAAGTAGGAGACTTGACAAATGTCAGCTCCTAATCTCACTAATAAGGAAGTACCAGTTATGTCAGCAATGAAAGCTCTTGTAGGTAAACGCCTTCGTAAGAACTCCCTGTTTATGGAAGAGGAAGTAGAGATTCTGAAATTGTCTGTCTCTGAAGTAATGGGAATTCAAAAGTCTGCCAAAGATATCGGCGAAGATGAGACCGCTAACTTCCGTCTTTTGCAAGACGTTATTAAAGTGGGCTGTCCAGATGCGGCTGACCTGACACCAGAAGACTTTGACCAATTTCCCTTGGATGAGTTGTCTAAACTCTCCAATGCCATCATGCAATTCTCTGGAGTTGCAGGTGACCCAAACGCGAAGAGCTTACAGGCGACAAACTCCTAGTCTATGAACTGGCTTTCCAACTAAGAATGCCAGTGTACAGACTAATGGAAGAGATGCCATATGAAGAATTTATTTCTTGGTTTGAATACTTTAATATGAGACCTGTAGGCTGGAGGGATGATGAGAGGACATTTAAACTCCTTCAAGCTCAAGGTGTGAAAGCCCGCCCAGAAGAAATATTCAGCTCTCTTGCCACAATGCGTGCAGGGGAAAAGACCTCTGTTTCCGATGACGGGACGCTCAACCACAGCAAATTCCAGAACTCCGGCATGTTTTCTAAGTTAGTAGGTGCCAAAGGAGGGGATAAAATTGACTATTAAGGTTTCAGGTATCAAGAATGTTCTTCGAAAGATTGAAGCCGCAAAGAGAGACGCGGTGCAAGATGCAGAGAAATCTGTTAAAAATAAAATGCTGGCAGCTCTGAGGGAAGCTACTCCAAAAGACACTGGGGAAGCTGCTGCAGGCTGGCAGATTCAAGGCGAGTCAATTGTTAATAATGTCGACCATGTCTTGCTATTGAATCGAGGCTCGTCAACACAAGCACCTTCTCATTTTATTGAAAGAACTGTACTGTCAGAGCCCAGAGTACGGCCTAACGGTGTGATTGTCTCTGAAAAGCAGTAAACATGCCCCTACCTATTTTGGTGGGGGCTTTATTTCGTGAGGGTATTTTATGTCTGGTGTATTCATAGACGTCAAAGCCAATGCGGACCGCGCTACACGAGAGTTACAGGATGTTAATAAGTCTCTTGGTAATATAGAGTCTTCTGCGCTTTCAGCTGGCAAGTCCATTGGCAGAGTCGTAAGAAGTATTGCCGCAATTGCGACGGTGGGACTGGGTGGCAACGCGCTATTCAGAGTTTCAAATAATTTCTCTAATCTTGAAAACAAGATAGCATCTGTAACAGGGCGCACAAATGAGTTAATATTAGCTCAAAAAGAATTGTATAAAATAGCCAGAGACACACGCAGCAGCATACAAAGCTCCGTTGAAACCTTCGGTGCATTCGGCAGATCGCTCAAAGGCACCGGCAAGCCGATGTCTGAGATTTTGGTGGCCACAAAGGCCATTCAACAGAGCATCGCAATATATGGCACAGACGCTGAGTCTGCTAACGCGGCTATTATACAGCTGGGCCAAGGTCTTGCTGCAGGTGCGCTTCGCGGTCAAGAATTGATGTCAGTTATGGAGCAGCTGCCTCGTGTTGCAGAAGCTATTGCCGACGGCATGGGTGTTGCAAAGAGCAGTCTTAAAAGCTTGGCCGAACAAGGTAAATTGACAGATAGAGAAGTTTTCGGTGCGCTTGTTCGTGAGAGTGCTGCCATATCTAAAGAGTTTGAGGCGCTGGCGCCCACAATAGGACAGGCCGGTGGCTACCTCAAAGATTCTATGTCAATTTACACATCGGAATTGGACAAAGGTTTCAACCTGACCGCTGCTATTACTCGAGGCACTTTCCGTTTTGCCGACGGCATAAGTGATGCCGCAGACGGCGCTTTTGAAATGGGCAATAGATTCATGTTTGCGCTACAAACAGCGCAACAGATGATAGAAGTGATCAGCAAGCCTTTGGGAGCCTCCCTCAAAACTATGGGAGAGTACTTCCTCAGAATTATACCGGACATCTCTTTCACAGATACATTGTCTGAAGATCTGAATTCTATAATACGGGATATTGATCGGAGTTTTCTGGGTGGTGCCATTACCTCCTTTAAACAGATACGTCTCGTCGACTTCATTAACATAGAAAGTGATGTAGAATTAGCGCTTCGCCAGATCAGACGACTCAGCCCTCGCAATTGGGCAGCCGCCGGTTTTGACGTAGAGACGATAAAAGAAATCTTCTCAGTCAGAAACCTGAAATTATACGGAGACGCTTTCGGTGATTTGGCGGTTGCATTGGCCGGCAACACAAACACAATAGGTACAGTACTTCGCAGAACATTTATAAACGTAGATAACAGCTTTAAGTCTGCGCTCAGGTACATTGGCTTAACTGACAACGCCTTGATATCGATAAAGACAGGTTTCCTCGAAACCTTTTTCGTATCTCTTGCACAAATAGGCAAAGGCATAACAGGCCTGTCCGTTCCTTTTTACAAGGCATCTCGTCTTATTTTTGACATGTGGGCGCCTTCCTTGTTTAACGTGTTTACATTTTTGGGAGATGTCTTACGGTCATTGCCAAAGGTCATCATGGCTGTCATTGAAGCAATGGCGGCAAGCGCTGTGAAGGCAGTCAAAATGTTGGCCACAATAATGGCTGACTGGGTTCCCGTAACATCTCTGTCAAAACTGTTTAAAGACATTGCGCTTGAGTTTCTCAAGTTCACAAAAGTCGCCAAGTATACGAAAGTGATAGAATCGGCATTTGACAGTATGGTCGGTAATATTTTTAGCAAAACAAAAAGTGGCCTTGGAAGAGTACAGTCCTTTATATCAAGCTTTGGTGACAGTATCAAAGGCACCTTTCTTGACATATATGATAAAGTAGTAGGTAACTCCTACTGGCCTGATATGGTTGACGGCGTAATTGCCTACGCAGTGAAACTTAAGAACGTAGCAGGCAGCATATTTGTAGGCTTTGTCAGTGTTGTTAAGGAAAATATGGGCGAATTGGACTCATTACTATCCAAGATGTCTTCCTTTGGCTCCGGCGCATGGACCACCGGCGTTTCAGCAATGGCCGAAAGCGGTGGCTTTTTAGGCATTGTTAACAGCTTCTCTGAGGGTATCAGCAGTGTAGTGGGCGACTTAGGTGGTTTGAGTCGCGTGTTGGCCGCAATTGCCGCAGCAATAGCCACTCCCATAATAATTTTGAGAGGGCTATCTTCAACATTCAGAGATTTAACTGACAGTATATACGCCGTAGTCAAAAACGGGCTACCTCTAGTATTAGAGAAAGTGATTTCTTTTGCCGAGAAAATTAAAGATGCTTTCTTTGATATATATGATAAAGTAGTGGGCAACTCTTATTGGCCCGACACGATTGACGGTGTTGTAGAGTACAGCCGTAATTTGTGGGAGCGTGTTTCTGTAGGTCTGTTGAAGTTCCGCAGCAAAGTACTTAAGCTATTTTCAGAAGTCTACGCAGGCGTCGGTGAAAGGTTGCAAGCCCGCTCTGTAAGTGTGCCCGAGATATTGGTGCCTTCAGTTGCCGGTGTAGGCGGGAAGCTCAACTCTCTTTATGACGGTCTCCGTAATTTTGCCACTAAGGTTGCCGACATATTCCAAGGCTTAGGCCCAAAAATTCAATCGGCTTTAAACGCTGCCCTCAGCTTTGCCGCAGCAGCAATAACTGTAGGTCTGTTGCGAGGCGATGTTGCCGGCCAATTCAGAGCACGTATTATTGCTGTTGCGGCAAGTATAGCATTCAGCTTGTCCAATAACCTTTCAGAAAAACTATTTGGAGGCAGTTTTGCGTCAGTCTTAGGTGAAGCAGTAGGTAAATTTATAGGCGGCACTCTTGCAGCGCTATTTGACGCATTGCCTGAAATACTGAATGCTGCCAGTTCCTTCTTTTCGTCTCTTACACAAGGACTAGCTAAAGAGTTGCCAATAATCGGAGGACTGCTTACAGGTATTCTAAACATTGCAGGTAAGTTTTCCTCGGCACTGCCTGGTGCGTTAGGCTTAATTGGTACTTACTTTCTTGGCACAAAATTAATACCTGCCTTGTTGAGTGACGACAGCTGGAAGAAAACAATAGGCAAGATACTAGCCGCCGGTAAGGCAATGATCACAGGCAGCGGCGGAGGCATTCTGTCAAGATACTTGTTCGGTCCGTTAGGTTTGACCCGGTCACTGTCTGGCATTGGTTTAGCATTAACTATGTTCGGCGCAATTGATGGGATCTTTATGGATTCTGTATTGCTTGAGTATGCAACCAAAGGTGGTCTGTTGTATTTGTTCTTGGCAGGTGAGGGTGGTTTGACAAATGTCAAGCAGCTGGTTGCTAAATACCTGGGACGCCCATTGATATCCGCTGTTGAATCAGTGCTGTCAACTTCAGGCCTAGGCCGGAAATTTTCTGATGTACTGTTCGGTAGCGTGGGCACATTCGGTCAACGTGCTGTAGACAATTTCGGACCGATACTTACCGGCTTTACAACTTCCATAACTACCACTTTGTCTTCATACGTAGGCACAGGCCTTACTTGGGTGCAAGGTGTGCTGCTCGGGCCGAACCCCAGAAGAACAATGGCCAAGATTGAGCTGTTGGTCAGAGGTGGGATGGATAGAATCTCTACTGCGCTCCGAGACTTCAGTAGATCTCCTATATTTGCCAGTATTGGTAGAGCTTTCAGCGGTATATTTGGAGGTCGAAATGGTGCAGGCGGCAGTTCAGGGGTATTAGGGGCGCTAACAAGCTTGCTCTCAAATATTACAGCGTCTTTGACAAGATTCGCTCGCAGCATTACTTTCAGGGCAGGTCCAGATGGATTCCTCGGCGCATTGTTTTTGAGAGGCCCGGCTGCAATCAAGAATAAGATTGTCGATTTCTTAGCTCTGATGCGAGGAAAGTTTGCCGCGTTCAGCGCTTATGTAAACAGGCTCGGCGGTCCGATGGGCAGCCTAGGTAGGCTTTTGATAGGGCGGGCCGGTAAAGCAGCACTTATTGCCGCAATTGTCGCAGGTAGTTTATTTGCCGGCAAGGCATTTGCTTCAGAAAAAGACGAGGGGGATGTTCCAGATATAAAACCAGATAAATCGGTGCTTGATTCCCTTGTTGATGACTGGGCTTCTCTTAAGATATCTAACCCATTCCAAGCAATGGCCTATCAAATTGCTGCCGTAACTTTGCCGAGCATTGTTGCAGCGTTCTATATATTCCGTGCAAGAATAGGCGCTCTGCTGCTTGCAACATTCAGCGGCAGCATTATCCAAGATTGGGCACGCAGGGCTAGAACTGCAGCAACTAGAACACAGCGAGCCTTCGGCAGTGCCTTGGGTGGAACTGCAGGGGCATTGGCGGGCTACTTCGGTGGAGGTGCGGAGGGCGCGATAATAGGCGGTACAATCGGTGCCACGATTGGCTCCTCCATAATAACAGGGATTATAACTAAGCTTGCAACTGTACCTTGGATCATGACAATCGGTGCCATGCTTTCGGGTGCTTTGCTGGCGGCAGTCCCTATTATGTTAGCTGCTGTTGCGGCACTGTCTGTGACAGCAGTAGGTCTGGCTGTTGCCGGTGCAGCGGGTGTTTGGTTGTTTGGCACAGGTGACGACTTTAATGAAAAGCTGGATAAAGCCATTGCAAGAACCCGTGAGTTCTTTAATTTGGAGGCCAAATCGCCCTCTGTTGACGCACGCACCGGGCTTAAGACTGAAGTAGCTTCACGTGCTAAGAATCTGGGGATTGAGCAAGACTTTAATTTAAGCAGGCTGAACAGGAGTAACTTACCAGAGCGCACATTAGAAAAACTGAACGAACGTCTGGAAGAGTATAGTAAGTTAATCTTAGAAGCCTCTGAGAATCAGATGAGTGGCAAAGAAGACGAAACACTTATGAAACGCATTCAGACCTCAAATAGAGGACTTGAGCGGCAAGTAAGTAAGGCGGTTTCCGCGTCAGTCTACTCAACTGAAGAGTTTCGAAACACAATAGAAGATCTTTCTAAGCAGGAGGGGAAGACTTCAATTTTCACTGCTTCCCAGCAATCTTTTGATCAGATAGGTCTTGACGCAGTTTACGCCATAAATATGTGGCTGGCCGACGCGTTTAACAGCGCTGACATAAGGGAACGACTGGAGTCTCAGAAAGATAAAGAATTTAATGCCGGGTACACCGCACCGGAGCAAGTTGAAAACATTAAAATGCTCACTGATCTGAGCAAGGAGTACGATGCGGGCGAGAAACCGAATGCTGTATTGAATGCTCAAATAGACAATATAAGAGCGAAATACATTGAGCTGTTCAGGGAGCTCAGAGAAGAGCAAGATAAGGGCTTCTTTTCTGCAAGAGTTGTCGATAATGATTCGCCTTTAATGAAGAATCTTGAACACGCTGCAGAAACAGCCGGCATGCTAATGCGGCAAGGTATTGAAGAAGGCCTACGGCTAGTAGATACTCGACTGCTGAATAATCAATTGCAAAATCTGTTCACAAGTCTAAAAGACTTTGGTGTTGAAGCTCAAGAGACTCAGTTTTTGAGTGGCATCGATTTGCAAGAACTGAAGACTTTCCTGAACTTCATGGAAAACATCAAGCTGACACTTGAAACAGATGCACCAAATGTCGATATTCAGAATAATTTGAAGGCTGACATGAAGCGCATGGTAAAGAATGCGCAAAATGTTATAGACGACAGCATAGACAGCAACCCAAATCTCAGTATTTCTATGGTTGCGAGTATGCGTGTCTCTTCAGTGGACTTGGGATTAAGCCCTGAAATCATCAGCTCAATGTCAGACGGCTTAGGTACTCGCGTAAATGACACAATAACCGAGCTTCGAAACACAGATGATAGAGTTGCAAATGGCCTACTAAGCGCGGCTTCTGCAACTATCTTAAAGAGTATCAAGAAATACAGAACGCTTACAGGGGTCGCAAAAGAAGGGAAGATTGATGCGCTGAAAGAAGTCGCTGAGATGGCCAATGTAGACTTCGATCAGATCTACAGAAACGACGGCTTGCAGGCTGTGCGGGATGCCACGATAGAAGGTCTAACACTCCAAGGAGAAGGTGTTCGGGCTGCAGCTTCTGAGAATGAAAAGAATTACAGTCTCTTTGAAAAAGACTTCCTTGCCTTTACAGATAGGTTGAATCGTGCGGTTCTCACGGCACCTAATCTCATGAGCGCACTCGGCGACGGTATGTCGAAAGGCTTTGAAGAGGCTAGTTTCAGAGGGATTGATTCTTCGGGATTGCAAACTCTGAAAGATGCAGGCCTTGCAATTCAGATAGCAGATGACGGTATCAAGAACTTAGGTTCAAATTTCTCCGCACTTGACCTCAAAAAGCTACTGACAGACAAGTTCATTGCGGCATCTGCGGCAATTAAAGTAACTACAGCGGTTATGGCCAAACTACCGCAAGGCGTAATTGCAGCGTTGAATAGTGCAGGTTTCAGCACTTACAAAGCCATGAACAGGTTGTCTAAAGAAGCTACAGATACATTTGTAGGAATTGAGTCTGAATTGCAAGTTGTTGAGGCTGAGCTGAAAGGATTGACAGTCGGAACTGAAAAGTACTACACTGCAATGAAACGACTGGCAATACTTGAGGCCAGCAGAGATAGACTCAGTGCACTTGCCGGTAACAGCCTCGCCGATCAGAACAATGTAGTAGGCTCTGTACTGCAAGGCGGCTTCTCTGATCGTGAGTTTGCAATGGTCGACTCTAAGCTCAGAAGCCTGTTGTTTAGATTCTCATCTGCTGCCAAAGAAGCATTCGACAACTTTGCAGCTAATGCTCAAGACAGCGCTCAAAAGTCTCTGAATCTCTTTGGCGTAATATCTGCCATTGACAGTCAAGCAGAGATTCTAAAGCTCGGCAAGGATCTTAAAATAAGCTTGGCTCAAAGCGCATACGAAGGTTTGGGTGAAGGCTTTGCGAGAGCGCAGAATGCAATAGGTGAGATAACAATTGCTCAATTTGCGAAGGTCTCAAAAGCATCGCGTGATAAATATAAAGCCGACTCAAAAGCAATTGAACAACTTCGTAAGGTGGCGGAAGCAGGTCTGACAAATGAGCAGCAAGATATTCTGCTGACATACGATAAGACTAATGCCGAAGAAGTCGTAGCAGCTATTGCAGCAAGTGCCAAGCTCAGCCTCAAAGAGCTCTTAACACAAATCACTCCGTCGTCTGAATTTCAAGACATGAAGACGTCAGTTGATTTGAATACAGATGCGTTAGGCTTTGTCAGAGATGCTCTGTATAAGTTTGCCGGGGTAGAAGTCCCCGAAGCGCTCAAGCCGGTAACGAAAGAGACTGGAGCCGCACCGAAGTCCTTGGAAACAGGTGACAGAGACACTTCTTCCGTCTTTAGAAAATTAGATGTAGCAGAAGACAACTTGACTTCCGGCATTACCAAGAAAGCCTTCGGAGGAATTGAGGGAAGCTTGCGCAACCTTATAAGTGCATCGGATGACGCGGGTAAATCACTCGACATAAGCACACTACGGCTTGCCAGTGACTCTGACAGAAAGAAATTGAAAGGGCTTATTGGAGAGCTTAACGCTCTAGATACTTCTGGAATGAACCCACGAGCCATTGAGCAGGCTCGCTTAGGTTTTGAGAGAGAAGTAGATAATATTTTGAAGGGCGTCACTCGGCTGGCAGACGGCATGAGAGCGGCGGGCCAGGCTATGTCAGAAGGCATCAGAGGCTCTATAAAGACTGGTTTGACTGCATTGATGGCAGGTGAAAATAAAAGTTTCACCAGCTTCTTTGAAAGTCTGGCCAACACTTTCACGCTGGGTGTGATTGAAGCATTCACTCAAGGCATTGCAGATCAGCTTATCTCAGGTGTAACTGACGGTTTTCTGAAAAAGATTAATGAAGGTCAGTACGGGCTGGGTTCACAAGTCGCCAGCGGCATCGGCGGTCTCTTTGGCGGTGAAGAAGAGAGTGGAAGCACTGCAGCAGGTTACACAGGTGATGCGTTTAAATCATGGGCATCAGGCGGAGAAGAAGGCACAGAGGCAGCTGCCGGATTCTTCAGTAACGTAAAAGGCCAGTTCGGTAAGCTTACCGGTTCGGTAAATGAAAGCTTTTTCGCGCCTCTTATGGAGTCTTTTGTCATTGTTGGCAATGGTATCATAAACATGCTGTCGGGACTTATGGGCGGCGGAGGCGGCGGTGGCGATCTGTTCGGCACTATACTCGGCATAGGTGCCTCCGTTGCCGGAGCTTGGGGTGGCGGTGCTGCGGCATCATCTGCGGCAGGTGCTTCACAAGCAGGATACACCGGTGCTGCATTTGGTGCCTGGCTGAAGAAAGCTGACGGTGGTCTGATCACAGGCCCAGGCACAGGCACATCTGACTCTATCCCCACAATGCTCTCAAATCGAGAGTTTGTTGTCAACGCAAAAGACACTCAAAAGAACTTGGGGCTGTTGACTGCTCTGAACAGTGGACAGTCTATCTCTAAGTTTGCAAAAGGTGGTCAGGTAGGACGTGTCAGTAAGCCAACTTACATATCTAATGACAAGATGTCACCAAAGAGCTCCAGCCAGCAAATCTTTAATGTAAACATAACCGGCGACATCAGTCGTCAAACTAAGGCAGAGATTTACAAGATGCTGCCATCAATTGCCCAAGGCGTGAACAAGCAAAATCGCGAAGTGGGCAGCAGGAGATAAAATGTACGGAATCCTAGACGATAATGAACAACTATTGGCCAAATTTGTTGCGCCTATAAGGGTAGAAAGCATTGTACCCTCGTTCGTCTCGGATTCCCTTTCTTTGAAACGTAATGCAAGAAAGAGGAGCGGTCAACGTTGGGAGATCGCTTCTAACCTAGAGCCTTTGAGTCACACCTCTAATGGGCTCTTTGCATTGTTTGTGAAGAAGGGGAATACGGGGATATACAAATTAAAAATGCCTCAAAATTACGGTGCAGTAAAGTCCAGGGCATTCGTTCCAGGAACGCATACGGCGACTGCATCCGCCGATTCAACAAGCATTCAGATCACAACAAGCAGCTATATTCCAGCAGGCACTTTTGTTCAATTTGAGAACAGCAGCAAAATATACTTGACTTTGACTGCGCGTTCTCGTTCGGGGCCTGTGGAAATCTCACCCAGACTCCACACCTCACTCGCCAACACACCTTTTAAATGGCGCGACGATCTTGTCATGCTTGCTTATTTAGAAGTAGGCGCGGTCAGAGGGATGTCATTCACAGACGGCATTCTTATGGACAACGGCGAATTAACCTTTGTGGAGAAAGTATGATAGTTTTATCCGCGAGACAGCAATGGCTTCTGAGCAATCCAGATGCTGAAAAATTCTATTGCGTACAAATCAAAGACTTGAAATTGACAAGTTATCAAAGAGATCTAAATTTACCTGACGGTATTTATGTTGCTTCTGATTTGTTGGCAAACATTGCAGCCCCTGAGGCAACATCATCTGTTGACAGGTCGCTGTATGAAGTGATTTTACATGACAATGACAACTCGCTTTCAGACCTCTATTTCCAAAATCTGATAGGCTCTAAAATGGATGTCAGGCTGGGCTTTGTCGACCCGGAAACGGACGTGCCTGATGTATCGGAGCTATTCACTCTCTACTCCGGAATTGTGCAAGGCAAAGACACAAGTTACGAGATGGCAATTGAAGGCAGTTCAACAACCAAAATAATTGGATCGAATTTAATGGCTGCGCTTGATGCAGTAAATAGCTTCTATTCATCTAAAGAGTACCTGCGTGACCTGGACGCAACAGATACCGCCTTTGACCAAATATATGAAGGCTCTCAATCTCTCAGTCTATTATGGGGTAAAAGATAATGGGTGTTATTGCAACAATTGTATCTATTGCACTAACGGTAGCCTCTACAGCCTACCAATACCAACAGCAAAAGAAAGCTCAGAAGAAAGCAAAAGACGCTGCTGACGCTCGTAAGGGCTTTGAGCTTGTTGTAGAAGGGGACATGACTTCACTGCCTATTGCCTACGGAAGAAATAAGATAGGTGGCGCTCGTGTCTATCATTCAGTCTCTCGTGATTTTACTTCGGTCAGCAGCAACGGTGACAATTCTTTTGCCAGGAACGCGTGGTCCGCTTACGGCACTAAAAGAGAGTTCTTGTTCTTTCAGCAAGCCCTTGCTTACGGCGGATTGAACCGCATTGTGGATGTTCTCATTCAAGACGATATGCGGCTAAACGACTCTCGGCTTGTGGCCGGCGGTGCAGGCTATAGGATTGATGTACATAACTCGGGTGGAACCGCTGACAGGATGATTTCAAGAAATTGTCCTGGACGACAGCTTGCAAAGTTTACAAATGTGGCTTATGCATCCTGTATGTTTCGCCTTAACCGTGATGAGCCTGAGTTTGGCAGAGTGCCCGATCTTGCTTTTCTGGTTGAAGGTAGGCAAGTTCGAAAAGTAAACGACGGTGTTCTGTCGACCACATACACATACTCAACTAACTCAGCATGGGCTTTGCTTGACTATCTTTTAGTATTTCGTAAATTTGATCCGGCTGACTTAGACTTAGCTTCTTTTGAAGTCTCTGCCGCAATTTGTGATAAAATTGTGTTACAAGGTGCAGCCGTGGGTGGCGGTGTATTTAAGCCAATCTATGGCACAAGAACAGGAACACGCGACATTCCACTTTACGAATGTAACTTGCTGTTAGACACAACTAAGCCGTTTCGTGAAAATGTTGAAGCTATCCTATCAACAATGGGTGATGCGCGGCTGGTCTGGTCACAAGGGAGATACAGCCTTAACCTACAATATCCCGGTGTCAATAACGCTGGCATGATTGTAGCTGACATTATCACTGATGACAAGCTTGTTTTAGGTGAATCAATAAGTGTTCACTACCCTGAAGCCGATGAGCGCCTCAACAAGGCCGTTGTTAAATTCAGTAACGAAGCATTAGACTTTAAACAGTCAACTGTAACGTGGCCCAGGGCCACAAAGTACACAGGCAACTCTGTAGTTCCCATCAGCTCAATTTATTACCCACCTGTTTCAGGCTGGAACAAAGACGGCGCTGGTACATTTCTTAACAATCATGGTGTGTGGAGAGACGGGGAGTCTTCTGGCAAGTATCTCTGGGTAATTGTTCCGACAATGAGCGGGATGCATACTATAGAAGGTTTTGTGGAGAAGTCTGGCAGTATTGAAGTAGGCGAGCGCGCTGATTACTCAATAACTTCAGATCGTAATTCTACTGTCTCTTCGGGCAGTAACGCACTCATGGTTATGTCTTTTGTGAAAGGCACAGTGGACGGCAGAGAAGAGCGCTATTATGAGCAGTCTCCCATAAGCCGTACAGTCAATCTGGTGGAAGGGCAAGAATACGTCATATTGGCAGATGCCAGCGGCTCTACTAAAGGCGCTGTAGGCTTTAAGCTGCTGTCCCCTAGCGGCGCTGTGTCTCACAGCTCACGCAGCATGTCCAGTCTGGGGCTGCAGACACAAGACTTCTCGAACGACATTGCTGTGTATGAAGCCATGCTGTTTGAAGACAACGGTGTTGAACTGGAAGCTGAGACGTTTGCCGAAGGTTGTACATCCGAGTATCATGCTTTGGCTAAAGCCGAAGAGATGGTAAGAACTAGCAGGTCTGCGGCTGAGTTCAACTTCAGTGTATTTCTTGAAGACAGGTATTTTGAGCCCGGCGATGTTGTACAACTGGTGTCCGAGAGTTTAAATCTGGGAACACTTTCTGACTTATTTATTAAGCTTGAGAAAGTCCAGCCTTCTGAAGACGGAACTTGTCTGCTCAAAGGAAGTCGCTTTGACTGGACGCAACTGGCTTGGAATGTGGCAGATGATCAATATATCCCGCCCAACTCAGCGTTTGGCAGAGAGTACAAGACACCGGAGTTTTTGCAATACTTGCCGAACTTGTATGATACAAAAGATTCGCCTGGTTCTTTGACTTGGATTGCTACCGGTGATCCTTCAATACGCGAGTATCGGCTATTCATGCATGTCCCCGGCGAATTAAACTCCGATGGACTGCCTTTGTATAAATTGCTGGGGACTGCAGTAGACACTCCCTTCAATATACCTTCAATGGTGCATTCAGCAGTAATTTTTGGGATACAAGCTGTGATGAGCTCCGGTGATGTGTCAGAAATGATCACAACATCAACTCTTTCAATGAACCCTGCAGTTCCGCCCGCTGCCGACACTGTGAGCGCTGTTTTAGAAGGAAACTTGAGTCAAGCTGTTAGCGTCACTTGGCAAATTCCCGCTCTCAGACTTGACGGTAGTGCCTACGATAATCATTACGCCACGGAGATATTCAGAAGCAACACTGATGATTTTGCCACGGCAAAGCGCATTTCGACAACGCTGGATCGCTTTGAATACACAGAGACTCCCACACTTTTTGGCACTCTGTATTATTGGGTGCGACTGGTGAGCTACTCAGGAACTCGCGGTGAGCCTTCTGACTCTGTTACAATTGAGTATGATTACTACCTCACGCAAGTTGACACAACGTTTGAGCCGCCACCGCCGACTAATTTGGTTGCTGCTTCAATAATAGGTGGCAATATTCTGAAGTGGCTAAACCCCTCTTATACGGCTTCTGGTGGCCATCGTCACACTATAATCTTCGGTGCGCATTGGTTAGATGGCGACGAGCCTACTTTTGTGGATGCTGTGCCACTAGGCTCTATCGAGTACGCTGAACTATTTACTCATATGATTGGTCTAGAAGAGCGGTGGGTATATTGGATTAAGTCTAAATCAATGGGCAACGCAGTGTCAGGCAGTTTTGCCGGGCCTGTGATCAGCACGTCAGCA
>Ga0306898_1000165_pt1 | contig 28542 bp, 33 predicted proteins | sample AntRauMFilla1564_FD_190424 | JGI IMG/M metagenome (GOLD analysis project Ga0306898, IMG submission 190424) | Saline lake microbial communities from Rauer Islands, Antarctica - Metagenome Filla 1 #564 (v2) (version 2) | ecosystem: Environmental > Aquatic > Non-marine Saline and Alkaline > Saline ...
TGGGTATATACTATAGAGGTAATGAGCTACACTGATTGATTACATATATATAAGGTGTATTCAACTGTGGATAACTACCATGTACAATCATAAGGTTATAGCGTAAGGTGTAGGAGTGATAGCAGAGACTATCTATAACAAATAACAAATATATACATGAGTAACGAGACACTGAACAGCAGGCTAGTACAGGGACTGGATAAAGCACTGGAGAGAGGAGATATAACAATGATGCAATACGTTGATATGTTTTACACTCTCTCTAGGGGATAAGGAGCAATGACCGCCAAATACTACAGGCTTGACTTATAAAAAAGTATCCTGTAAGATAGTCGGCAGGGCTATGAACGGTTATCAAATAATCAAACATGACCATGAGCAAAGCAAAAAAGTACATTGAAACAGTGAGAGGAAGCTGGACATATAGAAACCCGTTGGTGATTATCATACTGGCACTGGTTACCGTCATACTATGGCGTGAGTACAGTCATATGATAGTGCTACCAACGTACGATAACAGCATAACAGTGGAACGAGTAGAATCGAAGACTGTAGCGTGTGACTATAAGTGCTTGACAATCATTTGGGTAGAGATGCGAACGCTAGAAATAGTAGCAGAAAAACAGGAAACTATATATCAAACGTCACGTATTGAAGCCCTGCTCGAAGCAAATGCACTTATAACACAGATTTAAGACTTTGCATAGTTGCACATAAATGAGAGTATGATAGTATAGTGACATAGCAGAAACGAACGACCGCCAAAAGTAGTTTATACCTAGTATATGCAATACGTTGCAAATACTATGGTGTACGGTACAAAGTACAATACGCTAGTGAATTTCAACACTTTAAAAATTAGACCATAAAAAAGGCATCATGCATAGTTACGAGAAGAAAAAACTATGATAAGATGTTTACAGATACGAATCAGTAACGGTGAAAACCACGCTTTAAGCAAGGTACTGATTCTATCACACGACAATTGAAAATAAAAAAGAATCGTACAGTAGCCGTATAGGCTACACCCTTAAAGGGATACGAGACTGAGCGCAAAAAGTAAAATATAGACATCGTAGCCTACTAGCTACGCGATACTATAAAGTAACGGCCTACTAAGTGGGTTACATGTAAACAGTTTCTAAGGCATAAAGCGAAATATTATAACCGTTGTTATATTGTGAGTACGGTAATTTATAAAATCATACATAAAAAGAATAGGCATATTTACACCACGGTAATATATTCTGTAGCTTTGTAGGCTAGAATATAAAGGGACACCAAACTGAGTAGAATGTAACAAAAAAAGTTAGTTTATTATTAAACTGTTTGTATTTAAATACAATTGATAATAATACTTTACTACCCGCCAGCGACACTATTGCATAATGCTTACATTGTGACGTGACCAGCGATAGTGCAGGTGAACATAAACACTAGCTACCCTAACAGGTAGCAAATGCGGTTCGCTATACGTTTACGTATACATTTATTATCTTACAAGTAAAAATAATAAACTAACAAAAAAAACTAACTGTTAGTATTGATACATGAGTAGCATGTCATAGAAACTACAGGCTCTCACGGGTACTGTATACGTGTTAAAAGGTAACAAAAAAACAATTAGTACAACAAAACGTATGGGTGATTCTGTGAATCGCCTACACGTTTAAGCATAGGAATGTTTAGGCTTTACAGTGAAAAGCCAGTAATACAAATATATATATGACTCCTGCTATAAGTAGAATGGTCAATATAAGACAATAAAATAAATAACTATCCTATGTTTAAACGTGTATATATACACGTATTATAAATTAAACTAAATTAAGATGTCACATTTTAACTTAGAAAATGCACTAGCAAACGCAAATGCGAACTTGTCTGAACGCCAGTCTAAAACAAAGTCGCTTTGTTATGTTCTGTATTATTCTAACAACGGCAAACAACCAGAAGGAAAAATGACGGGGTACACTATCAAACAGATTATTGGTGAGTTTCGGGAACTAGGCCAAAAGTATCGGTATGCTTTTATTACTAAGGTGAACAGCGACAAAACGTTGCGATTCTACGATAGCCACAAGCGAAAAACGTTCTTTTCTATGACTCGGACAAAGTCGGGTGTAGTAGTGGGGTCTTAGGGTTGCATTTATCAGTGAAGTAGTGTAAGATTATCATATGATAAAAACACACCAACGTAGCCAAGTAATGTACAGTCTGGACATAGGTAGTTCGGATAAAAACTTTAATAGTAAGCACCTAGCCATAGAAAACGTAGCAAGTGCTGTCAGCAGGCTGGTAGGCGGGTGTACTGTTATAGATTGTACAGGTTATTGGGCAGACGTAAAAAAGGCTGACCGCGAATCGTATGATGATGTAGGACTAGGTAAAGAAAACAATGTACAGCTACAGATTAAAGCTGAGTTACATAAAGAAGAAGAGCTTGAGGAAATTCTAGTTAGTACACTGGTAACTGTAGGTATAATATGGCCTGAACTAGGTATAAACTGGGTTTGTGGACATAAAGTAACAAAAGAAGGATTAACAGTATCGTTTAATTTTGCACTTGATGAAAACAGTAAACCATGAGCCGTCACGAGAAGTTGTAGCACTTATCAGAACTTTGGTTGGTCGAGCTGAGGTAGTTAGTTATGAACTTAGAAACAAACACGTAGTAGCTCATTTGCGAAACGGTTGTAGCTTCTGGGTTCTTGAGAACTAAACAAAATATTAGAGTATGAATATTGGAATGAGCACAATGTGCTGTGGCCTTAGATTTGCAGAGGGTGTAAAAGGAGAAGCAATAGAGGTTCTGAAAAAGTATATTATCGGCAGGAGAGAAGCTAGTGCACACACATATGTTGTTATGACATTTGTAGAAGATAATGCTTCGTACAAATGCAAAGAGTTTATTGCCCTCATACGAGAACTGAAACTTGGTTCTGTTATGAGAACTAAAGCAAACAGAAATATCAACCACGGTGGTTGGGGTGGCACTGGCGGTAATCAGTTGTGTGTGGTAGTATTAACACCAGACCACCAAGCAATGACCGACTGGTACCAGAAATTTGTAGACCCCGCTTATAAATTAAAAAGAATCCCATTTTAAAATGAAAATTATAGCAGTTTACGGTAGCTTAAAAAAAGACAAGTACAATCATGGTATGATTAGTGAAGCTGTAATGCTTGACAAAAGTACAGTAGTTGGTGACTTGTATTCTATGGGAGCCTACCCAGCGTTAGTTCAAAACAAAAAAGGCAAGACGCATGATGTAGAGTTGTATCATGTAAGTGAAGAAGAGTATCAAAGAATTTACAACATGGAAATCGGGGCAGGATATTTTGAAGAGAAACTATTTTTCTCTGTTCATGATGATGCTGTCATAGAAGCATGTGTATACTTTGCAGGTGAAAGATTGAAGGAGCATTGTAAGAAACACCGACCAATTATTAACAGTTATTAAGATTTATTAACGTACGTCTACTCATACTTCTGTAGTGATATGCTGAGGGGACTATTCTAAGGAGCTCTTTACTAGATTAAGCATTGTCCAAGTATCAAGCCATGATTTTTCACGGGCAGAGAACGGCTTGACTTATCAACAGCGAATCTTCGAGGTGCAAAGTGTTGATGTGTAGTCTCAAGTCCTGTAAAGACTTGACTTCGCTAACAGAAAATGCTACATTAAAGTCAAGTAAGTAACGGAAGTAGGAGTAGACGTATGTTATTATATAATTTATAAATTTATGAGACTATCATTTAGAAGTTTCAAGTCCTTAGGCTCAGACCCTGAGTTGTTCTTTACAAGAGACGGTAAGGTTGTACCTAGTTCAGAGGTAGTACCAAAGGAAAGCGAGTTTGTTACAAGAGATGGTTTCCAATTGGAGCTACACCCTAAACCTGAGAATTGTAGACAGTCAGCAGCTTATCAGATTGCCAAGTGTATTGGGATTGCTAATCGCTATGCTAAAGCATCAGAGTGTGAATTGAATTTCGGACTCGGCCATGTCATACATGACGAGCTTTGGAAAGGTACACCAAATGTTGACAAGCGTTTCGGTTGTAGTCCCACTGAAAGTGCTCAAGAGAAAAACCCTAAGAGGGTCACTGGTCTACGAGAGAGGTTCCGAGCAGGTGCTGGTCATATACACTTTGCTCTTGGCTATTCCAGTAATAAAGTACAGCCAGAAAACTATGACCGACTAATTCAGGTTATGGACATAGTACTTGGTAACACTTGTGTATTGATTGACCGCGACCCCTTGAATGTTACACGCAGGAAAAACTATGGTCGAGCTGGTGAGTACCGAGTCAAGCCATACGGTATAGAGTACCGTGTTCCTAGTAACTTCTGGCTACGACATTATGTTCTTTGGTCATTAGTATCACAACTAGGTAGACATGCTATGGACATTGAGTTGCAAGGTTACTCTGCTGAACTAATCAAAAGATTCGACATGCGAAAAGTTCGCAAGGCAATCAACACCAACAACTATGAGCTGGCACTTGAGAACTACACAATTCTTGAACAGTTTATCAAAGACCAGAATCCTTTGGGGACTAACGGAATAAATGCCACAAACCTTGAAGCCTCAAGACGGTGGTTGACATCAAAAAATCCAATGGCTAGTTTTGCCAGAACTGATGCAGGAATTGTCAAACACTGGTCTGCTGTGGAGAACAGAATACCAGAGGGTTACGAGAGATTCATAGCACGCAGATAATATTATGTTTCTACAATCAGAACGAAGGTTTGGACTAGAGATAGAGTTCTCTACCGAAACAGAGAAGCAACTAAATAAATTAAAAGGAGAGCTTAAAATTATACACGATGGTTCGTTGCGACCGCTTAGGTACGCTGGAGAATATGTCTCAGAGCCACTGCAAGGTGCTGGAGGTGAAGCAGAAGTTAAGAGGGCATGTGGAATACTGTTCAGTGGAGGTGCATCAACAGAAAGCACAAAGACTTCTATGCACATACACTTAGACGGCAAGAAAGAGGGTGGTAATCTACGCTCATCGAGGATTGCACCAAAGTTAGACATAAAGGTTATCGCTGTGTCGAACAGGATTAAGAAGGAGGTTAGCACAGCTACAATACTAGAGATAGTTTCAAGCAACCGTACATTGCAGGGTATAGATGGTGTCGTAAGAACTAAGATAGAGAACATTAACTACTACTCTAAGGTACAATTAGAAAGAAAGCCACGACTCAACTACACTTACTACTGGTTAGAAAGACCAGACCGATTTAAATGGTTGCAAAATTCATTTTACTTTTACACTCTGTTTTCTGACGTTATGGAGAACATTGTATCTAAGTCACGCAGGTACGGCAACATGTACTCTATACCTCTTGGTAATTCCTATGAGCTGGCAGATATTGCCAACTGTAAAACAGAAGACGATATCAAGAGTGTATGGTACAAAGGCCGCCAGCCAGGTGGTGACTACTGTAACTCACGTTATCACAACGTAAACTTACACTGTTACTGGCATAAGCATGGCACACTGGAGATACGGTCACATGGTGGAACAGTAGATGCCAGTAAGGTGCTACTGTGGCTACGGCTACACCAAACGATAGCAGATAAACTTGAGGTCATGGAGTTTAATGACTTGAAGTCTATGAAAGGAACACCACAAGAATTCCTTGCTATCTTAGATGACCAGCTTCTACAGGATTATGTCAAGAGATTATTCGGTTACTATTCTAATACTAAAATTAAATAAACTATGTGCGGACTAATAGCAATATGGTCGAAGAAAGGTAAGCCTGTTGGCCAACAGGTAATAAAGCTTTACAAGAAGCAAGACCACCGAGGTAAGGCTGGGTACGGTTACTTAGCGATAGATGATAAGGGTATGTTATTAGGTATCAAGCGTTCAAAGGATGAAGCAACGATGCTTGACTACCTAAAGGAGGAACAAGCATCCAACATTCTGTTTCATCATAGGTTCCCTACCTCAACAGAAAACACTCTAAATACTACTCACCCTATGCGGGTCAGTCATGCAGAGCTAGAGTTTGATTACATTCTTATGCACAACGGTAAGATTCATAATCAACACACCATGAACGTTGCTCATGGGAAGCTGGGGTATAAGTACAAGTCAGAGTATGAGGTGCAGACTATCAATGTGCACACTGACGGTAAAGAAGAAGTCGTATCAGTAAGAGCTGGTAAGTTCAATGACTCTGAGTGTCTTGCTATTGAGATGGCTCGTCACCTTGACGACAAGCTAGATAAGCTGGAGACCACAGGGCCTATAGCTTTCATTGCTGTCAGGCTACTAAAGGGGACAGACCAAGTTGTATCGACCTACTATGGTCGCAACCAAGGACGACCATTGACTACTGTTAAGACACGCAAGTACCACGGCCTTGCTTCTGAGCATGGTGATTCCATCAGTGCTATGAAAATCTACAGTTATGATATCGGAGACCCTCAACTGTATCAACAGGACTTCCCTGTAGATGAAGCTATGGATGTAAAGCCTGTTGTTCGTACGACTTACACACCAGAGAGACAAGAGCTAATTCGTCAGGACTATGCAAGTCTTGAGAATAGATACTACACCTACTCTGAAGCTTATGCTAAAACGATTCCAATGAACGCCTTTGAATCTGTGAACATTGATAAGGTAATGTACTATGTACCTAAGAAGTATCTTAAGTATCAAGACGAACGACAACCCTTAGACAGTAAGAGACTGTGCCCAGAGGAACCACCTAAGCAAAACTTTATGGGTTTCGGACAGAGACAGAATGAGCAGGACGAACTTGATGCACAAGAAAAGGTTAGAGGAATACTAGAAGACCTGTGCACCAAGCACGCAAAGCTCTCAACACAAAGGGATATTCTTAGTAACTCTCATGACATCGGTATGTTATTGGAAAAGAATTACTCTAACAAAGATAATGAGCTAATAGCTGAACAGCACACCATAGAGGAATCAATCTCTAAGTTGAACTGTTCACCCGATGATGTAGTTGAGATGCTTGAACTGTGTGAAGCGATGGAGGACTTTAATAACACATACGCTAACGCAAACAGATATGAATCCTAATGATGATATACAAATGCCTGATGTAGGACTGGGGAATATGAATAATGACTGGGGGGCAGTTGTGCACAATTTCAGAGAAGAACAATTGTTACGACATCAACAGCGAGCTGAGATGCAAGAACAAGGACAAAAAGAAAAGAAAGACTTGGTTAAAGAAACAATGAAGAAGAGACACCTCAATCAAGATGAGAGGAGACACTATCATAAACCAGAGAATGACTGGAAGGATACACCTAAGGGTGAGGTATGTGTCTCTGCTAACACCTTGAATGTAGATGATATTATTAAGAAGTATGATATGATAGTTGTATAATAAGATACCCTTACTATATGCTATAGGTTATTCTAGTCGGGTTATGTAAGATTATTAGATACACTTCTTTCCTCATCAGAGATGAGGTGAAGGTTAATTAGTACCACTATTATGAGATTACTATGATTCAGGACACAAGTTATTCTAGTCGGTATGATGTTTAGTTACCAGTGAACACTTCTTGTTAGGTAGACGCTACTGCTATCGGCCATCCGAACAGTATGAGTATAGTAATATCACTCAAGGTCTACGCTTTCCGTTCCGAAGAACATGGCGGTGCCTAGTCTACCCTAACAAGCAGGTAGATAAGACTTGGGGTTGTGGTGTCTCACAGATTATGTAGTAGATTCTACGCCCCCGATAATTTCGTCCCTATTCCTAATCAAAGGACAGAATACTAGTATATCATACTATTGTATTTTTGTCAAGCCCCCTGTCACCTTGACTCTAACTGGCCTATAACTAGGTTAAAGTTTATAAATTAAAAGCTTGACTTTTAAGGTCAAGTATGATACAATAGATGGAGCTTATATTTTTACTAACAATGCTTATCCTCGTCTATTACACACTAAGAAACTAATTATGTTTAAAATCTATCCGTATAAAGTAGGTTCACAATCAGCCCGCATTTTAAAAGCTGGCCTTGATGCTGTTATTATTAAGACAGAGAACTCAAGGTACCGCTATCGAGCAGGGCATACCGTTATTAACTGGGGTAACTCACGTCGTACAGAGAGAATGGCTGGAGTCCCTATGCTCAATCAACCAGAAGCAGTAGCAGTAGCTTCCAATAAGTTGATGACCTTTCAAGAGTTATATGAAAATGCAGTCCCAATTGTAGACTTTACAGAGGACAGGCACACAGCACAAACTTGGATTGAAGAAGGTGCTACCGTTTTTGTTAGAAACAAACTGACGGGCCACAGCGGTGAGGGTATCGAGGTGATTAAGCCAGTCGATATGACTGAGCATGAGCATGTTGCTGTACTCACAGATATCGCTGGCACACTTGCTGGCCACGGGTATGATGATTTATCAGAAGAAGTTCTTGGCCACCTAGGTGAGTTGGAACTCGTAGAACAAGTGGAAGTCCCAGATGCACCGCTGTATACCAAAGGTGTTGAAAACAGGGGAGAGTACCGTGTTCATGTGTTAAGAGGAGAAGTTATTTTATACCAGAAGAAGTCCCGCCGACTTGACGATGATGGTGAGGTGGAGACAATAGAGGGAGAGGAAGCAGACGTTCGTAACCTAGAGTCCAATTGGATTTACCGAACAGGTAATCTTAAGCGACTAGAACGTATAGAGGAGTTAGCAATTGACGCTATCGAAGCGTTGAAGCTAGACTTTGGAGCAGTAGATATCATTATGAATCAGGAGAAAGAGGTGTTTGTACTAGAGGTTAACAGTGCCCCTGGTCTAGGGAACACGGACTCAGTAGACGCATACACCACTGCCTTTAATAATTTAATTAACTAATATGTTTGGAATGAATAAGAAGAACACAATCAACCCACAGGTGCAGTCTATGATAGACACAACAATCAACAGTAAGCTAAAGGAAACATTCGCTAGTTTGTCTGACGGCCATAAGTCAGTCCTTGGTAATCAACGTGCTCAAGCAAAACTAATCGCAGACCTTATAGAATACACCGATGGCGTTGAGTTCCGACTCAGTAAGCTGGAAGAGTTTCTTAAGGTAGAGTATGTGGAAGAGCAAGTATCAGGGTACCGTAAGATTACTAAGACTAAGAAATAATCCAGTATGTTTAAACGATACCCTAAGGTACATCGTCTAGGAAAGGAGGAGACCGATGGTATATTGTCAGGTGATGTACACGTAGAGGAAAAGATTGACGGTGCTAATGCCCAGATATGGATAGAGGATGGTAAGATTGCTATTGGTTCACGTAACAACACACTGTGTAGTGACGTAATGAATCCAGTAGAGGGTAACAATTACTTCAATGGTTTCCTTGAGTATGTAGCAGGACATGAGGGTATCAAAGCCCTGTTGACTGAACGCCCAAGACTAAGACTTTATGGTGAGTGGCTTGTTAAACACACAATACACTACACTGAAACAAACTTTAAACACTTCTATCTGTTTGACATTTCACTAATTACAGACAAAGATAAAGAAGATTGTATGCCAAAGTATGATGTGAGAGATTACGCTAAGCACTATGGAATTAGAACACCTAACTACCACGGTATGATTACTAATCCAACTGAAGAACAACTGATGGAGTTCGTTGGTAAGTCAACCATTGGTGTAGAGGGTGAAGGTATCGTCTTAAAGAACGAGGAGTTCATTGACAAGTTCGGTGACAACACGTATGCTAAAATTGTAACTCAGAATTTCAAAGAGAACAACGGTATCACATTCGGTGGTAACAATAAGCACAGTGATACATACCATGAAATGTGGGTGGTCAATAAGTTTATGACACTAGCACGGGTGCAGAAGATAATGCAGAAGTTGCAACCATTAGAGGAGAAGAAGCTAGACCTTGAACACATACCACGTATCATCAACACTGCCTACCACGACATGTTGACAGAGGAGATATGGGCTATTGCTAAGAAAGTACCAGCCCTTGACTTCAAGAGGTTGTGTAATCTTTCACACAAGAAAGCAATTCAAATCTATAAAGATATTTTACTAGGAACTATAAGCGTAGCAGATACATATGAACAGACAGTTAGTAATGATGAAGGGATTACCAGCATCAGGGAAGAGCACAGTAGCTAAGGAGCTAGGTATACCAAGGGTCAACCGTGACCTACTCAGAGAAATGCTTAACTACGGTGAGTACTCCCCTAAGAACGAGAAGATAGTAGTAGCACTAGAGAAGAAAATAGTAAGCTTCTTATTTGCCTCAGGTAAACCTCATGTTGTAGTGGATGACTGCAACATAAATCCTAAGAACGAGGTGATGTGGAGAGAAGTTGCCAAAGAAAATATGGTAGAGTTTGTTATCAAAGAGGTTGACACAGACGTAGAAACGTGTATACTAAGAGACAGTCAGCGAGACAAGAGTGTTGGTGCTGACGTTATCAACCACATGGCCATTCAGTATGGTCTAAAGAAAGTAGAGGGAGATGTTGTGGTCTGTGATATTGACGGCACAATTGCTGATATCAAACATAGACTACACTATGTGAAGGGAGAGACTAAGGACTGGCAAGGATTCTTTAGTGAGATGGATAAGGACACAGTACGTGAAGAGGTGTACGGTCATCTCCAAGAACTTGAAGCACAAGGTAAGAAGATTATCTTTGTGACCGCCCGACCAGACGATTACAAACAAGTAACAAAAGAGTGGCTACGTAAGAACGTTCCACTGTCATCACCGTTCATGATGTTCATGAGACGTAAGGGAGACACCCGTGATGACACTATTGTTAAGGAACAAATCTACAACACCTATCTTAAAGACATGAATGTTACCCTGGTTATTGATGACCGTCCAAAAGTTATCAGAATGTGGGAAGAACTAGGTCTTGAAGTGATGGATGTGGGTAGTGGTGTTGAGTTCTAGAAGGCTCTGAGAAGCCTAGAATGGCACCGCCACGAGGTTTATTAGTTTAATAGGATACAATGTACCAATGGACTTAACAAGTAAGATACAATCGTTACAGCAAAATCTCAAAGTAGATTATACAAAGCCAGACCCTAAGAAGGTTGAGGTGATGATTAACAAACTACGAGGTAGCCCTGCTTGGGATTATCTCACAAAAGAACGGGGGTTCACAGAAGAAACTATCAATCATTTCCACCTAGGTTATGATTCACAGAAGAAAGCTGTGAGTATACCCCACTACAAAGACGGAGGGCTTATCAACATTAAGTATCGGTTCCTTTACCCTAAGGATATACGATACACAAGTGAACCTAACGCTGAACAATGGCTGTTTAACGACCAGTCGTTTGAAATAGCAAAGTCTAAGAACGCAATAGCAATTGCAGAAGGAGAGTTTGACTGTATGAGTTTGTGGCAATCAGGGATTAAGAATGTAATTTCCCCTGGGTCTGGTGCTAACTCCTATGGAACTTGGATTGAATCCCTTGACAAACTAAGAACAATTTATATTGCTTACGACAACGACGATGCAGGACAAACATCAGCGAAGGAGTTGGCACAACGAATCGGGTTAGACAAGTGCAAGAATGTGCTCTACCCTGAGGGTTTCAAAGATGCCAACGAATACATACAGAAACATACGGATGATGAGGTCAGGCAGTTACTGATAGAGTCACCGTTCTTGTATAAGTCTGAGTTCTCTGGGTTGGGTGATGTCATTGACAACATCTTAACAGACCCGATGGAGTACTTGGAGACACGTTTACTCCCTGGAGTTAAGTTGGAACGGGACAACCTTGTGGTTATCTCAGGAGAAACTAACTCAGGTAAGTCAACACACTCTTTGAACATGGTCAAGGATTTTGCAGAGCAGGGCATCCCTACTTTATTCTTACCAATTGAACGTGGTGTATATTCTCTAGGACGGAGGATGCTACAGATTCTTTTGGCTAAGACTCAGGAAGCAATGCAGTTTACTTCTAAAGAAGAGTGGGGGAAAGCGGCGATTGACTTCTCAAAGCTACCTATCTACATGTCTAAGCCCACAGTCCGTGACTTGGAGAAGACAATCATACGAGCCAAAAGACTCTTTGGTGTACGGCTGGTTATCATCGACCACATGGACTACCTCATCCGAGGGGCGGCGAATAAGGAAGCACTCATCTCTGAGAAGATGCACGAGCTAAAGAACTGTGCCGAACAGAATGGTGTGATAGTTATAGTTATTTCACACATCAACCGAGGTGCAGTACAAGCTGGTACTAGACCAACCATCAAGAACCTTAAGGGCTCTAGCTCGTTGGAACAGGACAGCGAGATAGCTGTCATGCTCTACCCTAATGAGGAGCTCAATGGGATAGAGGTTGACGTGCAGAAAAACAAGGGCCCTATGCGTAAAGCATTTTATAGAATCAACGTAGACACTGGAGTTATAGGGGAAGCTTACGACCCAGAAGACGATTACTAATATGGATGACCAACTGATAATAAGGTGTAGAGAAGTACCTATTCATAAGCTAGTGGGTGACACTAGGCTCAATAGGAAAGTAAAAATACTTTGTCCCTTTCATGCAGAAAACACAGCGAGTTGTAACCTGTTTCCAACAGGGGGATTCAAATGCTATGGGTGTCCAGCCAAAGGTAATACTATAGATTTTATAATGAAGCTAGGAGCAACGTTTGAAGAAGCAGTAGAAGAATTAAAAGTATATATATAAATTATGATTGTAACAATTGCAAAGGTAAACCGACAACTACGAGAAGGTATCAGTAAGAAGACTGGTAAAGAATACAGCTTCGAGAGTCTAGGTATCGCCCCAGAAGAAGACACACTAACAGACATCAATGGTGACGAGTTCCAAAAGGGAGACCGATGGCTTAATGGTATCTCTGTTGAGGGTGTCACTAATGACTGGGATGAAGGAGATAAGGTAAAGATTCTTGTCATTCAAAAGAAGGTGGTAGGACGTGACGGAGAACCAAAGAATGTTATTAACTTTAAACTGCCTGACGGTGTAGAAGCTATGGTAAAGAAAGCCAAGCCATCAGAAAACTCAGCACCAGTGGAACCACAGGTAGCAGAAGAAGAAGACCCAGAAGGTGACTTCTAAGTATGAAAAATTTACAAGACCTAGCTCTGGCTTATCGTAAGTTCTTATTAGAACTAGGCGGTGAGTTTAAGAACGCTAAAGAAGATAAGTACTACGAAGGATTTGCAGACTCATTCATTGACATGGTTAAGTCACCTGAGGTTGGGTTCACTAACTCAGAAGCCTTGACCTTGATGAAGATGTATGATATGTTTAGTCTATTGGAAGTAGATGACCTACCCTCACATCACTCAATGAAACTCATGGTCAACAAGAAGGTTGACATGTCATTGCTTGAGAGTGCAAAGACACTATCAGTTACAGACTTCAAGGAGTCTATCCAAGATGAGAAGACTGGCTCACAAGAACGAACCTACACCTATGAGATTATCAAACGTAACGAGACAGGTAACATCAAGCGTGTGTACGAAGAAGAAATATTAGAAGGACTAAAACAAATTCAAGATGGACTACGATAACGAAACAGAATACGACGAGCAAGATATCAACAGTACAGTTGAAGCACTGCGAGAAGCGTGGGAGTGTGCCCCCGACATGTCACTGTCAGAGGTACTTGACACCGCAATGCCAATGCCTTTCTGTGAGATGAAGAACTCAGAGATTATATCAGAGCTAAACGAATTCATTTTACAAAATCATAAACAATAATATGAAATATAAAATTGAAGCTACTATCCCTAGCACACAGTACGGTAACATCAGACCAACGTTTGAAGTAACTGAACTGCAAACAAAGGAAGAAGTAATGACAGAGCTGGCAGAGCTTTGGAATACATACGGAGACAAACCTATGCAGGTTAAAAAAGGTGTACCTAGTGTGAACAGTGCTGTTAAAATTACTTCATTCACAGGAGAGGATGTGTTCTGGGATGAGCTGAACCATAAGTACACAGACCTCGATGGCGAGACTCTGTTGTCTGGCTCTAAGTATGCGTCTCAGAACTCACCAGTTTTCCCTAAGGCTGTCATCTTAAATAAGACATCTGCTAAGTGGAAGGTGTCAGAGAGTATCATTGAGGACATCTGGTCACGTAAAGGTGATGCTTCTCTTGACTTAGGTAACGCTGTGCACAAAGCACTAGAGCTGTACCACATACACCACCAAGCAGGTTTGATTATCCAAGAGGCTTCTGAAGCTGAGGATAACTATGCTCTACCTAAGCAACCATTCCTACGTAGGTTGGTGATAGACTTTGTAGAAAAGTTTGGTGACACCGCTTATTCAGAGGTTGTGGTTACTGACGTTAAGAACGGGAGGGCAGGTACGATTGACCGACTCCTTATGATTGATGAGGACAAAAAGATTTGTCGTGTGCAGGATTACAAATCAAACACAGAGATTAAGAAACCTAAACTACTAGAGTACCAGAAGCAACTAAGTTTCTATGCTCACATCCTAATCAACCACGGATGGACAGTGGAAGGGCTTGACTTGTTCAAGCTAAACACTGACGAGAAGTGGGAAAAGGTAGAGCTAGAAGTACTTGACCTTGAATAATATGTCTGACTTCTTAACAAAATTAGTAGAGAGTGGCTTGGTATACAAAGCAGGTAAACATTTTTGTGTTGGACTTCAAGGAGATTCTACTGTTACAGATATAGTGCTTCAGCTTGAGATTCAAGTTGAAGCACTGATAGAGGAGGCAGTAGAAGACGCTCTTTGGAACTACCAAGCTGACGAAGACTTGACAAATTAAACAAAGCATGTTATAATAGTAGCAGATAAGTAGTTAGCCCTTCATGCCAGCTACATCTTTGTTCTTTGATAATTTAATCCAACATTAGTTTGTTGGTAGGTGGTATTGACATAGGCCCGATACCGTCTACCAGTACGTTACTGGAAGAAGTCTGTTCTTTAACCGAGGAGAGGTAGATGAAATGTCAAAGAAACGGTTGCAACAAAGAAATCGTAGGCGAGCACTATACGTGTGGAAGTCATATGATTGTATGTTCAAACGACTGTGCCGAAAAAGTTTGGGACAATTACAAAAGAAATGTTCTTGATGTAGTGGAAGAACAAATGCCACTAGATTTTGAAAACTACTGGAGGTGATTAATCTTGACTGCTAGGAAAGACTAGTGCGAGGGGACTTACGAGTCCTCTCTTTTATACTTCTATAGTTCAATGGAAAGAATAAGAGGCTTCTATCCTCTTGATGTAGGTTCGAGTCCTGCTAGGAGTACAAGGTGTGTATGTTTGTGAAAGACTCGGCTGAAAAAGTAGTGACGATTACCCTAAGGGGGTCTGACGAAAATTACAATACGGGATGCCACAGCGTCAGTCCGCGATGGAAAGGACAGCAGCAAACGCTAGACATAGCAACACACCCCTGCCCCACTATGGACTATGGATGTTCGACAGACTGTAAATCTGTTGCCTTTGGGCTAGGTCGGTTCGATTCCGACGTGAGGCACACTGAGGGTATCAGTTAATATAGTTATATGAAAAAGAAAAAGTCTTGCTGGAAAGGATACAAGAGAGTACCAGGAAAAAAAGCAGGGAGCAAAGGCTCATGTAAAAAGAAATAAATTTATTGCTATTTCGGTAGCACTATTGCGGATTGGAGAAATGGTATCTCGATAGCCTCATAAGCTATAGCAGTCAGTTCGATTCTGACATCCGCAACAAAGCACACTGAAGGTTTTTTAATATGAATTACCCTATCGGTGTGCCTGCCCACGTCAGGTAAGTGGGTTTGCCTAGGAGATTAGAGTCTCCTCCTGTTCCCTTCGGGCGAACTTGAAGCCTGAAAGCAAGAAGGCGGGTACTAAGCGTGAGCTTATATCTTACAACATAGTAGAAATACTAATAACAATGGCAACACTGTTGAGCGTACACGGTGGCTCAACGATTCCTACATACGAATACAATTATGAATCGGTAGATACGATTACTATAGAAATTAAAACACCTGCTCTTGTGGAGGAAACTCTACTTGCAGAAGAGATGAAAGAGGAAGTTATCACTCACTCTAAATCTATTCTATGTAACTGTTATGCTTATGTTAGGCATACATTTACAGACTTACCCAATACAAAAACGATACTTAATAACCTGTCTAACTCAGGAGATGTGGCAGTATTTTACTACCCATCATCAGGTGTGCATCACTACGCAGTGGTAACACATGAGTCGGAGGATAGCTTGACGATTAGTGAGACTAATTTCAAGACATGTAAAAAGACGGAGAGAACTATCTCTAAAGATTACATCAGACTATTAGGCTTCTATTCAGTAGGGTAAAGAGGGAGGCTAAACCTAGCGGTTGGCCTTGGGAGTGCGATACATGGCTGTCCAGGGCTGTATTGTACCCCTACGGCTGACCGTTAGAAAACTCGACTACAATGTAGTCAGATATAAATATTATGAAAACACTATATTTCGATATCGAGACCACTCCAATCCTGGGGTACTCGTTCGGTACGTATCAAGTAAACATCCTTGATGTCAAACAAGACACGGGATTGCTTTGCTTTGCTTACCAATTCGATGATGAAAAGATACAAGTCTTCTCAAGGAGAAAGTATACTGAGAAGCAGTTAGCTAAAAGACTTTGGAAACTGTTCAATGAAGCTGATGTTATCATAGGTCACAACGGTGACAAGTTTGATATCAAGATGTCCAACATGTTCTTTCTTAGACATGGACTGACACCGCCATCACCTTACAAATCAGTAGACACACTCAAACTTGCACGTAGATACTTTAAGTTTACTCAGAACAAACTTGACTACCTAGGTAAGATTATGTTCAATGAACGTAAGCAGACAACAGGACTACAGTTGTGGTTCGATTGTATGGCAGGTGATGTAGTTGCTCTTAAGAAGATGGAAGACTATAACGTACAGGACATTGTGCTACTCAAGAAGGTTCACATAGAGCTCAGAGGGTGGCACACAGGGAGTCCTAACGGCAACCTATACAATGGCACCAGTCATAAGTGTCCAATCTGTAGTGGTAACACACAGAAGCGAGGCTTTGCATACACAAGAGTATCTAAGTATCAACGATACCAATGTACAGGTGACTGCAAAGGATGGAGTACAGGAGAAAGAGTTCCATTAGAAAATAAAGTAATACGATAATGGTAATAGGATTATTCGGCTTTGCCCGTTCAGGCAAGTCAACAGTAGCAGAGTACCTAGAGAAGGAACACGGATTCAAACGTGTCAACTTCAAAGATGCTTTGGTAGCAGAAATGAAAGAGAACTTTCCTGACTTGCTTAAGCAAATAGGGGAAGACTACGGTGAGTGGAAGACTGAAGATAGATACGTAGCCATGACTATTGATGAACTCTTTGACAATAAACCTCCCCTAATGAGGGCCTTGATGCAGAACTACGGCACTAACGTACGTAGGAAAGACAAGCCTGATTACTGGATAAAGCAATGGCTTAAAACTATCAAGCAAACAAAGGGTAATATCGTGGTAGATGACGTACGTTTCTTTAATGAATTGTCAGCTATCATTGAGCTAGAGGGAGTGACGATACGAGTGAAGAAAGATGACGTTACCTCAGGTGGTACTCATCAATCAGAAACAGAACAAGAATTATTCTGTCCAGACTTTACCCTCAACGGTGTAGCTGGCTCACACGAATCTCTTTATAAGGAATTAGAAGAAGTCCTCGACACAATGAGGACTAATGTAGATTAAGCTATGAGAAAATCAGGGATTAAAAAGAAGTCCAAGACTCCTCTAGCAAAAGCAAAGACCAGACTTTGGAAGTCGCTTAAAGTTCTACTGGATATTAGAGACGGTCCAGTATGTATATCTTGTGAAGCTGAAGGGTTGATGGGTGCCAATAAACACGGTGGCCATTTCATTCCCTCCTCATCATGTGGTGGGTTTCTAAGATACGACTTACGCAATGTGTTTAACCAGTGTGCAACATGCAACCTCTTCCGTAACGGAGCTGGTGCTGAGTACACCCTAGCATTGCAGAAAAAGTTTGGCAACAAGTTTGTTGAGAACATACTTGCTGATAAGATAATGGGTATCAAATTAGATGTTCAATACGTTGACAGCCTAACTTCCTACTACGATTCTCTTAGTGGCAAGACACAGAAGCAGTTATTGAAACTAACAAAAGAATATAAAGGATTCAATTTATGATAGTAAAAATAATTACATCAGACCCCTCTCTTGTTAAGTGGGGCTCACTTAATAGGAAAATTAAAGCTATGACTAGGGCACTAAGCAAGATAAAAAACGTAGGTAACATTGACATCAGAGTTATTTACCAAGAAGGATTAGTTCCAACCCTCAGAAACAATCGCATCACTCACGATTTTATGCAGACCTTGACAGACAAGTACACAGAGGATGAACAATCCTTTGTTCTCTTTCATATGTCAGAGAAACAAAAGACTGAGTACGGACTAGTGCCCACACTAAGAGGTGTCGCCTTTATGGACGACAACTTTTACAGTGAAGGATACTTCTGGGCAGATGAGAACTCTAAGAGAAACAGGTACAATCAGTTCATTGAGACATCTCTACATGAGCTCAGACATCTTTTAAAGAGACGTTCAGGTCAGGTAGATGACACTCATGACAAGCATCGAGAGCTAGGAACTATAACAAATAGTTTTGACTGTATTGATTTCAGGCAGTATCAAGAAGGTGTCATTCACAAGATTGATTCTTGGATTCAAAATACTTATGGACCCACAAAATTACAGCCACTGATTAAGAGAACAGCACAGGATGTGGTAGATGAAATGGCTTCTCTTGGCCATGTGGTGCATGTCTTTGAAGGATTCCGCACCAAGAAAAAGCAAGACCAGTACTACTCTCAAGGAAGAACTACACCTGGTAACATTATAACTAATGCCAAGGGAGGTCAATCACTTCACAACTATGGAGTAGCTGTGGATATAGTCTTCGGGCAACAAGGGAGACCATCATGGAATCCTAAGGAACCTTGGAAGTTACTAGGGAAGATTGGTAAGAAGCATGGGTTCTTCTGGGGTGGAGATTGGAAAGGATTCTCAGACCTTCCCCACCTAGAGATGAGACTGGGCTTTAGCCTAGATGATTTTATGAATGGAGAAGTTAATTACACTAAGTTTCAATGAAAATAATTCAGAAATTCGACGCAGATATTGTCCGCAGGGCAGTTGACAGAATAGCAGAGCCTGTCATCCAGACCTTGACACCTCTTGGAAATAATGTTATGTTTGATAAGGACCTCATGAGTTTAATTACAAATGATGGAGCCAATATCGCAAAGCTTATTGACTCAGAGGATGACGTTGAGGATGCAATCATCCAGATGGTTAAGTATGGTTCCTTATCCACCAACCAGTTGGCAGGAGACGGAACATCATCGACTATCCTCCTTACTCAGAAGCTAGTACACATGGGACTAGACATGATTGCATTAGGACAACAGCCTATGAAACTTAAGAAGCAGTTCACCGAAATGAAAGACGAAATCATTAAGAACTCTCTTTCATATAAGAAAGAAGTAGGAGACAACTCCCTTGTGGAAATAGCCACTATCTCTGCCAGTGGTGACCTTACCATTGCTAACAACGTTGTTGAGATTATCAACACAGCAGGCATTGATGGTATGATATTTATAAACGACTCTAAGTCTCAAGAGACTAAGATTATTAAGGACAGTGGATACAACCTTGAGGAGCCAATGATGGACCCAGTGTTAGGTAACGTTACTCCAGGCAAGGCTGACTACATCAAGCCTCATGTCTTTATCACAGACAAGAAGCTGTATCACGTTGAAGAGTGTAAGGAAATTCTTGAGAGAGCATATGAGTTTGGTGTTAAGGACTTGGTTATTATCGCCCGCGACTTCGTTGGTGAGTCTCTAGGCTTCCTTATCAGCAACCACATGGACCCACAGGTTCCCCTCAATGTCCTGTTGGTTAAGTACACAACACCAGAGAACGACTTCACTGGTATCTATGACCTCTCTACTTACTTAGATGCTAAGTATATGTCAGAGAAAGAAGGTAACTTTAAAGGGAAGCTGAACGCCGACCACTATAAACTAGCAGACAGGGTTTACTCTGTAGGGAAGAAGACTATCTTTGTATCCAATGACAAAGTGAACCCCCATCTGTCTATGTTGATAGAAACTGTACGCTCACAGAAAGAAGATGACCCTGATAACACAGGGCTAAACAAACGATTGGCTTCACTCACAGCAGGTACTGTAAACCTAGAGGTTTCCGCACCTACAGGACCTGAACTACGTGAACTAATCTACCGTTACGAGGATGCTATCAATGCTACTCGTTCAGCAATCAAGTCTGGCTATGTCACAGGAGGTGGACTAACACTCTTTGCCAGCTCCAGAGGACTGGGTAAAGAAGCAGAAGACTTTGGATGGACCTCCATCAAGCAGATTGCACTTAACTGTGGGATTCGTTTCCAGCCTAAGAAGTACAGCGAATCAAAAGGGTACAATGCACACACAGAAGAGTTCTCAAACCTAGAAAAGGATGGTGTCATTGAGCCTTACGACGTATTCAAGTATACAGTAGTAAATGCTTTCAGTATTGCTATTGCTATTTTAACAACAGGTTACTTTGTAATCAATAAAACAAAAAAAGATAATGACAAAAGTTAATGAAGACCTACAAAAAAAAGTAGCAGCAGAAATAGAAGTAATTCTTTTACGAGAGAAGCTTGCACTGCAACCCTTTATCCACCGTTCTATTGGAGCAGACACAGCCTCAGTACGGTTGGTATCTACTGAAGAAGAAGAAGTTACTAGTGATAACCCCGCTAAAGATGTTAAACAAGGAGCAGATAAAACTAAAGCTAAAGGAGCTGGAGTCTCAAACGGAGCTGTTGGAACTAAGTCGTCATAAAGCATTAGGTGAATGGATTATCATTGTCCCTGCACACATCAAAGAAGCAGGTATTACCTCTAAGGCTAGTCAGTTTGAAGACAGGCCTGACGTAGGAATACTAGTATCTGTTGGGGATGATGTAGATGGTATGGTTGCAGGTGATGTGGTCTTCTTCGGAAGATACGGACACACCCAAGTAACTCATGATGATATTCCTTATCTAATTATGAGGGCAGAGGATGTTTATTGTGTAACTTAAATTTAAACTATGAATGAAATCAGAAACGCATACCCCGACGAGCAAGAGAAGTTAGAAAATGATTTACAAACAAAACTAGAACTGTCCCTGAAGATTGAAAACCTTCTCGACCAGTACGGCTACAAGATGGTAGTTGAAATGGTAAAAGGAAGACCTTTAGTAGACTTCATTAAGGAATAACACCCCCTATGAACGTCCATTAGAGGCCCATTAAGGCACCTCTAAGCGTTTTAAATACAGAAATGGTACCAATGTATCAGATACAAAAAAGCCCCTCGTAATGAGGGGCTTTTCTATATTCGATGTATTACCTTGAGACGTCTTCAGACCTTGAGTCATAAAGATTTCCAACAGGTTTAGCTGCTGAGTCCTCAGGTATGTAAGGAGAACGAAACTCTTTCATAATTCCATTCTCTACCATGAGCTTAGTTAGGTTCTCTTTCTGTTTGAATGCTAACTGACTTTCTCTTGATTCTAGTGAGAAAGGTTGGACTGAGCCACCAAATATGCTGGCTGCTTTTTGGTAGTAGTTCTTTTCTGCGGCTCCAAAGTCTCCGTTCTCTTCGTTCTCAAGAGCTGAGTAGCGAGAGAAGTTTCTCTTACCGTCACTGTTATAGCCATCAGCAAGCTGTCCAGCAGCTAATGGTGGTAACCAGAGCTTACCTGTGTGTAGGAAGATGTCTGTTAGCACAGTGTCAATGTCGTCTGTCTCATTAAAGATTCTTCTACCTGTAAAGGTTTGATTCCGAGCAAGTTGTTGCAGAGTCTGCAATGCTGGGTTCTGAGAGATAGGATTCTTGATAGCAGTACCATCCATGATAGCACCGAAAGGAATAATGTAGGACATATCAAAATACATTGACCTTCCTTGTCCATCTTTCCACGGCAGTCTCATTACGAAGGCATCTTGTGCCATCCAGTCAGGTAAAGCTTCAGCCTCCTGCTCTCCTTCAATACCTGCTGCTTCAAACAATGAGTTACGAGCCTTCCCAAAGACTGAAATCTTTCCTGGGCTGTTCTTCAATGTGGTAGCTACTAGAGGTACTGCCTTCAAAGAGAAGGTAATGAATGGTACACCCCAGATAGCCCTTCGCATCGAGTGTACGAATGGTGTTACTTCTGAGTAGTTGAATGTAGCAACGTATGCTTTCCTCATTGCGTCCTCAGGTGACAGTCCTTGCTTACGTCCGTACTTGTATGCAGCAACCTTAGCCACGTTGTCTGTGTAGCCGTAAGCCTGAACTAGTTTCTGGTTGGCTGCTTTTAGTTTGGCAGTACCAATGTTTTTAGAACCAAACTGCTTACCAAAGCTATCTCTAATTCCCTTGTTGTCAAGGAGACTTTGAGTAAGCTCACCAATCTGCCCATCTCTTTCAGTGAATCCTAGTTCAGTCATCTCTCGGTATGCTGGACCCTTCTGGCTGAGCTCTTTAGTGGCATCAAGGTAGCGGTCAACTCTCCAAGGACCTATACCTAGTACCCACCAGTTAGCAATCATAGCTCCAACTGCGTTACGTGCGTAGGAACCTGGGTTCCAAACAACCTTAACGTTTTTAAATGGGAGGATTAGGTTCTCTCCTATCTCTACAGTTGGTTCAAAGCTCTGTTTAAGCATTTTCCACATCTCTTTAGGAATAACTCTCCCTGCTAATTGACCCATCTTGGCTTGTTCTAGTCGGTCTAAGATGCTGGTCTTAGCAAACAGGGAGTCAGAGTATTCATCCTCAAGTTTAGTCATTACGTCATCAATGACCTTGCGGTTTCCTTCTTCTAGCACAAGCTTCTCTTGCTCTAGCTTACCCATCTTTCTTGTATTCTTTTCTGCCTGCTTAATCTTTGCATCAGAAGCAGCATCAGACAGCTTATTCAGTCTGTCAGCAGGTTCCTCGAAGACCTTAGCCTTGTCTGGGTAACGAACAGCATCAGCAAACTCCTCCATAGAATTCCATTGATACATCATCTGTGGATTCATGAATGCTTTCTCCATTGCAATACTGTCTGTGGTCTCTAGGTACTCCCCAAGCAGTTTCCTTGTGGGAATTGTTGACCTAGCAAGTCGGTCAGACTTCCTGCCCCTGTTAAGGAACTTAGAGAATGATTCAGCAATAGCTACCTGTCCAACTGACGTTGGTTTCTTCTTGGTTGCACCATCTCTGAGTCCTCCTTCTCGAAGCATACGGTTAAGGCTACTAATCCCTTCCCCTAACTGCTCACCCGATAGGGTTTTTAGTCTAGCCATCTCATCATTGATGTTCTTCAAGGTAGTAGTAAGCTCAGCGTCATCAGCAAGAGCAGCTCCTCTCTCCTTAGTTACCTTAGCGAGGGTTTTATTTACGGCTAAAAGAGTTTTAGTTAAGCCTGCTTCTTTCCCCCCTAGTTTAAATGTTGTATCATTTCTAACTGTGTGTAACTCTTCAGCCTTACCTCCAGCTTTCTCGTAAGCTTTAATTCCATCTGCACTAATAGAAAAGTGTTCTGCTGCATTCTTTTGTAGCTTAGCTTTTTCTAACTGAGACACCATCTTCAGCATAGTTGTGCTCCACACACTAGCCGCATCGGTATTTTGTCCAAGTTCCTTCCGTCTTTCAGGAGTCAGTCCTTCTAAACGTCTCTTCTTGTCTAGACCAGCACCTCCTCCACCAAATCCAGGGACCTTGTTTCTCTCTTTTAAGAGCTCGTCGTAGGTTTGGGTAAGATAAGAGTCAAAGTGCTTGTCAAAAGTCTCCTTAGATAGGTACCCAACATCAAGAAGTTCTTTCATCAGGTTATCCTTTGCTGTGTAAAGCTCAGTGATTTGCTTTGACATTGGTCCTCTCCTCAATTGTGCCAGTGACTTGGTAATAACTGCACCATCTTCGGCAAAATCAATAGTTTCTTGGAAACCAGGGGTGTCTGATTTACTAATCATTGAGATTAAGTCTGACATTTCTGCTCCCTTGTTCTCAGCCTTAGCTTTAATCTTCATTTGAGAGTCAAGATACTTCCTATCTACTCCAAAACCATAGACAAGCCTTTCGCTCAACGCTTTCAAAGGAGACCACCCTCCCTCTCTACGCATAACTTGCTGACCTTCAATCTTTATGAATTCCACTTCACCTAAAAGGGCATCCTTTGCTCTCTTTAGCCCCCCAACTACACCTGGAACTTTAGTTACAAGCTTTAAAGGTGAGAGATAAGTGAATGGGTCAAGGATAATATCAAGTGCAAACCCTGCAACTTTACCTTGCCAGCCATACTGACCAAGAGAATCTTCGTCAGACATGGACTCTCTGTTCTTGACTCCCTCTTTGAAGCCAACACCTTTGACCATACCGACTACTCCGTAACTACCTATGTTAAGAACATCCATTACGTCCATAACAAATCCACCAGAAAAGAATTCCTTTTGTTCTCCTCCTGATTTCTTAACCATTCTCTCTGCTTCTCTTCCTAATCCATACTCGTTGGCTAACTTCATTAGTCCTTGAGGTGTGTCCAGGTCTGGGTTGAATGCTTGGCTGTCATTAAATCCTCGGTACTGCTCTTCACCCTGCTTTAAAGGAACCATACGAGAAGAAAATGAATCCCTCGCAAACATACTTGAGTTGGCATTCTCTCTTATGCTCTTCTTATATTCTTCTGTAGTCATTATTGTTTATTTAAATTAACAGTTAAGGCATGCTAATAGTCTGTCCGCCAAAGTCTCCTCTTGTTAGGGCAGAAATGTTATCCTCTTGCTGCTGACTGCGACCTCGATTTACATCATCCATTGTTAGTGGTCTATTTGGAACCCGAATACCACGACTTTGTCCAAAGTTTCTATTAAAGAAATCCATGAGTGTACCTCCTGATTCGTCCACAGTTGGTACGAATGGTGTTGTCAATGCTCCAACCCTAGCTTCTGAATAGATAGATGAGAACTCATCAAAGTCCATACCAAGTCCCGCTTCTCCTCCTGACTGGGTAAAGTACAACAAGGCGTCATCGAATGGGTCAGTTGCGCTAATGTCTATACCACCCTGAATCTTCTGAACAAGTGATTGACCAATCATACCCTTAAGGGCTGTGTTTGCTTTACTCTTTTCAATCTCACTCCTTCGTAGGTTAAATTCCTGCTGACTTATATTATTTCTTTGTCTCGCAATGTCAAGTTCTTGTGACTGTAAGTCTAGTTGGCTATACTGTACTGCCAAGTTGTCTGTGAACTGGTCATCAGTCTGCTTCATCTTAGCTCTAAACTGCTGTGCTTCTGTAATAGCATTGTTTCCAAGTCTTTCTTGCTCCTGCTCGAACTGACTTTGACTTTGATTCATTCCTGCTAAAGTAATCATGTTTCTATAGTAGTTCTCTTCCTGAGTTTGCAAGAATTCAAGCTTTTTAACCCTCAATCCAGCCATGTTACTGGCTGTGTTCGCATCATTAGCCATAATAGCTTCTTGATACCGTTGGTCTAGGTCTCTTACTGACTTCTCTGTGCTGTCTGTTAGCTCTCTCAAGGCGATGGTCTGTGTTGCAAATCCTGTCCGACTTTCTAGTGCTCCAGTCAACTGAGCTGAGGCTCGGTCTGAAGCAAACCCTACTTCTCTTCCTCTTTCAGACTGTAGTCTATTGAAAGTAGACTCTCCTCCTCTCTGAACATCTGACATCGCATCGTTAATAGAGGCCTGAATACTAGAAGAAGCCGAAGAAGAAATGCCTTGCCCTTGCTGTGTCAGTCTCGAAGTCAATGCCTCCATCAAAGCATTACTATTACCCCTTTGAGAACCTTGGCTTGAATCAGAATTCTCAGCAAAAGCTTTTCTGGAGGCATTAATCCTTGCCACTGTTTGAGTAGCAGTTTCCATGTTCCCGTCAATGTTTATAGGTATTTCCATATATTATTTGTTTCTTTTAAACTTGTTATCGTCTTCGCTTTACTCTTCGTCTATTAAAGTTTATCCCTGCTACCTTAAACGCTGTGCTTCCCATGTCTCTCTCTGTTGCAAAGTTCTTTCTGTATCTTGTTAAGGCTTCTCTAGCGTCTCTCTCTTCAGTTCCTGCTTCTTGGAACAACCTCATGTTCTTGTAAAGTCTGCCCGCAGCCTTGTGAGCGACAGCAAACTTGTACTGTGGGTACCTCTCAATAAAGAATGGTACATCAGTGTCAGCACCAAACTCAATGATGTCTGCACCTGCTGTATCCTGACCCACTCGGTAGAAGATGTACTTAAAGTTAAGTTGTACAGGCTTTGCGATACGCAGGTCTGAGAACTTAAGTCCTTCAATCACACTCTTGTCAGTCTCGTGGTTAATTCTGAACTCCCACTCAGTAATGGCAGAAGTATCTGCTGAACCAACTATCGTCAGGTCACTCCATTTAATCTTAACAGTGTTTACACCGCTAACCAGAGCGTTGCCATTGATGTCTTGGATTGCTACACCTGTGAAATGGTCAGTAGCCATGTCAGTTCCAAACTTAATTGATACTGAGGTTACATCTGTTACATCTGGTATCTCTACCTCAAAAATAATGACTCCTGATTCTACGTAGTCACCAAGGTTCTTAGCCTCGGAGGTAAGAGCAAGTCCTGTTGATGATTGCCCCGTCGTTGCCATTTCAAAACTTACAGCAAACTTTTCTTTTGTGATGTTAGTTGCATTGAGTCCTGTGTATGAGTTGCCGTCTGATTTATTGAAGGCTATAATGTCCTTGTGGGGGTACTTATTTGCGTTAGGCATTCGTACACCTAGATAAGAAGCACCGTTGAACCTTTCGATTGCATACCCGTACTTCTCGTTACTTAGTGTGGTTAGCTGTCTAGCATCTACTCTCGTAAAGTCAGCAGCATTATCCTCATCCTCACTGAAAGCCAACTCACCTGAGGTTAAAAGGTAAGGAGTCATGTTGTCCATCTTGTACCACATAACTGTGGGCAAGAACTCAACCTCAGCACGGTCAACCATGTGTTCATTTCCTAGTTCTTCTAGGAGCCAAGCTGTAGCCTCGGTAGCAGCCTGGTATCTGTCTGCTGCTGACACTCTATCGGTACTACTGTCCCCGATGAATGTGTTTATGTCTTTTATTACGTCTGATAGATTCATATGTTATCCGTTATCTTGTGATTGAGTGCTAGTATCATCATGTGTTATCACCGCTACGCTTGGATGATATGTGTTATCACCCAATGGTGTAGTAGTATCCCATTCAATCTCAATCTGAATAGCATGGATGTACTGCTTGTTAATTTTAAAGTCTATGTAGCCTCTTTTGGCTTCATCCTGAGTTACTGTCTTAGTCATTCCGTCAGGCATGGTAGGGTTAGTACCCTGATTGAAGTAAATCTTCACAGTGGCCAGCGTGGCCCCTCCTGAGGCTTGTGTGGGAGAGTTGTAGACCCTAATGTTACGTATGTTTGAGGAGAAAGGAATGAATGATACTGCTGTGTACACATCCCCTTGTGCTTGTAGCTGTTCGGAGTTACTCCCATCCTTTATATCAAAAGGATAGAACTTTTTTATATGGTGAGTTGTCCCATCCATGTAGGAGAAGGTTAAAGCTTGCTTGTTTGACCTGAACCCAGCATCTGCCGTCTCATCTCCTGAGCCGTAGAACAGTGCCCCTGCCTCTATGTTGTAAGCAGTAGTAGCTGTTGTAGTTCCTTGCTCCTTAGCTTGGTAAAGCTGTGTTAGCGAGTTACCTACCTCAGAGTAAACTTTTCCATCGCTTGCCAGCCACGCCACTCCGTCTGCTGTGGTTGTAAGTCCATCAGGGAATTGAGGATATGCCCCAATACCTAATGACTTCACTGTAGGGAATACTACTCCACCACTGTCGTTATAACCAAATTGTTTTATTTCTACTAGACCACTGTCTGAAATAACTAAGAGTTTGAGCTGCCCGTCTGGTGAAGCATAAATTCTTTTTATTTCTCTAACGCCTGGTAGTTCTATGTAGTCAGCACTAGAAAGCTCTGTTGAAATTCTATTCCAAACGTAGACACCACAAATTCCTTTAAATGTTTTCAAGGTTGTTGTGTCTGTGTCTACTGGGTACTGGTGGATAGCTATGTATAGTCTTTTTCTGTAGTCCACAGCATCTGTTACGCTGAAGTACTCAGGGAATAGGAGCACATTTTTTGTGACTGTCCCATCCTCACCTCCTGTTATAGTTCCATCTACCTTGTGGACATGGTTGTCTGCAAAGATATAGGCAAACCCGTTGTCGGCTGTTCGCATGAAAGCATAACTAGAATCTAGTTCTTGTAGGAATGCTCCAACTGCTCTTGAAGCTAACCAAGAGGCTCTGGTCCCACCCGCACCAGTAAACGGCAAGTCTCCGTAACCTACCTGAAGACCATATCCTACTGTATTAACTTCCCAGAGTCCATCGGCACCCACTGTACGGTATGTATTGTCT
>Ga0306898_1000166_pt1 | contig 28413 bp, 43 predicted proteins | sample AntRauMFilla1564_FD_190424 | JGI IMG/M metagenome (GOLD analysis project Ga0306898, IMG submission 190424) | Saline lake microbial communities from Rauer Islands, Antarctica - Metagenome Filla 1 #564 (v2) (version 2) | ecosystem: Environmental > Aquatic > Non-marine Saline and Alkaline > Saline ...
TTTGAATATGAATTTATTGATAGTATGGGCAGTATTAATTTTGACACTATTATTTTAACCGTTGCAGGAAAGCAAGTGGGTTTACTGGAAAGTGTTGACGTTTCAGAAACTGAATTGTCCTATAACACCGCTGAAGAATGTTTTGGAGAAATCCCCATAGGCGATGTGTGTGTTTCAGGAACCTATACTTTTAACTAATCCTAATAACGCACCTATCAAATTAAATTTTTAATTGATTATTTTTAATTAAATAGTTGTTTTACAGATACTTATATTTTTAATTAGCAAGCCTTTAAAGTTCATAACCCAGAGGTCGGCGGTTCAAGTCCGCTCCTCGCTACTTTTAAAAGGGCTGTAAAACAACTGTTTACAGTCCTTTTTTGTTATGAATAAAAAGCATAAAGCGCAAAATGAACCTAGAAGCGCACCTATTTATATAAGGCCTGTTTTAATGGATTATAGCGATGTTAAACTGTTTGTTGCAAAGAAGCTTGTAAATGGCAAAAAGGTGCCTTATACTGGTTCTGGTTATAGGTGGTATGTGTATTTTTATTACAGAAGCCCTAGCACTGGTAGGATGGATCATAAATGTATGTATTATGACGGCATCAACAAATACAAAACCGTAAAGGAACGCAAAGCGTATGGTAAAAATTTAGTACGAGCCTATACAAAGCTTTTACAAGAGGGTTTTAATCCACTAGAAAATACAATCAAAACGGATCCAGAAAATTTAGCCCATATTTCACTACTAGATGCATTTAAAAATACAGTGGCCATAAAAAACAAAGAAATTGCCCTGGAAACTCAAAAGGACTGGAAATATAAGGCGTTGCAATTTGAAAATTATTTAATAAAACGAAATTTAGATACTATTAATGTTCGCGATCTAAAGACTAGTCATATCATACAATACCTGAATTTTGTTTCAAACAGGGGAGTAAGCAACAAAACGGTCAATAATCATAGAAGTTTTCTAAGCCCAATTTTTAGTAAAATGCTTAATAATCAAATAATTGAGCATAATCCTGTTAGTGGTATTGAAATAAGAAAAACAACACCCGAAAAAAACAAGCCTTTTACTGCTGAAGAAATTGAAAAAATTAAAAAATATATTGAAAAAAACAACTATTTGTTGCTTGTTTTTATTAGATTTGTCTCATACGGATTTTTGCGACCTATTGAGGTTGTAAGAATTAAAATTAAGGATATTGATTTGACAAATAACCAACTATTTGTTCAAAGCAAAACCGAAAAAAGGGCAACAATACGTATTGTTCCACAACTACACAAAGAGATTTTGAAAATGAATGTTGCAAAACGCAACAAAGAAGATTATCTTTTTACAATACACGATGATTTTACAAATTGGGATAGTGATATAGCTAACAAAAGAGGTTATTTTTCAAAGCAATTTTTAAAAGTAAAAAAGAACTTAGACTATGGCCGTGAATATGGGATTTACTCCTTTAGACATTCATTTGCTGTAAATTTATATCAATCTTTTATAAAAGAGGGCTTAAACGATACTGAAGCACAACTAAAAATGCTACCTATCACAAGACACAAAAGCCTTAGTGGGCTTCGTAATTATTTGCGTGACATTGGCGCTTTTTTACCTGAAGACTATAGCGATAAATTTTCTATTGATTTATAAATAAGTGGATGGGTTGACGTGCTGGCCGTTTACAAGAACTTCAATGTGTAAATGTGGCTGTACACTACTGTATTTTTCTGAAATATCTTGTGCTACTCCTAGTTTTTGACCTTTTGAAATCAATGCCCCTGGCATAACGGTTGGTTGCATATACATTATTTTATACACTACACCTGTAGCTACTTCTACTAGTTCAACACCACTATACACGCCATCACCGTAAGGATCTACATATCTTTTTACTTTTAAATCGCCTTTGAAACTGTAGACGTTTTCTCCTTTAGCAATTAAATAATCTACTCCTTTATGAAGCCTACTGCCTCTTGATGCTCCATAATATCCGCAACCACCAGCATCACAATCCCTTTTAGGTAGAGAAAACACCCCTTTTACTGTAGATTTTTTAAAACCTAGAAAAATAAAAGCTATTGGAACTATGGCTAAAAACGGTATGTATTTGTTATTGAATTTCAAAATTGTGTTCTAGGTTTTGATTATTATTTGCTTTATTTTCTACAGTTTCTGTGCTTTCTGAAAAGTTTAATATTTCAGTAACTCGCTCTGGAGCTAATTTTTTAGCCTCCTCTAGCCAAACGATTTTTTCACCAGTACCATATCTTCCTTTTGTTGACATGATGTAATCTTTTACTGTCACTAATTGGTCAACTAAATGGGTCCAGGATTGGTCACCTTTAAAATTACCACCTTTGGTTACTTCAAAAACAAGAATGAAAGAAATTTTAGGGTACCGCTTTATAAAGTCTCTTTTAAATTGTGCAGCTGTTAATCCTACTTCATCAATGTATTGATTAATCATGTCTATGAACACAAAATCTGCCTTACTGTCTTTTATGTCTTGGTGTAAATGTTCAAGGCTCATGGCATCTGTTACAAATGCGTTATTTTTTGAGTCTAGCGAGGTGTAATTTAGTATTTTTTGTGTGCTAGAATTAATACCTTGATCTACAAAATTGTACAAAACGTTACCAAATTTTGTTAAATAGGTTGCAAATGTGCAAGCTCCAGAAGATTTACCCTCTTTTGGAAGTGCCCATATTGCAATTTTCATATTTTTAGCAGGGGATTGTAAAAACTGTTCCCAACCTTCATCAAATTTAAGAGTGTCAAAGTGCATATTTTTTATGTCTTCGGCTCTTTTTAATCTTGATGATGATGATGATACCGAAACAGCAGGCACACTACTAGCCCCCGCATGTGTAGTTTGTGCCTGCTTTGGTATCGGTTTTGTTTGTGGGCATTTTAAGCCTTTTCCCTTCGCTCCTAAAAGTGCCAATTGCTTTCCTGCATTGGATTTTTTTGCAGGTATTTTTTTTGCTGGAGAGGCTTCTACTTCTTTTATAAAATTGTTAATCTGTTTTTTTTGTGCTTTTTCTACTCTAAGGTCTATTAGCTCTAAAAGATTTTTTGCAATATTGTGGTAATTTACATCTGTTAAACTGTCATACAGCTTTACAAGTGTGTTTATAGGTGTAGTTGTTGTTATTTTAGAAACTTTTAATAACATACCCTTGTAATCAAAATTACTACTGTATTTGTCGCCTACTTTGTATTTTCTTTTAGTAGCATCAAAATCATATTCATTTAAATCACTAATTGCTAATTTTTTTACAGTATCAATTGCTTTTTCAATTTGAGTGCTGTTTTTTAAGCTTTTTGTTTTAATTGATTTTTTTTCTTGAACCTTTGGCGCTATGTTTAATAAATATGCTGGAACACCTTTTTCATTTTTATCTAATATGTGATCTGTTGCTGCTTGCGCTGCGCTTGCTGCTCTAAAAAACAAACGATTGTCAACCTTCATTGCTTTAACTAAGTTGCGGTTCCAGCCTTTTAAATAGGCTGCACTGTTATTTAAAGTTTGAAATAAAATTCCACTTTCAGCACATAAATAAACGGCTCCCATTTCGGCCACTAATTCTTCTTTTGCATAGTTGGGATCTTTCATGTTTTTGCCAAACGTTCTATTTAAACGTTTTTTTGCTCCCGTGCTGTGTATTAATTCGTGGTACAAAGTACAGTAAAATGCTTGTGGGTTTTTCCAGTCTGAAAGTGGGGTTTGCATTACTGTATCTATTCCAGGAACATAAGAGGGTTGATTGCCTTGGTATTTAATTTTTGGCGGATTGGGGTAGTTTTTGACAATGGATTCTGCTACTTGTATTTTTGTTGCTTCATCTGCTGTAGCGTTAGGGTTTGCCGCTAATTTTTCAAAATCAATACCTTCAACATCTCCTGCGTTGTAAATGTTATAATATTTTAAAATAGGGATTCTTGATTGTGCAATTAAATTATCAATTGTAAATGAGCCTTTAAGAACATTAATTTTTGATTTGTTTTTTAAGAGTAACGATTTAAACTTTTTAACATCATAGCTTGCTAAATCTAAAGCTGGTTCAGCTTGCTGGTATCTCCATAAAGTTGTGAAGTAGACAACACGGTTGCCTGTACTTCCTTTGATTATTTTACCGCCTAGTTTGTCTATTTGCTTAAATGTTAAAAATGCTGGGTTTTCATAGTTGACAGATTCAAGGATCATTTTTCCTTCTTTTAAAACTGCCTTAAAGTTTAGTAACCAAAAGTTAATCCCTCTATAGTCTTTTTTGCTTATATAATTATAGGCAATTTCACCGCTTGCAAGTCCTGTACTAGACCATTCTTTTTGCCATGGTAAATCATCGCCTTGGTTTATGGTTTCAATAATTAAATCTGTGATATACTGGTAAATTTCATCTGGAGATACAGCTTTGTTAAGTCCTTCAGTGTCTTCATTTTCAAAATAATCTGGTGTGGGGTCTAGGCCATGTAAAACAGCTTCTGGAGTTTGCTCAATGGCTGGTGCATCTATTATAAAATCAACTATGCTGGGATCTGTTAATCCATTGAGTGCATTATCTATTCTGGAAGACAAAATGGTTTGATTTTCATTTTTTGCAAGCTCTTTAATTTTTTGCAAAGATTGATAGTCAGTACTATTTCCTACTAGTGTGTTAAATTTTTTTACAGCTGTACTCATTTGTGGGGGAGTTTTTTAAATTTCAAATATTTGCCCTGCTACTTCAATAATCGTTTTAGTTTTTAAAGTCTGAAAACGGCCTAATTGCGCTAATGCTTCACTAATGTTTTCAATGGGCATAAATGCAGGAATATCTCTAATAGTTTGTGTGGTTGATGCTTCAAGATTTAATTGGCTTTTTTGTGGATAGGAAGTTGCAAGGTACACGCCTTGTTCTGTAAATAATGAAACCTCTCTTAAAACAACTAAACCGCCTGTATTGATGTTAAAATTTTGCGTGGTAGGATTTATAAGTACTAAATCTAATAAAAATTCTATACGGCCCTGGTTTAATCGTATTTTTCTAACTCCAGCTATGGAAGCCTGTATGTTTTTATAATTTAGCACCCCTCTTTTTGCTGTTTGAAACAACAAAAAAGCAGCATAGCCAATAATCCCGTACTTAATTATTTTTGATTTCATAATGTGGGAAGTTTTGTAATTTGATTTATTTTTTTAAACACTAAAAACAAGGCAACAACTATAATTATCATTAAGAATCCAAAAAAATAAACGTACCATGGCACTGCTATTTTTAATTTTTGAAACCACGTTGTTTGGGTGGCTACTTCTTCAGTGGCTAGTATTGCTGCATCTTCTTTTTTTGCTTCGGTGGCTTCTTTGTTGACTTGGGTTTTTGTGGTAGTGGCTGTGTATCGCTTTCTTGCATTTGTGGTGCTGGTGGTGGCACCTGCATTGCGTATTTCCATTGCCTTTGACGGGTCAATCGGTTCATAGACGTACTCTTTTTGGTTTTGGTCAATGATTGATCTGTCAAAACGGGTGTTGTTTGTGGTGGTTTGGGTATTTGTAGCTGTGGTGTTTGTTTCCTCGGTGATTTCCTCGCCTTTTTGCACTAGGGATGCCCCACAAGATGAAAATGTGCAGGCTATAATATAAATTAGTAACCATGTCATGAACATCATTACAAAGCGTAGTCCTATGTGTTTGTTTTTTTGCATTATAAAGGGTCAATAATTTTTATTTCTGAAACTCTAATCCCGTTCATTGCTCTATGAAAGGCGTTTAAAGTGTTTCTACTTCTTGCTACATCTTGGTATCCGTCATTGTCTAAATCTTTTAAATAGGCACCTGGAGCAATGCAACCGTTAAGCTGGTCCCAAAAATTGCTTGCGTGTATTTTACATTCGCTTCTGCCTTTTGTGTTTTTTAGCTCATACAAATCTTGCTTAAACCTTGGGGAGTATTCCAATACAAGAGGGTAGGTGCCAGGCAAAACATTACTAACGTTTCTTTCATTATTGCGATCACCCCTTTCAATACAGGGGGAAGTAAATACAGGCCATCCATTAGCATCTATAACCGTAAGTGTCCCGGTGCTTTGGTTAAAGTCCTCTTTGTAGCGTTGTAATATGACTTTTCTATCTAACATTGTGCAATACATTAATTTTTAACCAATTAGTAAGCATATCCAGCCTTAAACCTTCCTGAAGGTCTAGCTCAAATACTTTGTCGCCCATTTCATCTACAATATGCAGGCCGTCACGCTGGGCAGTGTCAACAAATAAACACTCAATCCCTAGATAGTAGGTTTTATCGTTTGTGATGTCTTTATCAAAGCTCAAATGCTCAATAGCGTTGTCTATAATGCCACAAGCTCCTGTGTCTAAGTTGTCCATAAAGACTATAGTTAAGTCCTTTTTATTGTAGCGGCTCATTGATTTGAGGTTTTATAAATTCTACTTCGTAAATTGATTTTACAGTAGCGGTTGACTTGTGGGTGTGGTAGGCAGGAAAAATAAATGTATCGCCTACTTCATATAATTTAAAATTTTCGCTTGCTTCAATTAAATGGCCCTCAATAACTTTTCCTACTTCTTTGCAGTCGTGAAAATGCCAGTTTAAAGATGCTATATTTGTTTTGCTCATTGCTGGGTCTAATTCTGCTACATAAAAACACTCAATACTTGGGTGCTTTACCCTCTTGAAACGTACGCCTTGATCGTCAATGCCCGTCCAAATATCAAAAGGTGCGTTTGCTAAATCCTCATAGGTTATAGCGGTGGCGTTGTCTGTAGCAAATTGAGCCTTTACCGTGTTGTTTTGTAATTTTTCAACTTTTTCAAGGCCGTTTACAATTTTATCATATAGCGCATTATTCATTTACACGGTTGTTTTTGATGTTGTTAACAAATGGATCTAAACCTTCTAGCTGTATTTTTAAATTTTCCTTTGTCGCTTCTAAGTTTTCTGGGTTTTCTAAGTAGTTAGAAATTAGTGTTAATGATGTATGTGTCCTAGTAAGCGCATTTTCAAGCTCTGAAACTCTTTGTTTACAGTCTTTATCAGCTCCTACTTTAGTGCTCAACAAATCGCCTACTTTTAATGCACTTAAAAGCTTTGTAAACCCTGCACCTATACCTATTGCTATGATGTACCATAAAGGCTCATTTCCTGTTGTCATTTAGTTTTAAGTTTCACTTTTATTTTTTTAATTTTAACAATCCCATTTACTGTATAGAACATCCCTAACCGCTGCGCCTATCCCGAAGACTAAAACGCAGCATACTATACATAGGGCTATTGGCATCACATTTAAGGCGTAACAACATTAAAACCTATATTTTCTAACTTTAAAACTGCTGCATCACTTGCTGCTGTTCTTGCTTGTGACCCGTAGCTCAAGTATATTAATGGTGATGCTCCTGTGGCTTGCTTAATATCTTGTAGTGCTATTAAAACATTGTCAAGTTCTGTGCTTGTATAATTAACACCTCCCACTTGAAACCTCGTAAAAGGTACTGATCCACCCCAAACACGACCTCTTGTCGCTCTTATTGTGCTTTGACCTCTTACCTCTATACTTTTTAAATTCGGTAAACTTGACATATCCCAAGTAACTAAATTGCTTCCTAATAAAGTTATAGTTTCTATTCTGTCTGGTAAGTCTGCTAAATCTCCAAAAACTTTGTTAGCACTTGAACTAACTGATAATAAAAACAAATCCTTTAAATCTTGTAAGTCGGACATTTTAAAAGCGAAAGCACCAGCTGAGATATTCAACGATGTCACACTTGCGTTAATTGGTGCTATAATTTCTACATATCCAGAAAATGCAGTCGAATAAGTGTGACTATTTCCTGTACCACTTGCTAAACCCGTATCTGTTGTTGAGTCACCCCAATTAATTGTTAACAGGTTATTTTGTGCTGATGAGTTTAAATTTGGATTAAGTCCTACATTTATAGTAGCTACTTGTGAAGCTGTTGCATCTATCCATAACTTTACTTTAGTTTCAATTTTTGGGTTAACTTTTCCTTTTATTTTTACAGCCCTAGTAGTTGCTGGACCAGCAATCCAATAGTCAGTCAGAGTAAACTCCCAATCTCTATAAATTACACCGTTAGGGGTTACTGTAAATGTACCATCTGTATTATGTATTACCGTACAAGAAGTAGGCTGACCAACTACTTGACCTGCTAAAAATCCTCCTCCAGTTCTAATCGGGGCAATCCCTTTGTGTTCTAAAATCCTACCCTTTAAAGGGTCAATATTTACAGTGTCGGTATATTTTCCAGTAATAAGAAAGTCAATATCCGTAGCACCGTAAAACGTAGTTAACTTATCGTGTCTATTTGCAAATGAAGCCCTATCGCCAGAAAAAGCTAAAAGGTATCTTTTGCCTAATTCATATAAAGATTCGCCGTCATAGTGTATCTTTAGAGTTTCATTTGATTCGGGTTCTATCTCTAAACCTCTAGTCGTTGCTACTCTTATATTTGGGTTATCATTATAAGATAAAGAGCGTATAAATTCTTGATATTCATCATATCTGCTTCCTGTAACTAATTCTCCTGCTATAAATTTTACATCCTCTCCATACCAATTTTCAGATTTTAATTGATTGTAAAATATATTAAAATCTCTCTCGTAATCTGACACGGAAATATTATTAGGTCTTTTTGTTTCGCCTTGATGCCATAAAAAAGCGTCAATTTCAGATATACCAATTTCAGTTAAAGCATCTTCTACGGCATCTTTTAATTCTACATATAAAGGTTTATCAACACCAACACCACCCCAACCACCTGTGTAAGCTGATTTATCCGCTGCTTCTGTTCCCATCCACCGACCTATGTGCGCACCACCATTTGAGACTATAATTAAATATACTTTTCTCCCTGTTTCCTTGTGTAGTTTATGGGCAAATGAAAAGGCTAGATTGTTATTTCCAGCCGCACTGGGAATACCTATTTGATTGCCTGTATTTATATTTGTTCTAGACAATCTGTTTGTATAACTGACATTTCTAAAGTTACGAGTTGTTAAATCAAACATTTTTACATTTGCATTTTCAGTTGGCATCACCCCCCCTGAACCTGCCCCGTCCATATTAGACTGCCCACTAGCTACTATTACGTATGGTTTTGAATTACCCCCTAAAGCTGCTAAAGCCGCCGCTAATGGTGCGTTAATAGTTGGTAAGTCTGCTGTTGCTGCATCTGTTAGTTCTGTGAAGGTTATTGCGCCAGCTCCTATTTCTTTCCAATCTGCATTAGTACTTCCTTTAAGTTCGTAAGTAAGTTTAGTATCTATTACATAAGTCCTTTGTCCTTCCTTTACTTTTCCATTAGTAAGTAAGGCATCCCTTTCTGTAATAGTAGCTACTACACCTCTTCCTTTGTCTATATTATCATCATTTGAAACTTGTACTCCAAATGGTAAATCAAATCCTGCCATAATTATGGGTTGTTATTTGTTATTGTTATTCTATAATTTACATCTGTAGAATAACCTGTACCACCAATGTCCTGTGTATATTTTCTGTAGCTTACTGCTACTCCATTTGCATCATTTACAGTTATAGTACTTGATGTAAAAGTTCCTGTAATATTTGCGTTAGAAGACTCTACAAGCAGTACACTGTCTATTTGCATTGTAGATGGAATATAAATTGAAACTTCTCTTTGTCCTGCTGTAATTAAAGTAGAGATAGTTTTAGGCTCTGCAAATCCATCTTCTGTTAATGCTCTGACTGTTGTACTTGTAGTAGGTGAGGTGTTAACAGCTCCTTTATGCACCCAATATTTATACATACCTGTAATTATAGGACTAGTTCTACTAATATTTCCTGCTACTCTTAAATTATCTAAATTAGTCGCAACATTTCCATTACTATCAAAATAGCTTCCTGTACCTTGTAGATGATCTACTTGTCCTGTCCATTGATTTACTCCATCTACTATTTGTGTTGATATTGCACCTATACTATTTATTCCTACCCCTGTAAAAGTTTCTGTAGTTGATACTCCTGTTAAATCTATATTAGGAGTATCATTTTTAGATTCTATAGTACCTGGATTGTATGTAAGTTTTAAAGATCCTTCATATAATGTTCCTATTTCTAAAGTCTGTGCAACTACACCTGTTGTACTTAGTGAGTTATTTGCTAAAACTGTAGGTAATTGTAATGGAGCTAATAATTTTTTAGCAAATTCTGTAAAAGTTGTACCTACACTTACATCATCATCAACATTATAACCGCCTTCATTTAATGTAACCTTAAAGGCTTCTGTAATAGTGGCGTTTCCTTGTGTATTATTAATATTGCCTATTTCTACTCCCATTGCTTAAACGTTTTTATATAATATGAAGCCAAACAGTAAAAGGCCTATAAAACCTAATCCTAAGCCCGTGGGGGTTGTGGCTATGTTTGTTAAATATGCTGCTGGTACTCTTGCTAGCATTACTTTTTTTATTGCTCCTACAGTTACTTTACCTGTTTTAAAAGGGTCAAAAATTGGGTTTTGTGTTGCAATAATATTAGCGGGTAGGGTGGAAGTCTCCAGTACATAATCATCTGGCTTTCCCATTGCTTTAGGAAAAAAAGTTGCTAGGTACAAATCAATGAAACTAGAAATACGAGATTTCCACGTGGTATAATATTTTTCAACATAATACAATTGATCCTCAAAGGGCATTTGCTTTAATTGTGCTACTGTAGTGCCAAGGCTTATTGCTGTAGCAGGCATAAATTGAATTAAACCTGTTGCACCGCTAATTGGGTTAACAGCTCGTGGGTTTAGCCTGCTTTCAAAATTCATTACCAGCATTAACCAGTTAGGGTCAATGTTTAAATTACTAGCAACGCTATTGATTTTTGATACAATAGCGTTGTAGTTAGTGCTGGGTAATTTGTCCTGAAATACTAGCATTTATACCGTTTTTTTAACTCTCTTTTTTGCCTTTGTTTTTTTTGTGGCTTTTTTCTTTTTCTTTTTATAGCCTGCACCTACTAAGCCCTTAGTGCGTGGGTTATTTTTGCCTGTAGATGATATTACAATGATTGTAACAAGTGCTACAACGCCTATAACTATTAATGAGTTGGTTTTTGGTTTTGTTTCCATAGTGAGGTTAACAGTTTCTAAGCTGTATATTTTTTTTGTTAAATTAATTAGTGATCCTAGGTCTGAAAGCCTTAGTGTGCGTGTTTGATAGCCTACATAGGAAAAGGTTACTTTTTGATCTGGATTATCTGTAATGGTTGCTGCACCATTAGCATCTGTGATAAGCCCTCTCCCTTTTTCTAATAAAATATTGACACTTTCTAAAAACTCTCCTGTGTCTGTATCTACTACTACAAATTGTTTTGATACCATAGATCCCCCTTGCAAAGTGATAGGGTTTCCAAAAATGCTATTGCGCTGTGTTGCTTTTCTCATAATTGTTTTTATATAGTGCCTGGAGGTAAATGTTCTTTTAATTCTGTGTATTCTTCAGTAGTTAATTCAGCATTAAGCCATTGTATTAAACTCATGTCGTTTCCCACTGATAAAAATTTATTGCTGGATTCGCCTGTAAAAGGACTTCTGTAGGGTCTTCCAAATTCTTTACTTATTGACCAAAAGTCGTAAGTATTGATGTTTGAAAATATATCCTTCATTGCCTGAAAGTCTGAAGACCAAATACCGCCTATGCCCTTCATTAGTTCCATTAATGATGCAGCTTTTGATATTGCTTCACCTTTAGTAATTGTACCTTGTGAAACTACTATGTTAGGGTTGTTAGGGTTGACATCACCGCCTCCAGCATTAGGGTCTTCTTTTTCTGTAATGCCTTTTACTGCTTTGTAACCTAAATATACTACACCTAGAAAAAGCAAGCCTTTCAATATTAAAAAAGGATTATCCTTTACAAAAGATGATGATTTTTCAAAGGTTTCTGAAACGCTATCTTTTGCCTTTTTTTTCAATGTATTGGTTTTTACTTTTGACATATTACAGTTTTTTTAACATTGCTCTATACACAGGATTTTTAGCGGCTTTTACTAACTTTGTTAGCTCACTAGTAGTGGCGGTGTTTAAAAAGCTTAGTGCTTCATATCTTGCCTCTGTGTCTACTAGATTAGTGCCTTTAATTTCAATACTTCTAGGCATTAGATTCTACTTTTTTTAGTTGGTGTTGTTTTACAAGTGATCTACAAGCTTGTACAAAATCTTCATTGTTCGTGTTGTAGAGATTGGCAACTTGTATTAAATCAATTACTAATCCTTCTGGCCATGTTGAAATACATTCTAATAATTTAGCGTGTGCTGGCGTGGCTGTTTTAAGGTTTTGTTCTGGAGCATTTAAACCGTTGTTTGATTTAGGAACCATAAAACCCGATAGCTTTTCTAATAGTGGTAAAAAGGGTTCCGCTTTTGAGGGGTCGTTTGCAATAGTTTCTTGCAACTTTTCCATAAAACTAGTCTTAGGGCCTAATTCTTCTTTAACATCTGCTTTGTCTAATTTGCGCTCTAGCTTTTGAATACGGTTTCTATACTCGTTTCTTTTTTCTTTGACCGCCTCAATAGTTTTTAAGGCCGTTTCAAGACTTGCTTCAGCTCTTAACAACAATTGTTTTGCTGTGTGGCCTTCCATTACATCAGCTAGATTAAGCCCTCCCATTAAACCGCTTTGATTGTTTAAAGCTGTTGTAGTGGCTGTTTGTGTGGCTGGTGTTTGCATGGGTGCTGTTTTGGGTACTAGATTTACAATTATGGTTGCCATTTTTGCAGGCTTATCTGTACTGCCATTGCTAAGGCGTGGCATAATCTGCACGCTTTTAAAACTTCTATCTTTTAATGTTTTTAAATAGACAGAAATATCGCCTTGATATTTTTCATCAAGTGACTTTTGGTCTATCCTTCGATCAATAAAAGTTTCGGTAAGGGTTTCATTATCAACAACGTTAAAAAAAAGGGCTTCACGCTCTTTTAATTTTTGTGCAAATAATTCTAGTTTGTTGCTCATATTAGGGGGGTTTAATTAGCACATTTAATTTCTTTCTGGGGAAGTACTCCCCAATACAAGGTGAGTAACCGTATAGCGGTTGTGTTGCCTTCTGCAACAATAAATTTTATAGGAATATCATTTTCAATAATGAAATCAAAATCTAACTTAAATGTTTCGCCTGGCATACGTGTTGTTAAACCTATGCGTACAGGTACATTACCATCATTGATAAATATGGGTTGAAACTTATTATCTAAGCTAAACCTATTATTATCTTTAGTAATTTGATCCCATCTAAGTTGACCTTTATTCATTTTAAATTCCTTTTTAAAATTATACGTTACATTCCTGCTCAATCACTAGCATTACTTCAACACTAAAATCTTCTCCAGTTGCCACGGCTTCATCTAGTAAGATTTTTGCGCCTATACTTCCTGGATCATTATAGTTAATGGGTATGATACTGTCTTCAAAAGATGCTCTCCCTTTTGTTTCAGTAAAATTGATGTCTATGGGGTCGCCTATGTGATTGCTATTTACTTCTAGCACTACTCTTACAGACTTTTGCGGTCTAGTTCCTATTACAGTGGTAGAAAAACCTACTACATTACCTCTATCTACACCATTGAATGGTTGGCTGTTGCCTAGTGCGCCTGTTGCTAAATCAATAGTTACATTTCTATAAATACGTCTCATAAAAATTTATGTTTAAAAAAAAGCCTTGCCTTAGTGGAGGCAAGGCTTTTTCAATATTTTAAAATTAGGTTTTTGCTATTAAGCTTTTGGACGGTCAACTGTTGAAAGACCTCTTAAATATACTTCAGCATAGTGATGGCCGTTTGCTTGATCCGCTCCTGCTGGAATACCTCCTGCTTTTGGATATTCAAATCCCCACTCCATAGCTATATCATCCGCCAAGTAAGCAAGGTTTAAAAGCTGTGTGTATTCATCTTGTTTGTTTGAAACTGTGTAAGGATTATGTAATGTTTTAACAGGAATTTTTAAGACTCTACGCCCATTTTGTTCAATATAAAATGTTGAGTTTCTTAAACCTTCAATTGCTTTTTTATCATAACTTACTGCACCAGGTTCAATAGCCGTTGCTGCTGTACCATAGTTTACTGCAATTTCATTGAATATAAAAGCTTCATTTTTAGGCAATGTTCCATTTTTAATGTTGCATTCTCCTTCAATGATTTCGCTACTTCCATCAAGAAAACGTTGTCTTCCTGCCTGACCGCTTATATTGCCTCGTACAATTAGCTCTGTGTGTCTTAGGGTAAAGTCGTTATCTTTTATTTTGTCTGTCAATGAGCTTGAAAATGCTCCTAATCCTGCCATTTGAGTAATAAACAAAAGGATCATAATGTGAAATTGTGTGTTCATAATTTTTGTGTTTTAATAATTGTGTTTTGATTTTAAAATAATCCCTTATGGCTGGGTACTGCCTTTTTTACATTCCTGTAATTTGTGGTTGTGCTTGAAATGAGGAAAAATCATCTTGATATAAATTTTCCCACTCATAACTTTCGATTCCTGGTGATGCTAATTGAGCATACTCATATTGTGGTGCTACGCCACAATCACCGCATCCAGCTAGTCCTAGGGCTCCATAGCCTAGTTTTACTATTGCGTTTGCGTTAGGGTCTACCGTGATGGTATTTTTTGCCGTTTGCGTAACTAACTCAATAGTTTGCTGTGTTGACATTCCTAGAAATAGGGGTTTAACAATTTCTTTACCTGGGCCATTGTAAGCTACCGCACCTAATAACGCTAATCCTGCTACAACGGCTCTTTTAGTTGTAGTGTTTTGCATAGGTATTGCAGCTGTTGCAGCCCGACTTGCCATTGCTCCAGCAGCAAACGAAACAACTTGTTTCCCTGCGTTTACAACGTCTTTTGTTTTTGGTGTTTTAACTACCATGATTTTCGGGTTTTTGATTAAAAATTAATTTTTGCTTATAAACAGATAAGCGGCTGTTACTATAGTGGCTATTGCTAGCCAAGGTGTTTTTTTGGTTGGTATTTCTTCTACTTCTACTTCTACAGGAATTGACGGGTTTTCTTTTACAAAAGGTAGCGTTCCTGTATTGGTAATTACTGTTTGCTGGTTAGGCGGTACGCCTCCAGGACCTCCATTAAAAACAGTAGGTTTATCTACTAAATTAATTTCTGGTACCCATAATGGCATCTCTGGTTTTGTTGTAATCCCAACACTGGGTTTTGGATTTGAAACTAAAACAACTGTAGGTTTTGGCTTTGAGACTAAAACAACTGGGGGTTTTGGCTTATTTGATGTTGGACGTGGTTTTCCATTTGATGTTGGAAGTGGTTTTCCATTTGAGGGCTTATTAGTTTGTGGAGCTGTCAATAATTGTGGGCCATTTGCCACAATGCCTTGCGCACCCGTCCAATTTAATTGAAGACCTCCAATATTTATATAAGCCGTAGGGCTAAAACTATATTCATAAATGCTGTAAGGTGTACTTACACCCATTGATGCTTCATTATATGTATTTAGTAAAAATCCAATATGTGCATACACTCCTTTTGCTTTTTGCTCCCATATTAATTTTTGATCTCCTGTACTTGTAGATGCTTTAAATTCAAAATAAGAATGTAATGCCTTAACTTGTTTTAGAGTGCTATTAAATTGGTTCACAAAGTTTGCAGTACTTACTTGCGAAATATTTGTGACTGTTAAGCTTTGAGCTGTTTGAACGAAAAAAGGCTTTAAAAAGCTTTGAGCCCATTGATTTAATTGATTATCAATGTGTGGGGGGAGGTTTTCATCAAAAGATCTTTGATCTAAATAGGCTAATAATGCCGAAACTAAAATAGCTCCTATGGGGCCACCTATAGCACCGCCAACAGCTACCGCTGCACCTTGCCAAAGTCTTTTAAACCAGCCACCGCCTCCATTTAAACCTGTATGTTTTTGTGATTTCATATTATGCTTTTTGGGGTTTAATTTTTGGGCTTGTTTTTTGCTTACTGAAGTAGTATGCGCCTCCTGCAATACCAATAAGAACCAATGGCATAATCCAGCCACCGCCTAATTGTTTAGCTCCTGTTCCACTTTTTGAAACATCAAACTTTCCTGATTGAGGTGTTATAGATGATGGGGTACCAGGATTAAAAATAGTTGTGAAAATATTGGGTTTACTATTGCTAGGCTTGCTACCACTAGGTTTTGTTGTGACTCCTACAGGATTAACCGTAACAGTTTGTGTGCCTTGTACCAATTTATAAATAGGTACCATTATGTTAGGAGGTGATTGTAATCTCCAACCAGCACTAAGTGTTAAATCATTATAAAAGCCTGGATTGCTTCGCATAGCTATTGTGCCTACAGATAAGCTTCCGCCTACTGCTTGCAAACTCGATGATAATTGATTGCGTATTTGCGTTTCAAAAGCTTGCATACCTTCCTTAGCGGCACGCCATCCATCTCTTGAACATTTTGAATATTTACTTTGATTATATAAATGGGCTAATCCTTGTTTGTATCTTTCAACTAACAACACATAATTATTCCAGGTTTGTTGCGTAACATTTTGAGTTAAACCACTATTTTCTAGTAAAAAAATAGCATCCTTTGAAACGTGTGCTTCACTTTCTCTAGGGTTTGTTGCTGTATTCCAGCATCCTAGTCTCCATCCGTTGCCAAATACAGCTCCAAATGTGTTAGAAATGAAATCGCCTTTTAACAGGTCTTTTCCAAATTCGGCAATTGCTTCTCCTATCTTTTTCTTGGTTTCGTCATTAACTACAGGTTCATCACCCATTAAACCTCTTTTTTGATTAAAGGAATAATAACTACCGCCTAACATAGCTCCAGTACTTGAAACGTTTTGAATAAGTGGATATACTGGCGGGTCAATGCCTAGTTTAATATAATGATCTATTGTGTTTTTAATTTTTTCAAGGGCTTGCATAGGCACTCCCGCACTAAAAAGAAGTTTTAAAAAGGCTAAAAAATTAGAGTATGCCTCTTGTGAAATGGCACTTGATGGCTGTGTACAGGATGCACCTGTAGTGTGCGGTGCGTTAAGTACATTATGTGGTAATTTGCTCATATATACATCTTTTTTGATGGTATATGTTGCTTCGGTATTGCTGTGTTTTGTAGGATCAATTACATAGTAGCCTTTTTTTAATGATCCTGTTTTTTGATCTTTAGGCACTACTATGTACACGTGTGAAAAACCTTCAGAATTATATCCTGGTTGTTTTATTTTGCGTACATAAAAAGAGAGATTTTGTAATAAAAGTAAACTTCCGGCTAGTATTGTGTAACTTTTACAATCAATACCGTTATAACGGTCAAACCAACTACAAGCGGGGCTTCTTAAATTTTGATCTATGGCATCTGCTTTGTATTGAAAATGCTTGTATAACCAATTGTAGTTACTTTGTACTGTTTGTGCATCGCTCGATTTTTTAAGCAATGGGGCTATTTTTATAAGTTGCTTGTGATGCTTTTTAATTACATCTACAATGGCTTCAACAGAAAAATAGGTGTCGCCTTCTCCTATGGATTTAGCTTCACAAGTTCTTTTAGGTATTAGTGCATCAAAAGATTTGCCGTGTGAAATTTCACGGTGCAACATAGAATTTAATAAACTAATCTCACTCATACAACAATGTCAAATAACATATAATGCTGTAAAGATGTGATTGTTTATTATATCAATGTCAAGCCACAACCAGCCTTGTAAAGTGGTGTGAAGTGTTGCAACACTGTGCACTGTGTTGCTTTGTGCTGTTAAGTGAGAATGTTATAATTTAGAGGGTATTTGAAATTTTGAAGCTTTTGGCTTTAAACAATAAGTACAATGCCAATTTTTCCAAAATGAATTGACTACATAGGCTTTATTGTTGCAATTACATTTTTCATTGTCTCCAGCAGTAGCCTCTTTAAATTCATCAGCTAATTGCTTGCTGTTGTTTTTCAAGTCTGTATTTCTGCCTGTATTATAACTTAACCATATTATTAACTTTTGAAATTTGTTCATTTTATAGTTTAAAAAGTTTTGAAATTAATTTAGATATAAATTTTAGAATAAATAACACTCCCAAGGGTAATGGGAGAGTAAATAAACCTATTACAAAAGATGCATCTAATTTTTGATTGTCTAAAACATAAAAAATTAAAGTAGTTAGTATGAGCCAAAAAATAGAGGCGTATGTATAAGGATGCTTTTTCATTCTTCAATGTTTTTAAAACCAGGGGGCGAACCTAGCTCTGTGAATATAAATTTTATGTGATTTGCGTTAAAATTGTAGGTTCTAAATGGTATGGTCACGCTTCGTTTTTCGTTTTCGCTTTTGATGGCTTCTGTAATAACTTGACGTACTAGCCTAGTTGCAAGATTGTTGTACCAGCGATAAATATCGCCTCTACTTGCTTTTTTAGGTACTTCTTTTAAGGGAATGGCTGGATCTTGTGAGGTCATAATTTTATGTATTCTTTAGGCGTTAGACTGCTATCTTTTTTTCTAAGGCGTTTAAACTTTTTATTTGCCTGTGATCCATTTTCAGCCCATATTATAATACTTCCTTTTTCAAAAGTGTATGGCTTTGCAAGCTGGTGGCCTGTCGCATAAAAAAACCAATAGATAAGGCTTTTGTTATATTTTACATAAAATTCACGCCTTTGCTCGTAAAAATCTCTTTGTAAATAGTTGATTTTTAAACGCCACCACGCTCTTTTAAAAAAGTTTACAACAAAATTATTGTAGAGAAATAAAAAGTTGAAAAGAGGTATTAACAATAGCTTTGCAAAGCTTCCTGTGTGCCAGCTGTATATTGCCCAAAATATGGAGAATGTCAATAAAACGATTGCCATTGTTTTATCATACTTTGCCATAAACTTTGATAATATTGTTTTTTTAAAACTTCCTGGACCTGTATAAAAGATAGCATTCAACATTGTTGATTTATCCATTGCAATAGGTGGAGGAATTTCTTTTCCTGCTTTTACTCTTTTTGTGACTTGTGGTTTTTTTCTGCTCATTTTTATGGGGATTTTAGATTGATATTTATACGTATTGTGGGATGGCCATGTGGCCTTCAATGTTAATGATGTTATTGTGCAAATTGTTTTTAACAAGATCTAATTGAACCTGTTGCAACTCATTTCCTAGTTTATTTTTTAGATAATTAATAAGTGCTTTGAATAGAATGATGCTTTGGTGGTACTCAAACTTATAGGTGTATCTGGTTTGCTCATAACGTGTTGCAAGTTTCTGGTTAAAATTGCTTAAAATTTCAGCACAAATGCTAAGGTGTATTCGTGTTGTGATTTCTGAACCTTCTAAGGTGTACTTTTTTTCAAATAGATTAGTGGTTAACTGGTCTGTGTACACTTCAATTACTTCTTTAATGAGTACTAACTTATTATAGGAGTAGGTTTCTTTAATGGGGCCGTTTCTCATTTTTTAGTTATTTAGTGATATTAAAGTATCAGCTGCTATGATGCTGTTGCGTAATGATTTTTTTGAAAGATGCGTGTATCTTTCGGTAGTTTCGGTTTTTGTGTGTCCTAAAAAGTCTTTTAATTTTTTGATACAAACGCCATTTTCTAAAAGATGTGTTGCTCTACTATGTCGCAAACTATGAGGTGTTATTTGCTTTGAAACGCCTATTAATTTTAGATGTTTTTTTAGTACATTTCTAATACTTTGTGGACTGTACTGGTCTGCATTTTGTCCTTGAAATAAGTAGCCTTCTTTGTTATATTTTTTACTTTTAGAGTAGATTATAAAGTATTTTCTTAATAGTTGCAATAGACCTTCAGTAATGGGTACAATTCTGCTTTTTGCACCTTTGCTAAATCTAATGTGTATGTTTTCATTTTGTTTTTCGCCATCAATGTCTTTTATCTGAAGGTTTATTACTTCTGAAATACGCAAGCCTCCATAATATATTAGTGAAAGGATTGATTTGTGTTTTATATTTTTAACAGATTCTAATAATCTATGAGTTTCATTTTCGGTTAAAATTTCTACAACGGCTTGATGTGTCTTAATCTTAGGAAGCCTGACAGTTAATTCTGGTCTGTACACCACTCCTTTGTGAAAGTGCATAACAGCACCTTGTACTTGTTTTTGTGTTGCATTACTATTGTATGAGTTGATAAATTGTAATACTTGGCTATATGTGGATTTATAAGGACATTGTACCTTCAACAAATACTTTGCAACAATACCAGAATATTGCACAATGGTAGATCCTGAACAACTTAGTTGTAAATAGTTTTTATAATCTTCCAAGTATTTTTGTATGTTGTTCATATTTAATGTTTTATGTAAAAAGGTTTAGATATTGGGGAGTTAAGTGTAATGCTATATTTAGGCATATATATCAGGGTCATCTACTAATCCATAAAGGCAATAAAAAAACTTTTCGCCTTTAACAGTTACATATCCTACCATTGGTATTGCACCTTTTTTATGGGCTTTTTCTAAGGCAGTAAATACTTTTCCGGCATTCATTAATCCAGCAAAAACACAATATCTGCCAGAAGCTATTGAACCAATTGCCTTTATTTTTTTTGGTATTTTTTTGAAAGTTGGCATAATTTAAAGTCGCACTACACTTAACACTGTATAAAAATAAGTGGTTGTAGTACTTGGTATTTAAGGTTAATATTCAATATTTATTTTGTGTTTGTTACGGTTTTTTTTCATTCGGAAAAACCACATATTCTTATACGTAACCGTTATCTACAATTTTAAAAGAAAAAAAAGCCACCAATCAGTACGGCTGTGTGGGTACAAAACGCTTCATACACTTGTGTATAAATCATATTTCACTTAATCAGTACAACCACCAGAACTGCATCCGCTTCCAGTTCCAAAAACGAAATCTAATTGCAAACCTATTTTTTCAATTTCACTCATTTTTAAAGCTTTAACAAATCTTCTTTTAGTTTCTGTTTCTTTATTTTTTGCCCAATTCATTACATTTATTGCATCATCAAAATTCTTTCTTAATTGTGGTACTTGCTTATGAAAGCAATTTTGACAATTACTATCTTTCGGAAATATTAAACCACTTTTTAAAGACCATAAATAAATATGATAATGCAATATTTTATCGTCTATTAAAGGAAATTCGCCAACACGCCATTCAACATCTCTTTTCCAATTTTGGCGTTTTTGCCCGTAAGTATTACAACTTATAGGTAATTCGTAAGCAGTTGTCAGTCTGTCTTTTCTTTCTAATTCATCAAGTCTATAACCAATTCTCATATTTACAGGAAAATCAGTATATAAATAGCACCATTCAAATATTGGCTTCAACTTCATAACTTCAGTACACCATCTTTTTTCGTGGTTTGGTAAACCTTTTTTGTATTTAATCCACCAATCAAAACTTTCATCTCTTAACCATATTATTTCAGAACCTAATTTTTGTTCTAAATCCAAAATCACATTTAATGTTAAGTAATTTTCGGGAGTTCCAATACATTCACCAAAACGAGAACTATATTTTTGTAATTTATCGTTTACTAATTGCATTACTTTTTTGTCTGGGTGCGCACATTTTTTATCGTCATTACAAACCAAAGCAAATAAATTATAGTCAGCTGGATAGTGCATAGCTAAGTAACTACTTGTTTTACCACCACTCAAACTATTAATCGTTTCCATATCGTTGTAAATATTTGCCTATCGGCATTAGCATTCCTTTTTTTTCTTTTAAAACAGATAGATAACACCGTATAAAGTTTATTTGCAATTCTCTGGGTACGTTAGGCAAACAAACCTTATACGTAACCGTTAAACGTATCGAGTTCCCCAAGACAGCTCTTTATTATCATTTTTCAAATAATCAATTCTTATATTTTTAAGTTTTAGTTTTCTAAAATTTATATAGTTTTTAGAATAGCCGGCTAAAGTCACTTTCTTTAATTCTTTTTTTAATTTTCTTGGAATTTTGGTGTATTTCATAATTTTAATCTTAAAAAAGCTTATAATTAGATATGTGATTTTTATATCTATTTTCTTGTAATAAAAAGTATTCTTCATCAATTTCATTTGCAATAAATTCACTTACATAATCATTAAAAGCAATTCTATCACTACCAGAACCGTTGTGTGCGCAATATATTTTTTTACCTTTTAAATTGAAATCTAAAGCTAAACGCTTGTACAACAAAACAGGTTTTTGACACGGATGCACTCTTTTTTCATTAAATTTTTTATTTCCCTGTTGGCTCATTGGTTCTGAAAGGTTTTTAGCCTGCATCATTCCTGACCATAACAAATCAATTTCGTGAGTATGATTAATACTTGAGCAATAAGCTATTTCATATTGTGAAAAACTCATTCCTTGAGCAACACCCTTATTCCATTTTATTCTACCACTTCCTACACCATTCCAGTCTACATATTCGATTCCAAATAATATTTGATTTTTAGATATTCTTACCATTTCATCAAAATAACATTGTGTAGGTGCTTGCAAATCCCATTCTTTTAATTTGTGTCTTTTTTGGTTTTTACGAGAGTTTAGTTTGTTTCCGTTTTTTTGTTTTACAAATACATCAGCTTTTAAATATGACATATTACCTACATTAATGCCATAAGGGAAATCATCTATAACCCAATCAAAATACTTGTCTGGTATTTTTTTAGTTGTTAACTGCCAAGGCTGATTATAAACAATACTTATCATTTCATTTAATTGTTAAAAATCATACCTTATTTTATTTACAAATCCGCATAGAATACAGGTGTTTAATTGATAACTATCCATTTGTATAAATAGAGTACAAGTAAGCAAGGGAACAAACAATTAAAAGCATTGTAATGAATCCTCTAAATACTTGCATTTGTAGCTTTTTTTTGTTGTGGTTTTTAATTTCCATTCGTTCTAAACGGTTTTCTAAATCTTCAATATCGTGTCGTAAAAATTCTAATGAGGATTTTAATTTTTTCACTTTATTTTTCATTGGGTACTTAATTATTGATGAATAAAAATGTTTTATACTCTAGTAGTTGCAAGTAACTTACCTGCTGGTTTGTTTTCATAAAATTGTATTACTTGTGTGAAATTTATAATAACATCATCTTGTACTCGACGTAGCATTCCAGCGATTATATATTCAACGGGTTTACGGTTTTTACTGTAAAAGTTGTACCATACGGGATTTACTTTTTTACCTCCTGGGGTAGTGATTTTTAAATCATCACAACCGTTTTTTAAAAGCAAAGTCATTTTTACAACACTACACACTTTGCAAAATGCAAAGGTGGAACGTGCAGTACATTGGCACTTTATAGGGGGTCTTTTGCTCATTATTTCAACCTTTTTTTGATTAATTCACTCATTCTTTTATCTAAATTATTTTGTTGTGAAATGGGGAGCTTGCTTACATACACGGTTAATTGATCCATTGTGTAAGTGTTGTTAAAATACTTGCGTATGGCCCTGTCTAGCTTTCTGTTATTTGCAAGGTTGGTATCTCTCTTTTTTGCTTCAGCTAGTCTTTTTCGTTTTTTTGTGTCAGTTTTTTGTAAATCATCCATTTTTTTATTCCATACTTTTTTAGTGTAGGCAAAGCACACATCATCAGGGTTTTTTCTTAGTGGATCAAAATATCTATTTGGGTACCAGACGCCTTTCCAGTCTTTTTTAGTAAACCAGTTGCAAGCATAATTGAGTCTAAAACGCTGTTGGATTAACCATGCATACACATCTGGTTTTGATTTTGCTTTGCCTGTAAAGTTTGTGTGCGTTCCATCATTGGTTACAAAATCAATGGCTATCTTCCAGCTTGCTTCACTGCCTTGCTGGGTACGCCATAGCTGGGCAGATGATTTTAGAAAATCCTGTATTGCTACTTCCTTAAAATCTTCATTATCAATAGCATAATCATATAAAACAGCTTTCAATAAATTTTTATTTATAGGTGTGTAATAGTTATAATCTCCATTTGAAAGGCGTTCAGCAAGTTCATTTTTTGATAAAGTATTGTTTGCAATGGTCTGGAAGGCTGTAGTATTTTCATTTTTTTGCGCCCCCTGGTTTGCCTGCGTATTTTTTGCCGTTTTATTTTCGGCAATTGGAGGATTACTATTTTGGGGTTCTTCACCTTGCGATAAGGTGCTCTTGTAGAAAACTGTTTTTGACAATAGCGACGTAGGAGCGTTCGACTTATTGAGATTGTTAACAATCTCTTTTATTTCTATATTATTTTTTGAAGTTCTAGTAGAATACTTATCGTTATCTTTACAATTTGTCAATTTTAACAAATTAGTTGATTGATTTTCAATTGTTTGAGAATATTCATTTACAACCAAAATTGCAGGGTTAATGTGATAGCTACAGGGCTGTTCACTACCGCTAAATTTCTTGTTAATAAGTACACCAGCGTTTTGAAATCTGTCTCTATGTCTTCTTACGGAAGCTTTGCAAACGTCTAGTATTAATTCATCTTCTTTTTTCTGGCTAATGATTTGAGCAGGATTAATTTCTACTCTTAAAAGGGGTGTAGGGTGTTGCTTGTGGGTTTGTTTCCATATTTTTGCATAGCGTTGCAACTGCATCTTGTATTCAAAGAGTATGGCTGTAAAGTACTGTATGCTATTGCTTTTTAGAGTGAGCAGGGTACGCTTTTTAAAACATAAACCGTGAACGTTGTTAAATTCCTCAACCTTTATATTGTATTGCTCTGGAGAAAGTTCACTGTACTTTGTTGTAAATAATGTTAAAAGCGGTTTCTTATAGGCCGGTGTTTCTTGTTTTAAAAGAGACTTTTGAACCTTTTTATTATAACAAAGTGTTGCCGTGTTAAGAGCTTTGATCGTTTTGTTATATTGCCCTCTGTAGATGTGAAAGTTTTTTAAACTTTGGGCAAAGCAAGCATCATCAATTACAGGAATGATGTAACGTGCTTTTTTAATCACAGGGCCTTTTGTGGGAGCCTGTGGGTTTGTTTTTAAGGCAGAAAGTAAATGCGGGGGGAAACTGCAAGTTATGGTACTGCTTAGTTGCATTTTATAGTGTTTTTGAGGTGATTACTGTTAGGTTGTCTAAAACCAACTTTACATGGCTGGTTTGGGTCAAATCAACGATGCTTTGTTGATATGAATTTATGGTATGGGTATAATGTTGTTTTAAAAGCGTGATGTCTTGTTTTGTATAGTTTCTAGGGGGTGTATTTGTTATAAGATCAAGTTGCTTTTGTGTTCTTAAAATTTTTGATTTGATGGCATTAATAGCCACATGTGCTTTAGAGGCCTCAATCAGTTTATTTGTCAAACAGTCTCCAAAATGTGTGTCTATTATTTTTTTTTCCATCATTATCATTTTTTTAAAATTTCAGCAATAAGAATGCTTGATCTTGCTTCTATTAGTTTTAATGTTTCAAGGGCTTCTTTTTTACATTTATATTTTATAAACTCATTAAAATCTCGTCCTAAACGTTTCAATTCAACATCATCTGGTTCGCCTTGAGTTCTAGGAAGAATATCACATTGATTTCCACAAGCACATGTTATCCAGTTGGCAGATAAAAATCGGACTTGTTCCCATTCTTGTTCTGTAATCCATTCTTTCGTTAAAAAAGCATACCAATTAAAAGGTTTCCTATTATGTGATTTAGCATAGCTAATGGTTTGATGATTTTGCATGTTGACTACAATATTGATTTGAATATTTTTTTACCTTCTGTAGTTCCGCCTATGTCTGTACCATAGTTCATTGTTTGATTAATGTTTTCAACGGAGGCACTTTTATAAAGCTCTTTACTTTTACAAAACGCATATACCCCATTATTAGCCGGAGCAAACCATTCCCAAGCAACATAAAGCCTTAGCTTTCCTTTTTCTGGAATTGCAACTATGGCCGCTATAAATTTGCCGTTTATTTCAAAGGCATCTGCCACCTTCATTTTTGTTTGTACTGCTCTCATGTTTATAGCTTAAAAGGGGACATCTTGAAAAACGTCGTGATTGTTGTATTTGTTTATGTTAGCCATCATACTCATTATTTGAATGTTGTCCATTGAATAACCTTTGCTGTTATCAATCCTGTCAATAGTTGCAGCAAAACCCCTGTAACCTTTATTGATTATATAACCTGTCTCTTTGCAAAAATTTCTAAACTCTTCAAGGCTAATTTCAAAGTCTTTATTTCTTTTAAGTGCATTTGTTTTAAACATATTATAGCGCACTCCTACGGGATCTAAAGCCCTACGTTTTCTTTTGTAATGTTTGTGACACAAGCCCCCTTTTTTATATACAGGTTCGTTATTGCAACCATAAGCACAACAGGACTTGCCTTGCTTTTTCTTTGCTAAACTTATATTAAAAGGCACTTTTTTATTCATAGTTAAAAATTTATAGCACTGTAGTTGCTGGCTGTGGTACCAGCAACAATACAGTACTAAACACTTGCGTGTAAGGTGCTAGGTGATGTAACATGGCGTATGTTATGCTTGCGCAATAACATAGCATACACACTGTTAACTGTACGGTGCTGGGGTAGTAACGTACTGTTAGCTTGCTTTTTAACTTTTGAAGTGCTGGAACCAGGACACTGCAACGATAGGGCATCTTTTACCTTTTGTTGCTCCTGCGGGGGGAGTGCTTCAAAAATTTCTAAAAACGTATGTGCTTGCAACATCTATTTTTTTGTTTACTTTTGAAGCAATTACGGTTTATACTGTAATTGCTTACTATTATTTTTTGTAGAGTGATAGTATTAATGGCCCCTATTTTGCGATAGGGGTTTTTTTATATAAAAAAGCCCGTGCGGAAGGCGTATGTGCGGGCCTTCCTGCTACGGACTTTATCCAAGAGGTGATTGAGGTATGAAAACAATTTATCTCTCTGGATTATTAAAAAGGATTGAGGAATATCCCTTTCAATACTATAAACTCTCTGTATGTTTTTTCTGCGTTGTGAAGTTGACCACATTGCATGTGTGATGTCAAACTCTGTTTTTAATGAAATTAAAGAATACAAATCACATTTAACATGTGTGCTTCCTTTGCAATAGACCCCTACATCTGTGAGGTAGTCAATAAAAGCAAGATAGGTAGTGAGGTTTGTATCTTGGCCTATTTGATAATCTGCCTGGCAGTTTGCAACGTTGTGGGTTCTAAAAAGAAGGGTACTTTTTGTGGCATTTAATATAATTTTGCCTGGTACTTGATGATTGTGATTTGATTTGTGGCACATACTTTGAAAGGTTTAAGTTTTTAACAAATATTTTTATTATGCAACAGCCTTGTTATTTGACTGATTTTTTAAAGGCTTTATGTCATTATTTACAATATCCCACGCCTCCTTAGCGTATGAATAATTTTTGTTTGACAAAACAGCGTTAAGGACTGACTCGCTAATTTCATAATTTCCGTTAGCAATCATAGTAACCGCTGTACGCCACTGAATACCTTTGTTACGCAACTTTAAAAAAGCCTTTATAGCCGTTGCATTTCTGTTGATATAGTATTTTTTTAGTGTAGGAGACATCTTTTTTATATATTGATAAGGCAAATATATGTATTAAATTGACATTTACAAACAAAAAAGAACAATTTGTTCATTAATAATTGTATGAAAAACTTTATTTCTCAGAATATCAGTTACTTATGTGATACAAATTATTTAAAACAAAATGAATTTGGAGAGCTATTTGGTTTAGGAAGAAGTGTAGTAAGTATGTATGTTTCAGGAAAATCACAGCCTAAAATAGAAACATTGCAACGCATAGGGCAACATTTTAAAGTGAACCTTGATGATTTTATAAATAAAGATTTAAGCACCTTAGCGTTTGAGAGTCAATTAGTAAACGAGCCTACAGAAATCTACGAAAACCAAAGTTTAAAAGAAAAAGTGAAGTTGCTAGAGGAACAAAAAAAAGACCTACGTATGCTAGTAAATAGCCTGGATGCACAATTAAAAATAGTACTTAATGCCCCTAAAACCAAACCAGGCTAATAGTAGTTTACAAAAAATACAATCAAAATAAACCCTACTAATCAATTTAAAAACGAAATAACACAACATTATGAAAAAACTTTTATTACTCCCATTGATAGCCCTATTGTTCATTGCTTGCGGTGATGATGATGACAACGAAATTGAAGTGCCTGATTTATTTAATCAAAAAGAATTGTTAGTAGAGGGTAGCCCTTGGACTTTTACAAGTATGGAAATTAATAACATAACTTTTAATGGTCCAGAATTCACTATCCAGGAAGCCACAACATATATTAATGATGCGCTTCAAAATACTATGTGGGATTTTAACACAAACGGTACAGGCTCACTAACAACATCAGACGGTGAAGGATTATCTTTTGAATATGAATTTATTGATAGTATGGGCAGTATTAATTTTGACACTATTATTTTAACCGTTGCAGGAAAGCAAGTGGGTTTACTGGAAAGTGTTGACGTTTCAGAAACTGAATTGTCCTATAACA